>Ga0308157_10000137_pt1 | contig 300445 bp, 289 predicted proteins | sample PhyBR1_FD_201035 | JGI IMG/M metagenome (GOLD analysis project Ga0308157, IMG submission 201035) | Phyllosphere microbial communities from UC Gill Tract Community Farm, Albany, California, United States - DLSLB.R1 | ecosystem: Host-associated > Plants > Phyllosphere > Unclassified | place... | reverse complement strand
CCACATCTCCGAAGACGCCGCCGGCCTGCTGAACAAGACCTTCGGCACCGACGCCGTCAAGCGCGGCCTCCTCGTCGGCACCGCCACCATCACCGCACAGATCAAGTAACAACCCCGCACCACCACAATCGGCCCGGACCACGCAGCAGCGTGGCCCGGGCCGACTTGCGTTGCGCGGCGCCGAGCAGAACCGGGCGTACCTGGCGGAACCGGGCGTACCTGGTGGAACCGGGCGTACCTGGTCGGTTCTTTCGACCAGGTACGCCCGTTCTTGCGAACCAACGCGCGCGCGATGGGAAAGAACGGGCGCACACGACGGACGGGAGGTGGGCCCCATCCGCCGGTTCCGGCGTGCCGCGCCAGCGGCACGACGGCCGTGCCGGGAGGGACGGTGCCAGCTGGCACCGGGCCTCCCGTCCGTCTCGTCGCACGCTGGGCCGGCGGCCGCCCTCGTCACGGGCTGGGCGACACCTCACGGGCTCACGTTCGCGTGGTCTGCCGCTCAGCGCGAAACACAGCCCAGCCCGCAGTCGTGGACTGCGCGCAGGCGGACGGGAGGTGGGGCCTGTCCGCCGGTTCCGGCGTGACGCGCCAGTGGCACGACGGCCGTGCCGGGAGGGTCGGTGCCAGCTGGCACCGGGCCTCCCGTCCGTCATGTGGGTGCGCCGGGCCGGGGCCCCTGCCGAGACTCGGTTCGCGCGGTCTGTCCAGCGGGGCAAGGCTCGGCCAGCGACGGCGACGCGCACAACGAGCAACGCCCCGACCGGACCGGTCGGGGCGTTGCTCGTGGTGGTGCCGATCAGCGGATGATCGAGATGTTGTCCGCCTGCGGGCCCTTCTTGCCGGGCCCGATCTCGTACTGCACGTGGTCGTCCTGGGCGAGCGGCCGGGAGCCGGTCGACGCGACGATGCTGGAGAAGTGCGCGAACAGGTCCTGGGACCCGTCGTCGGGGTGGATGAAGCCGAACCCCTTGCTGTGGTCGAACCACTTGACGGTGCCCGTGGGCATGGCGGTCAGCACGGCGTCAGTGGATGCGCAGCTGCGCGACCATGGGGCACGCGAAGGGGTCGCGGGCGGCGAGGCCGACGCGGTTGAGGTACCGGACGACGATGCCGTAGGAACGCAGCAGCGTGGTCTCGGTGTACGGCACGTCGAGGGTGTCGCAGTGGTCACGCACCAGCAGGCGGGCCTGCTTCAGCGCCGGACGCGGCATCGACGGGAACAGGTGGTGCTCGACCTGGTAGTTCAGCCCGCCCATCAGGAACGACACCCACCAGCCGCCACGGATGTTGCGCGAGGTGCGCACCTGGCGGGAGAAGAAGTCGACCTTCGCGTCGTGCGCGATCGTCGGCATGCCCTTGTGGTTCGGGGCGAACGAGGCACCCATCATCACGCCGAACACGGCCAGCTGCACGCCGAGGAACGCACACGCCATCCCGAACGGCAGGAACCAGAACACGACCGTCAGGTAGATGGCGAACCGGGCAACGAGCAGGGCGCCTTCGATGAGGCGGTGCTTCTTGTCGGCCTTGGTGCCGTTGCCGGTGACGATCGACATCACGGCGTAGCGGTGCAGGTTCAGGCCCTCGAGCGTGAGGAGGGGGAAGAAGAGCCACCCCTGGAAGCGCATGAAGGTCTTCATCGCGCCGCCCTTGACGGCGGCGGCGTCCTCCGGCAGGAACCGGATGCCGTCGGGGGCGATGTCGGGGTCCTTGCCCACGGTGTTCGGGTTGCCGTGGTGGCGGGTGTGCTTGTTCATCCACCACGAGTAGCTGAGGCCCACGAGGAACGTCCCGAGCCAGCGGCCAGCGCGGTCGTTCCACTTCTGGGACTCGAACACCTGGCGGTGCGCGGCCTCGTGCGACAGGAACGCGAACTGTGTGAACAGCACGCCCAACGCACCGGCCACGATGAGCTGGAACCACGAGTCGCCGAGGAACGCGAACGCGACCCAGGTGAGGGCGAGGCTGCCGACGAGTGCGCCGAACAGTGCCCAGTAGAAACCGGTACGACGGCGCAGGAGGCCGTTCTCCTTCACCTGCGCCAGGAGCGCGGAGTAGGTCGAGGTGCCCTTGCGGGCCCCCGTAGCGGGACGAGTGCGGGTGTAACCCGGAGCGAGCGGAGTGGTGGTCATGTGGACCGCCTTCCGGTACGGATCGGTCCTTCAACCGGTTCGAGGGAGTTCACGCGATTGCGCTTGCGGCGACCCTAGGGGCCGAACTTGCGTGTTCACCGTGGTGTCCAGAACACGTTGCGCAGTGCACGAACTCAGCCCGCGTGGCGCTCCGGACCGTCCGCGCACCGACCGGACGATGCGCGCAACGTCTGCCCCGGGTACTCCCCGAACCGACGGAAGTACGTGCCCGAGAACCGCCCCAGGTGCCGGAAGCCCCAGGCCATCGCGGCCTCGCTCACACTCGTCTCGTGCCGGCTGCTGGACTCCAGTGCCGCGCGCACCCGATCGAGCCGCATCCGCAGCAGGAACGTCATCGGCGAGACCCCGTGCTCCCGCATGAACGCCGTCTGCAGGGTCCGCGGACTCACGCCCACAGCGTCGCAGATGTCGGCGAGGCACAGCATCCGCTCGCAGTGTCCGTCGAGGTAGGCCTCGGCGAGCTCGACCGTCGACGGCGTCACCGCACGGCGGAGGACCGCGGATGTCCGCACGCCGAAGGCTCCGACCACGGCTTCGACCAGCGTGACCTGGGCGGCGCTCCGAGTGCCCGAGGTGAACCCGTCGCGGGTCGCCGTGACCGCCACTTGCTCGACGCACCGGCGCAGGTGTTCGAGGGCCGCGACGGCGGGCTCGGCGCCCCGGGTCGGCAGCCCCGGCGCTGCTGCTCCCAGCGACGAGCGCACCTGGTCGAGGAGCGTCCGGTCGATGCTCACGAGCTGCAGCGTGCCCTTCGGGGCGTGCACGGAGAACTCCCCCGACGTCGGCATCAGGACGGGCGTGCCGGGTCGGGTCTCGAGGACGACGCCGTCCTCGACGGTGATGCGGACACCTCCGGTGCTCGACCACCCGACGACGATGCGGTCGAGGGGCTCGAAGACCCCGGAGAAGCCGGAGGTCGCCGACGCTGTGACGAGGCTCACGCAACCGTCGCGGCGGGTCCGGTAACGGAACCGGAACGGCAGCCGGAAGGCGTCGTCCTCGACGTCGAAGCGCACGTCACGACCGTGCCCAGCCTGGGCGAGCACGCGCGCGGCGAAGGTGCGGTCGGTCCCGGATCGTTCGGTGCGTCGGCGCCGGTCGTCGATCCGCGCGGTGACGGTCCGGGCGGCGTCGGTCCCGTGGACCGCGGTCAGCACGGTGCCTCGTCGACGGGCTGTCCGCAGCGGTGTTCGAACCAGGCGCGGGCGTCCTGCAGGCTCGCGCGCCGGTCGTTCTCGTGCAGCGTCGCCATGAGTGTGCAGTCGAAACCGTCCACCGTGCGCTCGATGAAGCCGAGGAGCATGTCGGGGTCGCCCCAGGCGGCCGCCGCGTCGACGACGCGCCAGCACCCGGCGTCGACCGGCTGGACGCGGATGTCCGTCGGATCCGTCGCGGCGAGCGCCCGGATCCGGTCTGTGTGGACGACCTGCTGCCAGACGGCGGAGTCGGTCATCGTGGTCGAGGTTCCCTGTGCGTGTCCCATCGCGCCTCCCTGTCGGTTCGATGTGGCGCACTGCTTCCGCAGCAGTGCACGAGACACTTTCAGTATCGACAGGACGATTCCGGTCATGTCAGGGGTTGACTTCGTACCGCGCAAGGTGGACCATTCGCCGCCTCGATCGGTGCCCTGGGAGCGCGCCATCGGCGGGTCCCGTACGGTCGGCACATGAGCGACGGGAGCAGCGCGACCCAGGACGGCCCGCCCCGACTCTCGCGTGCGGTCCGGGATGCGATGCGGTTCGTCCACGAGCAAGCTGCAACCCACATCACCGTCGCCGACGTCGCCGCGGCCGTGCAGCTGTCGCCGCGGAGCCTGCAGAAGCGGTTCCAGGCCGAGATCGGGCAGTCCCCCGGAACCTTCCTGCGCGCCGTGCGCCTCGAGGGGGTCCGTCGCGACCTGCAGGAAGCGTCCGGTGCGCCGGACCGGCGGACCATCGCGGAGATCGCCGAGCGATGGCAGTTCAGCAACGCGGGCCGGATGGCTGCGGCGTTCCGTGCGGCGTACGGCATCGCGCCCTCGTCGGCGCTGCGGTCCTTCGTTCCCGAGGACGACGAGGACGGCGCACCGAGCCTGTCGGACCGGAACCAGCAGCGCTTCCGCCTGGTGCTGGACTGCGAGGTGGACGTCGACGACGCGAAGGCGGTGCTCGCCGGTGCCCTGCAACGCGCAGGCGCCGGTCCGTGGCGGGACTACCGGCCGGACGGCGGCAGCGAGGACCTGATGGCGTTCCTGCTCGGCAACGCGGTGCGGACGGTGGTGCGGGAGACCCCGGGCGTGAGCCTCGTCGCCCTCGATGCGATGCTCCGGGTGCAGGACGAGCAGGGGTCCTACCCGCCTGCAGAGCTGCCGGCCTGGCGCGCGGGCCCACCGCCGGACGTCCCTGCGCCGTCCGGATCGTCCGACACCGACCAGCGCGTAGGATCGAGAGACGGCAGGGAAGGCGCCCATGGATGACGCATTCGAGCGTGCACTCCGTGCGCTCCGGTCGGCGGAGATCGCCGACGACGAACTCAGTCGGCCGTTCGCGCTCGCGCTGCCGATGGGTGGTGTCTCGATCTCGACCTTCGGTGACCTGTGCCCGAGCGAGACCGTGTCCGCGACCGACGAGGTCGCCACCCGGATCGACGAGATCCAGCTCGACCTGTCCGAGGGACCGTGCTGGACCGCGCTCGCGACCGATGCTCCAGTGCTGGAGACGGATCTCGTGCAGCGTCCGAACGCCGCGTGGCCCGCCTTCAACGATGCCGTCCGGAGCGAACCCGTCGGCGCGGTCTTCGCGTTCCCGGTCGCCTTCGGGCCGTTCCCGCTCGGCGCGATCGACGTGTACGTGCCGGAGCCCGCGACGATCGAGGACGACACCGTGCGGCAGGCCATGACCCTCGCTTCGGCCGTCAGCCGCCGGGTCCTGCGCCGAGCCCTCCGCTCCATCGCGGACGAGGACGACGCCCTGCTCGATCGGAGCCCGTCGTCGCGGCGCGTGGTGCACCAGGCCACCGGGGTCGTGCTCGCGCAGCTCGACATCAGCCCCGAGGACGCCTACCTGCTGCTGCAGGGCCACGCCTTCGCCCGCCGGACGACGATGCGGCGGGTGGCGGAGGAGATCCTCGACGGCACGGTCCGGTTCGAGAAGCGAGGCGACCTGATCGAGGAGGTCCAGTGACGACGGCAGGCCGAGAAGCCCGGATCCTCGAGACGTTCACGTCGCTCGCCGACACCCTGGTGGACGCCTACGACGTCGTGGAACTGCTGCAGACCCTGGTCGAGACGTGCGCCGACGTGCTCGGCATCGACGCCGCGGGCATCCTGCTGGCGAACGACGACCAGGAGCTCGAGGTCGTGGCCTCCACCTCCGAGGCGACCCGGCTCGTCGAGGTGCTGCAGCTCGACGCCGAGGCCGGCCCCTGCATGACCTCGTTCGCGACCGGACGGGTCGTGACGTGCCCGGACATCGAGGTCGCCCCGGCGGAGTGGGCGACGTTCCGCACGGGTGCGCTCGCGCTCGGGTTCCGGTCGGTGCACGCCGTCCCGCTCCGGCTGGGGAGCAACGTCATCGGCACGCTCAACCTGTTCGGGGCCGGCGTCGGTTCGCTCGCGGAGTCGGACCTGCGCGTCGCCCGCGCGCTGGCGGACGTGGCGACGATCGGCATCCTGCACGAACGCTCCCTGCGCGAGCACGAGGTCGTCCGCGCGCAGCTGCAGCGGACCATCGGGTCGCGCGAGGTCATCGAGCAGGCCAAGGGCGTCGTGTCGTACCTGCGCGGCGTCTCGATCGAGGACGCCTTCGCGGTGATCCGCGGGTACGCGCTCGAGCACCACGAGCCGCTCTCCGAGGTCGCCCGCGCGATCGTGCAGCGCCGACTCGTCCCCTGACGAGCCCGGGCGAGCAACCCCGACCGAGGGCGAGGACGCACGACCGCGGGCGAGCAACCACGGCCCCCTCCGCCCGCTACGGTGAGCGGATGGGCAAGGTCACGCTGCAGGACGTCGCCGCGCACGCCGGCGTCTCGATGAAGACCGTGTCCAACGTCGTCCGCGGCTACCAGCACGTCAGCGACCCGATGCGCAGCCGGGTGCAGGCCGCGATCGACGAGCTGGGCTACCGCCCGAACGTCTCGGGCCGGTCCCTCGCGACCGGACGCTCGAACATGCTCGCCTTCGCGTTCCCCGACCTGCGGCGTCCGTACTTCGCCGAACTGGCCCACGTGTTCTCGCGGGTGTGCGCCGACCGCGGCTACCAGCTCCTGCTCGAGGAGACCGGCGGCGACCCCGACGGTGAACGCTCGGCGGTGCGGGGTCGTGAGGCCGGCGTGGTCGACGGGGTCGTGATCCACCCGCAGGTGCTCACGCCCGAGGCGATCGACCGGATCCGCGGCGACACCGCCGTGGTGTTCCTCGGCGAGGACGTCCGGCCCCCGCACGCCGACCAGGTCGTGATCGACAACGCCGGGGCCGCCTCCGAGGCCGTCGCACACCTCGTGGCGCTCGGCTGCCGCCGCATCGGGTTCTTCGGGCACGAGACCGGCCCGTCGTCGCGCACGTCCGGACTGCGTCTGGACGGCTACCGCGCCGGACTCGTCGCCGCGGGTCTGCCGCTCGACGACGCGCTGCTGGTCCCCCGCGAGGTCGGTGACGCCGCCGGCGCCGAGGTCGCCTTCGGCGCCGCGCTCGACGCCGGACTCCGCGTGGACGGTCTGCTCTGCCGCGACGACCTGGCTGCACTCGGGGCGCTCCGGGCGATGCGCCTGCGCGGCCTGGACGCCCCCGGCGACGTCGCCGTCGTCGGGTGGGACGCGGTCGGACTCGGGTCGAGCCTGGTGCCGAGCCTGACCTCCGTCGCGCCCGACACGGTCGCCCTCGCCGACACCGCGCTCGACCTGCTGGTCGAGCGGATGGACGGCTCCGACGTGCCCGGCCGGCTGGTCACGGTCGGCCACCGCTTGCTCGTCGGCGAGAGCGCGCCGTACGCGGACGGCACGTCCGACCGGGCGGCGCACCAGGGCGCGTGAACGGCGGACGGGAGGCCCGTGGCGGCGCCGCCACGGGCCTCCCGTCCGCCTGTCCCCCCGTCGCGTGCCGTCAGCGGCCCGCTGGAGCCGAGTCCCCCGGGTGCACGCTGCCGAGCAGCTCGACGACGACGTCCCGCAGGGCGTCGGGCAGGCCGACGGTGCCGAGCTCGACGATGCGGTCCGCACGCGGCAGGTCCTTCGCCACGACCTCCCACGCCTCGAGCTTCTCCGGGTTGCCGGCCTGCGCGCCCTCGAGGACCCGCCGCACGGCCTCCCGCGCGTCGACACCGACGACCGGAGCGCCGACCAGCGTGACCGATCCGCCCGACGCCGAGTCGACGGGCACGTCGACCGAGAACCGGTGGGCCGAGCGTGCCGACGTCGGTTGCCCGTCGGCCGGTGCGGCGAGGAACGTGATCCGCCAGTCGCGGTGGGCGGGGACGACGTCGAGGGCCCCGGTGGTGGCGTGCACCCGGAACTCGGCGTGCTCTGGGTCCCAGGTCAGACGGGTCCGGGCGGTGCGGCTGCCCTCGCCCTCGTGGTCCTCGACCAGGGTGAACTCACCCGCCGCACCCGGTGCGACGAGGACCTCGAACGCCGTCGGGTTGACGGTTGCGTCGAGCTGATCGGCCGCCGCGAGTGGCAGGATCCCTCCGGCGCGCAGCAGGACCGGCACCGTGTCGAGCGTGCGGTGCAGGTCGACGAACCGGTCACCCGCGTACACCGTGCCGGTGAAGACGTCGGTCCAGGTGCCCGGCGGCAGCCAGGCCCGGGCGACCCCGTGCCGGCTGACCGGGTCGCGCGGTGCCACGATCGGGGCGACGAGCAGCTCCGAGCCGAACGCGTAGGTGTTCGGCACCCGGTACGCCTCGTCGCGGCGCGGCTCCAGGTGGTAGAGCGGCCGGACCAGCGCGGTGCCCTCGGCGGTGCCGTGGTTCATCGTGTGCAGGTAGGGCACCAGCCGGTGACGGAAGCGGAGCGCCTCCCCCATCGCGGCGCGGGCCTCGGCCGGGAACACCCACGGCTCCTTGCGGATGAACGGGTTGTTGGCGGAGTGCAGGCGCATGATCGGCGAGAACACCCCGAACTGCACCCAGCGGGTGGCGAGCTCGTCGTCGCGGACGCCGCGGGTGTGGCCGCCGATGTCGTGGCTCCACCAGGGGTAGCCGATGTTCGCGGCGGTGGCGGTGAACTCGGGCTGGAACGCCAGGGACGCCCACGACACGACGGCATCGCCGGAGAACCCGACGGCGTACCGGTGGCTGCCGGGGCCGGCGTAGCGCGAGAAGGTCATGCCGTCGACGGGGGCCGGGGCTGCGGTTGTGTCGGTGTCGGTGTCCGCGGTCGTGTCGGCGGTTGCGGTCGTGTCGGCGGTTGCGTCGCCGGACGCCGCGTGTCGGGCCGAGTCGAGCAGGTGGAAGTGGTTGAGCAGCCACAGCGGGTCGACCCCGGGCAACCCGGTCTCACGGCCCTGCTGCCAGTCGATCCACCAGAAGTCCACGCCCTGCTCCTCGAGCGGGCGGTGCAGCTGTTCGAAGTAGGCCTGCAGGAACCGGCGGTCCGTCGGGTCGAACGGGATCGGCTGCTCGGTCTCCGGATCGACGCCCATCGCCCGGGCCACCGCGGGGTAGGCGTCCTCGAACGCCCGCACGCCGTCGGCCGGGTGCAGGTTCAGCGTCGTGCGCATCCCCCGGCGGTGGAGCTCAGCGAGGAAGGCCTCGGGATCCGGGAACAGCGACGGCTCCCAGGAGTACCCCGTCCAGCCGTTGCCGAAGCGCGGCGGGACCGAGTCCACCCGGTGCCAGTCCATGTCGATGACGGCGACCGAGAAAGGCAGGTGTTCGTCGGCGAAGCGGTCCAGCAGCTCGAGGTACGAGGTGTCGCTGTACGGGTGGTACCGGCTCCACCAGTTGCCGAGTGCCCACCGCGGCATCCGCGAGGGCGGCCCGGAGACGGCGTGGTACGTGCGGAGCGCGGCGTCGTAGTCGCGGCCGTACGCGAAGACCGTGACGTCGCGGCGGCCGGGGACCCGCGTGCCGATCCAGCCGTCGTCGGCGAACAGGAACGACTCGCTGTCGTCGAGCGCGGTGATGCCGTCGCGGGCCAGGATCCCCGACTCGAGCGGCATCCGGCCGTCGACGTCGTCGAGGGTGCGGCCGGTGCCACCGAGGTCGCGCGGCTCCTGCCCCCAGCGCCAGCGGTTGGCGTCCGAACCGGTGGTCTCGACGACCAGGCCGCTCGGGCTGAAGGGGCGGCCGTCGTAGCGCAGGCGGCCGCGGTCGGTGGTGACGACGACGCCGGCGGCGGTACCGGTGCCGGTGCCGGTGCCGTCGGCGCTGCCCGTCCGCTCCACGGTGATGGCCGGCACCGGCAGGCGTCGGCGCATCGCGAAGGTCGACGCGCGGTCCTCGAACCCGCCGTCGTCGCTCCACTCGATGCGGAACGCCCCGGCGTCGAGCACGGTGATGCGCCAGTGGTCGCCGGTGACGACGGCCGCGGGGTCGGCGACCGGGTCCGAACCCGGGAACGGACGGATGGTGGGGAGGACGGCGCCGGTGGTGCCGGTGGTGCTGCTGCCGGTGGTGCTGCTGCTCACGTGGTGCCTCTCAGCTCTTGACCGCACCCTGCGTCACGCCGCTGATGACCCAGCGCTGCGCGAACAGGTAGACGATGATCGTGGGCGCCATCGCCATCAGGTACGAGGCGAAGGCGACGTTGTAGTCGGTGCCGAACTGACTCTGGAAGATGTTCTGCACCACGGGCAGGGTCTGCAACCCCGGATCCGCCGTGATGAGCGACGGCATCATGAAGTCGTTCCACGATGCCAGGAACGCGAAGATGCCGACCGTCGCGTTCATCGGGCCGAGGAGCGGCAGGATGATCCGCCAGAAGATCTGCCACGTGGACGCCCCGTCGATGCGGGCGCTCTCCTCGAGTTCGACCGGGATCGACCGCAGGTACGCCGAGTAGAGGAGCACGCTGAACGACAGTTGGAACATGGCGTGCAGGATCCCGACGCCGATCGGGTTGTCGAGGCCGATCTCGGCGGTCAGCTTGATCTGCGGCAGCGCCACCACCGGGAACGGCAGGAACATCGCCGCGAGCAGGTAGACGAACGAGTACCGGAAGAACCGCTTGTGCCAGTTCCGGACGATCGCGTACGAGGCGAACGAGCTGAGCAGCAGCGTCGCGACGACGGTGAGCGCCGCGACGCCCAGCGACACCGAGAAGGACACCGGGAACCGGGTCAGCTGCCAGGCCTCGGCGAACGAGCCCGGGTTGAACGGGAACGGCAGCGAGAGCGCGTTGCCGTCGACGGACTGCTCGGTCGTCTTGAACGCCATCGAGAGCGTCACGTACAGCGGGATGAGCACGGTGAGCGATGCGAGGCCGAGGACCACGGTCAGCGTCCAGTTCGTGCCGCCCAGTCGTCGGCGGTGGCCGCGGCCGGAACGTCCGCCGCCGGTGGTCACAGCACGGGTGTCGGTCGGGGGTCGTGTGTCGATGGCGGTCATGCGAGTCGCAGGTTCCTTCCGCGGGTCGCCGCGAGCTGCAGCACGGAGATGAGGACGGTGATGATGAAGAACACGGTCGCGTTCGCCATCTGGTAGGCGTAGTCGCCGCCGGTGAAGCCGCCGAAGATGGTCATCGCGACGCTGCTCGTCGCGCTGCCGGGGCCGCCGTTGGTCAGACCGACGATCACGTCGTAGGCGCCGAGGTAGCCCTTCACGCCGAGCACGGTGTTGATGACGATGAAGCCGCCGAGCAGCGGGAGCGTGATCGAGCGGAGCTGCTTCCAGCCGGTCGCGCCGTCGAGCGCACTGGCCTCGTACAGCTCCTCGGGGATGGACGTCAGTCCCGCCGTGTAGATGAGGAGCGCACCCGGCACGGTCTGCCAGGCGGACACGATCACGATCGCGAGCCAGGCGAGGTTCGGGTCGCCGAGGATGCTCTGCTCGAGCGGGCCGAAGCCGACGCTCGTGGCCAGGGCCGGCACGGTGTTCGAGAACAGGAAGTTGAACACGTAGGCGACGATGATCCCCGAGATCACCATCGGGATGACGAACACCGACCGCAGTCCGGCGGCGAACCGGATCTTCTTCGCCAGGGCGATCGCCAGGGACAGCGCGACGACCTGCGTGACGACGACGGTGACGGCCGCGAAGCCGAGCGTGAAGCCGTACGATGCCAGGATCGCCGGGTCGGAGACGAGCGCCTTGTAGTTCTCGACGCCGATGAAGTCCCACTGCCCGAACCCCAGGTAGTCGGTGAAGCTGTAGAAGACGCCGACGCAGGCGGGGGCGACGACGAACGCCGTGAACAGCACGAGGGCCGGCACGAGGAACAGGTAGTACATGCCCTCGGTGCGGCTGAGTGAACCGACACCGCGGGAACCCACACGCCGGTGCGTGCGGGCTGCGTCGGTCGCCGGTCCGGAGGTCTCCGGGTCGGTGTCGCGGGAGAGCGGGGTCTGCATGGTCATGGTGGCTCCTGTGTCCTGGTCCGGCTCAGACCGTCGCGGAACGGCCGGCGAGCCGCCGCCAGTCCGAGTCGAGCCGCTGCAGCATCGAGGTGAAGTCCCCGCTCCGGATCGCCGACTGCAGGTAGTTGCCGAGCGGGATCGACGTGGGGATGAAGGTGCCGGCACCCTGGTAGAACGCGGCATCGTCGACGTACTGCTGCAGGCCGGCGAGGCGCTCGTCCTGCTGCGGGGGTGCGTCGATGCGGGGCGAGTACGCCAGGTTGTCGCGGTTGTAGGCGTCGATGACGTCGGGCTGCATGAGGAACTCGACGAGCTCCTTCGCCTGCTCCGGGTGCTCGGACGCCGTGGGGATCCAGAGCCCGAGGTCGATGTTGACCCGGGCCTTGCGGTCGGCCGGGTCGTTCGACACCGGTAGGGCGAAGGTGCCGACGGGTAGCTTCTCGTCGATCAGCGCGATCTGCCCGAGCGCCCACGGGCCCTGCAGGTACATCGCCGCCTCGCCCTTGCCGAACGCCAGGTTGCCGTCGGCGTAGGCCCGGGTGGCGTGGTCGCGGTTGAAGAACGACGAGATGGTCTTCGCGCGCTCCATCGGCACCGCGAAGTCCTGCTCGAACGACACCTCGGAGTCCGGGCCGACGTCGGCGCCGAGGGCCTTCATCTTGCGGAAGAACGAGCCGGTGTCGACGAGGCTGCCCACCGAGTAGTCGAACAGGCCCTGCCAGAGCGTCCACGTGTCGCGGTCGGTGGCGTAGATCGGCGTGATGCCGGCCTTCTGCAGTGTCCGACAGACCTCGACGAACTCGTCCCACGTCGTCGGGACCGGCAGGTCGTGCTCGGCGAATATCCGCTTGTTGTAGATCACCCCGGCCGCGGCGAGCGAGTACGGCAGCACGCTCGTGCGGTCCTCGAACTTCGCGTACTGGTTCGTCAGGGTGTCGATGTCCGGTCGGACCCGCGCTGCCGACGGCAGGTCGCTGAGGTCGCTGAGCACGCCGCGCGAGATGTACCGGGCGAGCTCGAGGTTGTCGTTGAAGCAGCCGACGTCCGCCGGTTCACCGCGGACGAACTGCGGGGCGATCGCCGCCGTGCTGTCGTGCACGACCGACAAGCCGGCGTGCTCCCCCTCGAACCGCCGCAGCAGCTTGTCGAAGTACGCGATGACCTCCTGCTTCTGCTCGTAGAAGCGGAGCGTCGTGGCACCACCGGCGGCACGCCCCGGGGTCGCGCACCCGGCGAGCGCCATCGTGCCGAATGCGATGCCACCGGCCGCGCCCGCGAGGAACCCCCGCCGGCTCACCGCCGCCTGGAGTGTTGCGGTCCTGCTTCCCACCATCGGGTCTCTCCCTCGTCGCGCATCGTCGCGCAGGCTCCTGTTTACAGCGCTGTAAAGTGTACGTCAACGTTGTAATCGCATGTGGCAGTGGTCGGTGCGCCCCACGGACGGGAGGCACGGTGCCAGCCCGCCCCGCGCCTCCCGTCCGCCGCGCCGCGCGTCCACCGCCGCGCGCCGCCGCCTGGTGCGAGGTTGCGCACTCCGTGCGAGGGCCGGAGCGCCGCACGGAGTGCGGAACCTCGCACGGGGCGCACCGGGCGCGCCGGCGGCGCGCACACGACACACCTGGGCGAACACACAGGAACGCGAGCAGGCACCATGGAGGGATGGCAAGCACCACTCCTCCCCTGCCCGGACCCGTGACCACGACGCCGCAGTTGCGGCGGTGGGTGTTCTGGCCCGCCGCCGTCATCGTGCTGGGGTTCGTGGCCTTCACCCTGATCTCCCCCTCCACCGCCGAGGCGCTGTTCCTCGGTCTGCAGGACGGCATCGTCAAGAACTTCAGCTGGTACTACGTGCTGATCGCCGCGTTCTTCGTCGGCTTCTCGCTGTTCGTCGGCTTCAGCCGCTTCGGTGACATCAAGCTCGGCAAGGACCAGGACGAGCCCGAGTTCTCGACCGGTTCGTGGTTCTCGCTGCTCTTCGCCGCCGGCATGGGCATCGGCCTCGTGTTCTACGGCGTCTCCGAGCCCCTCAGCCACTTCGCCTCCCCGCGCCCCGGCGTCACCGGCAACGAGAAGGAGCTCGCACAGCAGGCACTGACCCAGACGTTCCTGCACTGGGGCCTGCACGCGTGGGCGATCTACGTCGTCCTCGGCCTGGCCCTGGCGTACGCGATCCACCGCCGGGGTCGCCCGGTGTCGATCCGCTGGGCCCTCGAACCGCTGCTCGGCAACCGCGTCCGCGGCGGCTGGGGCAACCTGATCGACGTGATCGCCCTGGTCGGCACGCTGTTCGGTGTCGCGACCTCACTCGGCCTCGGGGTCATCCAGATCGGCGCCGGCCTCGAGAGCGCCGGCATCGCCGACAGCAGCATCGTCAGCCAGATCGCCATCATCGCGGTGATCACCGCCGTCACGATCGTCTCGCTCGTCACCGGCGTGACCAAGGGCATGAAGATCCTGTCGAACTTCAACCTGCTGCTCGCCGCCGCACTGCTGCTGTTCGTGCTCATCGTCGGCCCGACGCAGTTCCTGCTGCGGGACTTCGTGCAGTCGATCGGCTCCTACCTGCAGAACATCGTCGGCCTGTCGTTCAACGTCACCGCGCAGCAGGGCGCCGAGGGCGAGGCCTGGCAGGGCGCCTGGACCACCTTCTACTGGGGCTGGTGGATGTCGTGGGCGCCGTTCGTCGGTGTCTTCATCGCTCGCATCTCCAAGGGCCGCACGGTCCGCCAGTTCGTGTTCGGTGTCCTCCTGGTGCCGACCGCGCTCACGTTCCTGTGGTTCGCCGTCCTCGGTGGCACCGCGATCCACCGCCAGACCGACGGTTCGGGTGGCCTGATCGGCTCGGACGGCTCGGTCGACATCGAGGGCTCGCTGTTCGCGGTCCTCGGCGACCTGCCCGCCGGCATGGTCCTGACCTACGGCGCGATCCTGCTCATCGGCGTGTTCTTCGTGACCTCGTCGGACTCCGGCTCGCTCGTCATGGCGATGATCGCGTCGGGCGGTGACATCGAGCCGAAGAACTGGCTGCGGGTCTTCTTCGCCGGTGTCGCTGCGCTGCTCGCCGTCGCCCTGCTGCTCAGCGGTGGACTGAACGCCCTGAAGACGGCGGCGATCACGACCGCGTTGCCGTTCAGCATCGTCCTGCTGCTCACCTGTTGGTCGACGATCATCGCCTTCACCCGTGAGCGCCGTGCCTACGACAAGGCCGAGCGCGAGGTGCTGCTCGAGCACGTCGGCGCCTACTACGGCCTCGAGGTCGAGGCACCGACCGAGCGTCCGGCACGGTCCGGCCTCGGCCGTCCGTGGGCCGCGGTGAAGAACCGTGTGCGCGGCGGCCGTGGAACCACCTCCCCGGCGGTGGGCGCGGGCGCGCTCGACGACTTCCCGGTGCGGCCCGGGTCGGTCTCGGCCGACCCGGCGGTCGACCCGAGCCTCGACGCGCGCCCGGCGGCGGACGACGGGCCAGCGACGGGCCAGCCGGAGCGCTGACGGGCTGTCGACGCGCGCGGTGTGGTGCGAGGTTCCGTAGTCGGTGCGACGAACGTGCCCTCGCACCAGAGACGGAACCGCGCACGGGCTGTCGACGCGACCACCTGACGGACGGGAGGCACGGTGCCAGCTGGCGCCGTGCCTCCCGTCCGTCGTCCGTCAGGTGTCGGTCCGTGCGGACGCGACCTCGAGGGTCACGACGACCGCGACCACGGCGAGCGCCGTGACCGGCAGCGACACCGCCGGCACGGCGATCGACGCGAGGACGACGAGCACCAGGGCCACCACGACGGCGTTGGCCCGTGCCGACAGCGACGGCCGGATCGCGAGCGCCCAGATCGACAGCACGAACACGGCGACCGGCACCGCGACGGTCGCGGCGACCGAGGCGGACGACAGCGCGACGTGTCCGGCGTCGGCGCTGACGGCGACCTCGATGCCGGCGGGCAGGGCACCGGCGGCGGCGAAGACGAAGTAGTGGCCGTAGCCGAAGACGAGCGCGGTGGGCAGCGAGCGGATGTGCGCGTGCTGCTCGTGGGAGAAGTAGATCCACCACATGCCGACGGTGATCACCAGCCCGCACCCGGCGAGCGCCAGCAGCGCTCCGAGGTGCTCGGTGTGCGCGAGGGCGTCGATCACCGCGCCGGCCGAGGCCACCAGCCCCTCGCCCAGGACGATGAGGGTGAACAGGGAGAACCGCTCGGCCAGGTGCCGGGTGTGCCACGGGGCCGTCCCCGTCGAGGTCTGCGCCCAGATCGGCACGGACAGCTCGGCGAGCACGAGGAACGGTGCCGCGTACGACCAGACGTCGTCGGGCAGGGCCAGGGAGACGACCCAGAGCACCTGCACGACCGTGATGCCGACCGCATGCAGGACGGCGGTCCTGCGGTAGCGGGTGGAGGACGCGGCGGCGCGGATCCACTGCGCGACCAGGGCCAGCCGCATGACGACGTAGCCGATGACGCCGATCGTGAAGTCGTTCTCGACCATGGCCGCGTGCACCCCGGCGGCGAGGACGAGCACCCCCGCCATCTGCACGAAGGTCATCACCCGGTAGAGCCAGTCGTCGGTGTCGAACGACGTGGCGAACCAGGTGAAGTTCATCCACGCCCACCAGATCGAGAAGAACACCAGCCCGTAGGCCAGGACGGCGGAGGTGACGTGTCCCTCGAGCTCGATCTCGTGCAGGTTCGTCGCAGCGAAGCCCACCGCGACGACGAACACCAGGTCGAACAGGAGCTCCAGGGGGCTCGCGGCCCGGTGTCGCTGGTCAGGATCGCGCGGCACCATCCGGCGCAGTCCGATGGTCGGCATGGGGCCAACGGTAGGGCCCGGCCCGACGACGTGCCAACGCGCGTGTCGCGGGTCGGTCCAAACCCGTCGGGTCCGGCCGGGTCCCGCCGACGAACCGTCGCAGCGAACCGGTGTTTCCCGCACACTTGACCGAACAGCCGACCACCGACGGAGACACGATGTCGCAACCGCTCGAATCGCTCATGCACGCCAACCTGTTCGAGGTGTTCGGGGAGCGGGACCCCGAGCGTCGCCGCGCCGCGATCGAGCGGACGTACGCCCCGGACGTCGTGTTCCTGGACCCTGACGAGGTCGTCACCGGCCACGACGCCCTGCACGCCAAGGCGCAGCGCCTGCTCGACGAGGCTCCCGGGTTCGTGTTCTCGGCGGCCGGCCCGGTCTACGAGAACCACGGGATGGGGTACCTCGCCTGGCACTTCGGACCGGAGGGAGCACCGCCCGTCGTGTCCGGCATGGACATCTGCTTCATCGAGGGCGACGTCATCGCGAAGGTCTACACGCTGCTGACCGCCTGACCACCGCCCGCAGGCAGCCGCAGTCATGGCGTGAGCGATGCGGTCACCGCGAGCGGCTGACGGGCTGGAGGCCCGGTGCCAGCTGGCACCGGGCCTCCAGTCCGCCTGTCGGTGCGGTCGAGTCGTTGCCGGATCGAGACACCGGTCCAGCCCGTCGTACGGCATGGTTGAGCCACCGATGGCAGGCAGGACGGAGCGCACGGTGGAACGAGTGGTGGGGTGGGCCACGGTCGCGGTGGTCGTCGTCGTGACGGTGTCGATGTTGCTGCTGGTCCAGACGACCACCTGTCTCGACGCCGCCCCCGGAGCGGGCACGAGCTCCTGCACGACGACGCCGATGGTCGGAGTCGCCGGCACGTGGGTCGCGGCTGTCACCGGCGCGGTCGTGCTCGCGGTCTGCGTGTGGCAGATCGTCCGGGCGGTCCGGTCTGGCCGCGTGCCGAAGGACTGATGCCGCTCCAGGAATGTGCGGCGGAACAGCCGTGCGAGGATTCGTCAACCGCACTCTCGAGGGGAACAACCGCCATGACCACAGCCCGCACACTCCACTGGGTCAGCACCGTGCTCCTCGCCGTGGGGTTCCTCGGCGTCGGGGCGCTGATGTACGACGCGTCCTACGGCCCGGAGGGCGGCGGCGCGAACATCGGCCTGGGCCTCGCCCTCATCCCGTGCCTCGGATCAGGCGTCGTCGGGCTCGCACTGGGAGCCGCAGCCTTGGTCGCCACGTGGTGGGGCACCCGGGCCGAGCGCTCGCGGACTGCGGTCCGGTGACACAGATGTCCGCCCCGTCCGCTGCGCGTCCCTGGACACTGATCGCCGTCGTGGTGCTGGTTGGCTGGGCGGTCGTGACGGCACTGCTGTTCCCGGTCACGGGGATGGACGAGCACGAGGGGCCCGGCGACCAGGTCTGGCGGACCTCGTCGAGCGCGCTCGGCGTGCCGCTCTCACCGGAGTGGGACGTCCTCGTCTGGCTCGCCGCGCTCGCGCTGGTGCCGGTCGTCGTCGTCGGGCTCGCGTTCCTGTTCCGCCGCCGACGACCGCACACCGCGCCCGTCAGTCCGTCGCCGGGTGGCCCTGTCCGCTGAGGTGTGCGCGGAGCACGTCACGGACACTCGTCCACGACTGCACGCCGTAGCGGTCGTTGTCGACGTGGTGCAGCTGCGCCTGCCCGCTGAACATGCTCACGAAGTACTGCATCCCCTGCCAGGCCGGAAACGTCTCGTCCGGGTCCTTCGACAGGCGCCTGCCCACGGCGCTCATCGCGGACAGGGTGCCGGTGGTGCCGGCCCACTGCAGCCGGAAGCGCTCCCCCGTCAGCTCACTCATGGTGCGTGCGACGTCGCGTGCGGTGACCTGGTCGCCCGCCATCTCGATCACCCGCGGAGCGTCGTCGTCCAGGGCGGCGAGGGCCGTGACCCGGGCAACGTCGTCCTTCGTGGTGAAGTCGAGCACCTGGTCCGCCGACGACCAGAACAGGACGAGCCGACGGCCGGACAGGATCATCGGGGCCTCGCCGGTCAGCAGGTCGGTGAACATGCCGGTCAGGATCGAGGTCGCCTGCACCGGGGCCGCGTCGAGGTCGGCGGCGAACTCGCGCCGCAGCTCGAAGTTGCGGTTGGTGCCGGGTGCGATCCGCCGGTAGTCGGCCGAGTAGTCGGACGGGATGAACCGCCGGACGCCCGCCGCCACGGTCGCCGCGAGCAGCGCGCGCTGGGCGTCGACGATCACCGGGCGGGTCCCGCTCACGGCGGAGACCACGACGTCGGCCCCGCTCACGGCCCGGGTCAGGGCGTCGTGGTCGCCGTACTCGGCGGCGACGACGTCGACACGGGCGTCGCCGCCGAAGCGTTCTGCGGCGGTCCTGCTGCCGGGCCGGGTCAGGACCCGGACCCGCACGTCGTGCTGGGTGAGCTCGCGGACGATGCGGTGCCCGAGGTCGCCGGTGGCGCCGGCGACGAGGATGGTGGTGGTCATGGGCGGGGCCTCACTGCAGTGGTGGTCGACGTGGTCGTCGCGGTGCGCCGTCGGGATCGCTCCGGAACGGCGAGGGGGTGTTGGAACGTGGGGTCCGCCTGGTCCGGTCCGGCGGTGCCGAGCCCGGCGGTGAGCGCGACGCGGGCCAGCAGCCGGCGCAGTGTCGTCTGCTCGTCGTCGTCGAGGTGCCGCATGAGCACGCCCTCGGCGCCGCGCAGGGCGGACCGCGTCCGGGCGAGCAGGGCACGGCCGGCGTCGGTGGGGTGGACCTGCCGCACCCGCCGGTCGGTCGGGGCGGGGCGGCGCTCGACGAACCCGCCCGCCTCGAGCGCGTCGACGATGTAGGTCATCTGGGTCTTGTCGATCCCGAGGCGCTGCGCAAGCCCGAGTTGCGACGACGGCTCCTCGGTCGTGGTCGCGACGAGCACCTGGTAGCCACGGGGACCACCCGGCACGTCGGCGACCGCCTCGCTGCCCAGCCGCGTGAAGCCCTGGAGCGCCAGCGGCAGCGCCCACCCGAGTTCGGATTCGATGCCCTCGGCACCCCAGTCGATCTCGGGGAGTGCGTCGGTCGACGTCGGACTGTCCATACCGGAGACCGTACCGGAACAAGATCGTCTTGTGTAAAGATCATCTGCGATCAAGACGGACAGCCGTCTCGACGCCGAGCACTCGAGGACCCCATGTCGGACACCGCAGCCATCACCCCGTTCACCCTCGACGTCCCCCAGGCGGAGCTCGACGACCTGCGCCGCCGTCTGCTGGCCACCCGCTGGCCCGATGCCGAGACCGTCGGGGACACCTCGCAGGGACCCCGACTCGAGAAGGTCCGCGCCCTCGTCGAACACTGGACGACGGAGTACGACTGGCGTCGGACCGAGGCGCTACTGAACGGCTGGGGCCAGCACACGACCCACATCGACGGGCTCGAGGTCCACTTCCTGCACGTCCGGTCCGCCGTCCCTGGTGCCCGTCCGCTCCTGCTCACCCACGGCTGGCCCGGTTCCGTCCTGGAGTTCCGCCACGCGATCGGTCCGCTCACCGACCCGGTGGCGCACGGCGGCGACGCGGCGGACGCGTTCCACGTCGTGATCCCGAGCCTGCCCGGGTTCGGCTTCTCCGGGAAGCCGACGACGACCGGGTGGAACACCGCCCGGACCGCGAGGGCCTTGTCGGTGCTGATGTCCCGGCTCGGGTACACGGACTGGTTCGCCCAGGGCGGTGACCTCGGCGCCACCGTCACCGCGGAGCTCGCGGCACTGCAGGCCGCCGGGGACATCGGGCTCGCCGGGATCCACCTCAACATGGCGCTGTTCATGCCGACGGACGACGAAGTCCGGAACGCCTCCCCCGACGAGCAGGTCATGCTGCAGGAGAGCAGCCACTACTGGCGGGAGCTGTCGGCCTACTCGCAGCAGATGTCGACCCGCCCGCAGACCATCGGGTACTCGTTGGCGGACTCCCCCGTCGGGCTGGCGTCGTGGATCTACGCGATGTTCCAGGACGTCGGCGGCTCCCACGACGAACACGGCGATGCCGAACGACTCTTCCCGCTCGACGAGATCATCGACGACGTCATGCTGTACTGGCTGCCGAACACCGCTGCGTCCTCGGCGCGCATCTACTGGGAGGCGACGCGGACCGGCTGGGCCACCCCGGGCACCGTCGAGGAACCACTAACCCTGCCCGTCGGCCTGAGCATCATGCCGGGCGAGTACGTCCGCCGGTCGCGCCGCTGGGCAGCGCGCCGGTACACCGACCTGGTGTTCTTCAACGAGGCGGCACGCGGCGGGCACTTCGCGATGCTCGAACAGCCGGAGCTGCTCGTCGACGACGTCCGTGCGACGTTCCGGAACCTGCGCTGATGCCTTGTGGTCAGCGAGTAGATACCACTACTCTCCGATAGTGCGAATATCTGAACTTGCCCGAGCGGCGTCCACGCCGGTCACCGCCGTCAAGTACTACCAACGCGAAGGCCTGCTGCCTCCCGGCGAGAAGTCGGCGCCGAACCAGACCGCCTACGACGACCGGCACGTCGAACGGGTCCGGCTCGTCCGGGCACTCCTGGAGACCGGCGGACTCTCGGTTGCCGTGACGAAGCAGGTCCTGGCCGTGCTCGATGCCGAGACCGCACCGCTGGCCGAGGTCTTCGCCGTCGCCCAGTACGCGATGACCACCCCGCGCTCCCCCGAGCCCGAGGCGACCCCGGAGGCCCGTATCCGGATCGAGGAACGGGTGTCGGCCGCCGGCTGGTGCGCGACGTCGGACAACCCGGGACTCGAGACCGCGGCCCGGGCGCTCGACGGGCTGCGCACCATCGGGTTCGACGCTCCGGACGACTACCTCGACGCCTACGTGTCGGCAGCGGCGAGCGCGGCACGTGCTGACGTCGCCGCGCTGCAGGACCGCGACGGCCGGACCGCGATGGCGGAGTTGATGGTCATCGGCACCGTCCTCGGCGATCCGCTCTTCGCAGGACTCCGGCGCCTTGCGCAGCAGGACGCCACCCACGACCTGTTCCCCGTCGCCGAGACGGATGAGGCCGGCGCATGACCGCTCCGCTGCACGTCGTCCTGGGCGGCAACGGTGTCGTCGGGCGCGAGACGCTCCGAGCCCTCCGCGAGCACGACGTCACCGCCGTGTCCGTCGGCCGGCGCCCGTCGACACCAGCAACGGCAGGCAACAACGAGAGCGAGAGCGCCAACGCCACCCCCGAACACCTCATCGCCGACCTGCTCGACCCCACCGCCGTCCGCCGCGCACTGCACGGTGCCGACGTCGCGTACCTCGTCGCCGGACTGCCGTACTCGTCGAGGGTCTGGACGGACCAGTGGCCGCGGATCGTCGACAACACCGTCGAGGCAGCCCAGGCCGAGGGCACCCACCTGGTGTACCTCGACAACGTCTACGCCTACGGCCGCGTGTCCGGGCCGATGACCGAGGCGACCCCGATCAACCCCTCCGGCCGGAAGGGTGCGGTGCGCGCGGCCGCCCTCGAGCAGCTGCGGACCGCGGCCGAACGCGGACTGGCCGTCACCATCGGGCGGAGCGCCGACTTCACCGGCCCCGGCGCGACGACGAGCGTGTTCAACGGGTTCGTCGTCGACCGGATCGCCGCCGGCAAGCGGCCGACCTGGCTGCTCGACGCCGACCAGCCGCACTCCCTCACCGCCACGACCGACATCGGCGACGCGCTCGTGGTCCTCGGCACCGACGGCCGTGCGACGGGCCGGACCTGGCACCTGCCGACCGCCCCGGCGCTGACGGGGCGGCAGTACGTCGAGCTCGCCGGGGTACCCGCCGCTCGCACGGCCGTGATGTCGTCGGCCACGCTGCGCTTCGGCGCCCTGTTCAACACGTCCGCCCGCGAGACGCTCGAGCTGCGGTACCAGTACACCGACCCCTACGTCTTCGACTCGTCGGCGTTCGAGCAGACCTTCGGCGTGCACCCGACCCCCACCGCCGACGTCGTGGCCGCCGCCCTGCTGCACGCCCGGAGCGTGACCCGGTGATCGCCGCCGTCCGCCGAGCGGTCGCGTGGCACCCGGCACTCATGGCCGTGGCCGGCCTGATGGTCGTGTCCACCGCGGTCTGCCTCGTCGGACTCGTCGTGGATCCCCGGACCATCCTCGGGGCACCGGCGTGGATGAAGCCCCTGAAGTTCTCGCTGTCGATCCTGCTCTACGCCGTCACGTGGGCGTGGCTCATCGCCCACCTGCCGAAGTGGCGGACGCTGGCTCGCCGACTCGGCACCGTGGTCGCCGTGGCCCTGGTGGTGGAACAGGTGCTCATCGTGTGGGCCGCCGCGACCGGCACGACGAGTCACTTCAACGTGTCGAACAGCGTGCACGTGGTGGTGTGGGCGGTGATGGCGGTGGCGATCACGACGCTCTACCTCTGCACCTTCGTCACCTCGATCGCGCTGTTCTTCCTGCGCCTGCCCACCCCGGCACTGACGGTCGCCGTCCGCGCCGGTGCCGTCATCGCGCTCCTCGGCATCGGGGTCGCGTTCCTGATGACCGGCCCGACCCCCACCCAGCTCACCGCCCCGGACGGGATCGTCGGCGCCCACACGGTGGGGATCGCGGACGGCGGACCCGGGGTGCCGCTGCTCGGGTGGAGCACCGTCGGCGGCGACTACCGGGTCGCCCACTTCGTCGGCATGCACGCCCTGCAGGTGCTCCCGCTGGTGGCGCTCCTGCTCGCCGCCGCCGGTCGGCGCCTGCCGCGGCTGGCGGACCCGACCACGCAGGTGCGGATCGTGGTCGTCGTCGCGGTCGAGTGGGCGGCGGGTACCGTGCTCCTCACCGTGCAGGCCGCGGTCGGACAGTCGGTGGTCCACCCCGCCGGTGCGGTGGGGGCGGTGGCGTGGTCACTCGTCGTGCTCGCCGCAGCCGCGAGCGCGGCCGTCCTGCTCCGTGCCCGCATCGCTCCGGTGGCGCGCCTGCGCTGACGGGTCGCCCGCCGGACGGCGGCAGCGGCGCATGGACGCGACCACCCACGGCCTGGAGGCACGGTGCCAGCTGGCACCGTGCCTCCAGGCCGTCACGGCGAGCGTTCCGGACCCGCCCGTTACGCTGTCCCCGTGTCAGAGCCGCGCCGCAGTCCGGGGAACCAAGCTTCACTGCGTGAAGCCAACCGGGGCCGGGTCGTCAGCGCGGTGAAGCGGCACGGTGGGCTGACGCAGGTCGAGCTCGCCGGGGTGACCGGGCTCTCCCCCGCAACCGTCTCGAACATCGTCAAGGAACTCGTCGCGACCGGCGCCCTGCACGCGACGCCGAGCACCTCGAGCGGCCGTCGGGCGCTCCGCGTGACCCTGCCGCACGGCCTCGGGCTGGTCGCCGGGGTGCACGTCTCGCCGCGGCACCTGCGGCTGGCGCTGTCGGACCTGAACGGTGCCGTCCTGGCCGAGCGGCACATGCCCCTGGCCCGGGACCACCGGGCGGACGCCGAGCTCGACAAGACCGCGCTGCTCGTGCTGGACATGGTGGAGTCGATCGAGTCGTCGATGGACGAGGTGCTCGCAGTCGGCCTCGCCGTGGCCGCCCCGATCGACGCCCGCACCGGGATGACGGCGCGCGGCGGGATCCTGCGGGGTTGGGACGGCGTCGCGCTCGGCCAGTCGCTCGCCCGGCGGATGGACAAGCCCGTGCAGGTCGACAACTCCGCCAACCTCGCGGCCCTGGCGGAACACCGGAGCGGGGCGGCCCGTGGCCGCGACACCGTGGTGACGCTCGACGTCGGCAACGGCATCGGCGCAGGACTCGTGCTCGGCGGACACCTGTTCCGCGGGCACCACGGCATCGCCGGTGAGTTCGGGCACACCCCCGTCCTGCCGAACGGGCCGCTGTGCCGGTGCGGCAACCGAGGGTGCCTCGAGGCGATCGCGGGCGCACCCGCCGTGCTCGAGGGCGTCCGCGACGAGGTCGGCACCCTCAAGCTGGCTGACCTGATCCTGCGCGCGATGGGCGGCGACCAGGTCTGCATGCGCGCCGTGGCCGACGCCGGACGGGCGATCGGTTCGGCGGCGGTGGGGCTCTGCAACGTCCTCGACCCCGAGCGGGTGGTGGTCACGGGCGAGTTCGCGCGGGCCGGTGAGCTGCTGCTCGGCCCGATGCGGCAGGCCCTCGAGTCGTCGTTGATCGTCGACGTGGACGGCACGCCGGACGTGGTGCAGGGGCAGCTCGGCGAGAAGGCCTCGGTGACCGGCGCGCTGGCCCTGGCGATCGAAGCCGTGGACGTGACGCGCGCACGCTGAGCGGAGACGGTCGCTGCCGGGCCGCACGCGCCCGCCGACGTGGCCGCCCCGCCGCTGGCCTGGCCGCCCCGCGCCCTCCGGATAACGTTTTCGTCACGGCGCGCGGTCCTTGCGTTCAACTCTTGCAGCCAAGAACGCTCGCTGTCACACTCAGGGCACCGCCGATGGGGGCGGTCCACTGTTGGAGGACGTTTCAATGAAGAAATCCACCACACGAGCGATGCTGGGCGTCAGCGCCCTGCTGCTCGCGATCACCACCCTGGCGGGCTGTTCCAACGGCGCGGACGCCGGGACCGGTTCCGGCGGAGGCGGCGGAGACGCGTCGAAGGCCAAGATCGGCCTGCTCCTGCCCGACTCCGTCACCGCCCGTTACGCCAGCGCCGACCGTCCGCTCTTCACCGCCGAGGTGAAGAAGCAGTGCAGCGGCTGCTCGGTCATCTACGCGAACGCCGACGGCGACGCGTCGAAGCAGCTGCAGCAGGCCCAGTCGATGCTCACGCAGGGCGTCAAGGTCCTGGTCCTCGACCCGTTCGACGGCGAGGCCGCAGCGTCCATCGTCCAGCAGGCGAAGGCCAAGAAGGTGCCGGTGATCTCCTACGACCGGCTCATCAACAGCCCCGACCTGAGCTACTACATCTCGTTCGACAACGAGAAGGTCGGCGAGCTGCAGGGCCAGGCCCTGGTCGACGCCCTCAAGGCGAAGAAGGTCCCGGAGGGCTCGGGCATCATCATGGTGAACGGCTCCCCCACCGACAACAACGCCTCGCAGTTCAAGAAGGGCGCGCACTCGGTCATCGACGACAGCGGCTACAAGGTGCTCGCCGAGTACGACACCCCCGGATGGGACCCCGCCAAGGCGCAGGACTGGGCAGCCGGCCAGATCAGCAAGCTCGGCAAGGACAAGATCACCGGCGTCTACGCCGCGAACGACGACACCGGCGGCGGCGTCATCGCGGCCCTGAAGTCGGCCGGCGTCACCGAGCTCCCGCCCGTCACCGGGCAGGACGCCTCTCTCGCGGGCATCCAGCGGATCCTCGCCGGTGAGCAGTACATGACCGTCTACAAGGCCTTCAAGCCCGAGGCATCGAAGGCCGCCGACCTGGCGATCCAGTTCGCGAAGGGTGAGACCCCGAAGGGCGACACCACCGTCGACACCGCCGGCGGCGCCAGCGTCCAGTCGACCCTGCTCGACCCGGTCGCCGTCACCACGGACAACGTCCAGTCGACGGTGGTCAAGGACGGCCTGTACGAGGTGTCGAAGATCTGCACCGCGCAGTACAAGGCAGCCTGCGACAGCGCCGGCATCAAGTAGGTCCGACCCCCTCTGCCCGCCCGATCCGACTGCGGACCGGGCGGGCCTCACCGATCGAGGACGACACCCGTGAGCACGACACCCGTGAGCAACGCGTCACCAGCAGCACACCCCTCCGCCGACCCGGTGATGTCCCTGCGCGGGATCACCAAGCGGTTCGGCGCCGTCCAGGCCCTCAGCGACATCGACTTCGACGTCTACCCGGGCGAGGTGGTCGCCATCGTCGGCGACAACGGCGCCGGCAAGTCGACGTTCGTGAAGATCCTCGCCGGGGTCTACACGCCGGACGGCGGCACGATCACCTTCGGCGGCGACGAGGTCAGCGTCCCGAACCCCGCCGCGGCCCAGACCCTCGGCATCGCCACGGTGTTCCAGGACCTCGCCCTCGCCGACAACCTCGACGTGGTCTCGAACCTGTTCCTCGGGCGCGAGATCGCCCACCCGTTCCTCGACGAAGAGGAGATGGAGCGCCGCTCGTGGGAGCTCCTCCAGCAGCTCGCCGCCCGGATCCCCTCGGTGCGGATCCCCATCGCGTCGCTGTCCGGTGGGCAGCGGCAGACCGTGGCGATCGCCCGCTCGCTGATCGGTGACCCCCAGGTGGTCGTCCTCGACGAGCCCACCGCCGCACTCGGCGTCGCGCAGACCGCCGAGGTCCTCAACCTCGTCGAACGCCTGCGCGAGCGCGGCCTCGGCGTCGTCCTCATCAGCCACAACCTCGCGGACGTGCAAGCCGTCGCCGACCGGGTCGCGGTCCTGCGACTCGGGCGCAACAACGGCACGTTCCGCATCGACGACGTCTCCTACGAGGAGATCATCGCGGCCATCACCGGCGCCACCGACAACGCCGTCACCCGTCGCGCCGCCGCCCGCACCGAGCAGGAGACCAGCGCATGAGCAAGACCGACGAGACCCTCACCGCAGCGACCCCGACTCCTTCGGCCGCGGACCTGCAGGACGAGCGGCTCCTGCGCGACCAGGGGATCGGCGGCGCCGCGAAGGCGTTCGTCCGCCGGGTGCGCGGCGGTGACATCGGTTCGCTGCCGGTGGTCGTCGGGCTCATCGTCATCTGGGCGGTGTTCCAGGCGCTCTCCCCCGACTTCCTGTCCCCAGGCAACCTGGTCAACCTCGCCCTGCAGTGCGCCGCGGTCGGCACGATCGCGATCGGCATCGTCCTCGTGCTGCTGCTCGGCGAGATCGACCTGTCCGTCGGCAGCGTCAGCGGGCTCTCCGCCGCGATCCTCGGCCAGGGCCTCACGACGCTCGGCTGGCCGCTGTGGCTCGTGCTCACGGTCGCCCTGGCCGTCGGCGCCGCCGCCGGTCTGCTCTACGGCCTGCTGTTCACCCGCTTCGGGGTGCCGAGCTTCGTCATCACGCTCGCCGGTCTGCTCGGGTTCCTCGGGCTGCAGCTGCTCATCCTCGGCCCGAACGGCTCGATCAACCTGCCGTACGACTCCCCGATCGTGCAGTTCGCGTCGGCGTCGTACCTGCCGCCGTGGCTCGCGTACCTGCTCGCCGTCCTGGCCGCCGGAGGACTCTTCTTCACCGAGGTCCGTCGCGCTGCCCGCCGCCGCCGTGCCGGGCTGTCGACCGGGGCGATGTCCCTGACCATCGTGAAGGCCGTCGCCCTGTTCCTCGGCCTCGCGCTGATGGTCTGGTACCTGTCGCGCGACTTCGGCACCGGCACCTCGTTCGTGTTCTTCGTCGTGCTGGTCGTGCTGATGAACTTCGTGTTGAAGCGCACCCGCTGGGGCCGTTCGGTCTTCGCGGTCGGTGGCAACGTCGAGGCCGCACGGCGCTCCGGCATCCGGGTGAACCGCATCTACATCTCGGTGTTCATGCTGACCTCGCTCTTCGCCACCGTCGGCGGCATCCTCGCCGCCGCCCGCCTGAACTCGGCGAGCCTGTCGTCCGGCGCCGGTGACACGAACCTCAACGCGATCGCCGCAGCCGTCATCGGCGGGACCAGCCTGTTCGGTGGCCGCGGCAGCGCCTGGTCGGCGCTGCTCGGCATCATCGTGATCCAGTCGATCTCGAACGGGCTCACCCTGCTGAGCCTCGACTCGTCGATCCGCTACATGATCACCGGCGCGGTCCTGCTGCTCGCCGTCATCATCGACTCGCTCTCGCGGCGCAGCCGCGCCAGTCACGGCGCGGCCTGAGCGGGGCCCTGGACCCCGCCACGCGGACGGACAGGAGGCACGGTGTCAGCTGGCACCGTGCCTCCTGTCCGTCGTCCCTGACAGTTCACTGCCGGACTTGGCCATCTGGCCAAGTCCGGCAGTACGGTCGATCCATGACCCTCCACCAAGAGCACCGCAGCATCGAGGAGCGGCGGCAGCAACTCGTCGACGCCGCGATCACCGTCCTGCGCGACGGCGGGATCGCCGCGCTCACGACGCGCGCCGTCACCACGGCCGCCGGACTGCCGCACGGCGCGTTCCACTACTGCTTCGCATCGAAGTCGGCGCTGTTCCGGGCGGTGCTCGAACGGCAGCTGCGCGGTGCCATGGCGGCCGCGTTCGCGACGCCGAGCACACGGCTCGACCCACGGGCGCGGATCGCCGCCGGCCTGACGGCGCACCTCGGACGGACCCGGAGCGACCCGGCGACCGCGCTCGCCCTCGTCGAACTCGTCACGCACTCCCGTCGCGATCCCGACCTGACAGAGCTCGCCGCGTGGGAACAGGGTGCGTACCTCGAGGCCGTCCGCGTCCACGTCGACGCCTGGTCGGACGAGGACGGGATCACGTGGGTGGTACCCGTCGAGCAGGTCGCACGCCTGCTCATCGCGACCGCCGACGGCGTCAGCGGGTCGTGGCTCGCGGACCGCGACGACACCGCCGCTTCCGAGACCGTCGCAACGGCGGCTCGGGCGATCGCCAGCCTCGTCGGCGGAGGTGCCTCGTGAAGTGGCTCTTCCTCGGGATCGCGATCGTCGCCGAGGTCACGGGTGCCCTGTCGATGCAGGCGGCCGTCGAGCAACCCGCCTGGTACGCCGTCGTCGCCGTCGGGTACGTCACCGCCTTCGTCATGCTCATCCGGGTGCTCCGGAGCGGCATGGCCGTCGGGGTCGCCTACGGCATCTGGGGAGCGTCCGGGGTCGCGCTGACCGCGGTGCTCGCCGCCGTCCTGTTCGGGCAGGCCCTGACCCTCACGATGATCATCGGGATCGCGCTCATCGCGGTGGGCGTGCTCCTGGTCGAGATCGGGTCCCAGCGGGCGCTCGCACGTCGCGAGCAGGAGGCCCGCTGATGGGGTGGGTCCTGCTCGCGATCGCGATCGTCACCGAGGTCGGCGCGACGATCAGCCTCAAGCTCGCGACGGACGGCAAACGCGTCTGGTACGTCGCCGTCGTCGCGGGGTACCTCATCGCGTTCAGCCTGCTCGCCGTGGCGTTGACGCTCGGCCTGCCGATCGGGGTCGCCTACGGCATCTGGGCCGCGACGGGCGTCGCCCTGACCGCGATCCTCGGACGGGTGCTCTTCCGGGAACCGCTCACGGCGCTCATGCTCGGCGGGATCGCGCTGATCATCGTCGGCGTGTTCCTGGTCGAACTCGGGCACTGAGCGCCGTGCAGGGGCTCGACGCCGTCACTTGCTCTTCGAACCCGAGGTCCCCGGCAGGCTGAGGATGTTGTCGGTGCCCTGCGGCACGACGATCAAGGAGCCGTTGTCGCCGGCGCTCTTGAGGGCCTCGATCTCGCGCTGCTTGAGCGCGGCGTCGGAGAGCGGGTGCTCGTTGAGGACCTCGTTGGCGTCGGCCTGACCCTGCGCCTCGGCGACCTGCTGCTGTGCCTGCACCTTCTTGGCATCCAGGAGCGCGCGCTCCTTCGTGACCTGGATCTGGGCCTGCTGCGCCGTGGCGTACGCGTCGATGACCGACTTCGGCGGGGTGATCTCCTGCAGGGCGAAGTTGTCGACGTGCACGCCAGAGCCCTTCCAGCGCGTCTCGAGCGCCTGGATCATCGCCTTCTCGACGGTGCCGCGCTTGGTGATGAGCTCGATGGTGGTGAAGTCGTTCGGCACCTGGCGGACGACGCTGCGCACCGAGTTGCCGATGAACTGCGTCTTGAAGTTCTCCTCGGTCTTGTACGACCGGTAGATGTCGGTGACCGACTTCGCGTCGATGCTGTACTGCAGGTTGAGGCTGACGTTCGACGAGACGCCGTCCTGGTCCTGCACCGTGACGTACGGGCCGGAGCGGACGTTGCCGTTGTTGTCCGAGTCGGAGCCGTTCACCGCGTTGATGTAGGTGACGGTCTGGTTCCGGATGTTGAACGTGTGGAGCGTCGCCCACGGTGCCTTGAAGTGGAACCCGGAGTCCGTGGTCTGCCCGACGATGTTGCCGGAGATGTCCACCTGGACCTTCGACTCGCCCGTGTCCTGCGCGTACAGGGTGCTGCCGAGCGTGAGCCCGACGAACAGGACGCCCGCGGCTGCTGCTGTCCACGTCGCGATGAGGTTCGGGCGGCGGGTCGGGACGGCTGGACGTGCCTCGCGACCGGGCGTGGCCGGTCGTGCGGGGGTGGAGTAGGTGCGTGTTCGGAAGAAGAGCGCGACGAGCGCGATGACGAGGAAGACGATGGCGGCGACGAACATGACGATCACTCCTGGATGCTTGTCCGTCGAGTCTGCCGTACCGGGAGGGGTGCGGGTGACGCGGGTGCGCGGCGGGCGTGCCCCCTGTCCGTGTCGCCCCGGTCGCCTGGCGCCGGTTCCGTCTGGTGCGAGGTTGCACACCTGGTGCGAGCCCGGATGCCTCGCACCACGTGTGCAACCTCGCACCGCGCGGACGCGCTCGGGGTCGGGGCCGCGTGGGCTAGGCCGGTCCGACGATCTCCTCGATGTGCTCGAGTCCGCTGCGGCAGCGTCCGAGGTACTCGTCGTACAGGTCCGGTCGCCGGTCACGCGCCCACCGTGTGACGTCGAGCAGGTGCAGCGCAGTCATCGACGCGAGCCGCCGGTGGTCGTCGTCCGACGTGAGTCGGGCAGCCGTCATGAACTCGTCGTGGTCCGCGCGGGTGACGGACCCGTCGATGAACGTCCACGTGAACACCCGGCGGGCATCCGTCCACGGTGCCGGCCCGGTCTCCGCGGCGCCCCAGTCGATGAGCACCGGCCGCAGGCCCGGACCGCGGGAGATCAGGTTGCGAGGTGCGAGATCGCCGTGGGCCAGCCCGAACTCGAACTGCGCCTCCGACAGCGGAGCGAGACGATCACGCAACCAGTCCGGCGACGCGTAGGCACCTTCGCGGAGCAGCGGATCGTCGTCGCCGAGCGCAGCGAGGTTGTAGTCGAGGTGCGCCGTCCAGGCGAGCCGGAGGTCGTCGCCGAATCTCGTGAACAACGACCGAGGCGCATCGACGAGCGGGATCATGGCGACGGCTCGCGCGGCGCTACCGAGCCACCGCCACGGGCGGTCGATCGGTCGTGGGTCAGGTGCGACGTACTCCGACACCGAGAAGGGGACACCGCCCTCCGACCCGCGGGCGAGCGGTTCGGGGACAGGGATGCCGACCCGGCTCGCGCTTCGTGCGGCCCACGACTCGACGGGGTATTCGTCCCGTCGAAGCGGGTCAACCGGGAAACGCAGTACGACCGGAGCAGCACCCGCACGGTCCACCCGGTAGGTGTGGTTCACCGCCCCGCCGGGTAGCCGTTCGATCCGGTCGACTGATCCGCCGACGGAGCGCAGGACGACTCGGAACCACTCCTGCTCGACCACCTCGTCCGACATGGGACCAGCATGGCCGCTCCGATCAACCGTCGCGCGGAACGCTGTCCGCAGCGCGGGATGCCGAAACCGCACCGACGACGAGCGCCGCCAGCGTGGTCGCCAAGGACAGCCCGAGCAGCACCACGTAGAGCGCCGGGATGAGCTGGGCCGGAACGGACACGATCGCCACGACCGCGGCACCGATGAGCAACGGCCGCATGACCCGGCGGGCGGCGAGGTGCCCAGCACGCCAGGCCGCGTCGCTCCGCATGAGCGACGGCAGCCGGATGCCCGCCGCACGGTTCCGCCCCAGGCCGTCCGCAGCGACCGACACGATGCCCCAGATCGCCGCGTCGACGATGAGCAGGAGCACGGCACCCCCCATCGCCGCCCACCAACCTGGACTGTCCATCACGACCTCCCCGCACCACGCTAACGCGGTGGAGGCAACGCGCACGAGGTCAGGAGACGGGCGCGCCCGCCCGATCGATCTCGGCCAGGACCCGGCGGCTTCGACGCACGCCGATCACCGTCGCGACTGTGACGAACACCACGACGACGGCGATGAACACCAGGAACGCCCAACCCCAACCGAACGTCGTGGCCGAGGCACCGCCGAGTCCCAACAGGCTCAGCCCGGTGCCGATCAGGGTCGGGGCCGAGGTTCGGGTGGACCGCCGCCGCCACGCGAGCATCGCCCGCACGAGCGGCACAGCCTCAGGTGCCACCGGTGCCCGTCCGCTGATCTGTCGGGTGACGGATTTGCGGTCCGCCGGCGTGAGCACGCCGAGCGGCTGTTGCGGCGTCTCGACGAGGTAGGGCAGCAGCCTGCCGTGGCGTCGAGCACGGACCCATGCGGTCGCATTCACGACCGCTCCGGCCAGGGCGAACAGGAACCAGATCACCGAGTCGGAGCGGAGCACGGAGGGAACGCTGGTGAACGCCCACAGGATCGAGATGCAGACGAACCCCGCCTGCTGCGACATCACGACCACCGTCGGCCCGTGCTCGACCAGGTACTCGGCACGACGCGTCGCCTCGGCGAGGTCGCTCGGGTTCACCACCCGGGGACCTCGACGCGCACCGAACTGATCCGACCGGCGCGCGTCGTCGCCGTCACGGCCGGGTCGTAGCTGTCGGCGGTCGCAAGGTAGAGGGTGCGGCCGTCCTCGCCACCGAGCGCACAGTCGATCGCGCAGTCCCCGGGTGCGTCGATGCGGTCCGTCACCTCGCCACCCTCGACGACCCGCAGGAACTCCCCCGTGTCGACCGAGCAGACCCAGATCGCGCCGTCACGGTCGACGGTGCTGCCGTCCGGGGTCACGCCGCCAGGCAGGGCTGCCCACTCGCGCCGCCCGGTCAGCGAACCGTCGTCCTCGATGTCGAAGGCGGTCAGGCGGCCACCCCACGTCTCGCTGACCACCAGGGTCCGGGTGCCGGGCAGGATGTTGGCGCTGTTCGGGAACACCAGGCCCTCGACGGCCAGGCGGACGGAGCCGTCGGGGTCGATCACGTAGAGCGGGCCGGGGCGCAGTTCCTCGCCCGCGTACAGGTCGTAGCCGAAGGCACCGATGTAGGTCCGGCCGGTCTGGGCGTCGACGACCAGGTCGTTCACGAGCGACGACTCGATCGTGGAGAGGTCGGCGAACACCGAGGTGCTGCCGTCCGGCTCGACGGCGACGACCGTGCGGGACTCCATCGAGCTGATGACGAGCCGTCCGTCGGCCAGCCACCCGAGTCCCGACGACTGCCCGTCGACGGTGGCCTCGAGCCGCGGGCCGTCGGTCGAGGACGGGTCGACCGAGAAGACCTCGCCGGTGTGCATGTCCGAGTACCAGAGCCGTCCGTCGTGCCAGCGGTTCCCCTCCGGGAAACGGATGCCGGAGATGACGATGTCGGTCGCGGAGTCCAGGGTGATGTGCACGGATCCACCCTGCCAGCGGGACCGGGAAGCTGCCCGGACGGATGCCGTGACGGCGGCCTAGGGTCGTCCCATGCCGGGTCGTCACCTCATCCACCACCTGGGCGTCTTCGCCAGCGACTTCGCCGCGAGCGACGCGTTCTACACCGCCGCCCTCGCGCCCCTCGGCATCGGAGCGGGCTACCGCACCGACTCCGTCGCGGAGTTCTGGCAGCACGGGGACGACACCCCGAGCGTCTCGCTCGAGACCGCCCGGACCCCTGAGGCGACGACGCGCGGACTCCACCTGGCGTTCGAGGCCGGATCGCGGAGCGAGGTCGACGCCTTCCACCGAGGGGCCGTCGCCGCCGGCGGGGTGTCCCGGCACGAGCCGCGCTACTGGCCGGAGTACGGCGCGTACACCGCGTTCGTGTCCGACCCGGACGGGAACAACGTCGAAGCGCTGATCAAGGAGACCCGACCCTGACCCACACGACCGAGGTCTGCGCGACGCACCGGGTACGACGGACCCGGCACGACGCATCTGGCACGATCGACCCATGCCCCTCGACGGAACTCCCCTGCACCGGCTCGGCTTCCTGACGATCGGGTCGTTCGACCCCGCCCGACCGTCCGAGGGCCACGAGGACACCCTGCGCGTGATCGAGCGCGCCGAGGCCCTGGGCTTCGACAGCGCCTGGCTGCGCCACCGGCACCTGCAGCACGGCATCTCCTCCCCCGTCGCGGTGATGGCGGCGGCCTCGCAGCGCACCTCCCGTATCGACCTCGGCACCGCCGTCACCCCGCTCGGCGCGGAGAACCCGTTCCGCCTGGCGGAGGACCTCAGCACGGTCGACGTCCTGCTCGGCGGCCGTCTGAACCCCGGGTTCTCGGCGGGCACGCCGATGAACTTCGACCTGTACCGCGACGCGATCTACCCCGACACCCTGGAGCACGAGGACCTCGGCAACGACCGACTCCTGCGCTTCCGTGACCTGGTGCGCGGTGACCCGGTGACGGCGACCGAGACCGTCGAACGCCGCGGCATCGAGGAGTTCGCGAGCACCGTCCAGCCGCACAGCGCCGGCCTGGCCGACCGGATCTGGTACGGCACCGGCAGCACGAAGTCGGCCGTGTGGGCGGGTGAGAACGGCTTCCACCTGCTCACCTCGAGCGTCACCCGCAGTGAGAACGGCACCGACTTCGCCACGAACCAGCGCGCCCAGATCGACGCCTACCTCGACGTCCACCCCGACCCCGCTGCCGCCCGCGTCTCGCAGGGCCTGGTCGTCATCCCGACCGACACCGCGACCGCCGAGCAAGCGGCCCGCTACCGCGCCTACGTCGAGAGCCGCTCGGGCCGCGTCGGCGTGCCGCAGGGCCCAGCAGGGATGCTCTTCGCCGCTGACCTGGTGGGCTCGTCCGCCGAGATCGCCGACCGGCTCCGTGCCGATGTCGGCTACCAGGCGGTCACCGAGGTCGCCTTCGCGCTCCCGTTCTCGTTCGAGCCCGACGACTACGCGCAGATCATCACGGACATCGCCGAGCGGCTGGGTCCGGAACTCGGTTGGGCGCCGCAGGGCGCAGCCTGAGAACGGCGCCAGACCGACGGACGGGAGGCACGGGGCCAGCTGGCACCGTGCCTCCCGTCCGCCGTTGGCTCGCGCCCAGGGCGCGCGCTCTGGGCGCCGGATCAGTCCTGCTGGTCCGCCTCCACCGCGTCACGCAGCCGGTCGAGCACGTCCGGCACCGCTGAGCGCACCCGGCTCCAGCTCGGGATGAAGGGCTTGTCGTTCGGCCGCGCCGTGAAGGCGCCGCCGGCGTCGAGGATCGCCTTGGTGAAGAGCTCCACGGCGGCTTCCTCGGCGTGCTGGTCGAACGCGAGCCCGCTCATCTCGGCTTCGTGCCGGTAGACCTCCACGATGTCGAGTGCGTTCCGGTAGTACGTCGCCTTGAGCACCCGGAACGAGTCGGACGTGAGCGGGACGCCCATCGTCGCGAGCTTCCGGAGCAGCGACTGCACGATGTCGTTGCCCATCCGGGCGAGGCCGCCGGTGCCGTCGGCCTCGGCGAGGGGCTGGTGCTTGTGGTCGTACGCGTCGGCGATCTCCACCTGGCACACCTGCCGTGTCGCGTAGTCGCGGTAGACCTCGGAGAGCATGCCGATCTCGAGTCCCCAGTCGCCGGGGATCTTCAGGCCGTTCAGCACGTGGGCGCGCATCGCGAACTCGCCGGACAACGGGTACCGGAAGCTGCTGAGGTACTCCAGGTACTCGGACTCCCCGTAGACCTGGCGGAGCGAGCGGAGCAGGGGCCCGACGAGCAGCCGTGCGGCGCGGCCGTTGATCCGGCCGTCGGCGACGCGGGCGTAGTAGCCCTTCGAGAACTCGTAGTCGAACGCGGGGTTCGCGACCGGGTAGAACAGCCGCGCGAGCATGCCCCGCTCGTAGGTGGTGATGTCGCAGTCGTGCAGGGCGATGCAGTCCGCACGCTCCGACGCCAGGGCGTACCCGGTGCAGTACCAGACGTTCCGGCCCTTGCCGGGCTCCCCCGGCGCCAGGCCCGCGCGCTCCAGTTCGGCGTCGAGCTCGCGCAGTCGCGGCCCGTCGTTCCACAGGATCCGGTGCCGCTGCGGCAGCCGCGAGAAGAACTCGCGGGCGTGCTCGAACTGCGAGCGGTCGGCGCGGTCGAGCCCGATCACGATCTCGCTGAGCCAGTCGGCCTCGGCCAGCTCGTCGACGATCCGCGACAGTGCCGGACGCTCGAGCTCGGAGTACAGCGCCGGCAGGATCAGGCTCATCGGACGCTTCTCGGCGAAGCCCCGCAGGTCGTCCTCGAGGCTCGCGGTGCTGCGGCGACCGAGGTCGTGGAACGTCGTGATGACGCCGTTCTGGTGGAAGTCGCTCATCGGTGGCTCCTGACGGACGGGGTGGTGAACCGGGTGAGGCCCTCGGTCCAGCCCTGCGGGCCGGGGGCGGTCGTGCGGTGGACGCGCTCGGGGCGGTCGTCGGCGAGCGGTCCGGGTGCCGGGCCGTGTCCGCGGACCACGACGGCGAAGTCGACGACGTCGAGCAGCGCGGTGTCGTTCGGGCCGTCACCGAGTCCGATCGTGCGCGGGACCGAGCCCGTCCGACGCTCGTGGTCGGCGATCAGCGTCCGGACGGCCGCGCCCTTGTCGCGGCCGGCCGGCAGCACGTGCCAGAACCGGCCGCCGCGCACCAGGTCGAGGCCGACCGCGGCGAGCGCCGCGCGGAACGCGTCCGCCCGGTCGTCGTCCTCGGCGTGCCAGAGCAGGACCTCGGACGCCTCGCGCTGCTGCGCTCGTCCGGCCGCTTCGAGGTCGAGGCCGGTCCACGCGGCGACGACCGCGTCGGTCACGCCGCCGAAGGTCTCGAACCGCAGCTGCAGTGACTGGCGGATGCGGTCGAGTGCTGCGTGCAGCCGCTCGAGGTCGCCGGCGACCGGTCCGACCAGCACGTCGCCCGCCGGTCCGACGACGACCGCGCCGTTCTCCGCCACGAACGCATGTCCGTCGAGCCCGGTGCGTGCCTGCAGCGCCGTGATCTCGGCACGCGTCTTGCTGCTGCAGAACACCACGGGGACGTCGTCCGCCCGCAGCTGTTCCAGCATCGGCAGGGCCGCGTCGAACGAGTAGTCGTGGTGGTCGAGGAACGTCCCGTCGAGGTCCGTGACGATCATCAGGTCGGGTGTTGGCATCGTGCTCCGCTGGCGGCTGGCTGGGCTGCGGGCGACGATGCCCCGGACCACCCTGCCACGCGCATGCGTCGGTTGGGTGAACAAGCCGGCGTCGGTCGCGCGACGCGACCAGCGGACGGACAGGAGGCACGGTGCCAGCTGGCACCGCGCCTCCAGTCCGTCACGGCGTGTCAGTGCGCGCGCAGGATGCCGAGGAACTCGTCGGCCCACTCGAGGTTGCGGGCGAGCTTCGCCCGGCGCTCCTCGGTGTCCACGACGTACATGTCGAGCTGCGCCTGCAGCCGGTCCCGCTCGGTGCCGTCCGCCACCTGGAGCCCGTCGAGGATGCCGAGGAGCTCGGCCATCTGCTCGAGGGAGTAGCCGAGGGGCTTCATCCGGCGGATGACGAGCAGGCGTTGCAGGTCGTCGTCGGAGTACAGCCGGAAGCCGCCCTCGGTCCGGCCGGTGGGGTGGAGCAGCCCGACGTCGTCGTAGTGCCGCACGGTCCGGATGGAGAGCCCGGTCCGGTCGGCGAGTTCACCGATCCGCATCGTCGATGCTCCTGCCGCGTCCGTCACTGCTGACCCCTTCCGCCCGGTTGCCCGGTCCCGACCGATCGTACCGATGCTTGCGCAGCAACCCTTCCGTTGCGTTAGAGTCGGACGCGACCAACTCTTCCGTGGCGGAAGGTTCGGGTCCCTGGCCGCACTCGGTCAGTGCGCGCGACGAAGCGCCCCACGACATTCCCCCCGCGGACGCCGAGCGTCCGCATCCTCACCGAAGGAGAACCGTGACGACCGTCACGCCCGCACCGGCTCCGGTGCACGCAAGCCCCACCGTCCTGTCCGCCCTGCGGAACCCGAAGATCCTGCTCCGCGAGGTCCTCGCCGGCCTCGTCGTGGCCCTCGCGCTGATCCCGGAAGCGATCTCGTTCTCGATCATCGCGGGCGTCGATCCCCGCGTCGGGCTGTTCTCGGCGTTCGTGATGGCCGTGGTCATCTCGTTCGTCGGCGGACGTTCCGCGATGATCACCGGCGCCACCGGAGCCATCGCGCTCGTCGTCGCCCCCGTGGTCAAGGAGCACGGCTTGGACTACCTGATCGCCACCGTCCTGCTCGGCGGCGTGTTCCAGCTCGTCCTCGGCGGGCTCGGCGCGGCCAAGCTGATGCGCTTCGTACCGAGGTCGGTGATGGTCGGGTTCGTCAACGCCCTCGCGATCCTGATCTTCACCGCGCAGCTGCCGAACATCATCGGCGTCGACTGGCTCGTCTGGCCCATCGGGGCCGTCGGCATCGCGATCATCGTGCTCCTGCCCCGTGTCACCAAGGCCATCCCGGCACCGCTCGTGGCGATCGTCGTCCTGACGCTCGTCACCGTGCTGGCGTCCATCGCCATCCCCACCGTGGGCGACGAGGGCAAGCTCCCGGACAGCCTGCCGACCCTGTTCATCCCGAACGTCCCGCTGACGCTCGAGACGCTGACGATCATCGCCCCCTACGCCCTCGCCATGGCCGTGGTCGGACTCCTCGAGTCGCTCATGACGGCGAAGCTCGTCGACGAGGTCACCGACACCGGTTCCCGCAAGACCCGCGAAGCCCTCGGGCAGGGGGTGGCGAACATCGCCTCCGGCCTGTTCGGCGGCATGGGCGGCTGCGCGATGATCGGCCAGACGATGATCAACGTCAAGGCCTCCGGCGCCTGTACCCGGATCTCGACGTTCCTGTCCGGGGTCTTCTTGCTGGTCCTCGTCGTCGGACTCGGCGACGTGGTCGCGATCATCCCGATGGCCGCACTCGTCGCCGTGATGGTCATGGTCTCCGTCGGCACCTTCGACTGGCACAGCATCAAGCCGTCCACACTGCGGCGTATGCCGGTCGGCGAGACCGTCGTCATGGTCCTCACCGTCGTGATCGTCGTCGCCACGGACAACCTGGCCATCGGCGTGATCATCGGTGTCATCGCCGCGATGATCGTCTTCGCACGCCGCGTTTCCCACTTCACCACCGTGTCGCGGAGCATCGAGACGCTCAGCACCGGTGAGCAGCACGCGCTCTACACGGTCGAGGGCGAACTCTTCTTCGCGTCGAGCAACGACCTCACCACGCAGTTCGACTACGTCGACGATCCCGACCTGGTCGTCATCGACATGACCGGGTCGCACATCTGGGACGCCTCCACCGTCGCCGCACTCGACGCCATCGAGACGAAGTACCACCAGCACGGCAAGCGCGTCGACATCCGCGGTATGAACGACGCCAGCCAGGCCTTCCACAGCCGCCTCGCCGGGAACCTCGGCGCCGGCCACTGACCTCCTGACCTCCGCCCGCCACCTGGCAACGCCCGTCAGCGTCGGCCGTCCGCCGGGACGAGCGCGAAGACGAACCCGACGAGCGCGGACAGGACGCCGATGACGACGACGAACGTCGCCCAGCCGCTCCAGGAGGCCGAGAGGGAGACCGACGTCTGACGCGACCGGCGACGCGATGGCACCCCTGTGACAACCGACTCCGGGGTGCCCCTCGGCCACACGACACGCCCGGCGACGACCGATCTGTGAGGATGTCCCCTCCGTGCACACTGCGGAGTGAAGGGGGTGGACATGAACCGATCAGCCGAGCCGGACAGCGCGCTCGTGGCGGCTGCCGCGCGCGGCGACCGCAGTGCGGTCACCGCGTTGTTCGACCGTCACGCCGAGACCATGACCCGTTACACGTGGGCACTGGTCACGCGGCGCATGGACGTCGAGGAGATCGTGCAGGACGCGTTCCTGACCCTCTGGCAGAAGGCCGACACCGTGGAGGTCCCCGGGGAGTCGCTCCTGCCGTGGCTGCTCGTCGTGTGCCGGAACCACGCCGCGAACCTGCGGCGACAGCAGCGACGGCACGAGGGTGTCGACCTGCCCGACGAGCTCGCCGCGCCCGAGCCGGACGACGACGCCCGCGAACGGCTGCGGTGGGTCCGCGCCGAGATCGACGCGCTCGCACCACTCGATCGCCAGGTGTGCGAGCTCTGCCTCATCGAGGGCCGCTCCTACGCCGAGGCCGCCGACCTGCTCGGCATGAGCGTCGGCGCCGTCACGCAGCGCGTGTGGCGGTCCCGTGCACGGATCAAGAAGGCGGTGACGAACGATGAACGATGAACGACGAACCGACCACGGGTCCCCGATGAGCAACGAGCCGCCCGGTGGCGACGAGATGCAGCGGATGCTCGCCGGCATGCGGCAGCAGGTCGTCAGGGGCATGCACGACAAGCCACGCCCGGCCTCCGCACGCCGTCGCGTCGGCCTCATCGTGGCGTTGATCGGCGTGCTCGGCATCGGCACCGCGAGCGGTTCGGTGGCACTCGGACTCGTTCCGACGCCCTTCGCCGCAGCACCGGCACCCGTGCCGTCCTCTGCACCGCCGACACCGGCACCGACCGGGTCACCGTCACCGTCCGCGGCCCGCATCACGCCGACCCCGGCGCCGGCCGACACCACGGCGACGATCCCCGGGGCGTGCACCGATGCTGTGCCGTCCGCCGATGCTCCGCCCTTGTTCGGTTCACTGGTGCTCGACCAGCTCCGACCCGCGGTTCCCGGGGGGAAGACCGACTACTACGTCGACCCCGAGGAACCGTTCACCGCGGACGCGACGCTGGTGTGCCACTGGTCGCCGAGCGGCAGCACCGAGGACGTCGACAACCTGTTCCTCGAGATGGGCACCGTCGACCGAGGCGTCCTCCAGGCCCGGCTCCAGTCGCTCGCAGGCAAGGGCTGGACCTGCACCGACACGCTCGGTGGACGCTCCTGCCAGCACACCGAGACGGCGATGTACTACTCGGACCGGGTGGAGACGACGCACACGTTCTTCGTGCGCGGCGACACCTGGATCTCGATCACGCAGTCGAACGTCCCGACCGACGGCCTCCTGAAAGCGCTCGTCCAGCAGACCTGGACGGAGTGACCGACGGACTGGAGGCACGGCGCCAGCTGGCACCGCGCCTCCAGTCCGTCGTCACGCACGCTCAGAGCCAGTGCCGCCGCTTGAACACCGCCCACAGCACGACCGCCAACAGGACCATCGCGACGATCGCCGCCGGGTACCCCCACACCCACCGCAGCTCGGGCATGTGCTCGAAGTTCATGCCGTAGATCGACGCGACCAACGTGGGAGCGAACAGGATCGCCGCCCAGGACGAGATCTTCTTCACCTCTTCGCCCTGCTCCATCGATGCCCGCGCCAGCCGCCGGCTCTCCTCCCCCTGTGCCAGGCTCGCGCTGGTCATCCGGCGCATCGCGTCGTTCTGCTCCTGCGTCACCAGGGTCGAGTGCAGCGTGAGCGCGTTCTCGAGCAGTGTCCGGAACGTGTCGACCCGCTCCGTCACGCGGATCGCGTGGTCCAGCACGTTCCGCAGCTGGTTCTGCACCTCGATGTCCGTGCCGTACTTCTCGGCACCGCGCAGCAACGCGTTGAGCATCCCGGGCAGCGGGCCGATGGCGCGCTGGAACCCGATGACCTCGCTCAGCAGCTGGTAGATCCGCCGCGAGGACGCCGGGTCGACGTCACCGTCGAACAGGTCGTCCTCGATGTCGTCGATGTCGTCCTGCAGCCCGGCGACGACCGGGGCGTAGCTGTCGATGACCTCGTCGAGGACCGCGCAGAGCACCGCCTCGGACCCGCGCCCCAGGGCGTCCGGATCGGCTTCGAGTCGCTTCCGCACGTCGGCCAGGTTCGGCTGCTCCGCATGCCGGACGGTCACGACGAAGTCGCGCCCGGTGAACAGGTGCACTTCACCGAACTCGACGGTCTCCTCGTCCTCGTCGTACCAGGCGGGTCGCAGCACCACGAACAGGGTGTCGCCGTAGCGCTCGAGCTTCGCGCGCTGGTGCCCCTTGTGCGCGTCCTCGACCGCGAGTGGGTGCAGCCCGAACTCGTCCGCGACCGAGGCCAGCTCGGCGGCCGTCGGTCGGAACAGCCCGATCCAGGCCATCGCGCCGCTTCCGGCAGCGTCGAGCGCCTCGTAGGTCAGGCTGAGGTCCTGCGGCGACTCCGTTCGGGTTCCGTTGACGTAGATGCCGTTGTCGATGAGGGCCACCGGTGTCCTCCTGGTTCCGTGGTGCATGCGGGCAACCTGCCGATCATGCCGGACCGCCGACGGCGGGCGCGCTTCCCTGACGGAGCCCTCACGCTGCGCGACGGATTCCTGTCGGAGTCCTGACACGCCCTGGGCGCGACCCCAGGACGGGCTGGAGGCACGGTGCCAGCTGGCATCGTGCCTCCAGTCCGTCAGCTCGTTGCGTTCAGGACCGCCGGCAGTCCGATCCGCTCGGTGCGTTCAGGGCACGTCCTCGCCGAAGGCGAGCAGCGTCCACGGCTCCAGGTCGTGCATCCCGACGCTGGTCTCCCGCTCGGTACCATCCGGCAGGAACTCCCGCTTGACGTAGTCGACGAGATCATCGCCGTAGATGACGACGTCCGTCTGGTGCACCGAGAACACGGGCGTCCCGCTGCCGAGCGGCGCGGCAGGCAGGTAGCGGTGCGAGTACAACGGCACCAGCTGCGGCCACTGCCACAGGTGCCGCTCAGCCACCTCGAGACGCTGCGACTCGTCGCCGGGTCGCTCGCCCCACGACCCGGGCCAGAAGGCGTCGTGACGGACGTCGAACAGGGCACCCTCGACCGGCCACCGGATCGCTCGCCGCAGTCGCTCGTCGTTCCGAGCGCGCCAGTCGAACCACCCGTCCCCGCTCGGCAGCGCGAGGGAGAGCAGGGCCCGGTGGTCCGCGCCGAACCGGACGCCGTACCGACGCTCGGCCCGGGCCAGTTCCCGTTCGGACAACCCGGGCTCGAGAGCGACGCCGAACGTCCGGAGGAGTTCGACGGTCAGGGCTGCGGACACCCCCGCAGCCTAGGCCGACGGACGCGAGCTCCACGAGCACGTGGCAGACGAGACGGCGTGGATCTGACGGAACGTCGGCACGACAGCGAAGATGGCGAGGTGAATCGCACCGACCGGCTCTACGGCCTCGTGGAGGAGTTGCGCGCCGTCTCCCCGCAACCGCGGAGCGCGCGTCGTCTCGCGGAGCGGTTCGAGGTGTCGGTGCGGACCATCGAACGGGACATCTCCGCGCTGCAGCAGTCGGGTCTGCCCATCTGGGCGGAGCCCGGCCGGACCGGCGGGTACGTCATCGACGCGTCCGCGACGCTCGGGCCGGCAGGCTTCACACCGGACGAGGCCCTCGCGGTGCTGATCGGGCTCGGCTCGCTGGGACGCAGTCCGTTCCCGCAGGCGGCGCAGACCGCGGCCAGGAAGACGCTCGCGGTGATGCCCGCCGGGGACGCCGCACGAGCCAGCGCACTGGCATCCCGGGTGCACTTCCTGGAGGACGACGAGGACACGGCCGTCCCGGCAGAGTTCGCGGCGGCCCTGCGTGCGGATCGAGTCGTGCGGCTCCGGTACCGGGACGCCGGCGGAGCGGAGTCCGTCCGCGACGTCGAACCGCTGGGGTCGATCGGGAAGGACGGTCAGTGGTACCTGATCGCCTGGTGCCGGATGCGCGACGGGGTGCGGGCGTTCCGGGGCGACCGGATGCTGTCGGTCGAGGTCACCGACGAGCGGCCCGCGCAGCGCGTCCTGCGATCCGAGGACCTCGCGATCCAGTACGGACGGCTCCGGCCGGTCCTCGACGGCTAGCGCGGTCGGTCCCCGGAAACGCGGTCGGTCTCCGGAAACACCGACAGGACGGTGTCGCGGCGGTCGGTGAAGCTGGTCGCTCCGAGTCAGTCGCACCACCGTGAGGAACCCCATGTCGTTCGCATCCGTCCGCATCATCACCGACGACCTCGAAGGCATGGTCGCCTTCTACGAGCGGGTCACCGGCCAGCCGGCCGAGCGCCCCGCACCGGTCTTCGCGCAGTTCACCGGCGCGGGTGGGACCCTCGCGATCGCCAGCACCGCCACGGTCGCCATGCTCGGCGGCGCGCTGACGCCGGCCGCGAACCGTTCCGTGCTCATCGAGTTCGAGGTCGCCGACGTCGACGGCGACTTCGCCGGACTGCAGCTCGGCAGCGACGACGTCGTCCTGGAGCCGACCACGATGCCGTGGGGCAACCGCTCCGCACTGGTCCGCGACCCGGACGGCAACGTCGTCAACCTGTTCAGCAGGCCCGCCGCCAGCTAGTCGGGGGTGCTCACGCGGCGGCGGCGTTCGCCGACGAGCGGCACTCCTCCGGCGGCCGCCCCGCGACGGACTCCGCCGCGATGTCGCGGAGCCGCGCGAGGCGGTCGTGGGTGGCGCCGAGGGCCTCGATCTGGCGTTCGATGCGGTCGCTCTCCTCGTCGAAGTGGTCGAGCATCGTCCGCGTCGCGACCCCGGTGTCGAGGAAGGGCAGGAGTTCGACGATCCGACGACTCGGCATGCCCGCCGCGTAGAGCATCTGCATGAAGCGCACCCGCGCGACATCGGGCTCGCGGTACTCCCGGTGTCCGCCCGTGGTCCGCTCGGACTCCAGGAGGCCCTGTTCCTCGTAGTACCGCAGCGACCGGACGCTGACGCCGGCCCGTTCTGCGAGTTCACCGATCCGCATCGTTCTGTCCCTCGGGCTTGATCCTCACGTTGACGTCAGGTTCTAGCGTAACGGCATGAACCTCTCTGGAGCCACCGCCCTCGTCACCGGCACGAACCGCGGTATCGGACGCCACCTCGCCGCACAGCTGATCGCCCGCGGGGCGAAGGTCTACGCCACCGCCCGACGCCCCGAACTGATCGACCTCGAGGGCGTCGAGCGCCTCGCCCTCGACATCACCTCCCCCGCGTCCGTCGCAGCCACCGCCGCGGTCGCGACCGACGTCGATCTCCTGATCAACAACGCCGGGATCGCGACCACGGCGACCCTGCTGGGCGACCTGGACGCAGCGCACGCCGACATGGACACGAACGTCTGGGGCACCCTGTCCGTGATCCGCGCGTTCGCACCCGTCCTGGCGGCGAACGGCGGTGGGAGCATCGTGAACATCGCCTCGGGTGCCTCGTGGCTCGCCATGCCCGGAGCCTCCGCCTACGCGGTGTCGAAGGCCGCCCTGTGGAACATGGGCAACGCGTTGCGGCACGAGCTGGCCGGCCAAGGGACCGCGGTGATGTCCGTGCACCTCGGAGTGGCAGACACCGACATGACCGCGGGGATCTCGATGGCCAAGACCGACCCGGCGGACGTGGCGCGCGCCACCCTGGACGGGGTCGAGCGCGACGACTACGAGGTCGTGGTGGACGAGCAGGCCGCGTTGATCAAGCAGATGCTCGCCGGGGACCCCAAGGAGCTGTACGCGGTGGTGGCGCAGATGCTCGCGTCGTAGGAGTCGGCTTCACGCAGCCTTCGGCACGGCCGCCAACGTGCGGCCGTGCCGGGCCGCCTGCTCTTCGGCGCGGACCCGCAGTTCGTCGGCCAGCTCCGTGAACTGATCGAGGGCGGGGTTCACCCCGACGAGCGTGAACTCGCGCGTCACCACGTCGAGGTCGAGCTGCCAGACGTCCTCCAGGATGCGTCGCATCCAGGCCGTGGCGTGGTCCCAGCCCTCCCGGGGTGTGCCGGCGGAGTAGTTGCCGCCCTGCACCGTGACGAGGACGGCCGGCTTGCCCACGGTCGCGGGCACGGCGCCGGGTGCCATGCGCGGGTCGGTCAGCACGAGGTCGACGTAGGACTTGAAGTGCTGCGAGACGCCGAAGTTGTAGAGCGGCACGGCGAACAGCAGGGCGTCGGCACCGGCGAGCTCGTCGGTCAGCTCGGCGGCCAGGGCGACCGCGGCGACCTGGGCCGCAGTGCGCTCGGACTCGGGCGTCGCGGAGGCGGCGACGGCGTTCGCCCAACTGTCGGCGGGCACGGGGTCGGTGCCGACGTGACGGCGGGTCACCTCGGCGCCCGCGTGCACGGCACTCCACTCGGTCTCGACGATGTCGCCGAGTGCTCGGCTGGTGGAGCCCTCGGTGCGGATGCTGGCGTCCAGGCGGAACAGGGTCATGACACTCCTTCGATCGTTCCCGAGTCGACGACCCGGGCTTCGGTTACGATGAGTAACCCTGCCCGCCGGGTTCCCGTTACCGCAAACGATCCCCTGTTACCCGGCAGTAACCACGGGAGACCCCATGACGGACCAGACCGCGCTGGACCAGTTGCAGGCCCGGCTCCACCAGTCGATGCCCACGATGGCCGAGCTGTGCACGAGCGAGGACCCGGAACTCTTCCGGTCGCTGCTGTCCCGGATGGGCGACAAGTGGACGCTGTTGGTGATCGGCGTGCTCGGTGACGAGCGGCGGCGGTTCACCGAGCTCTCCGAGGTCATCCCCGGCATCTCACGCCGGATGCTGACCGTGACGCTGCGCGCACTCGAGCGCGACGGGCTCGTCTCGCGGACGGTCCACGCCGAGGTGCCGCCGCGCGTCGAGTACGAGCTCACCGACCTCGGACGGTCGCTGCAGTACGTGGCGCTCGCCCTCGCCGACTGGGTGCGGGAACACCAGCAGGTGATCGCCGGCAACCGGCAGGTCTTCGACGGTGATGGTGACGCCCGAGATCGATGACGACGGCGACGCTCGCGCGCGACAGCCGACCGACTACTGAGACGACCCGGTCGTGAGTTCGGCCACCTCGACGACCGCATCGTCCGGCATGTCGGGGTAGTAGTTCTCACGGAGCTGCTGGCCGAAGCGCCGCATGTCCGTCTCCGGCGACTGATGCGCCTGTTCTGCCGTGAGGGTGTCGAGCCGGTACCGGTGCACGGCGGTGATCGTGCCGGCCACTGGTTCGGCGGTCGGGTGATCGTCGAAGACGAACGTCGCCGCGCCGACCTGCACGGACTCGTTCCACCGGACGGTGGTGACCTTCTCGCCGCTGATGATCGCTTCGTGGTGCTTCTCGTGGAAGTGGACGATGCGTGGGGTTGTGTCGGCCATGCTCCCAGCTTGCCGGACTCCTCGCGGAGCGGGTGCCCCTCCCGCGCTGCGAGCTCAGCGATCGAGGAGGACCGGCAACTCGCGATCGGTCTCGGCGACCTGGGTGAGCTTCATGGCGACGGGTCGGAGCGGCCGTGACATCAGCACCTTGTTCAGGAGCCCGCGGAGCGCGAGCGCGAGTCCGGACTGCGGGTAGGCCAGGGCCTTGAGCCCGCGAGGGAGGTCCTGCACATCGTCGACCAGCGGGCGCATCCACTTCTCGTACGCGGTCAGCGCCGCCTCCTGGTCCTTCGTCCTGTCTGCGAGCTCCGCGGCCAGGACGTACCCGGCGGTGAGCGCGAGTGAGGCGCCGCCGCCACCCATCGGTGTGACGCACCATCCGGCGTCACCGGCCATCACGACGTGGCCGCGGTGCCAGGTCCGCATCCGGATCTGCTGGAGCTGGTCGATGTAGACGTCCGGGGACGTGTCGAGCGCGTCCAGGACCCGCGGCGCCTCCCACCCGACTCCGTCGTACCTGCGCCGCACCGCCGCCAGTGTCTGCTCACGATTCAGACCGATGACGTCGTCCCCGGGAGAGTAGGCGAGGATCGCGCGGGTGGTGCCGTACGGGTCGGGTCGCAGGTGGACTTGGCGTCCGCGAACGGCGTTGTGCCACCGCCAACGGTCGTCATCGTTGTCGGTCCGCGGGATGGTCCCGAACACCATGGTGACGTCGAGGTCGCGCTGGTCGACGTCGTCCCCATCGAAGACCATGCCACGAGTCCGGGACCGCACACCCTCGGCGATGACGAACAGGTCCGCGCTCAGGCGCTGCCCCTTCGCGGTCGTCACGGTGACACCCGCAGGTTCGTCGTCGACGTCCGACACGGTGTCCCCGTAGATGAAGGAGACACCGGCCGGCAGGTTGTCGAGGATCGTCCGAGCGAGGTCGCCGCGCAGGATCTCGAGTTCCGCGGTCGCGCCGCCGGCCCCGTCGGAGGGCAGCTCGGCGGTGACGGCCCCACGCCCGTCGACGAGGACGGTGCCCGTCTCGGTGGTGTTCCGTGCCTTCACGGCGTCGAACAAGCCCATCCTGCGGAGCACGTCGCGCGCGACGCCCCGGACGTCGACGTTCTGTCCGCCGTCGCGGAACGCAGCGGCGCGTTCGATGACGGTCACGTCCCATCCGGTCCGTCGGAGCCAGTAGGCGGTCGAGAGGCCAGCGATACTGGCTCCTGAGATGACAGCGGTGCGGTTTGCCATGGTGTTCCTCCGTTGCGAGCTTTACAGTAAAGATACTACACAGTAAAGGAATCTGATGGACGACGTGTTCGAGATGGAGTGGGCCGCACCCCAGGTCGAGGTGATGGAAGCGCTCCAGACCTGGGCGGTGGCGTTCGCGGAGCTCAACCAGCTGATGTCCTCCTGGCTCGACCTGCCGACCACGGATGCCAACGCCCTCGGACAGGTGCTCTGGGCCGACTCGTCCGGGGACCCGCTGTCGCCCGCACGGCTCGGGCAGCGGATCGGTATGACCTCCGGATCCGTGACGGTGCTGCTGAACCGCTTGGAAGCGGCCGGTCTGCTCGCACGCAGCCGCGAGCACACCGACCGGCGCCGGGTGACGCTCCGTCCGACACCGGCGGCACGGGAACGTGCGCGGGCGTTCACGGAGCGGTCGACCGCCGAGATCGCTGCCGCCCTGCAACAGGTGCCTGCAGCGGAGCTGGAGCACCACGCCGCGTTCATCCGCCGCATGGTCGGTGCCGCGTCGGACGCCGCGGACCGGCTCCGCGGATAGACGCCGTCGAGCTTGGCCGGCCGACCACCAGCCGTCTCGTTGGCCGATCGGCCACCCGGACAGGGACGCATCGGGGGAACTGCCTTGTTCGCCGGCGCCGTCGTCGTGGCGATGTGCTCACCACTCAGGACGATCGCCGTTCGGTAACGGATCGACCACCGAGCGAGCCCGCCAGCGACTCAGGTTCGCTTCCCGCGGTCACGCTCGGGTCGGGCGGATCCGTGGAGTGCGAAGCCGATCGCGCCGACGATCGCAGCCAGCAATCCCATCGCCGCGATGACCAGCCCTCCGGCCACGAGCCCGATGTACTGGACGCCCGCACCGAGGAGCGCCATCACGAGCCCCGCGACCAGAGCCCCGAGGCCGAAGGCAAGGCCGAACACACGAGGCGGAATGCGAGAGAACATGCTTCCATCTAACTCTCGACTCTCCGCGATCCGCGCGCGCTGGCGAAGTGAGGTCCGTGCCCGGATGTGGCGGCCACCCCGGTCCGTCGCCGGCTGCGCTCCGGACCTCCTCGACGACGACCGCGGGTCACGCCCGATCACTCGACCTCGGTGCGGTCTCGACTGGAGAACTCGGCGAACTCCTTTCGTTTCGCCGCGAGCGAGCCAGGTTCGAGCTCGCTGCCCTCCGTGTTGAGGTCTGGGCCGAACAGCCGCAGGATCCCCGGGCCACTCGGCCCGCTGGTCTCGAGTGACACCGCGAACAGCGTCGGTGACGGAGCTCGGGTGGCGATCTGCCAATCGTCCTCGGTCTGCATCCATGCACCTTGCCAACGGACGCCGCTGCCGCCCGAGGCTGCGCGCGCATCACCGTAGCGATCAGCGCATGTCCTCGCCGAACCCGAGCAGCATCCACGGTTCCAGGTCGCTCACTCCCCCGATGCGCATCTGCGACAACGGGTGGTCTCTCGAGGGCGTTCAACGGTGACCGTTCAGCCGAGTGCCGGCGGGAGCGCCCCGATCTGCCCGAGGATGCTGAGCACGTCCGGCTGACCGACCTCGTCGACGATCAGTCCCTCGTCGAAACGGTAGAAGTTGCTCGCGTTCGCGACCACCGTCCTCCCCGTAGCGGGGACACCGAGGAACTCGCCGTCGTGCGTGCCGCGGAGTTCGAAACGTGCTGCGACCGTGTCACCCTCGACGACGATCCGGTCGATGCTCCACTGGATGTCAGAGAACGCGCCCCGCATGATCGTCAGGATTTGCAGGTACCCCGGCAGCCCGCGCAGCGGCTCGGGCGAGAACGGCGTCAAGAACGCCGCCTCCGGTGCGATGACCGTCTCACCGATGGACGGGTCGGCGCTGTTGATGAAGTCGACGAATCGCAGGAACGAGAGGCGTGTGTCTGTGGTCATGGGCAACTACTTTACATAGCAAGTAGATGCCGTAGAGTCGAAGCATGAGCACGGACCTCGCCCCCCTCCCTGGAATCGACGCCGCGGATGACCGGACCGGGCGAGCGGCGCGTCTGCACGAGTACTTCGCCGCGCTGGTGCGGCACGAGACCGACGTGTGGAACGCGGTCGAGAAGCGGATGCGGGGCGAGGGTGTGCTGAGCCTGGCCCGACTGGAAGTGTTGCGGATCGTCCAGGCAGCCCCATCGGGCGCCCGGGTGCAGGACGTCGCGACCGGCGTCGGGACGTCGATCGCTGCAGCCAGTCGCTTGCTCGACCGGCTCGCCGCCGATGGTTTCCTCGAGCGTTCGACGGACCCGGACGATCGGCGCAGTGTCCGCAGTGTGCTCTCACCCCAGGGGAGAGACGCCTTCGCCCTCGCGGACGAGCGGTTCGACCAAGCGCTGGACGCCGTGCTCTCGGATGCCGATGCCACGGCGATCGCAGACGGCATCGCGGCACTCGAGCGCCTGCAGTCGACGTTGGAGGCAAGGCGATGACGGCCACCATGCGGGCCGTAGTGATCGACGCACCCGGTGGCCCCGACGTGTTGCACCTCCGTGAGCTGCCGATCCCGATCCCAGGCCCGGGCCAGGTGCTGATCCGTGTGGAAGCGTTCGGGCTGAACCGGTCCGAGCTGCACTTCCGCCGCGGCATGGGCCATTTCGGGACCTTCCCACGGGTGCCCGGGATCGAAGCCGTCGGGACCGTGGAGGCAGCCCCAGGTGGAGAGTTCCCCGCCGGTACCCAAGTAGCCGGGCTGATGGGCGGGATGGGTCGCGACTTCGACGGGGGCTACGCCGAGTACACCGTCGTTCCGGCCAGCAGCGTCGTGCCGTTCCGGAGCAGCCTCGACTGGTCCGTGCTCGGCGCCGTCCCCGAGATGCTGCAGACCGCACACGGGTCGCTCACCGTGGGCGTCGGTGCCCGCCGGGGCGACACGATCCTGATCCGCGGTGGCACGTCGTCGATCGGCCTGGCGTGCATCGTGCTGGCGAAGCAGCAGGGCATGACCGTCATCGCCACCACTCGCAACCCGGACCGCACGGAGCGACTGCACACCACTGGTGCGGACCACGTCGTGGTGGACTCGGGCAGGATCGCCGACACGGTCCGTCGAATCGTGCCGGACGGCGTCAACGGAGCGGTCGAGTTGATCGGCACCGACACGCTGCCCGACACGCTCCGGGCGACAGCCGTCCACGGCACCGTGTCGTTCAGCGGGATGCTCTCCGACGTCTGGACCATCCCCGACTTCTACCCGATGGCGGTGATCCCCAACGGGGTGCGCCTCACCGCGTACTCCGGCGAAGCGAGCGACCTGCCGGCATCGGTGCTGCAGACGTTCCTCGACACCGTCGCAGCCGGCACCGCGCAGGTCCCGATCGCGAAGGTGTATCCACTCGAGGAGATCGTGCAGGCCCACCGCGACATGGAGGACGGGACCCGGTCAGGCAAGCTCGTCGTCATCATCCGATGATGGGTACGGGCTCTCCGGAACCCCGCTCTCGGGGTGGAGCCCGTTCGTCCTCGACAAGGGCGCCAGCCAGTGCAAGTCAGGAAGGTCTGATGTCTCCTCGCAGCTACAAGCAGATTTCGATGGCCCGCAACTGACGGACAGGAGGCCCGGTACCAGCTGGCACCGGGCCTCCTGTCCGTCAGTGGCACGCGTCCAGGGCCTGGGCTCCTGTCGTCGCATCCCACGCGCGCCGCCGTGCCCGGCAGCACCGTCCGGTCACCCCCAGGTCAAGGGCTGTTCACCCGCTGCCGCTACCTCTGCTTGTCGGACCGCCGCCCGAGGGTCCCGATACCGGAGGACCCATGAACACCCGCACCGCACTGTCCTGCGTTGCCGTCGCTGCCCTCGCCTCGCTGGTGTTCGCGGTGCCGGCACACGCCGACGAGGCCAGCTTCACCAGCAGCAAGCAGCCCTACATCGCCCCCAGCCAGTCGGACATCGACGCCTACTCGCCGGCGCCGACGGGCTACGCCCCCGTCGCCACGGAGTCGGTCGCCCGACACGGATCCCGGGGACTCTCCGCCTACAAGTACGACGCACTGCTGCACCGTCTCGCCGCGACCGCGCAGGCCGAGGACGGGTTCCTGACGCCGGAGATCGGAAAGGCGTTCTCCGCGAACCTCGACGCCATCACCGCGGCGAACGTCGCGAACGGCTACGGCATGCTCACCGGTCAGGGCGCCACCCAGCACCAGGGCATCGGAGCACGGGCCGCGCAGCGCAACAAGCAGCTGTTCGCAGCCGCGGCGAAGACGGGCGGGCGTGTCGTCGCCGAGACCTCGGGTGAGTCTCGCGCGACGGAGTCGGGCGAGAACTTCTTGCGGGGCTTCGGGGCCACGGGTGTCAAGCTCGAACCGCGCCCTGACCTGCTCTACTTCCACGACGTCGAGAACCCGGACGGCACCGACAAGGCCGAGGGGTCGCCCGAGCGCGAGCGCGCCCAGGCGTACGAGGACTACGTCGCCGCACAGACCGGTGACGGCGGCACGATCGCGGCGGCCTTGCAGTACATCGAGGCGAAGCCGCGATCCGTCGAAGCGGCGAAGGACCTGCTCTCCGGCATCTTCACGCCCGGGTTCATCGCCGCGATCGGCACGGACAAGGCGCACGTCTGGTACAACACCGCCGACGGTTCCAAGGGCGGCGCGGTGGCGTGTGCGCCCGGTGCCGACACCAAGGCCGATCCCGATGCCTGCGGCGATCCGAAGAAGTCGATCAAGAGCACCGTCGACGCGGCGATGTCGCTGTACAACCTGTACATCATCGCGGCCGACATGCAGCAGGAGAACGTCGCTCCGCACCAGTTCGACTTCGCGCAGTACTTCGCTGGCCGGCCGGCGGATGCCGAATGGTTCGCGTACCTGCTCGACGCCGAGGACTTCTACGAGAAGGGCCCGAGCCTCGCGGGGCACGACGAGACCTACTCGATCGCCGAACCGCTGCTCGACGACTTCTTCGCCGTGATCGACGCCCGCGTCGCCGGCGGCGACGTGGTGGCGACCTTCCGCTTCGCGCACGCCGAGACGATCATCCCGTTCGCTGCGCTGCTGCGTCTGCCGGGATCCACCGTCGCCGCGCCCGACAACGCTGCTCCGGCATCCGACGCCGACGTCTACGGGTACGCCACCAACCCGTGGCGAGGCTCCCAGGTGACGCCGATGGCTGCGAACGTGCAGTGGGACGTCGTGTCGCGTGCAGGTATCGACCCCGCTACCGGAGCGGCCTACACGCCGCTCGTGCGCATGCTCTACAACGAGCGGGAGATCGCCTTCGCCTCGGGGTGCCGTGCGGTCGCCGCAGGGTCGCACTGGGTCAAGGAGACCGAGCTCAAGCACTGCCTGACCGGCACGGCGATGACCGAGAGCCCGCTGATCGCTGCAGCCGCGTCAGGACCGACCGCGACGCCCACCGCGGGGCCCACGCCGACGCCGACCGTGGCACCAGCGGCGCAGGGCGCCGGCGCATCGACGACCCCGGCGACGGCGACGGCGACGGGCACGCTGGCCGCGACCGGAGCGCCGTCACCTGTCGGACCGGCGTTGCTCGCGACACTGCTCCTCCTGGCGGGTGCCGGGACCCTGGTGCTGCGTCGGCGGCGTCGTCCCACCGAATGAGACCGACGCGGATCCGCCGCTTCTCGAGATGACCAGCCGGTACCGGCGCACCGCGCCAGCGGGGTGACGGACGGACTGGAGGCACGGTGCCAGCTGGCACCGTGCCTCCAGTCCGTCCGTGGTCGCGCTCCTGATCCCCGATCACGCGTCCGCAGGACAGTTGCAACTGAAGACAAGCTTCCTAGACAAAACGTTCTACGCCTGACATGTTAACGGCAGAACGTCGCAATCAAGAGAAGGAGCACTCGATGAGCAAGATCGGCCAACAGGCCCGGCGCATCACCGCCGGCTTCACCGCAGCAGCCGTCGGGGGGATGGTGTTCCTCGGCACGACCCCCGCGCATGCGCAGGACGACGCCGGGAGCCCGGGAGTCATCGGCGGATGGTCGGAGAGCACCGGGACCGTCGATGGCGCAGGAACCGGGATGTCGGTGTTCGCGGTGAACCACCGCGGTGCAGCGGAGAAGAAGACCATCAGCGGGACGACGCACAAGCGTTCGCATGGTTGGACGACCTGGGCAGGCGTGCAGCACTACACGCGTGCGCGGCTCGAGCACGGCAGCAGCATCATCGCTGACTCCGGCCGGAAGTGGGGCAAGTCCGGCACGGAAGCAGTGACCGCGTGGAAGCCGTACCGACCGAACCAGCCCGGCAACGGTGTCGGTAGCGCGAAGACCTACTACGGCAGGTGACACATCGCAGCGGGTGCGAGCCGACGGCTCGCACCCGCTGCTGCGTGAGGAGAAGACGTGACGAAGCAACAGACCACGGCGATCGCGGGCCTGCTCCTGCTGGCCATGCTGCTGACGGTGCTGATCGGGGTGTTCGACGCTCGCAGAGGTGTCATCGCTTCGGAAGGCAACGACCTCCGCACGGGCCAGAGCGCGTGGGTGACCGCAACACTCGATGATCTCGAGCGTGCGCGGAGCGCGTTCGAGCCGGGAACCAAGGTGTTCGTGGAACTCGACGATCGTGTCCGCGCCGTTGCGATCCTGTCCGGCCGGTGGACAGATGTCCCACTGCACGACGGGCACGCACTGACCGGGCGCCCCGACGAGGCACTCGCCGGGGCTGACGTCGCCGTCCGCGGTGACGACATCGTCGTCGATGGCAAGCCCTACGACGTAGTGGGCCGTCTCGGCGTCCGGGCCGACAGTCTGCTGTCCGATGACGTCATCGTCGCCGATCCGTCGCGGTTCTCGACGTCACCACAGCGGCTCCTCCTGGACGGCCCGAACAGTGTCCGCCACTACAACGCACAGTTCCCTGGCCGAAGCGTCGAGATCATCGACGACGGCACGAACCGCAGGACGAACGTCGACGCCGTGTCGCCGGTCCTGGTCACGCTCGGCGCGCTCGTCGTCACGCTCATCGCCGTGGTCGCAGGTCTTCAGGCTGGACGATGGGAACTCCGCGCCGCCGCCGTCCGCTTCACCACCGGGATCCGACCGCTGACCACCCTTCGCAGCGCGGCCGCCAGAGTCGCAGTGATCGGGACCGCCGCCTGTACGACCGCCCTCACGGGCGCGGCCGTCGTCAGGCAGACCACCATCCTCGACCTCGACGTCACCACCGCAGTCGTCGCGGTCGGAACCGTCGTGCTCGCCGTGTCCGTCGCTTCGTTCTGGCAGGGAAGCCGACGATGGAACTGCTGAACGACCTCCGGTCCAACTGGGCGATCATCGTCGCCAAGATCATCCTGCTCGTGCTGCTCGCACTCTGTTGGTACAACGTGGCGTCGTTCACTCAGTCCACCTCGCAGGCCGTGGCCCAGGGCCTGTCCGCTGATGCCGACGTCGACCTCTACACCGTGGTCGACGATCTCGACCCGGATGCATTCGAAGTGATCCGGCGAGACCAGCACGCGGTCGACGGAGTCGCCTCGTTCGTCGACCGTATCGACGATGAGCCCGGATTCGACTTCATCTCCTCGTACGACCAGCCCGTCACGGTCCAGGACTTCCGCGGCGAAGACCGCTTCGACGTCGGTTACGGGACCGAGTACACGCTCAACGGGAAGTACCAGGACGAGTCCGGACGGAGCGTCCAGGACATCAAGTCAATCCAGCTCAACGAGACCGCGTACGAGTTCGCGGGGCTCTCCGTGCAGGACGGCAAGCCGATCGAGTGGAGCGCTGTCGACTGGGGATCCGGCCGGATCCCGGTGCTGCTCGGCAACGAGTACCGCGGCGTCTACGAGCTCGGAGAGCGACTCACCGGAGCGGTCATCCTGCAGGAGCAGGAGCTCGAAGTCGTCGGTTTCCTCGAACCGAACAGCGCCATGTACTTCCGCGGTGAAGCCACCCACTACCTCGATGACACCGTCATCGTGCCCTACCCGCCGACGCTCGCCGGACTCGACCGAGCAGCACTCGACCGGGTGGATCCCGAGCTGTTCGGACGCCTGGTGTTCCAGGTGCTCAACGCCGATCTCGCCGTCGATCACAACCTTGATTTCGGGGACGTCGTCGCGCGTCTCGACGCGATCGGAGACGACACCGGCTTCCGGTCGTACACATTGCTCGGAGCTCCGACCTACCTCGTGCAGCTCTCCCTCGTCCGCCAGCTCATCCAGGACAACCTGGTGCTCGTCACCGCGCTGCTCGTCGTCCTCACCGCGGGCGTGGGCATCATCACGGCCTTCCTCCACCGGCTCCTGCATCACCGTCGAGCGCCAGCGGCGCGGGTGCACCATCTCCTCGGGAGGAGCCCGGACGCCACGAACCGGCTGTTCCGCGCGAGCCGCCTGATCGAGTACACCGCCGCGCTCGGGCTGTTCCTCGCGACCAGCCCGCTGCTCCCCAACGACAGCGCGACGGCTCGACTCGGCGCCGGCACCGCCCTGCTCCTCTGGTGCGTGGTGGACGGCGCACTCAGCCGACGAGTCGTCCGCATCGAACTGACCACCCAACGCCGAAGGGGTACCCCACGATGATCGTGCTGCGCGACGTCTCGAAGACCATCACCGAGCCCGACGGATCGACCCGAGCGCTGTTCGACCGACTCGACTTCGACCTTCGTGAAGACGATCACTCGGTCGCGATCACCGGGCGGAGCGGATCCGGCAAGAGCACGCTGCTCCGGATCCTCGCCGGCCTCGACACCGACTTCGGCGGGACATACGAGCACGACGGGCACGTGCTCAAGCGCACCGCACGGAGGATGGCGGCGCATCGACTCCGACACATCGGCATCGTCACCCAGGACCACAGGCTCCTCGGCGACCGGAGCGTGCTCGACAACGTCCGGCTCGGAGTTCCTGCTCGCGCTGACTCCGCCGCCCGCGCACATGAGGCTCTCGAGGCGGTGGGCATCAGCCACCTCGCTGGCAAGCGCCCACGACGACTGTCAGGAGGAGAAGCGCAGCGCGTCGCGATCGCTCGAGCCATCGCGAAGCGCCCTGCCGTCGTCCTCGCCGATGAGCCCACCGGCGCACTGGACGAGGCGACCGAAGACGACGTGCTCGCCCTCTTCGATCGGCTGCAGCAAGCGGGAACCAAGTTCGTGATCGTCACCCACAGTGAGCGCGTTGCACAGCGGTGCGGACGGCAACTCCAGCTGCACCAGGAGCAGCTCATCGCGCGCAACCACTGACGGACTGGAGGCCCGGTGTCAGCTGGCACCGGGCCTCCAGTCCGTCAGTCGTTGCGCTCCAGATCCCCGATCACGCGTGCGCAGAACGGTCGCGGCTGAAGAGCTCCGCGAACATCTCCCGTTTCGCCGCATGTGAATCAGGCTCGAGCTCGAGCCCCTCCATGTTGAGGTCGGTCCCGAACAGTCGCAGGATTCCCGGGCCGTTCGGCCCCGCGGTCTCGAGGGACATCGAGAACAGTGTCGGCGACTTCTCTCCTGCAGCGATCCGTCGGGCCTCTGCAAACGCCGCACGGTACGTCGCGTCGGTGACGCGGATCACACTGACCGACCAACTTGTGGCGTCCCAGTCGGGCGCGACCATCTCGCCGCTCGGTGCATAGAAGAAGTGCACGACGAACGTGTCACGCTCGCCTTCGGTGCCGTAGTGCCGCTCGTCCACTTCTTCGATCTGCACGAACTCATCTTGTCAGCGTCAGCCCGGGCGTTCGAGGCCGCGGACCAGCGGGCGCGAATCTCTATTGGGACAGCGCGGTGCTTAGGTGCGGCTCGATGCTGTCGGCAAGCGCCGCGTGCCCGGCGTCGTTGGGGTGCACACCGTCGGGACAGAGGAGTGCAGCATCGTGCTTGATCGCTGTTGCGAGTCCCGGGATCAGTTGCAGGCCCACCCGAAGCGTCTGTTCCTGCACGATCTGCCGCACGGCTCGCCATCCAGGCGGGTAGTCGGCCCCGTACCGTGAGTACAGGTCCAGCACCGCGAGGGCACCGTCCGGGAAGTGCTGCACGAGCGCTTCCAGGTCCCGTGCGACGGCTGCGCGCACCTCGTCCTCTCGGCCGAGAACGATCACCGAGTCGTTGCCACCGAGCGCGACCACGCATCCATCTGCACCAGAGGCGAGGACATCGGAAAGGAGACCGAGCGAATCACCGTCGTCAGTGCGGTCCGCTCCCCGGCGTCGCACGAAGCCAACGCCGTTCATTGCGAAGTTCAACTCGCACCAACCGAGACGGTCCGACACGATCGTCGTCCACCGTTTGTTCCTCGCGCTGATCCCTCGCCAACCCGTGACGATGGAGTCCCCGTAGAACGCGATCACCGGCATGCTTCGATCGTAGAACGCGCGCGGTAAGGGATCGGCTCTCGAGACCGCCGAGCGCCGCCGGAAAGGCGACAAGATGTTCGATCAGCTCGAGTGACACGCTCGGCCTCTTGTCAGCGTCAGCCGGAGCGTTCGGGGCCGCGGACCAGCCGAAGCGTGCACCTTCGCCGGTACCATCTCGCCATGGCTGAAGCAGGTCTACTCGCGGCGAGCATCGCGATCCTGGTGGGTACGGTCGCGATCCTCGTGAATCGTGTGCGGAACCCGGCCTGGGTGCGTGACGCGCAGCTCACGTTGAACGCCAGCCCCGTGACCAGCCTGCTGCTGCTCCTGGTCGGTGCACTCCTGGTCGGCCTCGTTCTCGCCTTCGGGATCTTCTTGGTCGTCACCAGGCACGGCGTCATCGGGTGGGCCATGGTCTGTCTCGCTGCGACCGGCATCGCTCACCTCGGGGTGACCGTGTGGATCCGGCGACAGCCGCTCTCGTGATCAGGTGCGGAGCTCGCCGGTGGAGAAGAAACGATCGAGGTGCTCGTCAGTGAGGACAGGCACCACAAGTACACCTCGGGGAGTGCATGCCGCTCGCGGCGGCCTGGTCATCATCTGGGCCCTCGTCATGGTCGGGATCGTCGCCGTGATCATCTCAGCCGGGTACGTGTTCAACGAGAACTTGTACGCCTACGGGCTCTGCTCAACACCTCCCCACACCGGGTGCTCGGACGCACCCTGGTTCAGCAGCATGAGCCTTTCGTTCTTCGGAGGCATTGCCGCGGTGGGTGTCGGCGCTTTCCTCGGCCTCCGCCGGCACGGAAATGGCCGTCACGGCATGTGGTTCCCGCTCGCTGCACTCGGAGCGGTGGCTGCGTTGACGGGACTGTCGATCGCCATCCTCAAGATCGCGACTCCGTTGTAGGTCTGTCACGCCTCTGCGCGCGCAACACAAGCCATCGCCTATTGGCTCCCTGAGTAGCCCGGCTCGCCCGTCGAAGCGTGGGCGACGAAGTTCGAGAGTTCCGCCCCCGAGGTCGCAGACGCCCTTCGGCAAGCCGAGTCTGGAGTCGCGCGAGACGAATGCGCTTCTGACGCTCTCCACGAGGAGGACGCGCGAAGGGCCGCGCGCTGAGCGGTCCGCTGCGGGCGGCACGCGAGCGGAAGAACTAGTCTGAAAAGACGACTCGACGAGGGATCATCTCGGCGGATTGCGATCGATCGGAGCGTTGTGTTCACCCAAACCGCTCACTACTTAGCAGTGATGAACCCTGGCGGGGGCATGCCGTTTCCCATTTGGATAGTCATCGTCCTGGCACTCGTGGCGGTGGGCGGTGTCCTCGCCTTCAGACGAGGACGACGCAAGTGACGTCATTGGCCTGGCTCCAGCCGGCTCATTGCGGGGCGGTTGGCTCCATGCTCATTCGAACCCTTGCCCGTGTGTGGTGAACATTCCGAGTAGCACTCCGACAGCGGCAAGCACCCAGCCGCTGATGATGATCGGGAACCAGGGAAGCTTCTTCCGGTAGAGCTTGCCCGTTCGGCGGTAGTCGACGAGGTAGTAGACGATGCCGCTCGCGAACGGCAGTGCGCCGACGATGAACAGCGTGATGGCGAGAGAACGCATGCTTTCGATTGTGCCGAAGCGGTCGCGTCTTCGCCGCCGACGTCCGGATGGACCGCTCCGGCGTCTCTCGATGGCCGATCGGCTACTGAGACCGTCTGCGCGCTCTCGCATCACGGCTCCGGGTCAGCGATGATCGTGGCATCACCGCAAAATGGCTGACACCGAGATCGTCATCACCGCGACGATGGCGTTCCCGACTTCGACCGTGTCTCTTCCCCTTCCGGCACCACTTCACCGGGTCGCCGAACGCACGACCGGTAAGGCATGATCGCCAAGTGCTGAACGTGAACCAGCGGCTGACGGCCGCGCTTCTCACCGCTACGGGTGCTGCGCTCCTGCTCACCAGCTGCAGCCACAAAGACGCTCTGCCAGAGGACTACGGGCAGGCGTGGATGTCACAGATGTCGTCGCGGTACGCCGGCGACTACGGCGGAGGCGGGGGCCGACTCGTCCTCGGCGACGACAACCCGAAGAAGGCGACCGCCAGCGTCGCGTTGGAGCAGGACCTCGAAGGCCCGTACGACGTCCTCGCGGTTTGCCGGTCCACGAAGACCGTCCACGTCACCGTCCACGCGTTCACCGCCACACCGGATGGCAGCGGCGAATCACTCGACACGAAGGAACGCCTCGGGGAAGCCGACGTCAACTGCGGCGCAACCACCCGAATCCCCATCGACGTCCCGAAGGACCGGGATGGCATCGCCCTCGACGCGTCCACCAACGACCGGTCTGAACGGGTACTGTTCGACACTTTTATCGTCACCCGAGGAGCCAAGGCGTAACCCGCGAGATATTCAGTCCACGCGCGGATCTGCTGGCGGGATAGCCCGGGTATCACCGTCAATCCAGGCGAAGCCGATGCTGACCAGGGTTGAGAGGCTGGCAACGCTAGTTGCGACGATCGCTGACACTTGTTCCCTCCGGAGGCGAAGAGAGCTCGCTGCGATGTAGAGGGCGAGGACAGCGACAGGCAAGGTTGCAATCAACGCGGCAGCCTGCACGGTCGCGACAGCGCGATCACTGGCCGTGGGCGGCAAGGTCCCACCGTCGTAGTCGAACTGCGATGGCGGAGTCTGCCCGGCGGCGTCGAACACCCCTGTCGCGACGAGCACAGCACCCCATAGGACGATCAGTGCAATCGCAACGAGCGTCCGAACATTGACCTGCCGCCAATGTGTCCGCCCCCGAGGCCCCATGCGCCGACCATAGCGCGGCCGGCGACGATACTCTCCGACCAGCCCCCAGCCGCCCGGTAGCCGATCCCTTATCGGGGATCGCTTGTGTGGGTAGCGTCGAGACATGCTCGACGGATGGTCTGATACTGCGACTGCTTACGACAGGTCTTTCGCGCGACTCTGCGCAGGGGCCATCGACGGGTTGCTCGGGAACCACGTGAGCGTCGCCGCCGAACCCGCTCTCGACGTCGGAACAGGGACGGGATCCGTCGTGGGTGCCCTCATCCGACGCGGATTCCCGGTCACCGCATGCGACAAGGAACCATCCATGGCGCAGTTCTGGAACCTGATCATCAGGGAAGCGGACGTCACGGTGCCCGCCGGACACCGATTGCCTCCAAAGGACGATTTCCCGAGAAACGTCGGCGGCTTCCGCGAGCTGTTTCGCAACGCCGGCGCAACCGCCGTCGACTGCAGCCTGTTCTCGTACACCTTCCGTATCCGCCCCGACGACCTCTGGGCAGCAGTGACGGCAGGGATCGCAACAATCGGTCAGACGTACATGAGCCAGACCGACGAAGGCCGTAAACGGATGCAGGCTGTCTTCACGGACGCAGCGGCGCGGGATGCCCCTTCCAATGTCCTCTCGTTCGAGAGCACAGCTGTGGTCGCCCACGCCTCAATCCGGTAGCCGATCGGCTACCGGGCAACGAGATCGCGTCGGTAGTACACGTGCGACTGGTCGCGCTTCATCTCGATGAGACCGTTCTTCTCGAGGACACGTTGCGAGGGGATGTTCCCCAGTTCCGTGTCCGCGAGCGCGATCAGCGCACCGCGCGTCGCGGCGTGCTGAAGTCCGAGCTGCACGGCTCCGCTCGCGAGTCCCGCGCCTCGGGCTGAGGGAACCAGGCCGTACCCGAACTCGACCACCCCCTTGTCGTCCGGCGGACCGAAGAATCCGAATCCACCGATGGCGAGGCCATCCGACCGCCGCCGGACGAGGTACATGGTGAACTCCGGATCCGCTGCGGTCTCGGCAGCGAGGGACCGGAGTGGGTCCAGTTCGTCGGCGAACGGGTACTCGGGGTGCCAGTCGTCACCGGGACGCTCGTCCCGCACGACGATGCGGCGCGCCATCACTGGTGAGATCGCCTGGAGCACGGTTCGGCTACCGACAAGTGTCATGCCCTGATGCTCTCAGACTAGCCTGCTCGGTAGGGGGCCAGCCCGATGGCCGATCGCTAGCTAACAGACTGCAGTGTCTCTGAGGATCGCTACCGTGACGTCGTGGGCTCGAACTGGGGATGGGTGTTAGCTGCACGGTGGCGGGCGCTGCCGGCCGAGGTTTGGATCCTCGTCGTCGCTCGCACCGTGAACCACCTCGGGGCGTTCACCCTGCCGTTCCTGACCGTGGTCCTCGTCAACGACTTCCGCACAACGGTCGCAACTGCCGGCCTCATCGTTGCGCTGTTCGGGGCAGCGACCATCCCGTCAGCAGTCCCCTCTATCGGCCATAACGAGGGTGGCGTCTCGGGCCCCTCTGCCATGATCATCAAGTGGTGAAATCGATCGAGGCACTGCGGATGCCTCGGCCAGGCGAACGTGCGATCGTCGATGCGCTTGCTGACGTGGCTCAAGGCGAGAGCACGAACGCTCTCCGTCAGCAGGCGGCGACGATGCTCGTTGCTGCGAATTGCGGGTGCGGATGTGGAAGCTTCAACGTGTCGTTGACTGGGCCGGTTCCGGCTGCCGCCGCTGAGGAAGTCCCTACTCTGGTCAGCAGCGAGCCTGCGATCGAGGTCTTGCCTGTGTTCGGTCACAGCGGCAGGCTGGCGAGTGTCGAGGTCACCTACTTCCTCGACGAAGCGAGCGGCGTTCCGGCTCCAGGCTCGTTGATACCGGGTCCGAGCGGCTGACGCAGAGCCCGCGGGACGGTGGGTTCAAGGCCGCTCAACGATCGGTCACCGGTCACAACGCGGAGCGGTCACGAGTGGGGCATGCTCGACTCATGACGTTCTCCTGGTGGATCTGGTCTGCCTTTGTGCTCGTCGGGCTCATCGGAGCGGGACTGCTCTTCCGTTCGGTTGTGGTGACGGTCCGCGAGTACGGGTTCGGACGAGGTCAAATGACCAGACGACCGGGGGCGCCCTGGTTCTGGACGGGACTCGCGACTCTGATCATCGCGGGGTTCCTCGTTATCGGCTGGGCCTTCATGCTCGACGGGTGACTCCGCCGGATGGCGAGTCTCGGCCGCGTCTCGACGACCGCGTTGCGTTCGGAGCTCCGGCGGAGCGCGCAGCAGTTCACCCGCGGCCGCTGGCCGATCGTTTACCGGTCAGGCAGGGAGGTACTGACTAGGCCAGGTCCTTTGGCTCGCGAAGCTCACCCCAGGCGAACGTGGTCTCTGCGAGGAAGTCCTGAAGATCACTTTGGACAGACAACACCATCTCTCGGGTGCCTTCAGCCAGCTGCAACGATCCGGAGCCCCCGTCCTCGCCAAACACCGCCCAGCGAAGCCAGGTCGAGCGGCTCTCGATGATGTCGGAGTCGAAGAGCTCGTGCCCGTCGGCGATCTGCTCGACCCGTACCGTGAGCGTTTTCCGCTCACGGGGAGTGAGCATGGAGTCGAACATGGGGTCGAGTAGCCGCATCAGATCCACCACGGACAGCAAGGTGCTCACGCGGTCACCATAACGCTGCCCGTCCGGGTACCGAGTCCGATCCCCGCGAACGGCAGGGCGAATTCGGTCGGGAACCTGCGCCGGCGCGTACTCACGTTTGCCGACACTACTGCTTGCGGGTCCGAGTCATGAGGCGCCGCGACCTCGGCGACACGCAGCGACATCGGGTCGAAGGCGTTCCAAAGCCGGTCCTCCCACGGACCTCGGTGTCCAACTCGGACTCGGGCTCGAACCGGACGATCCGCGAGAAGACTCATGTCGCACATAGGTGGTCCGCTGAACGTCGCAATAAGGCAGCCCTGTGCGGACGACCCCACGACAGGCACAGGAACGAAGAAGCCCACCGAGATCCTCGGTGGGCTTCTGTTGTCGTGTCAGACACGTTTCGGTCGGGCTGACAGGATTTGAACCTGCGACCCCTTGACCCCCAGTCAAGTGCGCTACCAAGCTGCGCCACAGCCCGCGAGTTCCGGAGAACTCAGGATCCCGGAGGATCCTCGCCCACGTCCGACCGGAGCGCGAGCGACCGGTCCAGCATAGCGGACGTCAGACCCCCTCCGTGCCACGGCGAGTCGGAGCAACGCGACCCGAACGACACGCTCAGCCCGGCCGCACCACCTCCCGCCGCGCTGCCAACCACGGCAACCCGAGCCCGACGAGCAGCCCGCCGGACCCGTCCGCCGCCAGGTCCCCGATCGTGTCGTCGTACCCGACGAAGATCTTCGAGTCGACGAAGTTGTGCCCGAGCCACTCCCCCATCTCCCACACGGCTCCGACCGCGAGTCCCGCACACAGCGCGAGCACCGCGACGACCACCCGGCGCTCGGCGTGCGGGGCCGGCACAGCGCGCAGGTCAGCACCGATGACGTAGAGCACCGCCGCGAGCAGCCCGGTCAGCACGACGTGCATGAACTTGTCCCACAGGAAGACGGTCGTGTACCACTCGAGCACGCTCGACCACCCGGCGAGGAGCACGAGCACGCACACCGCCACGTCGAAGGCCGGCCGCAGCCCGAGCATCCGCGGCACCACGACGCCGAGCAGCGCCAGCGCCATGACCGGGAACGCCGTCCCGCCCCACCCGACAGTCGCCACGACGACGCTCACGAGCGTCAGCGCCCGCACCACGTCGGCCACCAGGAACCGCGGCCGCAGGAACGTCGGTCCGAGCGTGGCGATCACGACGCCCACCGCACGACCGCGTGCACGGCGGCGTGGTCGGACGGCCACACGCCGCCCGGCCGCCGCACGTCGACCGCGACGCGGTCCACCTCTGCCTCGGAGGTCACGAGCACCCCGTCGATCCGCCGGCCACCAACACGCGGACTCCCGTAGTGCGGGTACGTCCCGTACGGCTCACCCACCTGCCTGGAGGCCCGCCCCCAGCTGTCCTCGACCCCCGCCTCCGCCAGGGCTCGCCATGGTGCGGAACCGGCGGGGCTGTTCCAGTCGGCCATGACCACGGCGGGCAGGCCGCGCTGCCGGACGATCCGGCCGAGCAGTTCGGCGGAGCGGACTCGGGCCCACGGCGAGGCGACGTCGAGGTGGGTGGCGATCGCCAGGAACCTGATGCCGGTCGCGCGGTCGTCGACGACGGCTCCGACGGCGTGCCGGGGGAAGGACGTGGCCCACGACCGCGAGCCGGGGCGGTGGGGCGTCCGGGAGAGCGCCCAGGTACGGCGTTCGACGACGTCGAGGCGGGAGCGGTCGAGGAACAGCCCGACCTGTTCGCCACCGCCGCGCGCTCCCCGTCCGGCCAGGACGGGCTCCCAACCCGACCCCAGGCCGGCGGTGAGGTCGTCCGCCTGCGTGGGCAGGGCCTCCTGGACGGCGAGGACGGTGGGCGCTTCGGACGTGACGAGCGCGAGCACGGCGTCGCGGCGACGCTCCCACGCGTCCGGGTGGGTCGGCTGTCGCGGCACGCGGCGACGCACGTTGAGCGTCATGCAGTGCACCTCGGGCGACCGGACCGGTCCGATGAGCGGGCGGTCGTCGGGGTGGTGGGGCATGCCTCCCTTCTACGAGACGACACCCGTCGGATTCCCAGGGACCTCTCCGTCTGGCTCGTATGGTGGCTCGATGCGTTCTCGTTCCACCTCTCGTTTCCTGGTCGCGATCGCGGTCTCCGGGCTGCTGCTCGGAGCCGCCGGGTGCACGTCGAGCGAACCGGACACGAGCCGCCCGACCCTGGCGAAGGCCTCGGCCGACACCGTCACGGTTGCCGACGCTGCGGACGCCGCCGCCCGGTCCGTCCGCGTCAGCAAGGCCCTGTTCGCGAGTGCTCCCGGAGCGGTCGTCGCCCGGGCCGGCGACACCGACGGGATCCGTGGTGCGGCGAAGGCTGCGGCGAGCGCCCACGTCCCGGTGCTGCTGACGACCAAGAACACGAGCACTGCGGTCGCCCGCGAGCTCGACCGGCTCGGCGCCGACTGGTACCAGGCCGAGGGCGACGTGTCGGTCGACACGGACGTCGAACAGCGGCAGGCGCCGGACAGTGGTGACGCGCCGGAGTCGACCAGGGCCTCCCGGCAGGCGACGGTGGTGCTGGCGGACGCGAGTGCGGACGCTGCCGCCGTGGCGACCGCGAAGGCCGCCGGCGCCCGCGTCGTGACCATGCCGAAGGGCGTGACCGACCCGGCTGCCGCACCCGACGTGGTGACCGCGCTGCACGAGCGGGCGAAGCACCCGACCGTCCTGGTCGGTGCGGCGTTCGAGGCCCTGCCGGACCCGGAGTGGACGGTCCGGGCTGCCGAGGGCGGGTTCCAGCTGCGGAACGGCGGCCAGCGACCGTTCGACGGGCACCGGTACGTCGCGTTGTACGGGGCTCCCGGGGCTCCGGCGCTGGGCGTGCTCGGCGAGCAGGGGCCGAAGGAGACCGTGCAGCGTTCCGAGCAGGTCGCGAAGCCGTACCGGGCGGAGTCCGACGAGCTCGTGACGCCCGCGATGGAGGTCATCGCGACCGTCGCCGCCGGGGACGCCGGAGCCGACGGCGACTACTCGACGGAGCTGCCGGTGTCGACGCTCGAGCCCTACGTCGAGGCCGCGCACGATGCGGACATGCCGGTCATCATCGACCTGCAGCCGGGCAGGTCGGACTTCCTGTCGCAGGCCAAGAAGTACGAGTCGCTGCTGAAGAAGCCGGGCGTGTGGCTGGCGCTCGACCCGGAGTGGCGGCTGACGAAGGACCAGGTGCCGCTCGAGCAGATCGGGAGTGTCTCGGCGTCCGAGGTGAACGAGGTCTCCTCGTGGCTGGCCGCGCTGGTGAAGAAGGAGGGGCTGCCGCCGAAGGCCCTGGTGCTGCACCAGTTCCGGCTGTCGATGATCCAGGACCGCTCCGCACTGCAGACCCACCCGGAGCTCGACATGCTCGTGCACGTCGACGGGCAGGGGTCGCAGCCGGACAAGCAGGCGACGTGGAAGGCGCTGCACCAGGGCGCGCCGGAGGGGTTGCACTGGGGCTGGAAGAACTTCTACGACGAGGACACGCCCATGCTGACGCCCGCGCAGACGATGTCCGAGGTGTCGCCGACTCCTTCCCTGGTCACGTACCAGTAAGCGCGTTCCGTCGCGTTGTCCACAGGCTGGAGGCGCGGGTCGGGTTTCGTCGGTCGGTGCTGACAGCATGGGGGCATGGACACCCCCACCGCCGCTCCGTCTGTCGTCTCGCCTTCTGCAGACATCGCCGCCGAGGCGCAACAGGCGCTCGCTGCGCTCACGGGGCGCCCCGACGCGGTGTTCCACCCCGGACAGCTCGAGGCCATCTCGGCGCTGGTCGAGCACCGGCAGCGCGCCCTGGTCGTGCAGCGCACCGGGTGGGGCAAGTCCGCGGTGTACTTCCTCGCGACGCTGCTGCTGCGCCGACGCGGGGGCGGCCCGACGGTGCTGGTGTCGCCGCTGCTCGCCCTGATGCGCGACCAGGTCGCCGCCGCCGCGCGGGCCGGTGTCCGCGCGGTGTCGATCAACTCCGCGAACGCCCACGAGTGGGGCGAGACCCAGGCAGCCCTCGCCCGTGACGAGGTCGACGTGCTCCTCGTCTCCCCCGAGCGCCTGAACAACCCGAAGTTCCGGGACGAGCAGATGCCGACCCTGATCGCCCGGATGGGCATGCTCGTGGTCGACGAAGCACACTGCATCTCGGATTGGGGCCACGACTTCCGGCCGGACTACCGCCGACTGGCCGAGCTCATCCGGTCGCTCCCCCACGGCGTCCCCGTCCTGGCGACCACCGCGACGGCGAACGAGCGCGTGGTCGAGGACGTCGCCGAACAGCTCACCGCCGGTCCGGCCGACCCGGTGTTCACCATCCGTGGGTCCCTGGCTCGCAAGTCCCTGCGCCTCGGCGTCCTGACGCTGCCCGATGCGCGGCAGCGGCTCGGGTGGCTCCTCGCGCACCTCGGCGACCTGCCCGGCAGCGGCATCATCTACACGCTGACCGTCTCGGCGGCCGAGGACATCGCACGGCTGCTGCGCGACAACGGGTACGCCGTCCGTGCCTACACCGGGCGCACCGACACCGACGAGCGCGAACAGCTCGAGCAGCAGCTCAAGGGCAACGAGCTGAAGGCCCTGGTCGCCACGAGCGCGCTCGGCATGGGGTTCGACAAGCCCGACCTCGGGTTCGTCGTGCACGTCGGAGCGCCCTCGTCGCCCGTCGCCTACTACCAGCAGATCGGTCGTGCGGGTCGTGCGACCGACAACGCCGACGTCCTGCTCCTGCCCGGGCGCGAGGACCGCGAGATCTGGCAGTACTTCGCCAGCGCCTCGATGCCGACCGAGGCCCGCGCCGCCGCCGTGCTCAGTGCCCTGTCCACCGACACCGCGATGTCGACCGTGGCGCTCGAGGGCCTGGTCGACATCAAGCGCTCCACCCTCGAACTCCTGCTCAAGGTGCTCGACGTCGACGGCGCCGTCCGACGCGTCACCGGCGGCTGGGTGTCGACCGGGCAGCCGTGGGAGTACGACGCGCCCCGGTACGAGCGGGTCGCAGCGGCCCGTGCTGCGGAGGCAGCGTCGATGCTCGACTACGAGTCCACCTCGGCCTGCCGCATGCAGCTGCTGCAGCAGGACCTCGACGACCCCTCGGCCGAGCCCTGCGGCCGGTGCGACAACTGCGCCGGGGCGTGGTTCCCGACCGCCGTGTCCGACACCGACTCGTCCGGAGCCGCGGCCGCGCTCGACAAGGTCGGTGTCGAGATCGCCCCGCGTGCCCAGTGGCCCTCGGGGATGTCGTCGCTCGGGGTCTCGGTGCGGGGCAAGATCGGCGCGGACGAGCTCGTGCAGCCCGGCCGCGCGGTGGCGCGTCTGACCGACCTCGGCTGGGGTGGTCCACTGCGTGCGCTGTTCTCGCCGTCCACCCCCGATGCCCCGATCTCGCGGGAGCTCGTCGACGGCTGTGTCCGGGCGCTCAAGGACTGGCCGTGGGAGACCCGGCCGACCGGCGTCGTGGCGATGTCCTCACGGTCACGGCCGGAACTGGTGGGGTCCCTCGCCCAGGCGCTGTCCACGATCGGGCGGCTGCAGTTCCTCGGCACGCTCGGCCGTGCCGGCGGGACCCCTCGCGGCGACGGTGCGACGAACAGCGCCTACCGACTGTCCGGCGTGTGGGACACCTTCGTGGTCGATCCGTCGCTCGCTGCCGCCCTGCAGTCGCACGAGGGCCCGGTGCTGCTCGTCGACGACCTGGTCGACAGCCGGTGGACGATGACCGTCGCCGGTCGGGAGCTCCGGCGTGCCGGGGCCTCCGCCGTGCTCCCGTTCGCCCTGGCCACGGTCGCGTAGTCCGCCCGCTCCGGCCGCGCCCGTCTCGCACCACCGTTGCGACACTCCACGCGTCGATCGACGCGTGTTCTGTCGCAGATCCGGTCCGCCCGCGCGAGCGCCGACGCCGAACGACACCGCCGACGTCGTACGACACCGCCGACGTCGTACGACACCGACATGGTCGTTCGGCGACGACCCCGCCTGAGCCCTACCGCCGCGCGGGCTTCGGGAACGTGGCGCGCATGTGGTCGCTCGTCAGCACGTCGCCGATGCCGACCATGAGCACCGAGAACAGGATCTGCTCGATGACCATCCAGAACGGGTAGAGGCCCGGGATCGCCGCGACGATCAGCGTCACGATCGGGAAGATCCGGCTGAACAACCGCAGCCGCTGGTACGCCCAGTAGTACCCGAGCTGTGCCCGCCAGGCGAACACGTAGAGCGTCAGGGTGATGAGCAGCACGACGGTGGAGCGGAACCACACCGCCCACGACAGGGTGTCCCCCGCGCGGGTCAGCAGCACGGCGACCACGATGGCGGTGAGGCCGACGACCGTCTCCGCGACGAGCAGCCACCGGATCCACCGGAACGAGCGGACGGTGTCCGGGTGTTCGAGCATGTCCTCGCGGATCACGTACCCGGACTGCCGACCTCCGGCCAACCGGTCGAGCCGCAGACGGCACCACACACGGTCGGCGAGCACACCGAGTCCGTCGTTCTGCTGCGTCACCAGTACATCGTGCCCCATCCCGAGGCCGACAGCAGACGCGGCACAGCCACGAGCACCGATGCGGAACGACACTGCCGAGGTCGGACGACCACGACAGTGTCGTTCGGAGTCGGCGCAGCGCACCCCAACCCCGCCCAGCCTGCGCCCCACTCAGTCCGACGGGACGAGTGCCGCGCCACCCAGCACGGTCCCGGTGTCGGCATCGAGCAGGACCAGGGAGCGGACCTCGTCGGGCAGTGACCACGGGTCGCTGAGCACGACGGTCAGCCCCTGTTCGACCCCGGCAGCCTGGAACAGGTCGTAGGACTCTCCGGCGGGTGTCCACACCGGCTTCGAGCCACCGCGCACCGTCCCCGCGGACAGCACGACGTCGACCGGGCCGTCCCCGCCGGTCTCCAGGTGGTCGATCTCCACCGCGAGCGTCTCGTCATCCGTGTTCCCGGCGATCCGCACGTGCCCGGAGGCCGCAGCCTCGATGCCGACGATGTCACCGGAGACCGGCGGGACGCGGCGCCACCACGGGTCGATGGGCGAACCGTCGATCGGACGGACGGGTTCCGGCTCGATCGGTTCCTCGAGGCCGTTGGACGGCGGCAGTCGGACGTCGGGCGACTGCGCCGGCTCGGAGGGCACGGGGTCGGCACGGGTGACCGAGTCGCCGTCGTCCGGTGCGTGCGAGATCGTCCACAGGGACACCGAACCCACGACGACCACACCGACGAGGACACCCACCAGGGCGAGCCGACGTCGGTCCGCTGCCCACGGCCCGGTACCCACGCCCCCATGATGCCGCACCGGCGCGCCGGTCCGGCTGCGGGCCTCCAGGCCGAACCCGAACGCAGAACGCGCCCCGACGGATCGAGGCGCGTTCTGCGTGACGGGTGGGAGCGCTCAGCGCTTCCGGCGCTCGCGCACCCGCATGTTGACGTTGATCGGCGTGCCGGAGAAGCCCCAGACCTCGCGGAGGCGACGCGTGATGAAGCGTCGGTACTGCGGGTCGAGGAACGCCGACGTGAAGAGCACGAAGGTCGGCGGCTGGCTCGACGCCTGGGTCCCGAACAGGATGCGGGGCTGCTTGCCGCCGCGCACGGGGTGGGGGTGTTCCTGCACGAGCTCGGCGATGAAGGCGTTGACCTTGCCGGTCGGGATGCGGGTGTCCCACGACTCGAGGGCGGTCTCGAGCGCCGGCACGAGCTTCTCGAGGTGACGGCCGGTGCGGGCGGAGATGTTCACGCGCGGGGCCCAGGCGACGTGCGCCAGGTCCTGCTCGATCTCGCGCTCCAGGTAGCGGCGGCGCTCGTCGTCGAGCAGGTCCCACTTGTTGTAGGCCAGCACGAGGGCACGGCCGGACTCGAGGACGAGGTCGATGATGCGGAGGTCCTGCACGGACACCGGCTCGGTGACGTCGAGGACGACGACGGCGACCTCGGCCTTCTCGAGCGCGGCGGTGGTGCGGAGCGAGGCGTAGAAGTCGGCGCCCTGCTGCATGTGCACGCGCTTGCGGATGCCGGCGGTGTCGACGAAGCGCCACACCTTGCCGCCGAGCTCGATCTGCTCGTCCACCGGGTCACGGGTGGTGCCGGCGATGTCGTTCACGACGACCCGCTCTTCACCGGCGGCCTTGTTGAGCAGCGAGCTCTTGCCGACGTTCGGGCGGCCGAGGATGGCCACGCGGCGGGGGCCGCCGACCTCCTGCTTGGCGACGGCCGAGGTGTCGGGCAGCGTCTTGATGATCAGGTCGAGCAGGTCCGCGACGCCACGGCCGTGCAGGGCCGACACCGGATGCGGCTCGCCGAGCCCCAGGTTCCAGAGTTCGTAGGCGTCGAGTTCACGGCGCTCGTCGTCGGCCTTGTTCGCGACGACGATGACGGGGCGGTCGGTGCCGCGGAGCATCTTGACGACGTGCTCGTCGGTGGCGGTGATCCCGACCGTGACGTCCACGACGAACAGCACGGCGTCGGCGAGGTCGATCGCGACCTCGGCCTGCGCGGCGACGGAGGCGTTGATGCCCTCGGCGCCGGGCTCCCAACCGCCGGTGTCGACGAGCGTGAAGCGCTTGTCGTTCCAGTCGGCCTTGTAGCTGACACGGTCGCGGGTGACGCCGGGGACGTCCTGCACGACGGCCTCACGACGACCGAGGATGCGGTTCACGAGCGCGGACTTGCCGACGTTCGGGCGGCCGACGATCGCGAGCACCGGGTAGGCGGGCAGGTAGTGGACGCCGTCCTCGCCGACCTGACCGGCCTCGAGCAGGGCGAGGTCCTCGTCCTCGAGGTCGTACTCCTCGAGTCCGGCGCGGAGCGCGGTCGCGCGCTGCTCGGCCTCGGCCTCGTCGAGTCCGGCGAGCCGCTCGCCGAGGGCGTCGTCGTACCGGGGGAAGTCGTCGTTGTCCGGGTTGTCCAGCTGAGCCATCTTGGGTTCCTCGCGAGCGGCCGGGGCCGCGGTGTCGGTGGCCGTTGCCGGCCGGGGCCGGGGGTCCGGCCGTGGTGTGACCAGGCGGCCGAGGCCGTCCGGTCGTGCGTCAGTGCGTGGCCGCGCGGGCCAGGTCGACGACCGCCTGCACGGTCTGGTCGAAGTCGAGGTCGGTGGAGTCGAGCGTCGTGACGCCGTCGGCGGCGTTCATGAAGTCGACGACCTTCGCGTCCGCCGCGTCGCGACGAGCGAGTGCTGCGGAGGTCTCGGCGGCCGACTGGGTCGTGACCTCTGCCGAGCGTCGGGCCATTCTAACGGACTCGTCGGCCGTCAGCAGGATCCGGACCTCGGCATCGGGTGCGACGACCGTGGTGATGTCCCGGCCCTCGGTGATGATGCCCGGGGCGTCGGTCTTCCGCATGACGGTGCGGAACAGCTGCACCAGGCGCTTCCGGACGTCCGGGAGCTTCGCGATGTGGGCGACCGCGCCGGTGACGTCGGGGGTGCGGATGGCCTCGGTCACGTCGGTCTCCCCCACCTTGACGTAGTAGTCGTCGGGGTCGGTGCCGATGGCGTAGTCGAAGGTGTCCCAGCTCGCCAGGACCGCCGCGGCGTCGTCGAGGTCGACCTGCTGCTGCAGGGCGTGCCACGCGAGTGCACGGTAGGCGGCGCCGGTGTCCTGGTAGCCGTAGCCCAGGGCGCGGGCGGCCGCGCGGGAGACGCTCGACTTGCCGCTGCCGGCGGGGCCGTCGACGGCGATGACGATCTTCGCCACGTAGGCGCCGTCGGCCAGGCCGGACGGCATCGGGGCGCTGGTCGAGCCGGGCTCCCCGCCGGGTTCGCCGAGGCCGCCTGCCGGGCCCCCGAGTGCGCCGCCGTCGCCGCTGCCGCTGAGCGGGCCGCCGGCACCGCCCTGGCCCGGGGTCGGGAGGCCGGTGTCGGGCCCGTCCGGTCCGCCGGTCACACCGGAGTCGTTCGTCGCTGCGTTCGTGTCGTCGTTCAGGCCCATGCTGCTGCGATCCTCCATCCGCGCCCCTCGAGTTCCTCGACGAGTCGCTGTTCCTGCTCGGGCAGCACCGACACCTCGACGATGCCGATCTGTGCGCCCGGTGAGTGCTCGAGGCGCATGTCCTCGAGGTTGATGCCGATCTCCCCGATGAACGTCAGGAGTGCGGCGATCTGCCCGGGGGTGTCGTCGACGAGGACGACCACCTGGGCGAAGCGCTTGGTGGTGCCGTGCTTGCCCGGCAGGCGCTCGACACCACGGTTGCCCGCGGCGATCGTCTCGGCGATGGTGCGCGGCGATCCGGCACCGTCCGGGTCGCCGAGCGCGTCGATCACGCGGGACAGGTCGTCGCGCAGGTCGGTGAGCACCGGCCGGATGTGCCCGGCGTTCGCCCCGATGATCTGCACCCACAGCCCGGGGTCGCTCGCGGCGATCCGGGTGACGTCGCGGACGCCGCCGCCGGCCAGGCCGAGCGATCCGTCGGGCGCGTCCCGCAGACGGGAGGCCATGAGGGTCGAGACGAGCTGTGGCGCGTGCGAGACGTACGCCACCGCCAGGTCGTGCGACTCGGGGTCCATCGGGACCACGGTCGCGCCGACGTCGAGCGCGAGGTCCTCGACCACCGCGGCCCGCTGGTACGTGATGCCGTCGTGCCCGGCGATGACCCACGGGCGGCCGACGAACAGGTCTGCGCGGGCTGCGGTCGGACCGCTGCGCTCACGGCCGGCCATCGGGTGCGACCCGATGTAGCGGGTGACGTCGGCGCCGGCGGACACCAGTGCCGACAGCGGGCCGGACTTCACGCTCGCGACGTCCGTCACGACGGCGTCCGGGAACGCGGCGAGTTCACGCGCGACCACGGTCGCCACGACGTCCGGCGGGACCGCGACGACGATGAGTTCCGGCTGGTCGCCGGGAGCCGGTCGGCGCCCCGCGCCGTAGTCCACGGCGAGCGCCAGTGCGGCGGGCGAGACGTCGTCGAGGACGACGTCCACGCCCTTCTCACGCAGGGCGAGACCGATCGAGGCGCCGAGCAACCCGGCACCGACGACCCGGACCGGGCCGCGCAGACGGCGGTCGATGTCGGTCGGGGTCACGTCGGTCACCGGGCAAGCCTACCGATCGAGGCTCGGGCATCGGTCGATGCCCGAGCGTCGGGGTCGGTCAGTCCGCCGACTCGTCCTCGTACTCGTCGTCGTCCTGGTCGAGGGCGACGTCGCGGTCGTCACGAGCGGACGGCTTCGCGTCACGGACGGTGCTGAGCAGCTTGCCGACCTCGACCGTGCCGAGCTCGCGCATCTTGCCCGGCGGCAGGCTGCCCAGGTGCAGCGGTCCGAACGACCGGCGGACGAGTTCGAGGACCGGGTGGTCGACGGCCTCGAGCATGCGACGGACGATGCGGTTGCGGCCGGAGTGCAGCGTGATCTCGACGAGCGACTCACCCCGCGAGGACTCGAGCAACCGCACCTTGTCGGCCTTGATCGGACCGTCCTCGAGCTCGACGCCCTCGGTGAGGCGCTGCACGACGGCGGGGTTCACGTTGCCGTGGACCTTCGCGATGTACGTCTTCTGCACGCCGAACGACGGGTGCGCGAGCACGTGTGCCAGGTCGCCGTCGTTCGTCAGGACGAGCAGCCCGGAGGTCTCGGCGTCGAGACGGCCGACGTTGAACAGGCGCTCCTCGTAGCGGTCCACGAACTCGGTCAGGTCGCGGCGACCACGCTCGTCCTGCAGGCTCGAGACGACACCGGTCGGCTTGTTCAGCACGATGTAGCGCCGCGACGAGTCGATCTGCACGGGCACGCCGTCGACGCTGATCGCGTCCTTCTCGGGGTCGACGCGACGCCCGAGGGCGTCCACGACCTCGCCGTTGACCGTCACGCGGCCCTCGACGATCAGGTTCTCCGCGACCCGGCGGGATGCCACGCCGGCAGCGGCGATCACCTTCTGCAGGCGCTCGCCCTCTGCCTGGAGGCTCGGCTCGGCCCCGGCAGGAGCCGTTCCGTCCGCCGCGTCCCAGTCCTCGATGATCGGCCGTTCGGGCGTGCCCTCGGCCGGGTTGCCCCGGTCATCGCGCTGCCCGCTCGGCTTCGGCGTCGTGCGGTCGCTGTTGCGGACGCTCGTGGTGCCGCCGACGTAGCGGCGGCCGTTGTGCCAGACGCGGCTCTGCTGGCCGTCCGGCGTGCGGCGGTCGTCGCGGCCGCGGTCGTCGCGCCGATCGTCGCGGGGAGCGGAGCTGCCACGGTCGTCGCGACCGCGGTACCCACCACGGTCGTCACGCGGTGCCGAGCTGCGGTCGTCGCGACCCCGGTAGCCGCCACGGTCGTCACGCGGTGCCGAAGCACCACGGTCATCCCGCCCGCGGTACCCACCGCGGTCGTCACGCGGAGCGGAGTTGCCACGGTATCCACCGCGGTCGCCGCCACCGGAACGGTCATCGCGTCCTCGGTAGCCGCCACGGTCGTCGCGCGGCGCCGAAGCCCCACGGTCGTCACGGCCGCGGTAGCCACCACGGTCGTCACGCGGAGCCGAGTTGCCGCGGTACCCACCACGGTCATCGCGGGGCGCCGAGCTCCCACGGTCGTCGCGACCCCGGTAGCCACCACGGTCGTCACGCGGTGCCGAGTTGCCGCGGGAGCCACCACGGTCATCGCGCGGAGCCGAAGCCCCACGATCATCACGGCCGCGGTAGCCACCACGGTCGTCGCGCGGAGCCGAGTTGCCGCGGTACCCACCACGGTCATCGCGAGGTGCCGAGCTCCCACGGTCGTCGCGACCCCGGTAGCCGCCACGGTCGTCACGCGGAGCGGAGTTGCCGCGGTACCCACCGCGGTCGTCGCGCGGAGCGGACCCACCACGGTCGTCACGGCCGCGGTAGCCACCGCGATCGTCTCGCGGAGCGGAGTTGCCGCGGTAGCCACCACGGTCGCCGCCACCGGCGCGGTCGTCGCGACCCCGGTAGCCACCACGGTCGTCACGCGGCGCCGGAGCCCCACGGTACCCACCACGGTCGCCGCCGCGGTCGTCACGCGACGGGTACCCGCCACGACGGTCGTCGTCACGCGGCGGGCGTGCGCCCCCGCGGTCGTCGCGACCGTACCCGCCGGAGCGGCCACCGGCACTGGAACCGGCCCCGCCGCGTCCGCCGGCCGGGCGGCCGGAGCGATCCGGGCCTCCCGAGCGTCCGTTGCGGTCGTCTCGGTCTCGGGGCGCGCCGCGCCCCCGGTCGTCAAACCCTGCCATCGGGGATCCCTTCGTTCTGCTCGAAGCCGTCCGCACCGTCGTCCAGGAGGGGCGAGATGAGCGGCAGCTCGTCGAGCGAGTTGATGCCGAGCTGCTGCAGGAGCAGGTCGGACGTGACGTAGTTGATGGCGCCGGTCTCGGCGTCGGTGAACGACTCCTCGATGAGGCCGCGTGCCACCAGGGTTCGGACGACGCCGTCGACGTTGACGGCGCGGATCGCAGCGATCTGCGAGCGGGTGATCGGCTGCTTGTAGGCGACGACCGCGAGGGTCTCGAGTGCGGCCTGCGACAGCCGCGAGGGGCGCTCGGCCTCGACGAACTGCTCGACCACGGGGTCCAGGTCGGCGCGGACGTAGAAGCGCCAGCCGCCACCGACCTCGCGCAGTTCGAAGCCACGGCGGACCGTGCCGTCGACGCCGTCGAAGTCGGCGACCAGGCGTTCGATCGCCTGGCGGACGGCGGGGACGGGCGAACCGACCGCGGCACCGAGGGCGACGAGCGACTGCGGCTGGTCGGCGATCATCAGGATGGCCTCGAGCTGCCGGTCGATGGGGATGGCGGGGTGGGCCTCGGACGCGGCGCGCTCGTGGATCTCGCGCTCGATGGCGCGGGCGTCGGCCATCTCGTCGGCGCCGCCGGGTTCGGCGCTGGACGTGTCGTGCACGTCATCCGTCATAGTCGGCTCCCAGGTTCGCGAGGCTCTCGTCGGACCAGTCCTCGGCGGTCCACCGCAGTGTCAGCTCCCCGAGCGGCTCGAGCTGCTCGAACGAGATCGACGCGTTCCGGTACAGCTCGAGGATCGCGAGGAAGCGAGCCACCACGATACCCGTCTGGTCGACGCCCGCGACCAGTTCACGGAACGAGACGCCCTCACCATCGCGGGTGCGCAGGATCGAGACGACGATCGCGGCCTGTTCGCGGATGCTGATGAGCGGGGCGTGCAGGTGGTCGAGGCCAACGGTCGGGATCTCCCGCGGGGCGAAGGCCAGGGCGGCCAGTGCGGCGAAGTCCTGCACCGACAGGGTCCAGACGAGCTCCGGCGTCCGCGCGCGGAAGCGCTCCTCGAGCCGGACGCTGCGGACGTGCCGGCGCGATTCGACGCCCCAGCGCTCCCCGAACCAGTCGGCTGCCTGCTTGAACGCCCGGTACTGCAGCAGCCGGGCGAACAGCAGGTCGCGGGCCTCGAGCAGGGCGACGTCCTCGGCGTCGACGAGCTCACCCTGGGGCAGCAGCCCGACGATCTTCAGGTCGAGCAGGGTCGCCGCGACGACCAGGAACTCGCTGGCCTCGTCGAGCTCGTCGGCGGACTCGGCCTGCCGGACGTACTGGATGAACTCCCCCGTCACGGCACCGAGCGACACCTCGGTGATGTCGAGCTCGTGCTTCGTGATGAGCGACAGCAGGAGGTCGAACGGTCCGTCGAAGTTGGCGAGCCGGACCCGGAACCCCGCGTCAGGCGACGGCGCCACGCTGGACGAGCTCTCGTGCGAGCTGCCGGTAGGCGTGGGCGGCAGGGTGGTCCGGCGCGGTCTGCGTGATCGGGCGTGCGGACACCGTGGCGTCCGGGAACTTCACGGTGCGGCCGATGACGGTGTCGAGCACGCGGTCGTCGAAGGTGTCGACGACCCGCTCCATGACCTCACGGGAGTGCAGCGTGCGCGAGTCGTACATGGTCGCCAGGATGCCGTCGAGCTTGAGCGCCGGGTTGAGGCGGTCGCGCACCTTGTCGATCGTCTCGATGAGCAGCGCGACGCCGCGGAGCGCGAAGAACTCGCACTCGAGCGGGATGAGCACGCCGTGCGCCGCGGTCAGGGCGTTCACGGTGAGCAGGCCGAGCGACGGCTGGCAGTCGACCAGGATCACGTCGTAGTCGTTCGCGACCTTGCGCAGCACGCTCGCCAGGATCTGCTCGCGGGCGACCTCGTTGACCAGGTGCACCTCGGCCGCGGACAGGTCGATGTTCGCCGGGATGACGTCGAGGCCGGGGGTGTTCGTCGGCTGGATGACCTGGTTCGGGTCCTTCACGGCACCCATGAGCAGGTCGTACACGGTGTGGATGTCGTGCGTCCGGACGCCGAGACCCGCGGACAGCGCACCCTGCGGGTCGAAGTCGACGGCCAGGACCTTGCGGCCGTACTCCGCGAGCGCGGCGCCCAGGTTGATGGCGGTCGTGGTCTTGCCGACGCCGCCCTTCTGGTTGCAGAGCGCGATGATGCGGGCGGGGCCGGTGCTGTCGAGCTCCTCGGGCACGGGGAAGTCCCGGACGGGACGCCCCGTCGGACCGTGGGTGGTCGCGCCGGTGGGGTTGGTCGTCGGGTTCGGGCTCACCCCGTCATCGTACCGGCGACCTCGGGCTGGGCCGGGTCGCACCGCCGCACTGCTGCTCGTCAGGCAGCGCGCAGGGCGACGCGCATGCTGTCGACCCGCTCCGCGATCACGGGGTCGGTCGACCACCGCTGCTGCAGCCGACCGACGAGCTCGCCGACCTGCTCGCGGTCGAGCCCCGGGTGCAGGGCCAGTCCCACCGTCAGCTCCGGCCCGGCGAACCGGCCGACCGGGTCGCCCGGCGCGAGTTCGACACGGGCGACGCTGGACTCCCCCTCGACCGAGACCGCGAAGGCGCGGGCCACCTCGGGGTCCTCGAAGCACGGGGTCCACGGCAGGTCCTGCCCGAGCGCCCACACCGCCGGACGTCGCACCACGAACTCGGTCGGCGACTTCGGGTCGAGCACGACGAGCTGGGTGTCCTCACTCGCCGCGGCCATCGCCACGCGGCGGGACTCCACCGGCACCGGGCGCGCGTCCGGGTCCCACGCGTGCATGGCGTCGACCGAGGTGAACGCCGGCATCACGCTGCGACCGTCCGGACCGGCGACCGTCACGATCGAGAGTTCCTGGGTCTTGTCGACGAGCTTGCCCTCGTCGGTCTCCCCGACGTCACCGGTCTCGGCGATGAGCGGGATGAGCAGCCGGGCGGTGCGGAGCGCCTCGACGATCGCCGCCTGGGACGCGCCGTCGGCGATCGCACCGATGGCCGCGACCACCGCGGGGTCGGCGAGTCCGTCGTCGTCGGCGAACGCGGTGTCGTGGTGGTCGAACGTGCGGCCTTCCCACGAGAAGCCCGCCGAGTCCGCCGCCCCGCCGGGGGTGTGCGCGTCGTCGGCGTCCGGCCCGGTGCCGCGGCCGTTCGAGATGCCCGCCACGGCGTTACTCGGAGGCGATGTCGAGTGCGGCCGGCAGCGTGAACGCCCCGGAGTACAGCGCCTTGCCGATGATCGCTCCCTCGAGCCCGTACGGCACGAGTTCGCGGAGCGCACGGAGGTCGTCGAGCGTGGAGATCCCGCCGGAGGCCACCACGGGCTGGTCGGTCCGGTCGCACACCTGGCGGAGCAGTTCGACGTTGGGCCCCTGCAATGTGCCGTCCTTCGTGACGTCGGTCACCACGTAGCGGGCGCACCCGGCGGCTTCCAGCCGGTCGAGCACCTCCCACAGGTCACCGGCGTCCTCGGTCCAGCCGCGGCTCGACAGCGTGGTGCCGCGGACGTCCAGCCCGACGGCGATCTGCTCGCCGTACTCACCGATCACCCGCGCGGCCCAGTCCGGGTTCTCGAGCGCCGCGGTGCCGAGGTTCACGCGCGCCGCACCGGTCGCCAGTGCCGCTTCGAGCGAGGCGTCGTCGCGGATGCCGCCGGACAGCTCGACCGAGACCCCCTCGACCTCGCGGACGGCGTGCGCGATCACCCGGCGGTTGTCGCCACGACCGAAGGCTGCGTCGAGGTCGACGAGGTGGATCCACTCGGCACCCTGGTCACGCCAGGTCCGGGCAGCGGCGACGGGATCGCCGTAGCCGGTCTCGCTCCCCGCCTCACCCTGGGTGAGTCGCACGGCCTGTCCGTCGACGACGTCGACAGCCGGCAGCAGGACGAGGGGCGGGGTGTCGGTGAGGTCGGTCATGGTCCTGTCGGTTTCGTTGCGGTGGAGAAGGGGCTGCGGACAGCCGGGAGGCCCGGTGCGCGTCCGGCACGGCCGTCGCGCCCGGCACCGGCCGGGTTCAGAGCGAACGCACCCAGTTGGAGAGCAGGCGGATGCCCGGCTCGCCGGACTTCTCGGGGTGGAACTGCGTGGCGGTGAGCGGCCCGTTCTCGACCGCGGCGATGAAGGGCTGCCCGTGCTCGGCCCAGGTCAGACGCGGCGCGCGGAACGGCCCGTACGCCTCGAGCGGGAAGTCGGTCACGCCGTAGGAGTGCACGAAGTAGAAGCGCTCGTCGTGCAGCCCGTCGAACAGCACGGAGTCCTCGGGCGCCTGCACGGTGTTCCAGCCCATGTGCGGCAGCACCTCGGCCTGGATCTCCTGCACGGTGCCGGGCCACTGGCCGAGCCCTTCGACGTCGGCACCACGCTCGATGCCCCGCGAGAACAGGACCTGCATGCCGACGCAGATGCCGAGCACGGGTCGCCCGCCGGCCAGACGGTGGTCGACGATCTCGCCGCCCTGCACGCCCTCGAGCTGGTCGATCACGGCGGCGAACGCCCCGACGCCGGGGACGAGCAGGCCGTCGGCCTTGAGTGCCGCCTGCTTGTCCGAGGTCAGGGTGACCTCGGCGCCGGCCCGCTCGAGTGCCTTGGCGGCGGAGTGGACGTTCCCCGACCCGTAGTCGAGGACGACGACGTTCGGCTTGGCGGTTGTCACAGGGCGCCCTTCGTGGAGGGGATGCCGTCGACGCGCGGGTCCAGCTCGACCGCCTTGCGCATGGCTCGGGCGAACGCCTTGAACTCGGCTTCGGCGATGTGGTGGGGGTCGCGGCCCTCGAGCACGCGGACGTGGACGGTGATCCCGGCGTTGAACGTGATCGCCTCGAACACGTGGCGGACCATCGAGCCGGTGAAGTGGCCGCCGATGCGGTGGAACTCGAAGCCCGCGGGCTCGCCGGAGTGCACCAGGAACGGACGCCCCGAGACGTCGACGACGGCCTGGGCCAGCGCTTCGTCCAACGGGACCAGGGCGTCGCCGTACCGGCCGATGCCGGAGCGGTCGCCGAGGGCCTGCTTGATCGCCTGACCGAGCACGATGCCGGTGTCCTCGACCGTGTGGTGCACGTCGATGTCGGTGTCACCCGTCGAACGCACCCGCAGGTCGATCAGGGAGTGCTTGCTGAACGCGGTCAGCATGTGGTCGAAGAACGGGACGGAGGTCGAGATCGACGAGGTCCCGGTGCCGTCCAGGTCGAGCTCGAGTTCGACACTCGATTCGCTCGTCGAACGGCTGATCGAGGCGGTGCGGGCGGTCATGCCTCAACCCTAACCGGCGGCTGCTCGGCGGCGACCTGCCGCATCGCGTCGAGGAACGCGGTCGTCTCGGCTTCGGTCCCCGCACTCACCCGCAGGTGGTTCGGGATGCCGAGGTCGCGCACGATGACGTCACGCTCGAGCAGCGCCTCGAACGCGGCGTTCGGGTCGGCGACACCACCGAAGAGGACGAAGTTCGACCAGGTCTCGTAGGTGCGGTACCCCATGGCCTGGAGCTCGGTGACCATGCGGTCACGCTGCCCCTTGATGTCGTCGACCATCGCCAGCATCTCTGGGGCGTGCCGGAGTGCCGCGATCGCCGCCGCCTGGGTCAGTGCGGACAGGTGGTACGGCAGCCGGACCAGCCGGACGGCGTCGACGACGGCGGGGTGCGCGGCCATGTAGCCGACCCGGGCACCGGCGAACGCGAACGCCTTGCTCATCGTGCGGGAGACCACCAGGCGCTCACGACCGGGCAGCAGCGTGAGGGCGCTCGGGGCGTCGGACGGCATGAACTCGGCGTACGCCTCGTCCACCATCACGATGCCGTCGGTCGCGTCGTAGGCGGCCGCGATCGTCTCGATGTCGAGCGGGGTCCCGGTCGGGTTGTTCGGCCCGCACAGGAACACGATGTCCGGCTGGTGCTCACGGATCGCCGCCACGACGGTCTCGGGCGAGATGCGGAACTCATCGTCCCGCTGGGCCGGGATCCACGTGGTGCCGGTGCCCGACGCGAGGATCGAGTGCATCGAGTAGGTGGGCGGGAACCCGAGCACCGAGCGACCGGGCCCGCCGAACGCCTGGAGGAGCTGCTGCAACACCTCGTTCGACCCGTTCGCCGCCCAGAGCTGCTCGGCGGTCAGGTCGTGTCCGAGGTAGTCGGCGAGCGACTGCCGGAGCTCGGTGAACTCGCGGTCGGGGTACCGGTTGACCGTCAGCAGGGCCTGCCGGATCGACTCGACGATGTCGGCAGCGACGTCGTCCGGAACGGGATGCGTGTTCTCGTTGACGTTGAGCTGCACGCGGACGTGCTTCTGCGGGGCGCCGTACGGGCTCTGCCCGCGCAGGTCGTCTCGGATCGGGAGGTCTTCGAGCGTGAATGCCACCGATCCATCGTAGGCCGCTGTCACCGTGCGACGACCAGCCGTCCGGACGGCGCTGCCCGAGTGGCTACTCGCCGTCGGTGTACTTGGTGGGGATGGCGATCTCTTCGCCGGCCTGCAGCGCGGAGCCGTCGAGCGCGTTGAGGCTCACGACGTCCTGCACGAAGTCACGCGGGTCCGAGTTCGGCGCGGTCTGCTCGGCGAGCTGCCAGAGCGTCTCGCCCGGCTGGATCGTCACGGTCTCGAACTGGGTGCGGGCGCCGCCGGCGGTGGCGTCTCCGGCGGAGGCCTGCCCGCCGTTCAGCACGCCGAGGGCGACGACGATGAGGAGCGGGAGCGCGGCGAGCGTCGTGAAGACGATGCGGCCGCGACGCGTCAGACGCAGGCGGGTACGCACGGCGGGCGCCGCGGTGCGCTGGATGTCAGCGATGGCGATGGTGCTCATGTCGTTCTTGCCTTCCCGTTCGGTGGAACCGAAGTCGTGTACCGAACATAGTTTCGAATCAGACGACGCACAAGTCCTGGGAGTGGATTTCTGCGGGGTTTTCTTGCGACACGCTCGAACAGGTGTTTGTCCGGCCCTGGCTGGTCGGATACTGTTTCGATCGACTGGGACAAGCCTGACGGGGACCACCGACATTCCCGCCGCGGCCGGACCGGCACCGACGAAAGCGAGACGACGTGGTGGACGAACTGCGGGGCCAGAAGCCGCTGACGCCGAAGCAGCAGGCGATCTTCGACGCGATCCGTGCGTCGATCGCCTCACGGGGCTACCCGCCGAGCATGCGCGAGATCGGCGACGCCGCCGGGCTCTCCTCGCTCTCCAGCGTCTCCCACCAGCTCGGCCAGCTCGAGCTCGGTGGCTGGATCCGCCGCGACCCGAACCGCCCGCGCGCGCTCGAGGTCCTGGTCGACGAGCCGTCGTCCGACGTCGGCGGCCCGGACATCGACGCCACCACGCTCGTGCCGCTCGTCGGCCGGATCGCCGCCGGTGTCCCGATCACCGCCGAGCAGCACGTCGACGAGATCATCCCGCTCCCCCGACAGCTCGTCGGCACCGGCGAGCTCTTCATGCTCAAGGTCGTCGGTGAGTCGATGATCGACGCCGCGATCTGCGACGGCGACTGGGTCGTCGTCCGCTCGCAGCAGACCGCCGAGAACGGTGACATCGTCGCGGCCATGCTCGACGAAGAGGCGACGGTCAAGGTCTTTCGCCAGCGCGACGGTCACACATGGCTGCTGCCGCGCAACTCCGCCTTCGAGCCGATCCTCGGCGACGCGGCCTCGGTGCTCGGCAAGGTCGTCGCGGTCCTCCGCTCCCTCTGACTGCGGCTCGCGCTGCACGGGCGCGAGACGCCGTCGTCACCGGACGCCCCCCCCCTGCACGACAAAACGCCGCCGGATCCGGCGGCGTTTCGTGTGTTCCGGGGCGTCTCGTTGGCGCGACGGCGTCCGGCGGACCCGTGACGGGCCTCCAGGCCGCGCGGCAGCGCTTCCCAGCGCCAGCGCCCGCCGGAGCCGGTCGTCAGACGGTGGGGACCGGCGTGACCACGTAGGGCTCGAGCTCGGAGACCTGCCGCTGGAAGACGCGCACCCGCAGGCGCGTGCCGTCCTCGACGTAGTCGACGGACTCGACCGAGCCGGTGTCGTGCAGCGACGACACCAGGTCGCCGCGGTCGTACGGCACGACGATGGTCAGGTCGACGTCGGGCTCGGGAAGGCGGTCCTCGATGACGCCGAGGAGCTCCGGGATGCCCTCACCGGTGCGCGCCGACACGAACACCGCGTCCGGCACGAGTCCGATGAGCACGAGGCGCTGCGCGTCGTCGATCAGGTCGGCCTTGTTGAAGACGACGATCTCCGGGATGTCACCCGCACCGACGTCGCCGATGACCTCGCGCACGGTGGACAGCTGCGCACCGGGGTCGGGGTGCGAGCCGTCGACCACGTGCACGATGACGTCGGCGTCGCCGACCTCTTCGAGGGTGGAGCGGAAGGCCTCGACGAGCTGGTGCGGCAGGTTGCGGACGAAGCCGACCGTGTCGACGAACGTGAACTCCCGGCCCTTGGCGCTCTCGGTCCGACGGACGGTGGCGTCCAGCGTCGCGAACAGCTGGTTCTGCACCAGCACGCCCGCGCTCGTCAGCCGGTTGAGCAGCGACGACTTGCCGGCGTTGGTGTAGCCCGCGATCGCGACGCTCGGCACCTCGTTGCGGTTGCGCTCGGCACGCTTGGCCTCACGGGCCGGGGTGAACCCGGCGATCTGCCGGCGGAGCTTCGCCATCCGCGTGTGGATCTTGCGGCGGTCGAGCTCCATCTTCGTCTCACCGGGGCCACGAGAGCCCATGCCAGCGCCTCCGGAGACCTGGCCACCGGCCTGCCGGGACATCGAGTCACCCCAACCGCGCAGTCGAGGCAGCAGGTACTGCAGCTGGGCGAGTTCGACCTGCGCCTTCCCCTCGCGGGTCTTCGCGTGCTGGCTGAAGATGTCGAGGATCACGGCCGTGCGGTCGATGACCTTCACCTTCACGACGTCCTCGAGCGCACGACGCTGCGAGGGTGCCAGTTCGGTGTCGGCGATGACGGTGTCGGCGCCGGTGGCCTTGACGACCATCGCGAGCTCCTGGGCTTTGCCCTTGCCCAGGTAGGTGGCCGGGTCCGGGTTCGGCCGGCGCTGGAGGAGCCCGTCGAGCACCACGGCGCCCGCGGTCTCGGCGAGTGCCGCGAGCTCGCGGAGGGAGTTCTCGGCGTCCGAGGCGTCGCCCTGGGGGTACACGCCGATCAGGACGACCTGCTCGAGCCGCAGCTGGCGGTACTCGACCTCGGTGACGTCCTCGAGTTCGGTGGAGAGGCCGGCGACACGGCGCAACGCCGCACGGTCCTCACGGTCGTACTGGTCGCCGTCGCCGGTCCAGCTGCGGTCGTCGACCGACTGCGTCTGGATGGCCTGGGCGGGTGCGAAGATGGACGATGCTGCACGGTGGTCTGCGTTGCGCAACACCCTCTCGACGACACCGTCTGCGCTGTCGTCGTTGGTCTGGTGGTTCTGCTGATGGGTATCCGTCATCCTGTGCACAGGCTACCTCCGGACGCCCTCCGACACACTCGGTTGCCGGTACGGTTCATCCATGGCGAACGACCACTACTTCTCGGCCACCCCCGAGAGCGAACTCCGGCCGCGCCAGGTGCACGTCACGCTCGCCGGTCAGCCCCTCACCCTGTCGACCGCGGCGGGGGTCTTCAGCCCCGACGGCGTCGACCGCGGCACGAAGGTCCTGCTCGGTTCGGTGCCGGCACCGGCTGCCGACGGCGCCCTGCTCGACATCGGCTGCGGCTGGGGCCCGATCGCGATCACCATGGCCCTGCAGTCCCCCGACGCCCACGTGTGGGGCGTCGACGTCAACGAGCGGGTCCTCGGGCTCGCGCGCGCCAACGCGGCTGCTGCAGGGGCGTCGAACGTCACGATCGCGCTGCCCGACGACGTACCGGCCGACCTGCGCTTCCGCACGATCTGGTCGAACCCGCCGATCCGTGTCGGCAAGGACGAGCTGCACCAGATCCTGCTGACGTGGCTGCCCCGGCTCGAGGTCGGGGGCGACGCCTGGCTCGTCGTGTCGAAGGACCTCGGGGGTGACTCGTTGCAGAAGTGGCTCGTCGGGGCGCTCGGCTCGGGCTTCGCCGTCACGCGCGAGTCGACGGCGAAGGGCTTCCGCGTCATCCGGGTGCAGCGCAGCGCGTAGGGCGCGTGCGCACTTCGTGTGCGCGCACTTCGAGTGCGTGCACTTCGTGTGCGTGCACTTCGTGAGCAGGAATGGTCGGGTCGCCGCTGGGCACCCGACCATTTCTGCTCACCAAGCGGCACGAGACGAGCGGGGCGCCCGCGCCTCGCCCGCGTCAGACCGTCAGGTCGCCCGAGAACACGAGCTCGGCGGGACCGGACAGCGAGACGTGCTCGCCGTCCTCGGTCGCCGTCATCCGCACCGTCAGCAGCCCGCCCGGCACCCGCACGCGCCAGGTGTCCGGCGCCCCCGCACCGACCCAGTAGCGCGTCGCGAGAGCAGCGGCGACGGCCCCGGTGCCGCACGACAGCGTCTCACCGCTCCCCCGCTCGTGCACCCGCATCGTGATCTCGCCGACGCCGTCCTTGATGAGGGGGTCGCCGGGCAGCACGAACTCGACGTTCGCACCGTGCTCCGGCGCGGGGTCGAGCACCGGCAGGAACGTCAGGTCGAGGTCGGCCAGTTCGTCCTCGGTCTCGACGGCGACGACCACGTGCGGGTTGCCCACGTCGATGCCGATGCCGGGCCGCGCCCCGTCGAGGTTCTTCGCCCGGACGAGCACGTCGTCGGAGCCACCGCCCTCGATGCCCAGGCCCCAGCGACCGAGGTCGGCGGCGAACCCGTTCGTGGTGCGCTGGATGTCGACCAGCCCCTTGCGACTGCCGACGGTGAGCGTCTCGCCGGGAGCGAGCTCGACCAGGCCGGACTCGGTCAGGTACCGGGCGAACACGCGGATGCCGTTGCCGCACATCTCCGCGACCGTGCCGTCAGCGTTGTGGTAGTCCATGAACCAGGTCGCCTCGGGCTCGACGGCCACGAGCGCCCGCCCCTCGGAGATCGCCTCGGACCGCACCGCGCGGATCACGCCGTCGCCGCCCACGCCGAAGCGCCGGTCCGCGATGGCGCGGATCCGCTCGGGGGTCAGGTCGACGGTGGCGTCGGGGTCGGCGAACAGGACGAAGTCGTTGCCGGTCCCCTGGCCCTTGGTGAAGTGCAGCTCGGTCACGGCACGATCCTACGGGCCAGTTCCGACAGGTCGCCGCGGTCCGCCCCCGTGACGTCGAGCGTCTCGGCCTCGGCGTACCGACGGAACCACGACACCTGCCGCCGGGCGTACTTCCGGGTCGCGATGCCGGTCGCCTCGACCGCTTGTTCGCGGGTCGCCGTGCCGGCGAGCACCTCGAGCGCCTGCGAGTACCCGATGGCGCCCCGCGCGGTCTTGCCCTGCTCGAGTCCCTGCTCGCGGAGGGCCGCGACCTCGTCGACGAGTCCGGCCTCGAACATCCGCGCGGCCCGCTCGTGCAGCGCCGACACGAGCTGCTCGCGGTCACGCCGCAGGTGCAGGATCCGGGACGGTCGCCAGGCGCTGGGCGCGGCCGGGAGGCTCGGGGTCACGACCTCGGATCGGCTCGCGATCTCGAGTGCACGGATCAACCGCCGTGGGTTGCGCGCGTCGATCGTCGCGGCGGCCGCCGGGTCGAGGGCGCGGAGTCGCTCGAGCAGGATGCCCGGGCCGAGCTCCTCGTGCTCGCGCTCGAGCTGCGCGCGGAGCGCGGGATCGGTGCCCGGGAACGCCAGGTCGAACAGCACCGCGGAGACGTACAGGCCGCTGCCGCCGACGAGGACGGCCACGCCACCGTCGGCTTGGATCCGGTCGACGTCGGCGCGGGCGGCGACCTGGTAGGCGGCGACACTCGCCTCGTCGGTGACGTCGAGCACGTCGAGCTGGTGGTGCGGGATGCCGTGCCGCTCGGCCGGCGGGAGCTTCGCGGTGCCGATGTCCATGCCCCGGTACAGCTGCATGGCGTCCGCGTTGATGATCTCGGCGTTCCGGCCCGCAGCACGCAACCGTTCCGCGATCGCGATGCCGAGGTCGGACTTCCCGGTGCCCGTCGCCCCGACGACTGCGATCAGGTCCGCGGCGTCACCGGATGCGGGCAACGCGGCGCTCGTCGGCGCAGCCCCGGGGAGCTCAGCGCCCGACACGGAGCGTGGGCAGCCCGAGCGAGACCGGACGGGGTCCGTCGCCCGCGGCAGCAGCGGGCGTCGGCACGCCGCAGCTCTCGGCCTGCGCGCGGTCCCAGGCGTCGCCGGCCCGGGTGCGTCGGATGCGCAGCGGCGCGTCGTCGTCGTCGGCGAGCAGGAAGTGCGGTGCGGCACGGGTGATGTCGACGGTGACCACGTCGCCCGGGCGCGGGACCTCGGACCCGGCGGGCACGGTGAAGTGCACGAGCCGGGAGTCCTCCGCGCGACCGGAGAGCCGGCGGGTGGCGTCGTCCTTGCGGCCTCCACCGGAGGCGACGAGCACTTCGACGCTCCGGCCGACCTGCAGCGCGTTCTCTTCCGCGGTGATGCGTTCCTGCAGGGCGACGAGTCGCTCGTAGCGCTCCTGCACGATGTGCTTCGGCAGCTGGTCGTCCATCGTCGCGGCCGGCGTGCCCGGGCGGATCGAGTACTGGAACGTGAACGCCGAGGCGAACCGTGCCTGCTCGACGACGCGCAGGGTGTCCTCGAAATCGGCATCGGTCTCGCCGGGGAACCCGACGATGATGTCGGTGGAGATCGCCGCGTGCGGGATCTTCGCGCGGACACGGTCGAGGATGCCGAGGAACCGCTCGCTGCGGTAGCTCCGGCGCATGGCCTTGAGCACCCGGTCGGAACCCGACTGCAGCGGCATGTGCAGCTGGGGCATCACGTTCGGGGTCTCGGCCATCGCGTCGATGACGTCGTCGGTGAACGCCGCCGGGTGCGGGCTGGTGAAGCGGACGCGCTCGAGCCCCTCGATGGCCCCGGTGGCCCGCAGCAGCTTGCCGAACGCCTGTCGGTCGCCGAACTCGACCCCGTAGGAGTTCACGTTCTGCCCGAGCAGCGTGACCTCGATCGCGCCGTCGTCGACGAGCGCCTGGATCTCGGCCAGGACGTCACCGGGACGGCGGTCCTTCTCCTTGCCGCGGAGCGACGGCACGATGCAGAACGTGCAGGTGTTGTTGCAGCCGACGGAGATGGAGACCCAGCCGCTGTGCGTCGAGTCGCGCTTGGTGGGCAGCGTCGACGGGAAGACGTCGAGCGCCTCGAGGATCTCGATCTGCGCCTCGTCGTTGTGCCGCGCCCGCTCGAGCAGGGTCGGCAGCGACCCCATGTTGTGCGTGCCGAAGACGACGTCGACCCACGGCGCCTTCTCGAGGATGACGTTCTTGTCCTTCTGCGCCAGGCACCCGCCGACGGCGATCTGCATCCCGGGGTGCTCGCGCTTGATCCCCGCGAGCTGACCGAGGTTGCCGTACAGCCGGTTGTCCGCGTTCTCGCGCACCGCGCAGGTGTTGATGACGACGACGTCGGCCTGCGCGCCGTCCGCAGCGGTGTAGCCCGCGGCCTGCAGTGAGCCGCTCAACCGCTCGGAGTCGTGGACGTTCATCTGGCACCCGTAGGTGCGGACTTCGTAGGTGCGGGGGCGCGCTTCGACGGTGGCCATGGTCGTCCCAGTGTAGGTCGGAGCGGCTACTCGAACCGGACGGTCCCGCGGCCGGAAGGCGGCCGTTTCCCGCCGCCGTCGAGGGCACGTGCCACAGCGATCCGGACGACGCCGGAGCTGTAGCCCTTGCGCATCAGGAAGCCGGACAGCCGGCGTTCAGCGGTCGCCCGGTCGAGCCCGCGCATCTGCGGTGCCCGCTTGTCGGCGAGTTCCTGCGCGCGGAGGAACTCGTCGTCCTCGTCGTCGGCGGCCTCGTCGAGTGCGGTGTCGATCGCCACCTGGTCGATGCCCCGGCGACGGAGCTCGGTCACGACACCCTGTCGACCGAGGCCCTTGCGGGCGTGCAGTCGATCCACCAGGTCGGTGGCGAGGGCGACGTCGTCGAGGAGCCCGACACGGGTCAACCGCTCGATCTCGTGCTCGACCACGTCGGGGTCGAGGTCCTGCTGCAGCAGCAGGGTCCGCATCTCGGACTCGCTCACGCCCTTGCGCCCGAGGGCACGCAGGCTGAGCCGTTCGGCGTCCGCGCGCTGTTCGTCGAGCGGACGGGGTGCGTCGGCCGGGTCGATCTCCTCGCCGCCGGCGATGGAGAACACCGACGCCGTGGTGGCGTCAGCCGTCTCGGAGTCGTAGCCGTCCTGCTCCGCACGGCTCGAGCGCCCGCTGCCGTCACCGATGACGGGCGACACCCATGCTGCCGGCCCGCGGGCACCGTGCAGGGGCACCGGGGAATCGGCGTCGAACGATGCGGGGAACTCGTCCGCACGACCTTCGTCCGACTCGGGCAGCGCCCAGCCGTCGGTGTCGCGCGGTTCGTCCGGTGACACCGGGGGCTCGGGGTTCGCCGGCGTCACCGGGGTGACGGGGGCACGGCGACGCGACCTCGCACCGAACAGGTCGGTGACCGGTGCGAGGCCGTCGTCGTCGTGATCGGTGCTCACGCGCCCTTGCGCTCCGCGAGCTTCGGCGCGATCGACTCGACCGGGGCGTCCTCGGCCTTGGCGCCGCCGACGCCGAGCTTGGCGAGGATCTTGCCTTCGATGTCGGCAGCGATCTCGGGGTTCTGGATCAGGAAGGAACGCGAGTTCTCCTTGCCCTGCCCGAGCTGGTCGCCGTCGTAGGTGTACCAGGCGCCCGACTTCTTGACGATGCCGTGGTCGACACCGAAGTCGAGCAGCGAGCCTTCGCGCGAGATGCCGACGCCGTACAGGATGTCGAACTCGGCCTGCTTGAAGGGCGGCGCCATCTTGTTCTTGACGACCTTGACACGCGTGCGGTTGCCCACCGCGTCGGTGCCGCTCTTGAGCGTCTCGATGCGACGGATGTCGAGGCGGACGGACGCGTAGAACTTCAGCGCCTTACCGCCCGAGGTGGTCTCGGGCGAACCGAAGAACACGCCGATCTTCTCGCGCAGCTGGTTGATGAAGATCATCGTGGTCTGCGTCTGGTTCAGGCCACCGGCGAGCTTCCGCAGGGCCTGGGACATGAGGCGGGCCTGCAGACCGACGTGCGAGTCACCCATCTCGCCCTCGATCTCGGCACGGGGCACGAGGGCCGCGACGGAGTCGATGACGATGAGGTCGATGGAGCCGGAGCGGACCAGCATGTCCGCGATCTCGAGCGCCTGCTCGGCGGTGTCGGGCTGCGACACGAGCAGGGCGTCGATGTCGACACCGAGCTTCTTGGCGTACTCGGGGTCGAGCGCGTGCTCGGCGTCGATGAAGGCCGCGATGCCACCGGCGCGCTGGGCGTTGGCGATGGCGTGGATGGTGAGGGTCGTCTTACCCGACGACTCCGGGCCGTAGATCTCGACGATGCGGCCGCGGGGCAGGCCACCGATGCCGAGCGCGACGTCCAGCGCCACCGACCCGGTCTGGATGACGTTGACGGGGGCGCGTTCGTCCGAACCGAGGCGCATGATCGCACCCTTGCCGAACTGCCTGTCGATCTGTGCGAGTGCGGTCTCGAGGGCCTTCTCGCGGTCTGCCGGTGATGGCATGGGGTGCTCCTTCGTGCTCGTGTTCGGCCGCCTGTAGGCTGTCGCGTCCACGCCGGCCGATGGTGCAAGGCCGATGGTTCTGCGACAAGGCTTCGGGCTGTTCCCGATGTCCATCAACCTATGGCGAGCCACCGACATCACTGCCGACGGTCACGCGATCTGTGGATGGAACATCCGGGCGACGCCGCTGTGGAGGAAGCTACCACCGATCGAACACGCGTTCGAGCAACACGCCGAACACAGTTTCGGGTGCGCCGCCCCGCGGAACCCGCTCAGTCCTGGGGTTCGGCGAGGCCCTTGCCGTGCCGACGGTCCATCGGGACGTCCTGCGAGTCGCACAGTGCGTCCCACACCCGGCGGGCGTCGATGCCGGCGGCGAGGGCGTCCACGGCGGAGCGACCGCCGAGCCCTTCGAGCACGACGTCACGGGTGACCACGGCACCGTAGGCCTCGCCGAACACCTGGTCGACGGCTCGCCAGAACTCACTCACGCGCATCCGACCAGCCTAGGCGCGTGGTCGTGGGCCGGAACGCAGAACGCCCCCGCCGGGAAGGACCGGCGAGGGCGTTCGGTGCGGTGCGATCAGCGAACCGCGAGGTCGTTGTCGAACTCGGCGACGAGGTCGTCCGGGAGCGTGTCGGGGACGGGGGTCAGCCCCTCGACGATCGCGAGGCGGTCGCCCACTTCGCGCATGATGGTCGAGATGGGCGTGTCCAGAGCATCCGCGACGGACGCGAGGATCTCCGAGCTGGCTTCCTTCTGCCCGCGCTCGACCTCACTGAGGTACCCGAGCGCGACACTGGCCTTGGACGCGACCTGACGGAGGGTCCGGCCCTTCTGCAAGCGGAAGTCCCGGAGCACATCGCCGATTTCCTGACGAACGAGAACCATGAGAACTCCTCCTCTCTGTCGTCTCCGCGCCCGCTCGGTCCGGTGGATCGAGTTCGGGTTCAGCAACAATAGCGTTGCCGGTTGCAGCATGTTAGCCAGGCTGGCTGCCGTACTGCTGGAGATTTCGTGAGATGTAACCCAGTGGAAACGGGACCTATTCCCGGCCCCGGACCTCGGACGACATCCGTGCAAGGAGTTCGGAGACGGTGGCGTGCCGGATTGCTCCCCGGTCACCGTCGAGGTGCAGCTCGAAGGCCTCAGCCCCCGCGGCGGAGGCGATCCCCACGTACACGGTGCCGACGGGCTTGCCGTCCTGCGGGTCCGGGCCGGCGACGCCCGTCGTGCTGATCCCCCACGTCGCGGGTTCCCCGTCGACGGACAGCGCGATCCGGACACCGGCGGCCATCTGCCGGGCGACCTCCGGATGCACCGCCCCCTCGGCCTCGAGCAGCTCCGCCGAGACCCCGAGCACGGAGTGCTTCACGGGCGTGGCGTAGGCCACGACGCCGCCGCGGACGACGGCGCTCGCACCCGGCACGTCGACGAGCGTCGCCACGACGAGTCCGCCGGTCAGCGACTCCGCCACGGCGAGGGTCTCGCCCCGCGCCGTCAGCTCGGCGATGAGCCCCGGTGCGACCGGGACGGGAGGCGCGGCCTGCGTCGAGCGGTCGGGCTCGGTCATGCGATGGTGCGGTTGTGCTTCCATGCCTGCCAGAGGTAGTCGATCCCGCTCAGGATCGTTGCCAGGAACGCGGCCGTCATCAGGATGCCGTTGACCCAGTGCGCCCAGTCGCCGACGAGGTTCCACCACGGGAACAGCGCGGCCGTCAGGGCGACGGCCTGCAGCACGGTCTTGATCTTGCCGCCGCGGCTGGCCGGGATCACCCGGTCGGAGAGCACCGCGAACCGGAAGACCGTGATGCCGATCTCGCGCACCATGATCAGCACGGTCACGTACCAGGGCAGCTCCTGCAGGATCGACAGCGCGACGAGCGCACCACCGATGAGCACCTTGTCGGCGATCGGGTCGACGAGCTTGCCGAAGTCCGTGACCAGGTTCTGCCGACGGGCGATGATGCCGTCGGCGCTGTCCGTGACGATGGCCACGACGAAGACGACCGCTGCCCAGATGCGCAGGGGGCCGTCGTTGCCGGCGTCCGCGAGCAGCAGGACGAAGAACAGCGGCGCCATCAGGATGCGCACCACCGTGATGATGTTCGCGACGTTCGCGGTCGACGCCGGGCCGGGGCCCTTGCGCAGCAGCCGCCCGCGCCACGGGAACCGTGCGCCGTGCGTGGTGTTCGTGCTGTCCGAGGCGGTCATCGCCGTCACTCCCTGCCCGTCAGTCCCCACGCGTCCTCATCGGGCTCGTCGTGGACTTCATCGTACCCGCGGGTCATGTCGCCGACGGGGTCTGCTCCGTAGCGGTCACCGTCGCCGGGCGGCGTCGGGGCCGGCGCTGCCGGAGCGGCCGCGGCGGGCGGCTCCTCGCCGCGGAGCTTCGCGAGCACCGCGGGCAGCTGGTCCGCGGTCACCAGGACGTCGCGGGCCTTCGAGCCCTCGGACGGCCCGACGATGTCGCGCGACTCCATCAGGTCCATCAGGCGACCGGCCTTGGCGAAGCCGACGCGGAGCTTGCGCTGCAGCATCGACGTCGAGCCGAACTGGGTCGACACGACCTGCTCGACGGCCGCGAGCAGCAGTTCGAGGTCGTCGCCGATGTCGGCGTCGATCTCCTTGCGCTCGACCACGGCCTGGACGTCCTGGCGGTACTCGGGCTGCGCCTGCCGCGTGACGTGCTGGACGACCTCGGCGACCTCGCCCTCCTGCACCCAGGCACCCTGCACGCGGAGCGACTTGGACGACCCCATCGGCAGGAAGAGCGCGTCGCCCTGACCGATGAGCTTGTCGGCGCCCGGCTGGTCGAGGATGACGCGGGAGTCCGTGACGCTCGTCACCGCGAACGCGATGCGCGACGGCACGTTCGCCTTGATCAGGCCGGTGATGACGTCGACCGAGGGGCGCTGCGTCGCGAGCACCAGGTGGATGCCGGCGGCGCGGGCGAGCTGGGTGATGCGGACGATCGACTCCTCGACGTCACGCGGCGCCACGAGCATGAGGTCGGCGAGCTCGTCGACGACGACGAGCAGGTACGGGTACGGCTTGAGCTTCCGCTCGCTGCCCGCCGGCAGGACGATCTCGTTGTTCTCGATCGCCTTGTTGAAGTCGTCGACGTGGCGGAACCCGAACGACGCCAGGTCGTCGTACCGCATGTCCATCTCCTTCACGACCCACTGCAGCGCTTCGGCCGCCTTCTTCGGGTTCGTGATGATGGGGGTGATGAGGTGCGGAACACCGGCGTAGATCGAGAGCTCGACGCGCTTCGGGTCGACCAGGACCATCCGGACCTCGGACGGCTTCGCGCGCATCAGCAGCGACGTGATCATCGAGTTGATGAACACCGACTTGCCGGAACCGGTGGAGCCGGCGACGAGCAGGTGCGGCATCTTCGCCAGGTTCGCGACGACGAAGCCGCCCTCGACGTCCTTGCCGACGCCGATCGTCATCGGGTGCTTCGACTTGCGGGCGGCGTTCGAGCGCAGCACGTCACCGAGCGAGACGATCTCGCGGTCGGTGTTCGGGATCTCGACGCCGATGGCGCTCTTGCCCGGGATCGGCGACAGGATGCGGACCTCGTTCGAGGCCACCGCGTACGACAGGTTCTTCGACAGGGCCGTGACGCGCTCGACCTTGACGCCGGGGCCGAGCTCGATCTCGTACCGGGTCACCGTCGGCCCGCGGGAGAACCCGGTGACCTTCGCGTCGACCTTGAACTCGGTGAGCACCCCGGTGATCGCGGCGACGATGTCGTCGTTCGCCTGGCTCCGCGCGACCGAGGGCGTTCCGGAACTCAGCGTCGTGGCGGCGGGCAGTCGGTAGGGCTTCGACGGATCGTCGTCGGAACCGGCGGCGGCTGCGCTCAGCTCGGCGGCGGCGTCGATGTCCTCTGGCTCGTCGACGATCTCGGGCTCGGACAGCACCTCGGGCACCGCGGGACGGATGTCGGCGGTCGGCTCCGGCCGCGCGGGGACGTCGGTGCCGAACGCGCGGAGCGCCTGCTCGGCGTCCTGCAGGTCCTGCTCGACGGAGTCGTTGAGGTTGACCGACGCGGGCTCGGCCGGCGTGAGGTCGACGAGCCCGGCGGCGGCACCGGCGTTCGGGCTCACGGCGGGCGCAGCGGGCACGACGGGGGCAGCTGGTGCGACGGCAGCGGCAGCCGGGGCGACCCCGGTGGCCGGGGGCAGCACGGGGCTGTCGTACGCCGGGTCCTCTTCGCGCCCGGACTTGTTCCGGCGCCACCACGGCACGTTGTCGCCACCGGCTTCGGCGTCGGCAGCGGCCTGCTCGTCACCGAACCCGAGGTCGTCGAACAGCTGGAAGTCGGTGTCGCCCTTCTTGCCGCGCTTCGACGTGCGGGCGCGGGCAGCGGGCTCCGCCACGGCGGCGGCGTCGGCCTCGGGTTCTGCTGCGGGGGCCGGGGCGCCGAACAGGTAGGCGTAGAGCTCGTGCAGGCGCCGCCCGAGCTTGTTCGGCGGTGTCTTGGTGATGATGAAGAGCGAGAGCACCAGCAGCACGATCGCCACCGGGACGGCCACCCAGGCGGTCGCGATCGTGACGAGCCAGCCGATGACCACCCAGCCCAGCACCCCACCGGCGGCGGCCAGCGCGGGCATGCCGTCGGCCGCGCTCGGACGGCCGCCGAAGACGTGGCAGAGCGAGGCGATCGACACGATCAGGATGCCCAGGCCGATGCCGATCCGGGTGTTGTCGTGCACCGAGGCCGGGTGCCGGAACAACCACCCGGCGAACACGATCATGATGACGGGCAGGGCGAACGCCAGGCGGCCGAACAGCCCGCCGAACGTGTACGCGTCGAGTGCGACGGAGACGCTGTTGGTCGGGTTGAGCCACTCGACGACCCCGCCGGCGATGGCCAGCAGGAACAGCAGGAACGGGAACCCGTCGCGCCGCTGGTCCTTCTCGAGGGTCTCCTTGCCGAGCAGCCGGAACATCGCGCCGACGCCGTGCGCCATCGCGAGCCAGAAGGTCACGAGCGGGTTCTGCTCGCGGAACACCGGCGTGGGTGCGGCCTGCGGCAGCTTCTTCGTCGTGGCCTGGGTGCGCGACGAACCGCGCGTCCCGTTGCCACGGGACGACGTGGACGCGCGCGAGCGCGTGGTCGACTTGGTGCCTCCGGCCATGGGCAGAACCCTAACGCCCGCTCAGGACAAACGCAGGAAGGCCCGCCGCAGCGTCCGTGACGGACACTGGACGGGCCTCCAGGGCGGGGACGGACCCTACGCCTCGATGACCACCGGGACGATCATCGGACGACGACGGTGCTTCGTGTTCACCCAGCGACCGACCGTGCGACGGACGACCTGCGCGAACGCGTGCGAGTCACGCGTGCCGTTGGCCGCGGCCTCGGAGATCGCCTTGGCGATCTGCGGGCGGACGTCGTCGAAGACGGAGTCGTCCTCGGCGAAGCCGCGCGACTGGATCTCCGGGCCGATCACGCACTGCCCGGTGGTGAAGTCCACCGCGCAGAAGACCGAGATGAAGCCCTCTTCCGCCAGGACGCGGCGGTCCTTCAGGTCGGCGTCGGTGATCTCGCCGACGGTGGAGCCGTCGACGTAGACGTAGCCGATGTCGAGCTGGCCGGCGACCGTCGCGACGCCGTCCTTCAGGTCGACGACGATGCCGTCCTGCCCGAGGATCACGTTGCGCGGCGGGACACCCGTCTGGATCGCCAGGTCGGCGTTCGCGTACAGGTGGCGGTGCTCGCCGTGGACGGGGAGCACGTTGCGCGGCCGCAGGATGTTGTAGCAGTAGAGCAGCTCGCCGGCGGAGGCGTGTCCGGAGACGTGCACCTTCGCGTTGCCCTTGTGCACGACCTTCGCTCCGAGCTTGGTCAGCCCGTCGATGACGCGGTACACGGCGTTCTCGTTGCCCGGGATGAGCGACGACGCGAGGATGACGGTGTCGCCCTCGCCGATCTCGATCTGGTGCTCGAGGTTCGCCATGCGGGCCAGGACGGCCATCGGCTCACCCTGCGACCCCGTCGACATGTAGACGATCTGGTCGTCGGGGACGTTCTTCGCCTTCTTCGTGTCGATGAGCACGTTCTCCGGCACCCGCAGGTACCCGAGGTCGGCGGCGATCGTCATGTTGCGGATCATCGAGCGCCCCATGAACGCGACCTTGCGGTTCGCGGCCGCGGCGGCGTCGAGGACCTGCTGCACGCGGTGCACGTGCGACGAGAAGCTCGCCACGACGACCTTCTTGCGGGCGCGCATGATGATGTTCTCGAGCACCGGGCCGATGTCGCGCTCCGGAGCGGTGAAGCCCGGCACGTCGGCGTTCGTGGAGTCCGGCAGGAACAGGTCCACGCCGGCCTCGCCCAGACGGGCGAACGCACGGAGGTCGGTGATGCGGTCGTCCAGCGGGAGCTGGTCCATCTTGAAGTCGCCCGTGTGCAGCACACGACCGGCGGGGGTCGTGATCGCGACGGCGAGGGCATCGGGGATGGAGTGGTTCACGGCGACGAACTCGAGGTGGAACGGGCCGATCTGCTCGGTCTGGTCCTCGGCCACGACGAGCGTGTACGGCTTGATCCGGTGTTCCTTGAGCTTCGCCTCGACGAGCGCGAGGGTCAGCGTGGAGCCGATCAGCGGGATGTCGTCGCGGAGCTTGAGCAGGTACGGGACGGCGCCGATGTGGTCCTCGTGGCCGTGCGTGAGCACGACACCGAGGACGTCGTCGAGGCGGTCACGGATCGGCGTGAAGTCCGGCAGGATCAGGTCGACACCGGGCTGGTGCTCCTCGGGGAACAGCACGCCGGCGTCGACGATGAGCAGCTTGCCCTCGTACTCGTAGACGGTCATGTTGCGACCGATCTCGCCGAGGCCCCCGATGGGGACGACGCGGAGGGTGCCGGCTTCGAGCGGCTGCGGTTCGGAGATCTGTGTGGGCATTCGGTCCTACGGATTCGGGCGACGCGCGTGCTGCGCGCCGCGGTGTTCGCTAGCGGGTGGTGCCTGGCACCTTCGGTAGTGCACCGCCGGCCGCCGCGTTGCGGTCGGGGCGGAAGTTCGAGAAGTCGGCGCCGGGCACGTCGCGCACGGCTTCGAGGGAGGTCTCGATGGCGTACGCCTCGGAGTCCTCGGGGCCGACGAGCGGCAGTCGGACACGCGGGCTGCCGATGCGGCCGAGCCCGTGCAGGATGTACTTGGCGGCCACGGTACCGGGAACGTGCGTCATCACGGCGCGGACGAGCGGCTCGAGTCGCTTGTGCTCGGCCGTCGCGGTGGCCAGGTCGCCCCGGTTCACCGCATCGACGATGGTGCGGTACGGCGCGCTCGTGATGTTCGCGGTCACGCCGATCAGGCCGGTGGCACCGATCGACAGGTGCGGGAGCACGTTCGTGTCGTCGCCGGAGAAGTACATGAGGTCGGTGTTGTTCAGCACCCGCGAGACCTCGGCGAAGTCACCCTTGGCGTCCTTCACGGCGAGGATGTTCGGGTGCTTGGACGCACGCAGGATCGTGTCGTACGTGATCGGGATGCCGGTGCGGCCCGGGATGTCGTACAGGATCACCGGCAGGTCGGTGGCGTCCGCGATCATCCGGAAGTGGGTGAGGACACCCGACTGCGTCGGCTTGTTGTAGTACGGCGTGACGATCATCACGCCGTCCGCGCCGGCCTTCTCGCTCTGCTTGTACAGGTGGATCGCGTGCGCGGTCTCGTTCGAGCCACCGCCCGTGATGATCTTCGCGCGGCCGGCGGCGACGGACTTGCCGACCTCGACCAGACGGAGCTTCTCCGGGTCGGTCAGCGTCGACGTCTCGCCGGTCGTGCCAGTGACGACGATGCCGTCGGCGCCGGCGGTGATGCAGTCGTCGATGTGCTGCTCGACGCCGGGCCAGTCGACCTCGCCGTCGGCCGTGAACGGGGTCACGAGGGCGACGAGGACCTGACCGAAGGGATTCTCACGCGGGGACACGGGCACCAGCGTACCGGGGATGCGCGCGAGGACCGCCGTCCGTGTGGACGGTGGACCGCCTGCGGCGCGGCCGGGAGGCCCGGATCACGTCCGTCCCGCCGGTCACGCCCGGCCCGTGCGGGCGCTCAGGCGCGGCGCTGCCACTCCAGGAACCGGTAGCGGGTGCCGCCGTTCCGGGACTCCTGCCAGGAGCCCTCGTCGGTGAGCGTCCAGCCGGCCGCCTCGTCGAGCGTGGGTGCGACGGTGTCGCCGGGCACGTCGACGTCGATCAGCGTCTCGGAGACGTGGTCGGCCGCGTCGAGTGCGGCGGCGTAGACCTGACCGCCGCCGATGACCCACACGGTCTCGTCGGCGCCCTCGGCACGCTCGAGTTCGGCCTGCAGGTCGTGCACGACCTCGGCGCCGTCGGCCGTCCACGACGTGTCCCGGGTGAGGACGACGTTGCGCCGACCGGGCAGCGGCCGGAAGCGCTCGGGCAGGGACTCCCAGGTGCGCCGGCCCATGAGCACGGTCGCGTCGCCGGTGACCTGCTTGAAGTGCGCCAGGTCCTCGGGCACGTGCCAGGGCATGCCGCCGTCGGCACCGATGACGCCGGTGGTCGAGCGGGCCCAGACCATGCCGATCATCAGACGGCGACCGCGGCCTTGATCGCCGGGTGGTGCTCGTAGCCGACGACGGTGAAGTCCTCGTACTCGTAGTCATCGATCGAATCGCGCGGTGCGAGTTCGAGCGTCGGCATCGGGTACGCCGTGCGGGACAGCTGCTCCTCGACCTGTTCGACGTGGTTGTCGTAGATGTGGCAGTCGCCGCCGGTCCAGACGAAGTCGCCGACCTCGAGCCCGGTCTGCGCCGCGATCATGTGGGTCAGCAGCGCGTACGAGGCGATGTTGAACGGGACGCCGAGGAACATGTCGGCGCTCCGCTGGTAGAGCTGGCACGAGAGCTTGCCGTTGTTCACGTAGAACTGGAAGAAGGCGTGGCACGGGGCGAGCGCCATGTCCGGCACGTCGGCGACGTTCCACGCCGAGACGATGAGCCGACGGCTGTCCGGGTTCGTCCTGATCTGCTCGATGACCTGGGCGATCTGGTCGACGTGCTCACCCGAGGGGGTCGGCCACGAGCGCCACTGCACGCCGTACACCGGGCCGAGGTCGCCGTCGGCGTCCGCCCACTCGTTCCAGATCCGGACACCGTGCTCCTGCAGCCAGGTGGCGTTGCCCTCGCCACGGAGGAACCAGAGGAGCTCGTACGCGACCGACTTGAAGTGCACGCGCTTGGTGCTGACGAGGGGGAAGCCCTTCGACAGGTCGTAGCGGAGCTGTGCGCCGAACAGGCTCCGGGTGCCGGTGCCGGTGCGGTCACCCTTCGGCGAGCCCTCGGTCAGGACCCGGCGGAGCAGGTCTTCGTAGGGCGTCGGGACGGAGGCGTCGGGCTGTACGGTCTCGCTGTCGGTCACACACAGAAGCCTACGTCGGTGTGAGTAGCGTTGCGGGCATGCCCGACACGACGGAACAACCGCTCTCGATCCTGGTGGCCGGCTCGTCCGGGTTCATCGGGACGCCCCTTGTCCGCGCCCTGCGCGAGGCGGGGCACCACGTCACCACGCTCGTCCGCCGCGAAGCGCGCACCGCGACCGAGTTCCGCTGGGCACCGGGGCGGCGTCCGCTCGACCCGGCGATCCTCGACGGTGCCGACGTGGTGATCAACCTGGCCGGCGCGAACATCGGCAAGCTGCCGTGGACGGACGCGTACCGCAAGGAGATCCGCAGCTCGCGCATCGACGCCACCGACACCCTGGTCGAGGCGATGCGGCACGCCGCCACTCCCCCGGCCCTGTTCCTGTCGGGCTCGGCCTCGGGCGTGTACGGCGATCGCCCGGCCGACGTGCTGCAGGACGACGCCGCCGCGGGCACGGGCTTCCTCGCCGACGTCTGCACCGCGTGGGAAGCCGCCGCGAACGCCGCTCCCGCCGGGGTCCGGGTCGTCACGCTCCGCACCGGCATCGTCATCGGCAAGGGCGGCGGTGCGCTCGCGCCGCTCGTCCCGCTGACGAAGCTCGGCGTCGGCAGCCGGCTCGGCACCGGTGGCCAGCACTGGCCCTGGATCGCACTCGAGGACGAGGTCGGCGCGATCGTGCACCTGGCGACCGCGGCACCGGACGTGTCCGGTCCGGTGAACCTGGCGGGCCCCGAGCCCGTCGTGGCCGACCGCATCACGAAGCACGTCGCCGAGGTCCTGCACCGCCCGTACCTCTTCCGGATCCCCGAGTTCGCCCTGCGCCTGGCGCTGCGGGACGCCGCCGACGACATGCTCCTGTCGAGCCAGCGGATGGTGCCCACGAAGCTGCTCGAGTCCGGCTACACGTTCCGGTACACGCAGGCGGCGGACGCGATCGACGCCGTCTTCTGATCCGCCTCCGGCCCCGGGTTCAGCGGTCGGCGGCGCGCGCCAGGGCGGTGCGCATCGCCGACCGTGCGCGCTTGCGGTCACCGGCGGCGTCGTAGACCACACCGAGCCGGTACCAGGCACGCCAGTCGGCCGGGTCCTGCTCGACCGCGTCGCGGTACCGCGGGAACAGCTCGTCGGCGGCGTCGCGGATCGGCCGGCCCGACGGCCGCACCGGGACGACGTCGTCCGGGGTGCCACCCTCGGCCTCGAGCCGCGCGCCGAGCCGGGTGATGCGGATGCCGAAGCGGAACTCGAGCACGAGCAGCAGCGCCCCGATCGCGGCGACGACGAACAGCGCGACGCCGATGCCGATGCCGATCGGGATCCCGGTCGCGATGAAGGCGACGGCGCGCTGCCCGACGAGCACGATGTACAGGGCGAGCAGCACCGCCATCAGCGCCGCACCCCAGAACGGCGAGCGGATCGTACGTCCGGCCCGCTCCATCCGACCCACGGCGGTCAGCCGATGCCGAGGACGCTGCCGAGGCCCACGGTGAGGCCCCGCGCCGACACCACGTTCGCCAGCGCCGCACGGATGCCCGCCACGTAGGCGACGTCGTCGTTGGTGTCGTGCCGGATCGTCAGCGTCTCGCCGGGGCCGCTCAGCACGACGTCCTGCACGGCCTTCACCCCGGGGAGCCGGAGCGAGTGGATGGGCACGCTGGCGACCTGCTGGCCGCGGGCGCGCTGGTCGACGTGCGGGGCGTCCACGGGACCGACCTCGCGCCGGGCGTCGGCCATCAGCTCGGCGGTGCGCACCGCGGTGCCCGACGGCGAGTCGATCTTGCCGGCGTGGTGGGTCTCGACGATCTCGGCCGCGGGGAACCACGGTGCCGCGATCGTCGCCAGGTGCGTGCCGAGCACGGAGCCGATCGAGAAGTTCGGGACCACGAGCACCCCCTGGTCCGGGCGTTCCCGCAGCCCGGTGCGGAGCTTCGCGAGCCGGTCGAGCGACCAGCCGGAGGTGCCGACGAGCACGTTCGCGCCGCTCGACAGCGCGTTCTCCACGATCGCCGGACTGAGCGACGGCACCGTCACGTCGACCACCAGGGCCGCGCCGCCGAAGACCGACGGCGGCGCCTCGTGCGCGCCGTCCTTCGACGACAGACGGGCGACGAGCTCGAACTCCGGGAGTTCCTCGACGACGGACGCCACGAGGCCCCCGAGACGACCGGTGGCGCCGACGACGGCGACGGGAGTGACCATGCGGTCCATCCTAGGATCGACGCATGTCAGTCGAGGTCAGGACCGTGCCGGCCGATCTGCCCGAGGTCGACGCGCTGCTCGACGCGTACCTGGACGAGCGCGAGGCGACGTTCCCGAGCGCGCAGGGCACGTACTCGCGGAAGCGCACCCCCGCGGCCGAGTTCACGCCGCCGAACGGGGTGTTCGCGGTGGCGTACGACGACGGCGTCGCGGTCGGCTGCGGCGGCCTCCGTCGGATCGCGGACGGGGTCGACGCGACCGGTGCCGTCGACGTCCGGTTCGAGGTCAAGCACGTCTTCGTGGCGCCGGCCGGGCGCGGCACGGGCGTGGCGACGGCCGTGATGGACCTGCTCGAGCGGGCCGCGGCCGACCTCGGTGCGACGAGCATCGTCCTCGACACGAACGACTCGCTCCTGGCTGCCGGTGCGATGTACCGCGGCCGCGGGTACCAGCGGGTCGAGCCGTTCAACGACAACCCGAACGCGACCGCCTGGTACCGCAAGCCGATCGTCTGAGCCGCCACGGGCCTCCCGGCCGCGCCACCGCCGACCGGACGGGCAGCCGCTAGACGGGCTGGTCGACGGGCAGACCGGTGCGCAGCTCCACCGGCAGGTGGGCCAGGTCGTTCAGCGTGACGACCTCGGCGGGCTTCGCCGAACGGATCCGGATGATCGTGAGCGCGGTGTGGGCGACGTTCGTGCCCATCCAGCGCCACTCCGGGGCCTGGAACGCCTCGCGTACGAACCAGCCGATCACGGCGTTGTGGGTGATCAGCAGGTCGTGCCGGTCCTCGCGCGCCGGGGTGAACCACTCCGACACCGCGTCGCCCATCTGGGCCTGCCCGGCGACGATCTCCTCGTCGGTGATGCCGCCGTACCAGCCCTGGTAGGCGTGCGGCATGTCCGGGGTCGGGCCCGAGGGGATGCAGTCGAACAGCAGTGTCGAGGGCTCGGGCTGGATCGACGGCAGGCGCTGCGACAGGAACGCGGCGGTCTCGCTCGGGGCCTCGAGCGGCGAGTGGTAGACGCCGTCGAAGGGCACACCGCCGAGACGGTCCGCGATCAGGGTCGCCTGGCGCTTGCCGCGTTCGGAGAGCTTGCCGTCCCGCAGGCCGTGTTCGGCGTCCTGGTGTTCGCCGTGCCGGACGAGGTACAGGTAGTGCGACATGTCCGTGCTCAGCTGCCGATCCCGATGGCCGCGGCGAGTTCGTCCTGCTGCACGGCACCGACGACCGAGGTGATCGTCGGCCGGGTCAGCAGGTCGCGCGCGAGTTCGAGCACGCCGTCGGTCGTGACACCGTCGACACGCTCGAGCGCCGTCGACAGGTCGGTGTACTCGCCGGTGCCGAGCTCGGAACGGCCGAGCCGGGTCATGCGGGCGTCGGAGTCCTCGAGCGAGAGCGTCAGCGCGCCCTCGATCTGGCCCTTGGCACGTCGGAGCTCATCGTCGGTGATGCCGTGGTCGACCATCCGGCGGAACTCGGCGTCCACGATGTCGATGACACCGGCGACGTTGTCCGGCGCGCAGCCGGCGTAGACACCGAAGGCACCGTTGTCCAGGTACGCGGGGGCGAACGACGACACCGCGTAGGCCAGACCGCGGCGCTCGCGCACTTCTTGGAACAGGCGCGAACTCATGCCGCCACCGAGCACGGCGTTCAGGACGCTGAGCGAGGGACGGCGGTCGTCGCGCAGGTCGAGGCCCTGCGAGCCGCGGAGCATGCTGACCTGCTCGGTCGGGCGGTGCACCACGGACAGCTTCGCCTCGACCGGGTCGGCCACGGTCTCGGGCGTGCGGCGCGGCAGCGGCTCGGCGTCGGGGGCGTCGTGGAAGACGCCGGCGACGAGTTCGCAGAACCGGTCGTGGTCCACGGCACCGGCGGCGGTCACGACGATGCCGTTCGGCGCGTAGTGCTCGCGGTAGTGGGCCAGCACCTCGTCGCGCTGGACCGCGCGGATGCTGTCCGGGGTCCCGCCGATGGGACGGCCGAGGGGGTGTCCACCGAAGGCCGCGGCGAAGAACGCCTCGCCCGCGACGTCGGCCGGGTCGTCGGCGGCCATCGCGAGTTCTTCGAGGATGACCCCCCGCTCCACGGCGAAGGCGTCTGGTTCGAGCACGGAGCCGGTGACCATGTCACCGATGACGTTCACGGCCATCGGGACGTCGGTGTCCCGGACCCGTGCGTAGTAGCAGGTGTACTCCTTGGCGGTCGCAGCGTTGTGCTCACCGCCGACCGAGTCGAACGCGATGGCGATGTCGAGCGCCGATCGGGTCTCGGTGCCCTTGAAGAGCAGGTGTTCGAGGAAGTGCGTCGACCCGAACTGCCCGTCACGCTCGTCCCGCGAACCGACGCCGACCCAGAACCCGATGCTCGTCGACGCGGCACCCGGCACCGCCTCGGTCAGCACACGGACGCCCGAGGGCAGCACGGTGCGACGGACGAAGGCCCCGCCGGACGTCAGGAACGACGTGTCCGGGGCCCCGAGCGGCAGTGGCACTGGCTGGTTCATCGCAGACGAGCCTACTGATCCGTCGATGCCTCCCGCCCAGTTTCCCGGTCTCGCTCGCGTGCCACTCGAAGTGGGGTACAGAAAGTGCGGACAGACCGACTCGTCTGTCTGTCCTCCTTGTGCTACTGTTGGTCACGCCGGATCGAAAGCCCCCCTAAGTTCCGATCCGGCGGCTCGGGACATCAGTCCTGCGCGACCACCGAGTCCCCCCACTCCGGTCGCGGAGCCGATGAGTCCGAGGAGTACACGCTGTGACGGTCGATTCCCCCCAACCGGCCGTCCAGCGTCTCCCCGGCCCGAGCACGAACCTCGCGTCGCCGGACGGGTCGAGCGTCCCCCCGACTCCCCGCTCCGGCGGCGCGAAGGTCCGTGTCCTCGAGACCGCCACGCGGCTCTTCTACGAAGAGGGCATCCACAGCGTCGGCGTCGACCGTCTCATCTCCGAGGCGAGCGTCACGAAGGCGACGTTCTACAAGCACTACGGGTCGAAGGACAACCTGATCCTGGCCTACATCCGCACCCAGCACGAGCGCGTGCAGGAGCGGATGGAGCAGCTCATCGCCGACGCCGGCTCCCCCGAGCGGGCCGTCCGTGCGTGGGTCGCCGCGCTGGCCGACGACGTCAACGACCCGGCGTTCCGCGGCTGTGCGTTCCTGCACGCCGCCGCCGAGTACCACGACCCGCGCGACCCGGTCCGCCAGGTCGTCGCCGTGCACCGCGACTGGTACACCGAACGGCTGGCGACCCTGCTGCAGGAGGCCGGACACCCCCTGCCCGGCGACGGCGCCGACGAGCTCATGCTCGCGCGCGACGGTGCGATGGCCGGCGCGTACGCCGGTGACGCGATCGCCGCCACCGCTGCGCTCAACCGCGTGGTCGACCGGGTGCTCGCGGGCTGACGCCCGGCTCGCCGCCAGCGCTGTCGCTTTCGGCTGTCGGCTGTCGGCTGTCGCTTTCGCGAAAGCGACAGCTCACCCCGAACAGTTCGCGGCATCCTGTCGCCTTCGCGGCACCGACGCACCCGCGCGACGCACATGTGTCGCTTCCGCGGGGCGGTCGAGGCGACCACGGCCGGACAGGAGGCCCGTGGCGGGCCCGCACCGCGCCTCCAGGCCGTCACGTGCGAACTCCCACAGCCCCGCGCGCGCACCGAGCGCAGCCCGAGCCGGCGGGTGTTGGCTTGAGGCATGGCCAACGACCCCAACTGGAACCTGCCCGACGTCCCGTCCTTCACCCTGACGAGCCCCGACTTCACCGACGGAGGCGAGCTGCCCACCTCGGCACGCGGCTCCGACGTCGGCGGTGAGGACCGCTCCCCCGCACTCGAGTGGTCGGACGCACCCGAGGGCACGAAGAGCTTCGTCCTGACCGTCTACGACCCCGATGCCCCGACCGGCTCGGGCTTCTGGCACTGGAGCCTGACCGACATCCCGGGCTCGGCGACCTCGCTCCCCGCAGGCGCCGGCACCGACGACGCCCTGCTGCCCGCGGAGGCACTCCGCCGCCGCAACGAGTTCGGCACGGACACGTTCCTCGGGGCTGCTCCGCCCGCGGGCCACGGCGTGCACCGCTACTTCTTCACGCTGAGCGCCCTCGACGTCCCCGTGCTCGAGGTCCCCGCCGACGCGACCCCCGCGGTCGTGGGCTTCATGCTCCGTGGACACCTGCTCGGGCGCGCGCAGCTCATGGGCACGCAGGAGACCCCCGCGGCCTGACCGGCACGTGGCACGGCGCCGCGATCGTTCGCGCACAGCGACAGTTCACGCGGCGCCGTGCCCGTGAGGTGTCGCTGACCGCGAAAGCACGCGCGGCCAACGCACGCACACACACCTCGCAACGGCGAACGGCCGCCGCCCCGGAAGGGACGGCGGCCGTTCGTGCGTCAGGACGCGGGGAGGCTCAGCCCTCGGCCGGGTCCTCGGCGTGGGCGCGGACCGTCTCGGCCGAGGTGGAGTCACCCTCGGTCTCGTCGGCCACGACCGGCGCGAGCGACAGCTTGCCGCGGTCGTCCACCTTGGTGACCTCGACGAGGACCTTCTGGCCGACGCCGAGCACGTCTTCGACGTTCTCCACACGCTTGCCACCGGCGAGCTTGCGGACCTCGGAGACGTGGAGCAGACCGTCGCGGCCCGGGAGCAGCGACACGAAGGCGCCGAAGGTGGCGATCTTCACGACGGTGCCCAGGAACTGGTCCCCGATCTCCGGGTTGGTCGGGTTCGCGATCGCGTTGACCTGGGCACGAGCGGCCTCGGCCGACGGACCGTCGACGGCGCCGATGTAGACGGTGCCGTTGTCCTCGATCGAGATGTCGGCACCCGTGGTGTCCTGGATCCCGTTGATCGTCTTGCCCTTCGGGCCGATCAGCTCGCCGATCTTGTCGACGGGGATCTGCACCGAGATGACGCGAGGAGCGGTGTCCGCCATCTCGTCGGGGGCGTCGATGGCCTCGTTCAGCACACCGAGGATGGCCGAGCGGGCCTCCTTGGCCTGCTTGAGCGCCGCGTCGAGCACCGTCGACGGGATGCCGTCGAGCTTGGTGTCGAGCTGGATCGCGGTGACGAACTCCGAGGTACCGGCGACCTTGAAGTCCATGTCGCCGAGCGCGTCTTCCGCACCGAGGATGTCGGTCAGTGCCGCGTAGCGGGTCTGGCCGTCGACGGTGTCGGAGACCAGGCCCATCGCGATGCCGGCGACCGGGGCCTTGAGGGGCACACCGGCGTTGAGCAGCGACAGGGTCGAGGCGCAGACGGAACCCATCGAGGTCGAGCCGTTGGAGCTGAGCGCCTCGGAGACCTGACGGATGGCGTAGGGGAACTCGTCACGCGACGGCAGCACCGGCACGAGGGCGCGCTCGGCGAGGAAGCCGTGCCCGATCTCGCGACGCTTCGGCGAACCCACGCGGCCGGTCTCACCGGTCGAGTAGGGCGGGAAGTTGTAGTGGTGCAGGTAGCGCTTCTTCGTGACGGGCGACAGCGAGTCGATCTGCTGCTCCATCTTGAGCATGTTCAGCGTGGTGACGCCGAGGATCTGCGTCTCGCCACGCTGGAAGATCGCCGAACCGTGGACGCGCGGGATCACGGCGACCTCGGCGTCGAGCGGACGGATGTCGGCGAGGCCGCGGCCGTCCATGCGGATCTGCTCGGTCAGGATGCGGCCGCGGACGACCTTCTTCGTGACCGACTTGTACGCGGCGCCGACCTGCGAGTTGGCGACCTCGGGCAGCGAGCCCGCGGTGACCTGCTCGGCGATGGCGGCCTTGACGCGCGACTTGAGCGCGTCGTCGGCGTCCTGACGCTCGGTCTTGGCGGCGATCTTGTAGACGTCACCGAGCTCGGAGAGCGCGAGGGCCTCGACGGCCGAGTAGACCTCGGGCGCGTACGGCGGGAAGACCGGGAAGTCCTGGATCTCCTTGGCCGACTGCGCGGCGAGCTTGGCCTGTGCGTCGACGAGGGACTTGAGGAACGGCTTCGCCGCCTCGAGGCCCTGGGCGACGATGGCCTCGTCGGGCTTGGTGGCGCCGCCCTGGATGAGGTCCCAGGCGTGCTCGGTGGCTTCCGCCTCGACCATCATGATCGCGACGTCCTCGTTGCCCGCCTCGTCCGTGACGACACGGCCGGCGACGGTCAGGTCGAACACGGCGTCGGCGAGCTGCGAGGCCTTCGGGAACGCGACCCACTGGTCGCCGATGAGCGCGAGGCGCACACCGGCGATCGGGCCGGAGAACGGCAGACCGGAGATCTGCGTCGACGCGGACGCGGCGTTGATCGCCAGCGCGTCGTAGAACTCGTCCGGAGCGATGCTCAGGACGGTGATGACGATCTGCACCTCGTTGCGGAGGCCGTCGACGAACGACGGACGCAGCGGCCGGTCGATGAGACGGCAGACGAGGATGGCCTCGGTCGACGGACGGCCTTCGCGACGGAAGAACGAACCGGGGATCTTGCCGGCGGCGTAGGAACGCTCCTCGACGTCGACGGTCAGCGGGAAGAAGTCGAAGCCCTCACGCGGGTGCTTGCCGGCGCTGGTGGCCGAGAGGAGCATCGTTTCCTCGTCCAGGTACGCGGCGACCGCGCCCTGGGCCTGCTGTGCGAGCCGACCGGTCTCGAACCGGACGGTGCGCTTGCCGTACTTGCCGTTGTCGATGACGGCTTCGGCGAACTTGATCTCGGGACCCTCCAAAAGGGCGCCTCCTTGATGTGTTTCCGGCAGGCCGTGGCGACGGCACTCGATGGTGCGTGCGCGCCGATCGTTCCGGACGCATGTCTGGCCAGCAGTAGAAGCACTCGGGAAACCGTTCCGGCCCGCGAGCCACCACCGATGACCAGCTCCGTGCCCGGCCTGCGCAGTGTTGTGTGTGACGTCCGGGGAATGAGTCCTCGGACACGATGGACTTTACCAGTCCTCAGGCTGTCGGCGGCGCGGCTCGCTGGACTCCTGGTGAACATCGGTAGCCTGCCGACATGCGCCTCACCCCCTCGCGGGGCGTGCTCGTCGCGGCCGCCGTGGTCGTCGGCGCGCTCGTCGCCCCGGCCCTGACCGCTGCCCCCGCGAACGCCACCGAGTACCCCACCTGGCAGGACGTCCAGCGCGCCAAGGGCAACGAGACCGCCAAGCGCGCCGAGGTGCAGAAGGTGCAGGCGGCGCTGCAGTCGGCGCAGGACGAAGCAGCCGCGAAGTCGCAGGCCGCCCTGGTGGCCTCGTCGAAGGCGGACGCGGCCGAGTCGGAGCTGGCGTCGGCCACCCAGGCCGCCACGAGCCTCCAGGCCCAGGCGCAGCACGCGAGCGAGACGGCGGACCGGGCCCAGCAGCGGGCCGGTCAGCTGGCCGCGAACCTGTACCGCGACGGCAGCACGAACCAGATGACCACCCGCATCGCGACCGCGAAGAACCCGGACCAGCTGCTCTACCAGCTCGGCGCGCTCGACCAGCTGTCGGAGACCTGGGCCGGCGTCATGGACGACGCGTCCGTCGCGGCCGGCACGGCGTCGTCGCTGCACGAGCAGGCTGAGCGGGCCGAGACGGAACGCGCGACGCGCGCGCAGGCGGCCGAGGAACGCTCGGCCGCGGCGAAGTCGGCCGAACAGGCAGCGGACGCCGCTGTCGAGTCGACGGAGCAGCACAGCGACGAGCTGTACGCGCAGCTCGCGTCGCTCAAGGACAGCACCGCGAAGCAGGAGGCCGGGTACGAGCTCGGCCAGCGGGTCGCCGCGCAGAAGGCGGAGCAGCAGCGCAAGCGGGCTGCTGCTGCGGCGGCGGCAGAGGCGGCGGCGAACGCAGCCGCGGCGAACGCCGGCAGCAGCGCCCCCGGCGGCGGCGCGACGAGCGGCGGCACCGGCTCGTCCTACCCGAGCACCGGGGGTGTCGCCGTGGACCCCGCGGCCGCACAGGCCTACGCACGGAGCGCGCTCGGGTCGTACGGGTGGGGCTCCGACCAGTTCTCGTGCCTCGTGTCGCTCTGGACGCAGGAGTCCGGGTGGCGGGCGAACGCCCTGAACGCCTCGAGCGGCGCCTACGGCATCCCGCAGTCGCTGCCGGCCGAGAAGATGGCGGTCGCCGGAGCCGACTGGCGCACCAACGCGAACACCCAGATCGACTGGGGGCTCGCGTACATCAAGAGCGCCTACGGATCACCCTGCGGGGCGTGGGGCCACGAGATGAGCGTCAACCCGCACTGGTACTGAGCGCTGGGCCGGCCGGGCGCCGGTCGCCGGCTGCTCACCGCTCCACCAGTCGGAGCGCCTGCAGGGGGCACATCGCGACGGCGTCGGCCGCAGCGGCCCGCTCGTGCGGACGGACCGGGACGTCGCGGGTGCCGGCACCGGGGGTGCCGGGGTCGACCGGGTCGCCCGCCCGGGCACCGGGATCGCCGGGGTCGCCTCCGGCCCGGGCACCGGGGATGCCGGCCCGGGCGATCGGGTAGCCCCACTCGTCGCGCTCGAGCCGCTCGGCGAACAGTTCCGTGCACAACCCCCGGCCCCGGCAGCGCGTCCAGTCGACGTGCAGCGAGACGACACCCGCGCCTGCGCCCGCGCCCCCGCTCACCACGCACCCCCGCGCCGCAGCAGGCACCGGCCACCGAGGTGCGCCTGCACGTCGTCGTGGAACACGTCGAGCGCGCTCCGCACCATCCGCGCCACCCCGTCCGGGTGGTGACACGCCCCACGACCGTCCACCAGCGCGGCGACCCGACGCACCTCGCCCGCCAGGTCCCCCGCTGCTCGCCCCGACGACAGGTCCCCGACGACGTCGGCGATCCGCGGCAGTCCGTTCACGCAAGGCCCGCACCGTCCGGCCGACGCTCCGGCGAGCGCCGTCGCCAGCCGCGCCGTCACCGCGATCGGGCAGGTCCGGTCGTCGAGCACGGCGAGCACCCCGGCCCCGGGCGCGGCACCCCACCGAGCCAGTCCCTCGGGGTCGAACGACGCGTCGAGGGCCGCGGCCGGCAGCCACGTCCCGCCCCATCCGCCGACCAGCACGGCGCGTGTGTGCGCCGGATCGGTCACGGGCAGCCGGGAGGCCCGCAGCAGTTCCCCGAGCGGCACACCCCCGGCGGTCTCCAGCACCACCGCGGTGGTCGGGTCCGTCACGTCGCTCACCGTGACGAGCCGGGTGCCGGGGGCACTCGGGCTGCCGACGCCCCGGGCCCACGCCGCCCCGAAGCGCACGACGAGTGCTGCCTGGGCGAGGGTCTCGACGTTCGACACCAGGGTCGGTCGCCCGCTCGGGCCTCGTTCGGCGAGCCGCACCACGCGGTCCTCGGGCACACCCCGGCCACCGGCGACGGCCGAGGCGAGGGCGCTGGCCTCCCCGGAGACGAAGGAGGCGTGGGGCAGGACCCGCAGGCTGATCGGCACGGGGTCGCCGCCGCGGTCGCCGCCGCGGTCGGTGCGTTCCGCCAGTGCCCGGCGGACCGGACCGGCGAGTCGGTCGCTCGTGGCGAGGACCGCCTCGGACGCACCGATCGCGGCGGCCGCGACGACGATGCCGTCGAGCACCAGGTGCGGTGCGCGCTCGAGCAGGACGGCGTCCTTGCGGCTGGCGGGTTCCCCCTCGGCGGCGTTCGCGACCACGAGGGGCGCACCCCGTCCCCGACGGCGGCCGCGGACGGTCACGGCGGCGAGCTTCCGGGCGAGCGGGAACCCGGCTCCGCCGCGGCCGTCGACGCCGGCGCGGCCGAGTTCGTCGACCAGCCACGGGCCGAGCTGCGGCAGCGGGCCGAAGGTGTCCTCGTGGTCGGTGCGGGCCGGACCGGGTGCGGCCAGGAGCCGTCGGGTGCCGGTGGGTGGGACGACGGTGCGGGGGTGGGTCAGGGTCATCGGACGACCTCCAGCTTCGCGGAACGGAATTCGGTGACACGGGCGGTGCAGCGCCAGACGACGCCGCCGACGACGGCCGCGGTGCAGACGCCGGCGAGCACGAGGAACCACGCGGAGGTGCCGTCGGTCCCGGTGCCGACCGCGTGGGCCAGGGCGATCGGCCACATGGCGTAGGCCGTCCAGTGCACCGCCCGGAAGGCCCGCGGCCCGATCACACGGCGGAGCAGTGCGGTGACGACGATCACGACGAGCAGGTCGACGGCCAGGGTGCCGAGCCCCAGCCAGAACCACCGGTCGGCGCCGACGAACGGCACGACCGTGTCGAGGAGGCGCAGCTCGGCCTCGGTGTCGAGCAGCAGCGACCCCACGTGCACCGCGACGAACACGGTGGCGGCGAGGGCGACGTCCCGGTGCACGAGCTGCACGGCGAACCGGGGCAGTCCGGGCAGCGGTCGTCCGCCCCTGGTGACGATGCCGAGGAGCACCGTGAGGGTGAGGAGCAGGACAGCGGTGACCCCGAAGCCCCGGCCGATCACCCAGAGCGCGGTGTCCATCAGGCGACCGCCGATCGGTCGTCGTCGGCGCGCTGGCCGTCGGTGCCCTGGTCGTCGGGCCAGCCGCCGAGCCGCACGACCGTGCCGTCGGCGGCGACGAGGCGGGCGGCGCGTCCGCTCTGCCGGAGCCACTCGGCGGCGGTGCGACCGCGCACCACGGCGGCCGTCGTCATCGTGTTGGCCGTGGTGCACGACGGGGCGACGACGGTCACCGTGCGCCAGACCGGCTCGGCGGGCAGACCCCACCGGGGGTCGAGGATGTGGTGCCGGGCGGTGCCGTCCTGCTCCCAGCGGCGCTTCTGCGTGCTCGAGGTCGCCACGGACCACCCCGAGGCGATCCGGACGTGGTCGACCGGGTCACCCTCGAGGTCCTCCACCCGCACCTGCCAGCCGCCGGACGGATCCGGGCCGGCGGTCGTGACGTCACCGCCGAGGGACACCAGCGCCCCGATGCCGAGCCGTGCGGTGATGCTCGCCGCGGCCATGTCGGCGGCAGCGGCCTTCGCCGTGGCACCGAGGTCGAGGGTGACGCCCTCGGGGATGCGCAGGAACGTGCCCGACAGCAGGATGCGCTGCCACGCCGGACGGTCGTCGAGTGCACGCGACAGGGCCTCGGGCGACGGGACCGGCCGGGCGTCGGTGAAGGCGGCGTCGTACCCGAGGGACACCATCCGGCGCCCGAGGGTGGGGTCGACGTCACCGTCGGAGAGCCGGGCTGCGTCGAGGGCCTGGTGCACCAGTGCGGCGAGGAGCGGCGACACCTCGGTGCCACGCACGAGGTCGTCGGCGCGTGCGGTGAGTTCGGAGTCGTCGCGGAAGCGGCTGCACGCGGCGTCGACGGCGGAGGTGACCTGCCGGACGCAGGACTCCGCGGCAGCGAGGTGCCGACGGTCCCGGTGGTCGAGGACGACCCGGGCGGTCGTGGTCCAGAGGTCCCACTCGGTGGCGGCGCGCACGGTCACGACCCCGTCGTCGTGGTGTCGGAGGTCCCGCCGGTGGTGCCCTGCGAGACGCCGGTGTCCGAGTCGCTGGTGCCGGAGTCGCTCGTGGCGGAGTCGGTCGGCTGGGTCGACGAGTCGGTGCTCGTGTCGGCACTGCTACTTGACTCGCTGCTGCTGGAGTCGCTGCTGCTGGAGCTGCTCGTGCTCGTGTCACTGCTCGTGCTCGTGCTCGCCTGCTCGTGCCCGAGCCAGAGCCCCGCACCGGTGACCATCGCCACCACGAGCCCGCCCACGCTGACGAGCGCACTCGTGATCCGTGCGGATCGCCTGCCGCTGCCTCTGGTGTCCATCGGTGCTCCTCGTCGTCATGACGAGGTTCCCGAGGGCACCGATGAGCCAGCCGCGCACCCGCCGCGCACCGCCCGTACGAACTCTGTGGTCCGTCTAAGAGCACGCGCTCCCGTCGAAGGCGGCGGAACCGTCGGTCAGTGGCCGAGGCCGCCGAGCAGGCTCGCGAAGTCCGGGGTCGCGGGGAGCGCGTCGGCTTCCTGCGGGGCCCGCCTGGAGGCCCGGATCGCCCAGGCCAGGTCGGCTCCGGCCCGGCGGATGCGACCATCCAGGGCGGCCGCGTCACCGTCGGTCCCCCAGTCGTCGGTCGCGGCGAACACCCCGGTGGGCACGATCGCCGCGCGCAGGTACGCGAAGACCGGCCGGAGGGCGTGGTCGATCGCGAGGGAGTGCCGCGAGGTCCCGCCGGTGGCCCCGAGCAGGACGGGCATGTCGGCCAACGAGTCCTTGTCGAGCACGTCCAGGAACGACTTCGCCAGTCCGCTGACGCCCGCGGTGAAGATCGGCGTGACGAACACGACGGCGTCGGCCTCGACCACGGCGGCCATCGCTGCGGAGAGCGCCGGGGCCGCGAAGCCGGTGAGCATGGCGTCGGTGATCTCGTGCGCGAGCGGCCGGAGTTCGACGTGCACGACGTGTGCCGGGGTGCCCTCGGCGACGAGCGACGTGACGGCGGCCTCCCCCAGACGGTCGGCGAGCAGGCGGGTGGAGCTGGGCTCGGAGAGTCCGGCGGAGACGACGGCGATGGTGGTCATGATGCTTCCCGACTTTCGATGCGTTTGCATGAACATAGCATCCAACCGGGTCCCCCTCGCAACCATTCCCGCCATCGAACAGCGTGCCGATCGGTCACGACTCCCCGCGCGCTGACTGCGGAGCGGTCACGAAGTGTCGACTGGGACCGTGGTGGCCGACGAGTCGTGACCGCGGGACGAGCGCGGGCGACGAGTCGTGACCGACCGAGGACGGAGCGCGGACGGAGCGCGGGGCACACCGAGCGTCGAACGCCCCGGGAACGACGAACGCCCCGGTCCTCACGAGGAGGGCCGGGGCGTTCGGTCAAGCGTGTGTCGGTCGACTAGCGACGCAGGCCGAGGCGCTCGATGAGCGTGCGGTAGCGGGCGATGTCGACGTCGGAGAGGTAGCCGAGGAGACGGCGACGCTGACCGACCATGAGGAGCAGGCCACGACGCGAGTGGTGGTCGTGCTTGTGCTCCTTGAGGTGCTCGTTCAGGTCGTTGATACGACGCGTCAGAACGGCGACCTGGACCTCGGGGGATCCGGTGTCGCCCGGGTGGGTCGCGTACTCTTCGATGATCTCCTGCTTGACCTGTGCGTCAAGTGCCATGGTGATCCCCTTCCTGTCCGTTGCGCGGTGCCCGTGCCTGATGCACGAGCGCTCTTTGTCCGCGGCCGTTCGACGGCAACCGCACAAGACTACCAGAGTCCTAGGCGGTCCTGGGGTGCAGACGGCGCCGGCGACGACGCTCCGGCAGCAGGCTGCGGACGAGTCCGACCAGCGTCGCGCCGAGCAGTCCGCCGAGGCCGTTCGACAGCACGTCGCGCGGGTCCGCGACGCGGTACGGCAGGTAGGTGGCCTGCGCGAACTCGATGCCGGTCGACAGGGCGACCGCGACGAGCGCGCCGAGGATCCACCAGCGCCGGGGCAGCCACAGCGCCGCGAGCATCCCCACGGGCACGAACATCGCGATGTTGGCGAGGAACTCGGTGCGCTCGTACGTGAACCAGGCACCGTGCGGCAGCTGCTGCACCCAGGCGATCGCGTGCAGCACGAGGGAGTTCTGGGCCGAGGTGAAGACCTGCGGGGTCAGCGTCATCCGCCAGATCACCCAGGCGTAGCCCGCGGTCAGGGCGAGGAGGAGGAGTCGACGGAACATCCGCACAGTGTGCTGCACGGTCCTGCGCGGTCGCTGGAGCGCTCCTGTCAGCCGTCGGTGCGACACCTGGGCGATCGCGGATCGGCGCTGGTCAGGACTCCCCCGCACCTGTCAGCATGGGTCCGGGCGCGATCGGTGCCCGCACCACCGACACCGCACGGTCAGATCAGGAGCACCGCAGCATGCCGGAGCACGAGGCACCCAGCACCCCACGCCGCAACCGCACCGGCGGCCTGCGGCAGTGGGGGTGGATCGCCGCTGCGGCCGTCGTCGTCGCCGCAGTCGTCACGACCCTCGTGGTCGTCGGCCCGTGGAACGGCGGCCAGCCGGACGGCGACCGTACCCCGAGCGGGCGCAGCGTCGCCGAGCGGAAGTCCGCGGCCGAGGCGTTCCCGGGCGGGCTCGCGCGCCAGCCGACCGCGGTGAACCAGGCCGGCCTCCGCGAGCGCCAGGCCCGGGCCGAGGGCGACGCCGAGACCGCCGAGCAGATCGCCGTGATCGCCGACCAGCCGATCGCGACGTGGCTGACGAACACCTCGCGAGCCGAGACCCGCTCGACGATCCGGTCGGTGGTCAGCACGGCGGAAGAACGTGGGGGCACCCCCGTGTTCGTCCTCTACAACATCCCGGACCGTGACTGCGGCAGCTACTCGAAGGGCGGCGCCGAGGACGACGCCTACCTGCCGTGGGTCCGGTCCGCCGTCCGGGCGATGGCCGGTTCGCACGCCGTCGTGCTCGTCGAGCCCGACTCGATCGCCCAGATCCAGAACTGCGAGCGGCTGCGCGACGAACGCCTGCCCCTGCTGCGGAAGGCCGTCGACGCGCTGACCGGCCACGGGCTCACCGTGTACCTGGACGGCGGCAACGAGAACCGCGTGCCGACCGCGACCATGGCGGACTGGCTGCGGCAGGCCGGCGTCGACGAGGTGCAGGGCTTCTTCACGAACGTGTCGAACTTCTACCGGGTCGACCAGGAGCGCGCGTACGCCGACGAGCTCGCCGACGCGATCGGCGGCGACCCGCACTTCGTCATCGACGTCTCCCGCAACGGGCAGGGGTGGCGGGGCACCTGGTGCAACCCCGAGGGTGCCGGCCTCGGCCAGGAGCCGCACGTCACCGGCGGCAGCACCCGACTCGACGCCCTGCTCTGGGTGAAGACGCCGGGGCTCAGCGACGGCACCTGCAACGGTGGCCCCGCGGCCGGCCAGTGGTGGGAGTCGTACGCGCTGGCCCTCGTCGAGCACCGCAAGCGCGACTGACCGCCGCCCGACAGCCCGCGCAGGGCCGTGTCGGTGCCCGGTGGTTGCATGTGCGCATGACCGCGACCGACCGCATCCGCTCCGTCGTCCCGCCCTACCTGCTCCGCGCCGTCGCCGGTGCCGACGCGTTTCCCCGGGCGGCCTCGGCGGCACGCACCGCGCTGGCCTCGCTCGACGCCGTGCAGGCGCCGAAGCACGAGCACCTGGTCGCACCGCGCGGCGTCAGCGGCGCCGTCGACCGCTCCCCGCAGCGGACGATCACCGACGCGCACGGCACCACGACGCTGCCCGGCACCGTCGTCCGGCGCGAGGGCGACGCCGACTCCGGTGACGCCGCGGTCGACGAGGCGTACGCGGGCCTCGGCGCCACGCACGCCTTCTGGCTCGAGGTGTTCGACCGGGTGTCGATCGACGGCGCCGGGCTCCCCCTCGACGCGACCGTGCACTTCGGCCAGGACTACGACAACGCCTACTGGGACGGCCGCCGGATGGTGTTCGGCGACGGCGACGACGAGGTGTTCCGCCGCTTCACCGTCGCGCTCGACGTCATCGGCCACGAGCTGGCGCACGGCGTCACGCAGTACACCGCCGACCTGACCTACCAGGGCCAGTCGGGCGCCCTCAACGAGTCGATCAGCGACGTGTTCGGCTCCCTGGTCGCCCAGTACGCGGCGGGGCAGACGGCGGAGCAGGCGAGCTGGCTCATCGGCGAGGGGCTGTTCACCGACGCCGTGCAGGGCGACGCGCTCCGGTCGATGCGGGCCCCCGGCACCGCGTACGACGACCCGGTGCTCGGGAAGGACCCGCAGCCGGCGACCATGGCCGGCTTCGTCGTCACCACGGACGACGCCGGCGGGGTCCACACGAACTCCGGCATCCCGAACCACGCGTTCTTCCTGGCGGCCACGGCCATCGGCGGCCCCGCGTGGCTGGGTGCCGGCGCCGTCTGGCGGGACGCCCTGACGTCGGCCGAGGTGACCGCCTCGATCGACTTCGCGGGCTTCGCCACCGTCACCGTCGACGCGGCCGGGCGGCGGTTCGGGGACGGTTCCGCCGAGCAGACCGCGGTCCGTCAGGCCTGGCAGCAGGTGGGCGTGCTCGACTGAGCAGGCCACCCGGGCGTACCGTCGGGGCCATGCGCATCGAGGTCCGCCGCTCCGGGGGCTTCGCCGGCACCACACGGCGCTGGCGGGTCGACACCGACACGAGCAGCGACCCCACGGCATGGTCCGACGTCGTCGACGCGCTGCGGCGCACCCCGGCACCGACGGCACCGCCCGTCCCCGACGACTTCAGCTGGACGATCACCGTCGAGCGCACCACCGTGACGATCCCGGGTCGCCGCCTCGACGGCCCGTGGGCCGACCTGGTCGCGCGGGTGCGGTCCGAGGGCGACCCGACCTGAGCCGGGAGGCCCGTGGCGGACCCGCACCGGGCCTCCCGTCCGCCCCGCGGGGACGCCACCGCCCACCGATCGTGCGCAGGAACGGTCGCGTGGGACCGACGGACCCGACCGTTCCTGCGCACGAAGTGCGCGGGGACGCGACCGTCAGTCGACGTCGATGACCGTCAGGCGACGGGTCGGACGCGTCATCGCGACGTACACCGCGGCGGCGGCACGGGCGGCGTCGGCACCCACGCCGTCCGGGTCGACGAGCAGCACGCCGTCGAACTCCAGGCCCTTGGCGTCCGCCCCCGTCAGCACCGTGAGCGAGCCGGCGGTCGGCGAGGCGAGGCCCCGGACGTCCGCCTCGGTGCGGGCGAGCCGCTGCCGGACCGTGTCGACCTGGGCCTCGGGGACGATGACGCCGATGGTGCCGGAGCCGATCCGGGCACGCTCGGCGTCGGCGACCGCCACGACGGTGTCGAGCAGGTCGGCCCGGGCGACGCGGACGCGCTCGACCGGGTCGCCGTCGCGCACGGCCTCGTTGCGGGTGACCGTGAGGCCGGCGCTGTCGGCGAAGGCCCCGGCGGCCTCGACGATGGAGCGCGGGGTGCGGTAGTTCACCGTGAGCTGCTCGATGCGGTGGTCGAGCGGCACCTGCGGGGCACGGCCGCGCCGGCGACGCGCGAGCGCTCCGATGACGTCGTCCCAGGTGCGTGCGGCACCCGGCGAGGAACCCTGCGCCATGTCGCCGACGATCGTGAACGAGCGCAGCGGGTTGCGGCGGGCGAGCACGCGCCACTGCATCGGCGAGAGCTCCTGCGCCTCGTCGACGACGATGTGCCCGTAGGTCCACTCGCGGTCGTCGGCGGCGCGCTCGGCCGTGGAGCGGGGGTCGCCGCCCTCGGCGAACGAGCCGGCGACCTGCTCGGCGCTGACGATGCCCTCGACACCCATGTTCTCGATCGCCTGGCGGGCGTTCTCGATGTCGCGGTTCCGGCTGGCCTTCGCGGCGCGCTTGGCGGCGCCGCCGGTCGGGTCGAACGGGCCGAGCAGTTCGGCGGCCTCGTCGAGCAGGGGGACGTCCTCGACGGTCCAGGCCGTCCCGCGGGCGCGCTGCAGCAGGGCTCGGCGCTCCGGGGTCCAGTCGGGGGTGAGCGAGGCGAGCCAGTTCGGCCGGGCGTAGAGGTCCTCGAGGAACTTCTCCGGCGGCAGCGGCAACCACGCGGTGTTGAGCAGCACGCGGGCGTCGTACGAACTCCGGATGTCCTCGCGCAGGACCTTCTCGTCGGCCTCGTCCACCGTGGTGCCGCGCTCCCGCAGCTGCTCGGCGAGCAGGCGGGTCATCGCGTCGAGGGCGGTCTTGTTGAACGTGACCCGGGCGGCGTTGTGCGGCTTGCCGCGGTCCTGCGCGCGCTTCATGGCGTCGGCGACGAGCTGCGGCGGGACGACGAGCCGCTCGCCCTCGATGTCGAGCGTGACCGACTCGGTCGGCACGACCTGGCGCGAGCGCACGGCCCGGCGCAGCAGTGACGCCATCTGCGCGGCGCCCTTCACGGCGGCGACGTCGCGGGTGTCGTGCGTCGTCGCGTGCACGCCCGGGTAGAGCGAGCCGAGCGACGCCATCACGACACCGGTCTCGCCGAGCGACGGGAGCACCTGCTCGATGTACGTCAGGAACGCCGGGGACGGGCCGACCATGAGCACGCCGGAGCCCCGCAGCCGCTCGCGGTACGAGTACAGCAGGTAGGCGGCTCGGTGCAGCGCCACGGCGGTCTTGCCGGTGCCGGGGCCGCCCTGCACGATGAGCACGCCTTCGAGCGGGGAGCGGATGATGCGGTCCTGCTCACCCTGGATCGTCGCGACGATGTCGGTCATCCGGCCGGTGCGTTCGGCGGTCACCGCGGCGAGCAGCGCCCCTTCGCCCTGCAGGTGGGTGCGCTCGTCGTCGTAGAGCGAGGCGTCGAACACCTCGTCCTCGACGCCGACCACGCGACGGCCCTGCAGGGACAGGTGCCGGCGGGAGCGCATGCCCATCGGGTGCGCTGCGGTGGCCTGGTAGAAGGCGCTCGCACCGGGGACGCGCCAGTCGAGCAGCAGCGGCCGGTGCTCGGCGTCGCGCAGCCCCACCCGGCCGATGTACCGGAAGGTGTCGTCGGCGTTGTCGGGTTCGGCGACCTCGAGCCGGCCGAAGACCAGCCGGTCCCCCACCCGCTCGAGCGTCGCGACGGTGTCCTCGTAGAGCCGCGCGTACGCGTCGCGCTCGCTGCGGCTCTGGTGGTTCCCGCCGACCGCCTGTCGGCGGGTCTCGGCGAGGCGCTGTTCGGCCTCGGCGGTCAGCTCGTCGAGACGACGGAAGAGGCCGTCGACGTAGCCGCGTTCACGGTCGATCTCGGTCGGTTCGGACACACGCAACCCTTCGGGAAGAGGGGGAACCAGTGTACTGCCCACCGGGAGCCCCGCTGTCCCCGAAGGGTCGCGTCTGGGTCACATCTCTTCGTGCGTGTCCGGGTCGCCGTCCCACAGACGACCGCGCTCGAGCGCGGAGATCGCCTGCACCTCGTCGTCGGTCAGCTCGAAGCCGAAGACGTCGAGGTTCTCCTTCTGGCGGGCGGCGTCGCCCGACTTCGGCACCGGCACGGCACCGAGCTGGACGTGCCAGCGCAGCACGACCTGGCCGGGTGCCACACCGTGCGCCGCGGCGGCGTCGACGATCGGCTGCTCGGTGAGCAGTTCCGACCGCTTCGCGAGCGGGCTCCAGCTCTCGGTCACGATGCCGAGCTCCTGGTGCACCTTCCGCAGTTCCGCCTGGGGGAAGTACGGGTGCAGCTCCACCTGGTTGACGGCCGGGGCGACCCCGGTGGCGTCGACGATCCGGCGCAGGTGCTCGGGCGTGAAGTTCGAGACGCCGATCGAGCGGACCTTGCCGCTGTCGCGGAGGTCGACGAACGCCTTCCAGGTGTCGACGAACTTGTCCACCGACGGGTTCGGCCAGTGGATCAGGTACAGGTCGACGTGGTCGAGCCCCAGGTTGCCGAGGGTCTCGTCGATCGAGCGGTGCGCCTCGTCGTAGCCGTGGTGCCGGCCGGGGAGCTTCGACGTGACGACGAGGTCCTCGCGCGCCACCTCGGACTCACGGACGGCCTTGCCGACGGCGTCCTCGTTGCCGTAGTTCAGCGCCGTGTCCAGCAGCCGGTAGCCGCTCGCGATCGCGGTGCCGACCGCCGCAGCGCCCTCGTCGCCGTTCAGGCCGTAGGTGCCGAGGCCGAGCTCCGGGAACCGGTGGCCGTCGTTCAGCTCGATCGTCGGGGCACCGACCTGCATCAGCGGACCCCGAGCAGGTCGATCACGAAGATGAGGGTCTTGCCGGACAGGAAGTGGCCACCACCGGCGGGGCCGTAGGCGAGCTCCGGCGGGACGACGAGCTTGCGGCGTCCGCCGACCTTCATGCCGGGGATGCCCTCCTGCCAGCCGCGCACCAGGGCCGCGAGCGGGAAGTCGATGGGCTCGCCGCGGTTCCAGGAGCTGTCGAACTCCTCGCCGGTCTCGTACTCGACTCCGGCGTAGTGGACCTTGACGGTCGAGCCGGCGGACGCTTCCTCGCCGGAACCCTCGACGATGTCGGTGATGACGAGCTCGGTGGGGGCGGGGCCCTCGGGGGCGTCGAACTCGGGCTTGCTGTTCAGGTCAGTCATGCCGATCAGTCAACCAGAGCGCGCACCGGGCACGCGCAACGAGCGTCCAGCCCGCAGAATGGTTCCACCGTGACACCATCGACTCCCGCACCGCCGCGCCGCCGCCTGCTCGCCGACCTCACCCCGCTCCGCCGCTCCCCCGCCTTCGCCCGGCTCTGGGCCGGCACGGCGATCGCCGGCATCGGTACCCAGATGACCACCGTCGCCGTCGGGCTCGAGGTCTACGAGATCACCCGCTCAACCTTCGCCGTGGCCCTGGTGGGCGTCATCGCGCTCGTGCCGATGATCGTCGCCGGCCTGTACGGCGGGATGCTCGCGGACGCCTTCGACCGACGCCTCGTCGCGCTCGTGTCGTCGATCATCGCCTGGGTCGCCGTCGCCCTGATCGCCACGCACGCCTGGCTCGACCTGCACAGCGTCGCACTGCTCTACGTGCTCGCGACGGTGAACGCCGTGGCCGCCACCGTCAGCAACGCCTCCCGCTCGGCCATCGTCCCGCGGCTCGTCGGCACCGACCTGCTGCCCGCGGCGAGCGCCCTGGGCGGGATCGCGTCCGGGTTCCAGGTCACCGTGGGTCCGGCGATCGCCGGCGTGCTCATCGCGACCGTCGGGTTCGCGCCGACGTACACGATCGACGTCGTGCTGTTCACGTTCGCGTTCCTCGGGGTGTTCACGCTGCCCCGGATGGCCGCCGACCACGACGCACTGCGGCCGGGGCTCGGATCGCTCATCGAGGGCGCGAAGTTCCTGCGGCGGTCGCGCAACATCACGATGACGTTCGTGCTCGACATCATCGCGATGACCTTCGGGCAGCCGCGTGTGCTGTTCCCCGCGATCGGCGCGCTCGTCATCGGCGGCGGGTCGATCACCGTCGGCACCCTGACCGCCGCGTACGCGATCGGGGCGCTGCTGTCGAGCGTGTTCTCCGGGCCGCTCGGGCACGTCCGACGCCAGGGTGAGGCCGTCGGCTGGGCCATCACGGCGTACGGCGGGGCGATCGCGGCCTTCGGTGTGGTCATCGCGCTGGCGCACGTGCTCGGCGGCCGCTCGGGCGAGGCGTTCGGGGTCGAGATCCTGCCGGCGCTCGGGCTCGCGGCGCTGTTCCTGGCGATGGCCGGCGGTGCGGACAACGTCAGCTCGGTGTTCCGGAACACGATCCTGCAGGCGGCGTCGCCGGACGGCATGCGCGGTCGGCTGCAGGGCATCTTCATCGTCGTGGTCACGGGCGGCCCGCGGCTCGGTGACCTGTACGCCGGCCTGGTCGTCGCGGCCGGCATCGCGTACCCGCCGGTCATCGGCGGCGTGCTGATCATCGGCCTCGTCGCGCTGCTCCTCCGGATGGTCCCGTCGTTCCGCCGCTACGACGCCCTGCACCCCCACGCCAACTGACCGCGAGCGGTGCGCGCGGCCATCTGCCGGACTGTCCTCTCTCGCGAAAGCGACAGATCTGCGCGAACCATCCGCGGACATCCGTCGCTTCAGCGACGCGGACGGCGGACCGTCGCGGGATCGTGTCGCTTTGGCGGGGTGGACGCGACCACCATCGGCCTGGAGGCGCGGGGCGGGCCCGCCACGGGCCTCCACGCCGTCACGTGTCGGGTACCGTACGACACATGCCGGACAGCGCATCGCGCGACCTCCAGCGGACGGGAGTCCGCGCCGTCGTCCGGCGCACCTACCACTCGGTCATCCGGCACCGCGTCGTCGACGCGGCCGCGTCGCTGACGTTCTTCGCGCTCCTGACGGTGTTCCCGACCGCGCTGGCGGTCGTGTCGGCGCTGTCCATCGTCGACCGCAAGGGCGACAGCCTGACCGACATCGTCGAGGTCCTCGGGTTCATCGTCCGGCCGGAGACCGCCGAGCACCTCGAGGGGCCGCTCCGGCAGCTGCTGACCCTGGACAACCCGTGGCTCGGGTTCACGATCGGCGTCGTGCTGACGCTCTGGTCACTGTCCGGCTACGCGACGGCGTTCGGACGGGCCATGAACACCGCCTACGAGGTCGAGGAGGGCCGGCGGATCTGGAAGTTCCGCAGCATGATGCTCCTCGTCACGCTGCTCGTCATGGTCGGCGGTGCCGTCGCCATCGTCATCCTGCTCGGGACACCGACGATCTCCGAGGCCGTGATCCGGCAGCTCGGGTGGGCGCCGTGGATCGACGACGTGTGGAACGTGGTGAAGTGGCCCGTGCTCGCAGCCGACCTCGTCGTGATGGTGGCGGTGCTCTACTACGCGACGCCGAACGTGAAGACCCCGCAGCTCCGGTGGGTGTCGGCCGGTGCCGCGTTCGCGATCGTGACCTGGGCCATCGCCACGGTGGGGTTCGCGCTCTACGTGGAGACCCTCGGTGGCGGGAACCGCGCCTACGGGTGGCTCGGTGGCGCGATCCTGCTGCTCGTGTACCTGTACATCTCGAACTTCGTGCTCGTGGTCGGTGGGGAGCTCGACTCCGAGGTGATCCGGATGCGGCAGCTGCTCGCCGGCATCGAGGCGGACGAGTCGATCCGGCTCCCGCTCCGCGACGTCACGCGGAACTTCACGCTCGCGCGCTGGCGGGACCAGGACATCGCGGCCGCGCAGCACGTCCGGGCCGAGGCCGCGCGGGTGGCCGAGGAAGAGGACGCTGAGCTGACCCCGAACGAGGAGCACCTGCGGGCGATGGCGCAGCAGGTGCGGGTGGGCGAGCGGCCGCTGCCCTGACGGGTGTGTGTGTGCGTGCGGTGCTTGCGCGCGGTGCTTGTGCGCGCGTTCTTGTGGCGCGGACGCTCCGCGTCAGCGCTTGCGCGCCTCGGCGTCCAGCATCTCCTCGGTGACGATCGGGATCGCACCCGTCGCCAGCTCGATGCCCGACAGCCGTGCCGGGCTGAGCACGCGCATGACCTGGTCCTCGTCCATCAGCCCAGCGGCCACGACGAGCGTCGAGATCGGCGTCGAGGTGGTCAACGCCGTGTGCGCGATCGACGCCGCCGCCGCGTACCCGATGTACGGCGTGAGCGCGGTGACGACGCCGACGTTCGTGTCGACCTGGGCCGCGAGCTTCGCCTCGTTCGCCTCGATGCCGACGACGCAGTGCTCACGCAGGGTCGCGCAGCCGCGGGACATCCACTGCAGCGACTGCAGGATCGAGTGGGCGATGATCGGCTCGAAGGCGTTGAGCTGGAGCTGGCCGCTCTCCGCTGCCATCGTCACGGTGGTGTCCGCCCCGGCGACCGCGTAGGCGATCTGGTTCACGACCTCGGGGATCACCGGGTTGACCTTGCCCGGCATGATCGACGAGCCGGCCTGGCGAGCCGGCAGCGTGATCTCGCCGAGGCCCGCCTGCGGACCGGACGACAGCAGCCGCAGGTCGTTGCAGATCTTCGAGAGCTTCGCGGCGCTGCGCTTCACCGTGCCGGACAGGGTCATGAACGCACCGGCGTCACTCGTCGCCTCGATGAGGTCGGGGGCGGTGACGACGTCGATGCCGCTCGCCTCCTGCAGCTGTCGGCGGACCTCGTCGCGGTAGAGCGGGTCCGCGGTGATCCCGGTGCCGATCGCCGTCGCGCCGAGGTTCATCTCGGCGAGCAGCGGCATCACCTTGCGGAGCAGGTCGGCGTCCTCCTGGATCGTGTGCGAGAACCCGGTGAACTCCTGCCCGAGGGTCATCGGCACGGCGTCCTGCAGCTGCGTGCGGCCCACCTTCAGCACGTCGGCGAAGGCGCGGCCCCGCTCGGCGAACGCCGCGGAGAGCTCCTCGAGCTGCACGATCAGACGTCGGACCCCGAAGATCATCGCGATCTTGATGCTCGTCGGGTACGTGTCGTTCGTGGACTGGCTGCGGTTCACGTGGTCGATCGGGTGCAGGTACGCGTAGTCGCCCCGCTCCCGCCCGAGGAGTTCGAGGGCCCGGTTCGCGAGCACCTCGTTCGTGTTCATGTTCGTGCTCGTCCCCGCGCCGCCCTGCACGACGTCGACGACGAACTGCTCACGGAGCGCCCCGTCGCGGACCTCTTGCGCTGCACGGTCGATCGCGTCGGCGCGCTCTTCGTCGAGGACACCGATCGCCCGGTTCGCCCGCGCCGCCGCCTGCTTCACGGTGACGAGCGCCTCGATGAGGTCCGGGTACACGGCGATCGGTACGGAGGTGATCGGGAAGTTCTCCAGTGCCCGCAACGTGTTGATCCCCCAGTACGCGTCGGTCGGGACCTCCCGTGATCCCAGCGAATCGCTCTCGGTCCGCGTCGTCGTCGTCACAGGTGCCTCCTCGTTGCCGGTCACACGTCGAGGCTAGTCCCGTCCGTCCGGCCGGTCCGGGAACGCGCCGGGGCTGGGCGGAGCGGGCGGCGGGCTCGTCCGAGCGGGCGGAATGCCGCGGTCGCCTCGGCAACGCACGCGGGCATTTCGCCCACTCGCCACGCGACGGCCTGGAGGCCCGGTGCCAGGCCGCCACGGGCCTCCCGTCCGACCCGCCCGCGCACTTCGTGAGCAGAAGGGGTCGGGTCCCACCCGGCGACGCGACATCTTCTGCTCACCAAGCGCGCCGCCTGCGCGAGCGGGCGGAATGGCGTGGTCGCCTCCGCCACGCACGGCGGCATTTCTCCGCGCCCGCGACGGCCTGGAGGCCCGGTGCCAGGCCGCCACGGGCCTCCCGTCCGCCCCGCGGTCACGCCCCGGACGCGAGCGGGCGAAATGGCGGGGTAGGCGCGAGCGCGGACGCGGGCATTTCGCCCGCTCGTGCCGCAGGCGCGGCGAACGCGCGCCCGCGCGCGCACTTCGTGAGCAGAAGGGGTCGGGTTCCACACCGCGACTCGACATCTTCTGCTCACCAAGCGCGCTGCCCGCGCGAGCGGGCGAAATGGCGGGGTGGAAGCAGCGGCGGACGCGGGCATTTCGCCCGCTCGCGCCGCGGGCGCGGCGAACGCGCGACGAGTGAGCAGAAGACGCCGGGTCGCGAGGGGCGACCCGGCGTCTTCTGCTCACACGGTGAGCGCGCCCGTCAGTGGAACTGCGGGACGATGAGGTAGATGCCGTAGAGCACGACGGCGCCGCACACGACGAAGCACGCGATGGCCGCGGCGCGGAGCGCACGTGCGGCCGCCGAGGCTCCGGCGGGGTTCGGGAAGCCGGCGGTGGCCGGGCCGATCGTGCCGTCGTCCTTCACGGTGAACTTGCCTTCGCGGGTGTCGGCGGCACTCCAGAGACGGAGGCCGACCGAGTACACGGCGACGACGAAGCACGACGAGACCACGGCGACGAGCGCCACGGTGAGGAATGCGAACCAGTCGATGCCCATCAGCGACGGCCTCCCTTGCGGGCCGCCATGCGACGGAGCGTGCGCTCGCGGCTCAGTTCGGCGCGACGCTGGGCGACCGCGTCGGCACGCTTCTTGCGCTGCATGTCACGCAGCTCCTTGCGGGTCAGGACCGCGTTCGCGGCGACGTCGACCTCGATCGCGGAGGCCTGCTCGTGCGGCTTGCGGAGCGACCACAGGTACAGGCCGAGGATGACGACGGCACCGATCACGGCGTCGAGCACGAGCCCGATGACGCCGAGGCGGGCGATGCCCGAGGCGACCGCACCGACCGCGGCGGCCGCGGGCAGGGTGATGAACCAGGCGATGACGATCTTGCCGGCGGTCGACCACTGGATCTTCGAGCCGCGGCGGCCGAGCCCGGCGCCGATGATGGAGCCCGAGGACACCTGCGTTGTCGACAGCGCGAAGCCGAGGTGGCTGGAGGCGAGGATCGTCGCGGCGGTCGAGGCCTCGGCGGCGAAGCCCTGCGTCGCACGGATCTCGGTGATGCCCGAGCCGAGGGTGCGGATGATGCGCCAGCCGCCCGTGTAGGTACCGAGGGCGATCGCGAGGGCACAGGCGACGACGACCCAGAACTGCACGCCCTGGTTCGACGACTGCGCGCCCGAGGCGATGAGCGTCAGCGTGATGACACCCATCGTCTTCTGCGCGTCGTTGGTGCCGTGCGCCAGGGACACCATCGAGCTGGTGAAGACCTGCCCGATGCGGAACCCACCGCGCTCGTTCGGGAACACCGGACGCTTCGTGATCCGGTACGCGATGCGCGTCGACAGGAACGACACGAGCGCGGCGATCACGGGCGAGGCGAACGCGGGGATGATCACCACCGTCAGCAGCGCGACGTAGTTGACCGACTGGAACCCGGCACCGACGATCGCGGCACCGATGAGCCCACCGAACAACGCGTGCGACGACGATGACGGCAGCCCGCGGAGCCACGTGATCATGTTCCAGACGACTGCCCCGATCAGGCCCGCGAAGATCATCTCGGGGCTGATGGCGACGCCACCGGGCCCCTCGTTGATCAACCCGTGCGAGATCGACGTCGCCACGGCGGTGCTGAGGAACGCACCGACCAGGTTGAGCACCGCAGCGACGGTGACCGCCACCTTGGGCTTCATGGCGCCGGTCGCGATCGGGGTCGCCATCGCGTTGGCGGTGTCGTGAAAACCGTTTGTGAAGTCGAAGAAGAGGGCCAACGCGATGACCAGGACGACTATGAGTGTGATGTCCACCGCGGGCAAGTGTCCCAGGCGTCGGCCCTTCGAGCAAACCTGATCGTCCACCTGTTGTTCACCGCAGCTTCACACTCGTTCAGCTTCGGCACCATGCCGATGGGAGAATGCGTCCATGGACACCGCTGAGCTCCTCATCCTGCTGATCGGATCGCTCGCGGTGACGGGGTTCGCCCGGGCCAAGGGACTCCCCGCTCCGCTGCTCGTCACGGCGGTCGCCCTGGCCGCCTCGTTCCTGCCCGGTCTGCCGCCCATGGAGATCGACTCCGAGGTCATCCTCACGGTGATCCTGCCGCCGCTGCTCTACTCGGCGGCCCTCGACGTGTCGTGGCAGAGCTTCCGCGGCTCGATCAAGCAGATCCGACGGCTCGGCATCTTCCTGGTGATCGTCACCGCCCTGGTCGTCGGCGGGGTGGCGTACCTGCTCATCCCGGACATGACCCTGCCGGCGGCGATCCTGCTCGGTGCGATCGTCGCCCCGCCGGACGCGGTGTCCGCCGCCGCGATCGGACGGAAGCTCGGACTCCCCCGCCGCGTCATGACCGTGCTGTCCGGCGAGAGCCTGATCAACGACGCGGCCTCGCTGACCCTGGTGCGGGTGTTCACGCTCATCATCGCGGGCACGTCGCTGACGATCTGGCAGGACCTCGGCATCTTCGGCCTGGCGATCGGCGTCGGTCTGGTCGTCGGCATCGTCCTCGGTGTCGTCGTGCACTGGATCCGGATGCGCATCAACGACCCCGTGGTCGAGACGATCATGAGCATCCTGCTGCCCTTCGTCGCCTACATCCTCGCCGAGGACCTGTCCGGCTCCGGGGTCATCGCGGTCGTCACGGCCGGCCTGTACATCGGCTACAACTCGCCGAAGGAGGGCTACGCCACCCGCCTGCAGGAGCGCCCGCTCTGGACGAGCATCGACGTCATCCTCGAGGGCTTCGTGTTCGCGCTCATCGGTCTGCAGCTCAACACCGTCGTGCAGGACCTGGTCGAGAGCGAGCGGAGCCTCGGGCAGACGCTCACCGCCGCGGCCGTCGTGCTCGCGGTGGTGATCCTGGTGCGGCCGCTGTTCGTGTTCGAGTCCTACGCGCGCAACCGGTTCAACGGGAAGTGGCTCCGCCCGCTGCGGATCAAGCTGTCCCGCGGGCACCCGTCGCTGCGCTGGATGCGTGGTTCCGCCGAGCCGAAGCTCAACTGGCGGGAGCTCACCGTCATCTCGTGGACGGGCATGCGCGGCGTGGTGACCCTGGCCGCAGCGGTGTCGGTCGTGGCGAGCCCGACACAGATCCCGGCGCAGGACACCATCTTCATCATCGCCTTCTTCGTCACCGTCGGCACCCTGCTGCTGCAGGGACTCACCCTGCCGTTCGTCATCCGCGCGCTCAAGGTGCAGGACCCGGCCGAGGGCGAGGAGGACGTGCGCAGCGAGATGCGGCTCAACCAGCGCACCACCGAGGCCGCGATCGAGCTGCTCGAGAAGCGGCGTCCGGCGTGGGCGAAGCAGTACGGCTCGGAAGCCGTCGACTCGGTGGTGAACCGACTGAAGGCGCGACTCGAGCGTCAGGCCGAGACGTTCCGTCAGGACGCCGAGGAAGAAGAGGACGAGGGGCGGAACGTCGCACTGCGCCTGCGTGGCTCGCAGATCCAGGACATCCGGCGCGAGCTCCTCGACCGCCGCCGCGAGATCGTGCTCGAGGAGCGGGAGAAGGGGAACCTCGACGAGGAGGTCATGCGCCGCGTGCTCGTGACCCTCGACGCGGAAGAGCTCGCGATGGACTCGGCGCAGGCGTCGCGCAGTCGCTCCTGAGCGCCCCGGGCGTATCCTGGCGCTCCGATCGAGAGCAGGAGCAGAGCGCCGAGTGAGCACGCCGCGGAACGACGTCCCCAGGAACGACGACGGACCGGAGCGCCCCGGCGGTTCCCGTCCCACACCGCCGAAGCCGCGTGGGACCAGGCCCTCCGCACGTGGGACCAAGCCGCGTCGTGGCGGCAAGGTCGCCGGGCACACGCGTTCGGGACCCCGGCGACAGGCTCCGGTGCCGGCGCCCCAGCAACACGGTGCCTACCGCCGGTGGTACTCGACCCTGCACCCGTCGCTGCAGCTGATCGGCCTGCAGCTCTGGATGCCGCTGTTCTTCATCGTCGGGTTCTGCCTGTGCTACGTCTTCGCGTTCCACGCCCCGCACCCGCACGACGTCCCGATCGCCCTGATCGGCAGCGACCCGGCGTTCGTGCAGGCGGTGCAGCAGGCGTTGCCGGGCGAGTTCGTGTTCCACACGTACGACTCGCTCGCGCAGGCGAAGCGCGACGTGGTGGGTGGCTCGATGGCGGTCGCGTACGACCCCGCTGCGAACGAGTTCTTCAAGGCGAGCGCGCACCAGTTCCAGGTCGCGAGCCTCGTGCCGGCCACCCTCACCGCGGTGCTGACCGGCCTGGGCGTGGCGACCCCGAAGGTCACCGAGCTCGCACCCCTGCCCGCCTGGGACGAGTACGGCACCGTCGCGATGTACGTCATGCTCGCGTGGTGCATCGGCGGCTACATGGTCGCGATGTTCATCGGCATCATGGGCGGCCCGCTCCGGCACCGCACCCGGATGACGGTGATCGTGGTCGGCGGCCTCGTCATCTCGCTCATCACGAACACGCTCGCCGGGCCCGTGCTCGGTGCCATCCACGGGCACTGGATCCAGCTCGTGCTCATCGCCTGGGGCTGGATCGTGGCGATCGGCCTGGCGGTGAACGGCCTGAGCTACTTCGTCGGCCGGTTCATCGCCGCACCCGCGATGATCTGCTTCGTCTTCCTGTCCATGCCGTCGTCCGGCGGCGCCTACCCGAAGTGGTTCATGCCCGAGCCCTTCGCCTGGCTGAACAACGTCGTCGTCGGCTCGAGCATGGTCGACATGATCAAGCACCAGGTCTACGGCGTCGGCCCCGGCCCGGCCCGCGGCCTGATCACGATGGCCTGCTACGCCACGGCCGGCCTGGTGCTGATGTACTTCGGCAAGAAGTGGTGGGAGCGCCGACGGATCCGCGCGATCGTCACCGGCCGGACCACGATGTTCCAGGACGCCAACACCGCCAACCGCGAGTTCCTCGGCGGGCAGCGCGACGCCGAGCTCGAGCGCCACGGCCTGACCTCCACCGAGACCGGCACCCTGAGCGTGCTGCGGGACGACGACTGGGAGGACGACCGCACCGGCGGTGACGTCTTCACCGGCGGTCGCGACGGCCTCGAGCCGGATGCGACGCCGACCGGGCGCATCGCCGTGCAGCGCCCCGCGAACCGGAAGGAACCGCGACCAGCGGCGGCTCCGCACGGCAAGCACGCCGACCGCTGACGCGTATCCTGATCGGATGAACCCGCGCATCACCTGGCACCGCGTCCTCATCACCGTCGTCGTCGTGTTCCTCGTGCTGACGGTGGGCTTCTACGCCGCGAGCGTCCTGCTCGCGCCCGCCGACGGCCGCGGCACCGCCGGGTTGTTCGTCGGGTGGGCGATGTTCTCGATGATCGGCGCGATCGTCGTCGGCATCATCGACTTCTTCGTACGCCCCCTGGGCGGCCGGAGCGGCGACGCCGACGTCATGGCCGCCGCCGAGGAAGCGCGCACCGGCAGCACCCGCACCCAGCAGCCGCGCTAGCCGCTGGCAGCCAGCAGCAACCTCGCTCGCCGCTACTCACCGACGCCGACGCCGACGCCCGTCCCGGTGAACCCGGCGACCGTCGCGTCGTCCTCGGCGAACGTGAACCGTGCCCGGACGTTCCCGCCCGCGAGCACCCCCGGCAACCAGTAGCGGGCGTCGTCCCACATCGCGTCGTACGGGACGGTGTCGACCGGGATCCACCGCGGCTCCAGTTCGTCAGAGCCCGACGGGTCTCCCTGCCAGCGGCGGCAGACGAAGACGTCCGAGACCTGGGACCAGGACGGTCGGTACGGGAACCGGTAGTCCAACGTGCCACGGGCCTCCAGGTCGACCGCGTCGAGCCGCAGGCCGACCTCTTCACGCACCTCGCGCACGGCGGTCTCGACCGCCGACTCGCCGGGCTCGCGCTTGCCGCCGGGGCCGACCAGCCGGCCCGTGCCGAGGCCGCGGCGCTTCTCCCCCAGCAGGACCTCGGGGCCCGCCTCGCCGTCGCGCAGCAGGTACACGACCACCACCCGGGGATGCTGGGACTTGCTCTCGTCGCGAAGGGTCACGCGTCCAGTGTGACCGATGGAGTGTCGTACGCTTTTCCCATGGCAGGCGTGCTGCGGGGGCACCATGGCTGAGCCCCGCAGGACCGGGCGCAGCCTCGAAGTGCTGCGCGCCGAGGCCGCCGAGGAGATCTCGATGCTCGTCGAGCACCGGAGCCGTCAGGGCGAGGACCCGTGGGAGTTCATGCCGACGCTCCCCACCGTCGACGAGCAGGTCGTGCTGATCCTGCGTGCGGACGCCGTCGACCTGGACGAGGCGATCGGCAAGCGGCACGCGCAGTGGTCGAGCCACCCCGCGTCCGGGCAGGGCACCAGGCTGGGCGAGGAGTACCACCGGCTGCGCCGGATCGCGCTGCAGCACCCCGAGCTGACACCCGCCGTGTGGAAGCTGCTGGGCGCGCTGCCCGAAGCCGGCTGAGCTGCGGTTGGATGGACGCATGACCGAAACCGTGCTCGCCGTCCTCAACCAGCCCTCCCGCGACGCTGCGCCGCACGACCCCGCGGCGGACGCCTTCACCTGGGCGAAGCCGCTCGAGGAGCACGTGCAGGTGCAGGACCTCGGCGTCACGCGCGGCGACGGCGTGTTCGAGACGATCACGGTGATCGACGGTCGGCCGCAGGCCCTCGAGGCGCACCTCGCCCGCTTCGGCCGCTCCGCCGCGATGCTCGACCTGCCTGCCCCGGACCCGGAGGCCTGGCGCCGGGCCATCGAGGCCGTCTGCGCCCGCCTCGACCCGGTGCGCGAGGCCTTCGCCAAGACCGTCCTGACCCGCGGCGTCGAGGGCACCGACCGCCCGACCGGGTGGGTCTACGCCGCGCCGTCGGGCGACTCCACGGCCGCACGCACCGAGGGCATCTCCGTCGTCGTCCTGGACCGCGGGTACCGGCACGACGTCGAGCGCACCTCGCCGTGGCTGCTGCAGGGCGCGAAGACGCTGTCGTACGGCGTCAACATGGCCGCCCTGCGCGAGGCCGTCCGCCGCGGCGCCGACGACGCCCTGTTCGTCTCGAGCGACGGCTACGTGCTCGAGGGCACGCGCGCCAACCTGATCATGAAGGTCGGCGACCGGCTCGTCACGCCCCGCACCGACATCGGGATCCTGGCCGGCACGACGCAGGCGGACGTGTTCCGCTTCGCCGAGCAGGAGGGCTTCGAGACCGCCTACGAACTCGTCACCCTCGCCGACCTGGCGGCGGCGGACGCGCTCTGGCTCGTGTCGAGCGTGCGGCAGGCTGCGCCGATCCGTTCGGTGAACGGCGACGCGCGGCCGATCGACGCGGAGCTCACGACGCGGATCAACGACTTCCTGCTGGCGCGCGAGGTCTGAGCACGCGGCGCCCCCGGCGCAACGGCCTGGAGGCCCGGATCGCGACTCGCAGGCACGTCGCGATCCGGGCCTCCAGGCTCTGCACCCGCTACCAGCGCGGGGTGGTGACGCCCGCCCCGTCGGCCCACGCGAAGACGGGCTTGCCGTCGATCCAGACGCGCGTCGCGCGGCTGGTCGCGTCGAGCGGGTCGCCGTCCCACAGCACGAGGTCGGCGTCGTAGCCCTCGGCCAGCCGACCGACGCGGTCCCCGAACCCGAGGAACTCGGCCGGGTTGACGGTGAGGGCCTCGAGTGCGGTCTGGGCGGGCAGGCCCTCCTTCACGGCAGCGGTCGCCTGGTCGACGAGCATGTTGATCGGCACGACCGGCGCGTCCGTCGTGATGGCGACCCGGACCCCGGCCGCCGCGATGGTGGCGAGGTTCGGGATGCCGCGGTCGCGGAGCTCGACCTTCGAGCGGCTGGTGAAGAGCGGGCCGTAGATGACCGGGATGTCCTTGGCGGCCAGCACGTCGGCGATCTTGTGCGCCTCGGTGCCGTGGTTCACGACGAGGCGGTAGCCGAACTCCTCGGACAGGCGGATCGCGGTGGCGATGTCGTCGTGGCGGTGGGTGTGCTGGTCCCAGACGAGTTCGCCGTCGAGCACCCGGACGAGCGTCTCCTTCGTCAGGTCGCGGGCGAACGGCTCGTCCTTCGCGGCTGCGGCATCGCGGGCGGCCTTGTAGTTCTGCGCCTCGACGAAGGCGTCGCGGATGATCTTCGCGACGCCGAGCCGGGTCGAGGGCGTCTGGCCCTTGCCGCCGTAGACGCGCTTCGGGTTCTCGCCGAGGGCGCTCTTCACGCTCACCGAGTCGGAGATGAGCTGCTCGTCGATCGTCCGGCCGCCCCAGGTCTTGATGGCGACGCTCTGGCCGCCGATCGGGTTGCCGGAGCCGGGCTTGACGACGATGCTCGTGATGCCGCCAGCCAGGGCGTCCCGGAAGCCCTCGTCGTCGATGTCGATCGCGTCGATCGCCCGGACGCCGGCCATGTTCGGGGCGGTCATCTCGTTCGTGTCGTTGCCGGCCTCGCCGTTGGCCTCCTCGTGGATGCCGACGTGGCCGTGCGCCTCGACGAACCCGGGCACCAGCCACGAACCCGCGGCGTCGACCACGGGCATCCCCTCGGGCGGGGTGACGTCCGGACCGATCGCGGTGATCCGGCCGTCCTCGACGACGACCGCGCCGCCGTCGAAGGCTGGAGCGGAGACGGGGACGACGTGGGCACCGGTGATCGCGAAGGAGTTGCTCATGGCACCAACGGTACGCGGGGGCGTGGTGCGCGGGCGGGCACCGTCGCACGGGCGCGGGCGGGCGCAGTCGCACGGGCGCGGGCGGGCGCAGTCGCACGGGCGCGCGCGGCGGCGAGCGGGCGAAATACCGATTCCTGGCGTCGAGCGTCCGGGTGGCTCTACCGTCGCGGGATGGCACACCGGAGCGACACCTGGCCCACGCACGAACGCAGCGAGCGACCGTGGCGGAGCACCGTCCGCGGGTGCCGTGACGACCGGCTGGTGACCACCGTGCGGGTGTCGCTGCCCCCGTCCATCGCGAGGGCTCGGTGGACGCCCGACGACGACACCGTCGCGCTGCTCGACCGGAGCGCCACGGCCCTGCGCGCCCTCGACGTCCACCACGGCTCCCGGCTCGCGCCGCTCGGGTCCGTGCTCGGCCGGACCGAAGCCGTGGCGTCGTCGCGGATCGAGGACGAGTCCGCGTCGATCGACGACCTGGCACGGGCCCTCGTCGGCATCCGGGCGAACGCCGGTGCCACCGCGGTCGTCCGGGCCGGCGGCGCCGTCGAGCACCTGGTGTCCGGAGCGGACTCGGGCACCGTCACCGAGGCCTCCCTGCTCGAGGCGCACCGCCTGCTGATGCGCGACGACCCGGTGGACGGACGGTACGCCGGCCGGTACCGCGACGTGCAGAACTGGATCGGCGGCGGTGCCACGCCCCGCGATGCCGTGTACGTGCCACCACCGCCCGAGCTCATGGCACCGCTGATGGCCGACCTGTTCGCGTTCGTGCACCGTGTGGACCTGCACCCGATCGCCCAGGCCGCGATCGCCCACGCCCAGTTCGAGTCGATCCACCCGTTCACCGACGGCAACGGTCGGATCGGGCGCGCGCTGATCGGTGCCGTGCTCCGGCGACGCGGGGTGACGACCACGGTCATGGCACCGGTGGCCACCGCGCTCGCGGCGGATCGGCGGCGGTACTTCCGGCACCTCGAGCAGTACCGCGACGGCAAGGTCACCGGGTTCGTGGTCGACCTGGCCCTCGCGATCGGGACGGTCTGTGATGAGGCGACCTTGAGCGCCCTGCTGCTCGCCGAGCACGACGCCGATCGGTCCGTCGGCCCCTGCGCCTCGGGCCCGCACGCGGTCGTCGGCCGTGCGCTCGCCGACGACCCCGTCCTGACCGAAGCGCACCTGGACACCCTGCTCACCGCCGACGAGGTCGAGCGCGTCACCCACGACCTGGTGTCGGCGGGAGTGCTCCGTCCGGTCACCGGTCGTCGCCGTGACCGCGCATGGGTCGCACCGGCCGTGGTCGACGAGCTCGAGGCGTTCGAGCAGCGGGTGCAGGCGGCGGCGGGCGGCTGCGAGCGCACGGCGGCCTGACCGGGGGTGCGGGCGAATAGGGTGGGACGGTGAGCAACGAGCACACCGCATCCACCCCGCCCAGCGCCGCCAAGCGGCCCGTGACACGGACCCACCACGGCATCGACTTCGTCGACGACTACGAGTGGCTGCGGGACAAGGAATCCCCCGACACCCTGGCGTACCTCGAAGCCGAGAACGCCCACACCGACGCCGCCACCGCGCACCTCGCGCCGCTGCGCGACCGCATCTTCGCCGAGGTGAAGAGCCGCGTCCAGGAGACCGACCTCTCGGTGCCGGTCCGCATGGGCGACTGGTGGTACTTCACCCGCACCGCCGAGGGCAGCCAGTACGGCGTGCACTGCCGCGTGCCCGTCGCGGGCCCCGACGACTGGACACCGCCCGCCGTCGTCGAGGGCGAATCGACGCTCCCCGGCGAGGAGGTGGTCCTCGACGGCAATGCCCTGGCCGACGGTCACGAGTTCTTCTCCCTCGGCACCTACGACATCAGCGACGACGGCACCCGCCTGGTCTACGGCATCGACGTCGAGGGCGACGAGCGGTACACCCTGCACGTGCGCGACCTGGCCTCGGGGACCGACCTCGGCGACGCCATCCCGAACACGGGCGCCGGCGCCACGTTCGACCCGGCCGGCCGCTACGTCTTCTACCCCACGGTCGACGAGTCGTGGCGCCCGGACAAGATCTGGCGCCACACGGTCGGCACCGCGGCGTCCGAGGACGTCCTGGTGTTCGAGGAGCCCGACGACCGCTACTGGGTCGGTGTCGGTGTCACCCGTTCGTCGCAGTACATCGTCATCGAGCTCGGCTCGAAGATCACGTCCGAGGCGCACGTCCTCGACGCTGCGGACCCCACCGGTGAGTTCCAGGTCGTCTGGCCCCGCCGTGAGGGTGTCGAGTACGAGATCGAGCACGCCATCGTCGGCGGCAGCGACCGGTTCCTGGTGCTGCACAACGACGGCGCCGAGAACTTCGAGCTCGTCGACGTCCCCGCCGACGACCCGACGTCCGAGCGTGACCGCCGCGTCGTCGTGGCGCACCACACCGAACGCCGCATCGAGTCGGTCGACGCCTTCGCCGGACACCTCGCCCTGGAGTACCGGTCCGAGGCGCTCCCCCGCGTCGCGATCATCCCGATCGAGGGCGACGGCTACGGCGACGCGCACGAGGTCCCCTTCGACGAAGCACTGTTCTCGGCGGGGCTCGGCGGCAACCCGGAATGGGAGCAGCCGACGCTCCGCATCGGGTACACGTCGTTCGTGACCCCCTCCGAGGTCAGCGACCTCGACCTGGCCACCGGCGAGGTCACGGTCCTGAAGCGCCAGCCCGTGCTCGGCGGCTACGACCCGGCCGACTACGTGCAGGAACGCGACTGGGCGACCGCGTCGGACGGCACCCGTGTGCCGATCTCGCTCGTCTGGCGTCGTGACGCCGTCGAGGACGGTACCCCGGCACCGCTGCACCTCTACGGGTACGGCTCGTACGAGCACTCGATCGACCCCGGCTTCAGCGTCATGCGCCTGTCGATGCTCGACCGCGGTGTCGTCTTCGCCGTCGCGCACGTCCGCGGTGGCGGTGAACTCGGCCGGCACTGGTACGAGAACGGCAAGACCCTGACGAAGAAGAACACCTTCACCGACTTCGTCGCGGTCGCCGAGCACCTGATCGAGTCCGGCCGCACGAGCGCCGAACGCCTCGTGGCCGAGGGTGGCAGCGCGGGCGGGCTCCTGATGGGTGCGGTCGCCAACCTCGCACCCGAGCGGTTCGCCGGCATCCTGGCCGCCGTGCCGTTCGTCGACGCCCTGACGAGCATCCTCGACCCGGACCTGCCCCTCACCGTCATCGAGTGGGACGAGTGGGGCGACCCGCTGCACGACGCTGAGGTCTACCGCTACATGAGCGAGTACACCCCGTACGAGAACGTCCGCGACGACGTGCAGTACCCGCAGATCCTCGCCGTGACCTCGATCAACGACACCCGCGTGCTCTACGTCGAGCCCGCGAAGTGGACCGCGAAGCTCCGCGAGGTCGGCGCGCCCGTGCTGCTGAAGACCGAGATGTCCGCCGGCCACGGTGGTGTCAGCGGTCGCTACGCGTCGTGGAAGGAGCGGGCGTTCGAACTCGCCTGGCTGCTCGACGTGCTCGGGCTCGGCGACGAGACGCCCGCCGCGGCCACCGCCAACCCGATCGCCGCGGGCTGAGCGACGCCTCGCACTTCGTGAGCAGAAGAGGTCGGGTCCGAACGCGGGACCCGACCTCTTCTGCTCACCAAGCGAACGAAGCGCACCAAGCGAACGAAGCGCACGCAGCGCGCACCCCGCTCACACGCGGTTGAGCGCGTGCACCGCCTCGTCGTAGGACTCCTCGGCCAGGCGCACCCGGTCCCCCGCGAGCACCCCGTACCCGAACGTGCCCTCACCCCCGCGCTCCGCGATCGCCGCGTTCGCCCGGAGGATGTCGAGGGCGTGCAGGGACCGCACCCGTTCGGTCAGCACGTCGGCGGCGGTGCCGATCCGCTTCCACAGTGCGTGCGGGAACGCGTCGTCGCCGAGCACGTCCATCGCCATCCGGGCGCGCATCGTCTCCTGCCACGCGGCCTCGGTGGTGGTCCGGTCGGCGGCCTCGCGCTCGGCGGCGGTGTCCGAGGTGTCGTCGGCGACGGCGGCCCGGACGAGTTCGCGCACGCGCGGCTTCACGTCGGCGCCGACGTCCTGCGCGACCTGCTTCGGTGCGCGGAGCGACCACGCCGTCGGAGCCGGTCGCTCGGCCGCGTCGTCGAGGGCGTCGAGCAGTTCGAGGAACGGCTCGCCGTGCAGGAACGCGACGACGTCCCGTACCGCCTGGTCGCGACGTTCGCGGGTCGAGGCGAGGATGCGCTCACGGGTCATCGCGTCGACCAGGTCGTCCTGCGCCGGCGACGACGCCCGCGGCAGCCGGTCGATCAGGTACTCGGCCAGCGCCGCACGCGCGGTGACGCCCGCCAGGCCGTCCGCCGCCTCGGCGGCGCGGTCGACGGCCTCGCCGTCGGGGAACGCCGGGCGGTAGGCGCCCAGGATCGCGGCGATCTCGAGGGTGGTGTCGGCCGCCTGCCGGAGGTCGGCCGTGTCGCCGGAGCGGAGCCGGGCCTCCTGGCCGAGCAGCGCGACGCGCAGCTTGCGCACCCGCTTCGCCAGGATGCGTGCGGTCGTGCCCTTGGCCGGCTTCTCCTCGGTCTGGAGGCGCGGTGCCGGTGCTCCTGCCAGCCCGCGTGCCAGCTTGGACGCGACGGCGGCGGGGCCGGCGCCGACGGCCGCGAAGCGCCCGTCGAGGGCCGCGAACAGCTCGTGGGCGATCTGCGGGTCGACGCCGTCGACGGTCTCGACCTCGACCTCGCGCCAGGTGCGCGGGGTCTCGGGGGCGTCGTCGTCGAGGCGCTGGGCGGTGACCTGGTCGTCTGCGAGCTCGGCGATCTGGTCGCCGTCCTCGTCGAGCAGTCGGGTGACGGTGCGGGTGGTGGTGATCCGGACGACGGGACGCAGCCCGCGGCCGCGGCGCTCCGTGAAGAGCGCGGCGAGGACCTCGTCGGGCACGGTGTCGGCGTCGTCGGTCAGGGGGAACTGCTGCTCGTGGCGGACCGTGTCCGACTCCGAGCGCTTGATGTGCCAGCCGGCGTCGGGGCCGCCCGTGCGACGGCGGACGGTCACCCGTGCGGCCACCAGGTCGTACCGCTCGGTGTCCCAGTAGGTCGCGTCCAGTTCGAACGGCTCCTGGTGCTCGGTGCGGAGGATGCCGCCCGCGCCGACGAGGTCGGGGAGGGCACCGCCCTCGGGCAGGTCGTAGGTGCGCTCGATCTCGAGGTGCGTGTGGCTCACACGCTCTTGTCTACCAGGCACTGCGGGGTTTCCCCGCACCCGGGGTTAGCCTGCAGGGATGAGCGACACGATCACCCGCGAGCAGTTCACGCCCGAAGCCGGCGGCGTCACGATGTTCACCACCACGTGGTGCGGCTACTGTGCCCGCCTGAAGAACCAGATGTCGAAGGCCGGGGTGCCCTTCACCGAGGTCGACATCGAGCAGACCCCGGGCACCGCCGAGCTCGTCGCCGAGGTCAACGGCGGCAACCAGACCGTGCCGACGCTGGTGTTCCCCGACGGCTCGACGGCGACGAACCCGTCCCTGGCCGAGGTGCAGTCCCGCATCTGAGCGGCGGCCCTCCGCAAAACACCGGTGTTCACGCTCCGAACACGCGCATGACGCGGTTCAGAGTGCGAACACCGGTGTTTTGCTGTCCCGGACGCGCCCGCGCTAGCCGCCGAGCGCCTCGGTCAGCAGCGCAGCCATCGCGTCGAGCTGGATGTCACCGGAGTCGACGACCTCTTCGTCCGAACCGTCGAGCGCGCGGGCGGCCAGGGACGCCTTCGAGTCGATGAGCTCGGCGATCTTGGTGTCGATCGTCTGCGCGGCGATGATGCGCCACGCGGTGACGGGCTCTTCCTGCCCGATGCGGTGCACGCGGTCGATCGCCTGGGTCTGCTCGGCGCTCGTCCACGACAGCTCGGCGAGCACGACGTTCGACGACACCTGCAGGTTCAGACCGACCCCGGCTGCGGTCAGCGAGCAGACGATGACGGCGACGTCGGGGTCGTTCACGAACGAGTCGATCTCGGCCGTGCGCTGCGTCGGGGTCTGGTCGCCGCGGATCGTGGCGGTGCGCAGCCCGCGACGGGCGAACACCTCTTCCGCCTGGTCCATCACGTCGAGGTGCTTCGCGAAGAACACGACCTTGCCGACGTTCGAGGCGAGCTGCGCCGCGTAGTCGGCCGCGAGCTGGGCCTTGGCACGGCCGATGCGGCGGACCATCGAGAACACGTTCTCGCCGGTCGACGAGGCGTCCTGGTCCTCGAGCTCCCAGCGCGCGACCTGGCGGACCAGCTTGTGGTCGATGCCGACGACCGGGTCCTGCCCGGTGCGGGCGTCGAGCGCCTGGTGGTAGCGACGGACGAGCTTCGCGGTGAGCTCGCGCTCGGCGTCACGGATGGAGCGACCCTCGTCACCGTCGAGCTCGACGGGGATGTCGGCGATCCGGCGGGCGGGGATGTCCGCGGCGACGTCGACCTTACGGCGTCGGACGATGCCCTGGTCGATGACAGCCCGGCGGGCCTCGACGAAGAACCCGGGGTCAGCCGGTGTCAGACCGATCTCCTCGAGCTCGTTCATGAGCTTCGCGCGCGGCTTCTTGTCGTCGATCCAGCCGAGGTACTCCCAGATGGTGCGGAAGTCCTCGACCGAGTTGATCAGCGGGGTACCGGTCAGCGCCATGAGCAGCGGTGCGGCGGTGCGCTGCCGGATGCGCTCGGCGATCTGCAGCACGAACCGGGCGCGCTGCGAGTCCTTGTTCTTGATGAAGTGCGCCTCGTCGACGACCATCCCCTTGAACCCGAAGTTGCCGAGCCACCCGGCGTGCCGGTCGAGGATCTCGTAGTTCACGATGACGATGTCGGCGAACCCGTCGAGGTCGTTGCCGTCCCCGTGGATCACCGTGGCGCGGTGGTTCGGCACCCAGCGCTCGGCTTCACGCGCCCAGTTCGTCTTGACGACGTTCGGCACGACGACGAGCAGCGGGAACGCGTTCGCGGCGTCGGCGGCGAGCAGCGACTGTGCGGTCTTGCCGAGGCCGGGCTCGTCGGCGAGCAGGAACGTGCGGTGCCCCTGCGACGCGGCGGCGACGAGTTCCGCCTGGTGCTTCATGAGCGTGGTGCCCGAGCGCGAGTGCAGCGTCGTGGGCTCCGGCAGCGGCATCGTCGCCGCTCCCCCGCCCGCGCCGTACTCGAACGACTTGAACAGCGGCCCGAACAGCTCCCAGTTCGCCAGGCGACGCGGGTGCGCGACGGGCTGGTCGGCGAGGGCGAAGTCCGGCGGCATGAAGGGGTTCGCCAGCTGGCGCTGCACGACCGCCTGCGGCACGACGGCCCGCACCGGGGTCTCGACCACCGCGGCCGGCTCGGACGCGATGACGAGGTCCTCCGGCTGCAGTTCCATGCCGCCGGCGATCATCATGTCGCGCTTGACCGCACGCGTCGCCTCGGACACCTGCACCTCTTCGGCGAGGAGCTGGATGACGCTGGTGTCGCGCGCCGCCGTCTTCGCCAGGATCGTGGCCACGCCGTCGAGCCGCTTGAGCTGCTCGGCGCGCTGCGCGTCGGTGAGCTCCGTGTCGGCCTTCACCCGTGCGCGCTCTTCGCGCATGAGCAGGGCGACCGCCTGGAACTTCGTCCGGTTCGATGCCTTGAGCGGTCCGCGCTGCGCCGCGGCCTCGACCTCGCGCACAGCGCGGGCGAGGACGGGGATGACGCCGTCGTTGTCCAGCGGCCTGGTGCGACGTGACGCGGTCCGCGTCCCGCCGGCAGCACGCCGGGTGCCTGATCGAGCCAACGCTCCTCCTGTTCCGCCCACACGTCGGGGCGATCCGCCCGTGGGGCGGGAAGTCCTGCACCGGCGCCTGGCGCGGCTCCGGTTCAGCTGCGGGCCACCGTGGCCCACCGCATCGCCGGTCCCCGCATCGGGACGTCCGGTGGACTCCCGCGAGCCGTTCCACACGAGCACCTGCCGGGAGCAGGTTCGGACGGTCCGCGCCGGGATCCGGCGTCGTCACACGCACGTGATGCCCCCTCGGGGCGGTCACGGCCCGGTCCCCGCGTCGATCAAGTGATCGACGGCTGCGTCCGGAATCGACGCGGCACGCGGGAACGCGGTGCGTGCGCGCTCAGTTTACTCCCGGACCACCGTCGGAGGCGACCGGCGCGTTGCCCGCGCGCGTCGCGACGGCGGACGGGAGGCCCGTGGCGGGCCCGACCCGGGCCTCCAGTCCGCCCTTCGGTCGCGGTCACCCCACCGAAGCGACACATCTCCGGGTCCCTGCCCCGGTGACCCCGCGAAAGCGACAGGACGCCGCGGATGTTCCGCGCAGAACTGTCGCTTTCGCGACAGCGGCGTCGCGTCTCAGACCTGCGGTGCGGACCGCGGGCGGGTCGAACCACCGGTCGGGAGGCTCGGGGCCGCGTCCGCCAGGGCGGCCTGCGTCGCGGCGAGGAGCTGCTGGGCCGTCTGGATCCCGTTGGCGGAACCGGTGGTCGCCTGGCCGCCGGCGTGGGCGAGCAGCTGGGCGCCGATGGCGGGTCCGATGCGGTCGGCCTCGCGCGGGTTGCGCGCGACCCAGTCGCGGGCGATCGCGTCGGCGAGGCGCTCGGCGGCGGCGCCGCGCTCGGCGTCGCCTCGGGACCGGTGCCAGAGCCCGGTGACCACGAGGTGGGCGACGACGGCACCGACGTCACGGACCGGGAAGCCCCAGCCCGCGGTGTCGATGTCGAGCAGGCCGGAGATGCGCCACGGCTCGTCCTCGTCGACGAAGACCTGCTCCAGGTGCAGGTCGCCGTGCACGACCTGCTTGGTCGAGCTCGACCAGCCGATGGAGCGGCGGCCGATGGCGTCGTACAGGCGGTCGATCTCCTCGGCGTCGTGCGGCAGGGCGGCGATGAGCGTGCGACGGTGCCAGTCGGCGTGGTCCATCGCGTCGGCGCGCGCCTGCTGGGTCATCGGGACGGTGGCGACCCGGCCGCTCAGCGCGGCGAGCGACGCCACGAAGCGGGGGTCGTCGGCGATGTCGAGGATGCGGCTGCCGGCGGGCACCCCGCGGATGCGCTCGAGCACGAGCAGACCGTCGCCACGGCTGGACAGCACACGCGGCACCGGCAGACCGGCCGCGACGAACTGCTCGTGCGACTGCACGATCGGCGCGACCCGGTGCGGACGGACGATCTTCAGGAACAGGGTGCGCTCGGGGGCGTCCACGCGCACGACCGCGCGCTTGCCGGGCCGGTACGCCGCCACGGTGAGCACCGGGTCGGTGACGGGCATGCCGAGCGTGGTCAGCAGCTCGGCGACGGCATCGCGGTAGGTGACCTGCGGCAGCACCGGCAAGCCGGGGTCGTTGGGGTACGCCCACACCGACACCGGGTCGCCCGTCGCCGGGTCGGTGACGATCGCGCTGTTCTGGTCGTGGGTGCCGCCGGTGTCGACGTAGGTCAGGACCGTGGCGCGCTGGCCGTTGCGGTCCACCGTGTCGACCTCGTAGCCGTACAGGTAGCCGTTGCCCGAGGGCTCGACGGAGTGCGCCCGCGCGGCCACCACGGAGGTCCCGGAGCCGGCGAAGGCCTGCGGGATGACGCGCTCATGGTTGGGCCACACGACATCAGTCAACCGTGTCGCACGGGTTTCGTCGCGTTCGTGCACGGCTCGGCGCGCGGCCGGTGGCTACCGTGGTCGGTGTGAACCCGGTCGCGCGTCTCCGCAGCTCCAGTCGCACGCCGTTCCTGCAGGTCGTGAAGACCGCCGTCGCGGTGGTCGCCGCCGTGCTCCTGTGCCGCCTGGTCATCCAGGGGCCGTTCCCCACCTTCGCGGCGATCGCCGCGCTGCTCGTGGTGCAGCCGAGCGTCAACCAGTCGTTCGTGAAGGGGCTCGAGCGGAGCGCGGGCGTCGTGATCGGCGTCGTGCTCGCCACCGGGTTCCACCTGCTGCTCGGCGACGGTGTGTTCGTCGTGCTGCTCGTCATCGTGCTCGCGATCCTCATCGCGTGGGCACTCCGGCTCACCCCGACCTCGGCCACCCAGGTGGGGATCAGCGGGATGCTCGTGCTCACCGCCGGGGTCGTGACGCCGAACTACTCCGCCGACCGGATCCTCGAGACCGTGATCGGTGCGATCGTCGCCCTGGTCGTGAACGCGCTCATCGTGCCGCCCGTGCTGCTCGAACCGGCCCACCTCGCCGTCGCCCGGCTCGCCCGCGACACCGCGGTGGCGTTCGAGCGGATCGCGATCGGCCTGACCGAGGGGTGGGACCGCGAGCGCTGGGACGAGGCGCTCGTCGCGGCCCGCGCACTGCGGCAGCAGCACGCCAAGGCCGAGGCGTCCCTGGGGTCGGCGCGCGAGTCCCTGACGATGAACCCGCGCAGTGGCCGGCACCGGACGATCCTCGACCGCGACGTGGTGACCACCGACCACCTGCGCGTCCTGGTGACCCGGGTCACCGGGATGACCCGGGCGATCCGCGACAACACCGCACCGGACCTGCGCGACGACCCGGTGGTGCACGGCATCGCGACCGAGGTGGCACGGATCGGCGCGGACGTCCGGGCCCTCAGTGCGCGGGTCGAGTCGACGCGGCTCGACCCGGTGGACGGGGTCGGCGGAGCGGACACTGCTGCCTCCGGGCCGGACGTCGGGCCGTGGGCGGAGGCCTCCGAGCCGGCGCTCACCGCGCCGCTCGAGGTGGTGCGGCCGAACTCCCGGCACTGGGTGCTCATCGGGGCACTGCTCGAGGACATCCGACGGGTGCGTGGCGAGCTGCTCGGCGAGGACGACTAGCGCCGGCACACCGGCACGTTGCGCTTGCGCGCTGCTGGGCGTCAGCGCGCTGCTGGGCGTCAGCGCGCCGCGCAGGCCGCTTCCGACGCCGTCCGCACGACGTCCGACCAGATCACCGCGGTCGGCACGACGTCGGTCGCGGTCGCACCCGGGATACCGGCGTCGGCGTACCGGCTGATCTCGGCGACGACGGCCTCGGTGCCGACCTCGCGTGCAGCACGGCTCGCCACGTCCGGTACCGCCGTCCGCAGTTCCGCGACCACGCGGTCGCGCGGTGCGTCCTCCAGCTGCGCGAGCGCGCCGATGCCCTTCCACGCGGCGTCCAGTTCGGCGCGCAGGCGCACGATGGCCGGGTGGTCGATCGAGTCGTTCATGATCCCCCAGTGCGGGCGGCGCATCGGGTCGCGCTGTCCGCTGCCGGAGCCTAGCAACGAAGCAAGCGGCGCTCACGTCCCTAGAACGTGGGACAGACCGTTCTGCTTTGTCCTGTGACGAGATTCAGCGAGTCGGACCCGCAGAACGGCCGTCCGCGCCGGTTCGATGCCACGATGGGTCCGAGGAGGTCCACTATGCGGCTGTTGGTGGTCGAGGACGACGACGAGATGCGTGCCCTGATGGAACGCGGACTCGCGGCCGAGGGGTACCGGGTCACGGCCGTCGAGAACGGTGTCGAGGCGCTCATCGCCCTCGGCGAGCAGGCGTTCGACCTGGCGGTCGTGGACGTGATGATGCCCGGCATGTCCGGCTTCGAGCTCGCCCGGCGGATCCGTGAGCGCGAGGACCCCGTGCGGATCCTGCTCGTGACCGCGCGCGATGCCGTCGACGACCGCGTGTTCGGGCTCGACGCCGGTGCGGACGACTACCTCACCAAGCCCTTCGCCTTCGCCGAGCTCACCGCTCGGCTGCGTGCGCTCGGCCGTCGTGAGTCCGCCGGGGCACCCCGCACGATCGAGGTCGGGGACGTCTCCATCGACTCCGAGGCCCGCCGCATCTCGATCAAGGGCCAGCGCGTCGCCGTGAGCCCCACCGAGTTCGCCCTGCTCCGACTGCTCGCCCGGTCCGCCGGCAGTGTCGTCGACCGCCCGAAGATCCTCGAAGAGGTCTGGGACGGTTCGCAGCACGTCGACCCGAACGTGGTCGAGCAGTACATCTCGTACCTCCGCAAGAAGCTCACCGCGCACGAGGCCACCGTCGCCATCGCCACGGTCCGCGGTCGCGGGTACCGCCTGGATCTGCTCGGGGCGTGAGCGGGGCCGACGACGCCCCACGATCGGACCGCCGACGCGGCGGTCCGATCCGGCCGCTGCGTCTGCTGTCGCTGCGTGCCCGGATCACGATCGGCTCGACAGCGATCGCCGCGATCGTCATCCTGCTGCTCGTCCTGGTGATGCGCTTCCAGGTGGTGAGCGTCGTCGCGAGTGCGACCCGCACCCTGCTCGACGCCGATGCCGACCCGTACGTCGCCACGCTCGAGGTCGACAGCGACCCCGACCTCTCGCCGCCGGGCAACGCGCAGCTCGTCGCCGTCGTGTCCCCGTCCGGCGAGATCGTGCTGTCGACGATGCCCGATCGTGTCGAGCAAGCGCTCGGCAGTCTGCGGTCCACCCCCGCCGGCACCTCGATCATCACGGCATCCGGCTCGGAGTACCGCGTCGTGGTGGAGCACCCCGTCAACGAGGCCGGCCGCTGGACCGTCGTCGCCGCCCGCAACTCGCAGGCCGAGGCCATCGTCGTCGACGACCTCACGACGACGCTGTCGCTGACCGGCCTGGCCATCCTGCTCGCGTTCGGCGTGGCGTCCTGGGTGCTCGCGACCACCGCGCTGCGCCCGGTGAACCGGATGCGCCGCGAGGCCGAACGGCTCTCCGTGGCCCCGGAGCGTGCCGAACTGCCGGTGGGCCCCGCCCAGGACGAGCTGGCGTCCCTGGCGACCACGCTCAACGCCTTCCTCGCCCGGACCCGGCAGGCGACCGAGCGCGAACGCCAGATGGTGTCGGACGCCAGCCACGAGCTCCGGACGCCCCTGGCCATCCTGACGACCCAGCTCGACCTCGCCTCGCTCGACGGCAACGACGCCGCCGCCCTCGCCGCCCACATCGAACGCGCCAAGCACAGCGTCGCGCGGTTGTCACGGCTGGCGAACGACCTGCTCGCCCTGTCGCGGATCGAGGAGTCGGAGCGCCGTGAACAGGACGGCGACCGGCGCCCCGAGACCGCCTGGTCGGACCTCGGCGACGAGGTGATGGCCGCGGTCGACCGCGTCCGGCTCATCGCGTCGGCGAAGGACATCACCGTCGACTTCGACCTCGAGCCGCCCGTCGCCGTCGGCGGTTCCGGCCCGGGCATCGGCGGCGGCACCGTCGAACCGCGGTACCGGATCGACACCGGCGGGATGGCCCAGCTCGTCACGAACATCGCGGGCAACGCCGTGGCCGCACTCCCCCGCGGCGGCGGCATCTTCGTGTCCTGGCGGAGCACCGGCGGCGAGGGCGTGCTGCAGATCACCGACGACGGCCCCGGCGTGCCCGAGTCCTTCATCCCGGTGGCGTTCGACCGCTTCACCCGTCCGGACGAGGCCCGGACGTCCCGCCCGAACCCGGACCCGTCGACCGGTGCCGGCGCCCTGCCCGGCGGCTCGGGGCTGGGACTCGCGATCGTGCGTGCGGTGGCGGAACGGGCGGGAGGCACGGCGTCGCTCCGCAACGTGCCCGCCGGTGGGCTCGAGGTCACGATCAGCCTGCCCGAGGTGCGCTGAGCACGACCGCTCACTGGAAGTCCCGCGAGCGGGTGCGGACGGACAGCGACAGGTGCTCGATGCGGTCCGCCACCAGGTTGACGACCCCGTCGGGCGAGCGCTCGAGGATGCCCCGGACGATCACCGCCGGGGACTCCCGCGCCACCCGGCGGAAGCGCCCCCAGACCCCGACGCTGCAGATGACGTTGACCAGCCCGGTCTCGTCCTCGACGTTCAGGAACGTGATGCCGGAGGCCGTCGCCGGACGCTGCCGGTGCGTCACGATCCCGCCGACCTCGACCCGTCGTCCGGTCTCGGCGGTCGCGGTGTCCTGCACGCTGAGCACCCGGCGGGCGGCGAGCCGGTCGCGCACGTGCCGGACGGGGTGGTCGTCGGTCGTCATGCCCGTCGACCACATGTCGGCGATGAGCACGTCCCCGCTCGTCATCTGGCCGAACAGCGGCGGCTGCACGAACACCTGCGTGTCCGGCAACTGGTCGGGGCGCTCGGCGGCCGCCTGGGCAGCTGACCACATCGCACCGCGGCGGTCGATGTCGAACGGGGCGAAGGCGTCGGCGGCTGCGAGGGCCTCGAGCTGCGGCGTGGTGAGCCCGACCCGGCGGGCCAGGTCCGACATGTCGCGGAAGGGACCGTTGGCGTCCCGCTCCGCGACGATCTTCTCGGCGCTCTTCCGGCTGAGCGACGCGACCTCGGCGAGCCCGAGCCGCACGGCGAAGGCACCGTCGCGTCGGTGGCTCGCGGTGTCGTCGGGGAGCGCCTTGTCGAAGGGCAGCACCGGTGGCTGCTCGGCGGCCAGGCACGCGTCGGCACCGGCAGGGGCATCCCCGTCCGGCAGCGGTTCGAGCGTGGCGTCGACCCCGGACCGCAGGATGTCCGGTCGCAGCACGCGGACGCCGTGCCGCCGGGCGTCGGCGACCAGGGTCTGCGGTGAGTAGAACCCCATCGGCTGTGCCCGGAGCAGTGCCGCCAGGAACGCCCCCGGGTAGTGCAGCCGCATCCACGCGCTCGCGTAGACGATGAGGGCGAAGCTGATCGAGTGACTCTCCGCGAAGCCGAAGTTCGCGAACGCCTGGATCTTCGCGTAGATCGCGTCGGCGTCGGCCCCGTGGATGCCGTTGTCCGCCATCCCCGCGTACAGCTTGTCGCGCAGCCGGTCGATCTTCTCGTGCCCGCGCTTCGACCCCATCGCCCGTCGCAGCAGGTCGGCGTCGTCACCGGAGCAGTTGCCGACCGCGATCGCCATCTGCATGAGCTGCTCCTGGAACAGCGGGACCCCAAGGGTGCGTTCGAGCACGGGTTCGAGCGCCGGGTGCATGTACGTGATCGGTTCCTCGCCCGTGCGCCGGCGGATGTACGGGTGCACCGCGCCGCCCTGGATCGGCCCGGGTCTGACGAGTGCGACCTCGATCACCAGGTCGTAGAACCGGCGCGGGAGCAGTCGGGGCAGGGTGCCCATCTGCGCGCGGGACTCCACCTGGAACACCCCGATCGTGTCCGCGCGGCACAGCTGGTCGTAGACCCCCTGTTCTTCCTTCGGGATGGAGTGCATCTCCCAGCGCTCCCCGCAGTGCTCTGCCGCCAGGTCGAACGAGTACTGCAGGGCCGCGAGCATGCCGAGCCCGAGCATGTCGAACTTCACGAGCCCCATGTAGGCGCAGTCGTCCTTGTCCCACTGCAGCACGGTGCGGCCGTCCATCCGGGCGTGCTCGATCGGCACGACCTCGCCCACCGGACGGTCGGTCAGCACCATGCCGCCGGAGTGGATGCCGAGGTGCCGCGGGAACCCGAGGACGTCGCTCGCGAGCCCGACGACCGCGGGCGGGATGTCGTGGTCCTGGCTCTCGGTCACCGAGCCCCACCGCTCGACCTGCTTCGACCAGGCGTCCTGCTGCCCGGGGCTGTGGCCGAGCGCCTTCGCCATGTCGCGCACCGCGCCCTTGGGCCGGTAGGTGATGACGTTCGCGACCTGGGCGGCGTTGTGCCGGCCGTACTTGGCGTACACGTACTGGATCACCTCTTCGCGGCGGTCCGAGTCGAAGTCGACGTCGATGTCGGGTTCCTCGTCGCGCATCGCCGACAGGAACCGCTCGAACGGCAACCCGTACCGGATCGAGTCCACCGCGGTGATCTCGAGCAGGTAGCAGACCGCCGAGTTCGCCGCCGAGCCACGCCCCTGGCAGAGGATGCCCCGACCGCGGGCGTACTGCACCATGTCGCGCACGATCAGGAAGTACCCCGGGAAGTTCTTCTCCTCGATCACGGACAGCTCCCGCTCGATGCGCTCCCGCTTGCGGGGGTCGACGCCGTCGGCGCTGCCGGGGTAGAACCGCCGGGCACCCGTCCACGTGAGCTCGCGGAGCCACGACATCGCGGTGTGTCCGTCCGGGACGTCGAGGTCGGGCAACCCGGGCTGCACGGTCTTCAGCCGGAACCCGAGCTCGTCGGCGAGTTCCACGGTCCGCTCGATCGCGCCGGGGTAGCGCCCGAACCGTCTGGCCATCTCGGCGCCGGAGCGCAGGTGGGCGGTGTCGGCGGCCGGCAGCCAGCCGTCGATCTCGTCGAGGCTGCGGCGGGCACGCACCGCCGCGAGCGCGGTCGCCACCGGGAACCGGTCGGGGGTGGCGTAGTGCACGTTGCCGGTGGCGACCAGGGGCAGCGCGTGCTTCGCGGCGAGGGCGGCCAGGGCGTCGTTGCGGGCGCTGTCGAGCGGGTCGCCGTGGTCGAGCAGCTCCACGACGACGTTGCGGCTGCCGAACCGGTCGAGCAGCACCCGGAGCGCGGTCTCGGCGGCGGACTCGCCACCCTGCTCGAGGGCCTGCCGCACGGAGCCCTTCCGGCACCCGGTGAGGACGCGCCAGTGCCCGTCCGCCCGCGCGGCGAGGTCGTCGAGGTCGTACTGCGGGCTGCCCTTCTCGGACCCGGCTGCCAGGTGTGCGCTCGTCACCGCGCCGGCGAGCCGGTGGTAGCCGTCCTGACCGTCGGCGAGCAGGAGCAGGTGCGAGCCCTCGGGGTCGGGCACACCGTTCTGCGGTTCGGTCAGCCCCAGGGACAGCTCGGTGCCGAACACGGTGCCGACCTGCGGGTACGACTCGGCGACCTCGGCCATCCGGGCGGCCCCGTAGAAGCCGTCGTGGTCGGTGAGCGCGAGGGCGTGCAGTCGGAGCCGAGCAGCTTCTTCGAACAGGTGCTCGGGCTGACTGGCGCCGTCGAGGAAGCTGAAGGCCGAATGCGCGTGCAGTTCGGCGTACGGCACCACGGGCCCGCCGTCGGTGTCGAGCGGTGACGGGACGTACGGCTCGCGCTTCCGCGACCACGCGGGGCTGTCGCCGCCGTCGCCGTCGTGCGCCGTGCCCGGGCTCCGCTTGTCGGACAGCGCGCGCTCGAACTGCGACCACGGGATGGGTGGGTTGCTGTAGCCCATCAGGTCACGCTCCTGTCGGTGGTGGTGGTGGTCGGGGTCACGTCGCGATCGCCTCGGCCCACCAGCGGTGGTCCGCCAGCACCAGGTACCAGGCACGCCCCTCGGCGTCGACGAGCTGCAGCCGGTGCAGGCGTCGACCCCCTGACTCCCACCACCGGACGACGAGCGGCCACGGACCCGCCCAGGCCGTCACGGCCGAGAAGCCGCCGCCCCGGTCGCCCTCGGCACGGAACCGTTCGGGTGCGCCGGACAGCACGCCACGCTCGTCGACGTCGACACTCGCACCACCGACGGCGACGACGTCGACCGGTCGGGGGCGCTCGAGCACGGTGGCAGGGGGCGGGCCGGGCAGCTTGCCGGGCCACGGGCGGTCGCGGACGGTCGCCAGGGCTCGCTCACCGCCGGCGGGTGCGTCGCCCCACGGCACGAGCACCACGCGCTCGGACAGGGTGCGGCCCCCACCGATGCGCGGACTCACCACACCGTCGTGGCCGACCATGCCCTGGATCCGGGCGAGGCCGTGGTGCACACGCTCGTCCGGGCCGGATCCCCACAGCCCGCGCTCGTGGTTCGCCATGTCGTCGACGGCGACCGGCTCGAGCACGACCGTGGTGACCGGCGCCTCGAGCCCGCTGGGGTCCACCCCGCCGGCGAGCTGCCACCGCACCCGGTCGACCACGTCGGCGGCGTCGAACCAGCGCGGGTGCGCCCAGGTCCGTTCGAGGAGGATGTCGCGCTCGTCGACGATCCCCACACGGATGGTCGTCGCCACGAGCCCCGCGGCCCGGAGTCGCTCGGCGAAGTCGTCGGCGGAACGCCGGAACGCGAACGCGATCTGGTCGGCACGGTCCAGCGGGGGCTCGAACGACGCCTCGACCCGGAGTTCCGGCGGGATCTCCCGCGCCGCGATCTCGCGGGGGTCGCGGCCCCCGGCCAACCGGTGCAGGAACGCCCCGGCCACGCCGAAGCGGTCCCGCACCTGCTCGTCGCCGAGTGCCGCGAAGTCGCCGAGCGTGGTGATGCCGAGCCGGTCGAGCACCGTCGTGAGGTCGGGGTCGCCGAGCACGCCGAGCGGCAGGTGCGCGAGGAAGTCCGCCGATCCCCCGACGGGCACGAGTCGCACCCGTTCGCCGGGACGCACCGGACGGGCCCGGGCGGCCTGGTCCGCCGCGAACGGGGTGTCGGCCACCCCGGCCCGCACCGCGGGGGCGCCGTGGTCGGCCGCGATGCCGGCGAGGGTCGCCGCCGCCGCGCGCTCACCGCCGTAGTACCGGGCCGGCCCGCGGGCGCGGAGCGCGAGGGTGCCCGGCCGCAGCACCTCGACCCCGGGGACCGCCGCCTCGACCGCACGGATGACGGGCTCGAACGCGCGGTGGTCGAGGGCGTCGTCGTAGGGCTGCACGAGGAGCTCGGGGCACCGCGCCTGCGCCTCACGCACGCGGAGCCCACGCACGACACCCTGCTCACGCGCGGACGCGGAGCTCGCGAACACGAGCCCCTTCGCGGTCAGGGCGAGGGGCTGCTCCGGCGGGGTGCCACCGGCCCGAGCCGCCGCGATGACCGGCCAGTCCGGGCACCAGAGCACGATCGTCCGGGTCGGGGGTGGTTCGGGCAGCGCCGCTCCCCGCGTGATCGCGTCGGTCCGGACGCGCCCGGAGGCGATCACGACGCCACCGCCACGGGCCGCAGCACGCGGGTGTCCCCGGAGCCCACCGTCGGCACCGGTGTGGCGGCCCGGACCGCACCGTCGGCCGCGGGCAGGAGCAGCTCGGCGGTCGCCGGACGCACCGCGCCGGCCCGCCCGGTCGCGGTCACGGTGGCCCGGCGCTCCGTCAGGTGGCCGTGGCCCTGACCGATGCCGCTCCACGTCGAGGACGTGACCCGCAGCGTGACGTCCGCCCCGGGCCAGGAGCCGAGCGCGACGAGTGCGCCACCGCGCTGTCGCAGGCGGGCCGACAGCCGTGCCACGTCGCCCGGCACGACCCGGCCGAGCGGTCGGGTGAGGACGATCTGGGCGACGTCGGCCATCGCCGCCGTCACGGCGAGCCACTGGTCGCCCGGATCGGGGACGAGCACGAGCCGTTCGAGGTCGATCCCCGCGGCAGCGGCGGCTTCGATCCCGAAGGACGGCACCCCGACGACCGCACACCACGCCCCGGCCGCCGAGGCCGCCTGCAGCATCGTGATCGCGAGCAGCACCGACTCGGGGACGGCGTAGGTGCCACCGACCCGGATCGCGCCGCCGGGCAGCAGGGGTTCGAGTGCCGGGGCCGTGGGGAGCCCGGCGGTGTCGACCCGGGTGGACTCCATGTCGGCCACCCGGGACCGCAGGGACGTGATGCGGTCGAGCGCGGCCCGGGCATCGCTCAGGTGGTCCGGCCCACGGCGCGCACCGCCACCGCCCGCACCGCTGCCGCCGCGTGCAGCACCGCTCCGCCCGCCCCGGTCCGGGGTGGGCGATCGGAGTGCCGCCGCCGTCTGCATGCCCTCATATTCGAACATGTGTTCGATGATGTCAATCGCGTCCGACATCCGCGGACAGTCCTGGTCGAACACGTGTTCGGATCAGGGCATCAGCTCACCAGCCGGCGACCGCCCCGACCCCGCCGAGCACCGACCGCGTCTTGGTCTCGACCTCGTCCGCCTCGTCCGCGGGCACCGACGACCAGGTCACCGCTCCCCCGGCTCCGAGGGTCCGGGAACGCACCTCTCCCGACTCGTCGAGCACGGTCACGAGGCTACGGATCGCCACCGACAGGTCGACCGCCCCGCTCGCCGAGAAGTACCCGATCGCCCCGGAGTACACCCCGCGCGGCGCCCCCTCGAGCCGGTCCGCGATCGCCGTGGCACTGCTCTTCGGCGCCCCGGTCATCGACCCCGGCGGGAACGCCGCGTGCACCACGTCGGCCCGCGACGTCCCCGGCGGCAGCACCGCCCCGATCGTCGAGACCAGCTGGTGCACGCTGGCGTACGTCTCGACGGCGCACAGCCGCTCGACGTGCACCGACCCGGGCACCGCGGTCCGCAGCAGGTCGTTCCGCAGCAGGTCGACGATCATCACGTTCTCGGCGCGGTCCTTCGGGCTCGCCGCCAGGTCGTCCCGCGCAGCCGCGTCCGCCACCGCGTCGGCGAGCCGCCGCCGCGTGCCCTTGATCGGCTCCGCGAGCACCGCTCCGGCCGCGTCGATCCGCAGGAACCGCTCCGGTGACCGGCTCGCCACGTGCAGCGGGCCGAGCCGCAGGAACGCGCCGAACGGCACCGGGTCGGCCGCCCGCATCCGCAGGTACTCGCCCAGGTGCGGGTCCGTACCGGGGCCGCCACGGGCCTCCAGTCCGACCGCGAAGGCGGTGGTGAGGCAGACCTGGAACGCGTTCCCCTCGCGGATCTCCGCGCGGCACGCGTCGACCGCCCGCTCGTAGGCGGCACGCGTCACACGTCCGGTCGCCGTGGACACCCCGGCCGGGAGGCCCGTGGCCGCGTCCACGACGCCGGCCGACGTCGTGGGGATGGTGAGCTCCTCGAGCCACACGCGGTTCCGCGCGCTGGCCGCCGGTTCCGCGTCGGCGACGAGCGCGAGCGCCCAGGCTCCACCGGTGTGGTCGACGACGACGGCTCGGTCGACGAACCGCAGGTCGGCGTCGGCGTGCCCGTCGGCGGTACGGTCCGGGCCGCCGGACTCGCGGCCGAGCTCGTAGCCGAGGAACCCGACCCAACCCAGCGCGAACCCGCACCCGACGACCGGCTCGGGCAGGCTGGGCGTGCGTCGGAGCAGGTCAGCCAGCACCGCGAAGGCCGGACGCCCCTCGGACCGGGCGGGCCCGAACCACTCCTCGGCGGGCGCGGCGACCGTCAGGTGCGCGCGACGGTCCTGGTGCCGGAACCGGGCGGCGAACGGCCCGTCCGTCCACGCCAGCACGGAGAAGCGCGCCCGGGGCCGAGCCGTGGCGGGAGCACCGTCCGGCAGGCCGGAGTCGAGCCACACCAGGTCCCCGGGGACCTGCGCCGCCAGGGCCGCGAGGTCGGGGACCGGGTCGAGTCGGCGGACCTCGACGCGGACGCCGGGGCCGGGGGTGCTCAGATCGCGACGATCGTCCATGCGGCGGCGTGCGAGGCACCGGGCACGAGCACCACGAGGCCGCGGTCCTCGCCGTCGTTGAAGGCGTCGGGGGCGCACGTCATCGGCTCGACGGCGAGACCGGCGCGGTGGTACTCGGGGACGACGTGGTCGGCGGTGTGCACCTGCGCCCAGCCGCACTCCGGCCCGAAGGTCGCACGGACCCCGTGACCGTCCGCCGCCGTGACCGCGATGGTGGCGAGGCCGGCGGCGTCGCGGTCGAAGCCGGTGAAGGCGTGGTCGATGAACCGGTCACCGATCAGCGTGGGCGTGCGCAGGTCGAACTCGTCGTGCACGGGGACCAGGTCGGTCGGGACGAGCCGGTCCGGCGTCACCTCGAGCACCTGGGCGGCGGGGAGCGTCAGGGTCCAGTCGTCGACGGTGCCGGTGCCCGCGACGAGGTACGGGTGCGGGCCGGTCCCCCACGGTGCGTCCTCGGCCCCGGTGTTCGTCCCGGTGATCGTGGTGTGCAGCCCGTCGGCGTCGAGCCGGTACTCCACGGTGACCGCGACGCGGTACGGGTAGCCCTGCTGCGCCTGGACGGTCGTGGCGAGCACCACGCGGTCGTCCGCCTGCTCCTGCACGCGGAAGTCCGTCCACGCGACGAGTCCGTGCAGGGCGTGGTGCCGTGCGGGCTCGGTGAGGGCCAGTTCGTGATCGACGCCGCCGAACGAGTACTCGCCGTCGACGATCCGGTTCGGCCACGGGGCCAGGACGGCACCGCGGAAGACCGGGCGGACCTCGTCGGCGTCGAACGGGACGACCAGGTCTCGGCCCTCGTGCCGCAGGGTCCGCAGTGTCGCTCCGACGGTGGCGATGTCGGCCGTGTACCCGGCGGAGGCGATCGTCAGCGGGGACCCGGACAGCGGCGCGTCGTTGCTCATGCGCTCAGCGTATCGGGCCGCCGAGCGCCGCCGGGCGCAACGAAAAACCCCGCCGTTCCGAGGAACGACGGGGTTGAGGGTGGATCTGAGGGGACTCGAACCCCTGACCCCCTGCATGCCATGCAGGTGCGCTACCAGCTGCGCCACAGACCCAGATCGTGCTGCTTCCGTACCAACCGGTTCCCCGGAGGCACCATAGAAGCGTACACCATGCGAACGCCGGGCAACGAAATCGAAGCCGTCACCCGGGCGCGTCGCTGATCAGGCGGTGTGGTCCACCGGGAGCTCGAGCGGGATCGTCGGGCAGTCGGCCCAGAGACGCTCGAGCGAGTAGTACTGACGGTCTTCGTCGTGGAAGACGTGCACGATGATCTCGCCGAAGTCGATGAGGACCCAGCGGCCCTCGGTACGGCCTTCGCGGCGGAGCGTCTTGGCACCGAGCTCGAGGAGGCGTTCCTCGACGGCATCGGCGATGGACTGCACGTTGCGCTCGTTCCGACCGGTTGCGAGCAGGAACACGTCCGTGAGCTGCAACGGCCCGGTCACGTCGAGAGCGACGAGGTCCTCGGCCTGCTTGGCGTCGGCCGCGAGTGCTGCGGCCTGCACGAGTTCCAGTGCGCGAGTGGAGGCGGTCACGGATTCCTTCCGGTCGTCGAACCGACGGACAGCCGGTTCGCTTGATGGGTCACGATCATAAGCCACCCCGCCGACAGCGGCCAGGCCAGGGTCGGCGGGGTGGTGGAGAACGGACGTCGAGGACGGCAGCGGTCAGCCGCCGAACGCGTGGGTGGTGAGCAGTGCGGTGATGATCACGCCGGCCGCGGCCAGCCCGACCGCGCCGACCGTCACACCGAGGATCAGCGGCGTGCGCGACTCCTTCGGCTTGGCGGCGGCGAGCACGACCTGACGGGTCGAGGTGTGGCTGGACACCGCGCGGCTGGCCCGGACCGGGCTGGCGTCGGTCTCGGGCTGCTCGTCCTGCTGCTCGAGCAGGCGGTCGACCTCGGCGCCGTCGATCGGCCGGTGCGACCCCGTCGACGACAGCGACGCCGGCAGGTCGATCGACCCGGTCAGGATCACCTCGCCCGTGGCGTTGAGTGCACCGGTGGGGTCGGCCAGGGCCGAGTTCGGCAGGATGATCGCGTTCGTGTTCGTCACAGCGACGCGACGGGTGCCGGTCTCGGCGTCGTGCACCTCGGAGTCGTTCGAGTCGTGCGCCTGCTGCGACCAGTGGCCGGCGGGCGGCGCGAAGGCCGTGGTCACCGGCTTCGGCTCGGTCGGGCGCTGGAACGCGGCGGGGACCTTCGGAGCCTCGGTCGCGGGCTCGGGCAGCGGCACCTCGTTGGTGTCGTCGTCCTCGGGGTCGAGCGAGAGCGGGAACACCGCGGGGGTCGCCGCGGCGGCGTTCGTCGGGATCGGCACCGGCGTGACGGCGGGCTGCGACCCGGCAGCGGGAGCGGGAGCGTCGTCGGCAGACCGATCCGGAGCGTCCTCGGACGACTCGTCCGCCGGTGCGACGTCGGCCGTCTCGTCCGCAGGGGCGTCGGACTCGGGGACGTCGTCCGCCGGGGCGTCGGTCTCCGGCGCACCGGACTCAGGGACGTCGGTCGCGGACGCGTCGGGCTCGGTGACGTCGGCGGGCGGCGACCACGTCGACCGGTGGCGGCGGGGCTCCTCGGCGTGCGCAGCGGCCTCGTCGAGGGGCTCGAGCGCGTCCGGGGACCCGTCGGCCTCGGTGGCCTGGGCGACGGCGGCCTGGTCGAGGACCGTCGGGGCAGCGGGCTGCTCCTCGTGCGCGGCCTCGGCGTCCGGAGCGCTCTGCGGCGCGGCGGAGGGGTCGATCGTGTCCACCGACCCGAGGACGTCCTCGACGGTGCGGTCGGACGACTGGGGCGTGGGGTTCTGCAGCGGGACCGGCAGGACCGCCTGGCGCTCGGCGGCACGGAGCTGCCGGATCTGGCGACGGGTGAGCCCACCGCTGCCGGGGACGATCTCGGTCGCGGAGGCCGGCGGGAACGGCGGCACACCGGCCTCGGGTGCCGACACCGGGACGGGCGCCGCGGACCCGGGGTCGGTCTGCGCCGATGCCGGTGCGGACGACTGGGCGGGGCCACCGGGGGCCGGGGCGACGTGCGACCCGGGACGGCGACGGGACTCGGGGGTCTCGGCGGCGGGTGCGGCGACGGTCGGGGGCGGCGTCGCGGGCTGCGAACCGGCCGCGGCGGCACGCTCCCGCTCGCGCGCCTGGCGCCGCGACAGAGGCGGCTGCGCGTCGGACGAACTCATGCAACGCTCCGATACAGATGGTGCTTGGAGATGTACTGGACGACACCGTCGGGAACCAAGTACCAGACGGGGAACCCCCGTCGAACCCGGTCACGGCAATCCGTCGAGGATATGGCCAGTGCAGGGACTTCGAGCAAGCTTACGTCCCGCTCGGGCAATCCGGTGAGGCTCAAGGCGTGTCCCGGACGCGTCACGGCCACGAAGTGCGCGAGGTCCCAGAGACCATCATGGTCTTTCCAGTCGACGATCTGCTGAACGGCGTCTGCGCCCGAGATGAAGACGAGCTGGGCATCTGGCCGTTGTTCGTGCAGGTCCCGCAGGGTGTCGACGGTGTACGTCGGCCCCGGGCGGTCGATGTCCACGCGGCTGACGGTGAACATCGGGTTCGACGCGGTGGCGATCACGGTCATCAGGTACCGGTGCTCGGCGTCGGTGACGTCGGACTTCATGTACGGCTGTCCGGTGGGGACGAAGACGACCTCGTCGAGGTCGAACGCCCGCGCCACCTCGGACGCCGCGACCAGGTGCCCGTGGTGGATGGGGTCGAACGTGCCACCCATCACGCCGATGCGTGGCCGTCCGGTGGTCTCGAGCATCGAGTGGTCGGTCAGATCTTGGTGTGACCGAACTCGTCGACACCCGTCTCGTGGTGGCGGGTGGCCTCGAACTTCTGGGAGTGGCGGTAGGCCACGTCGCGGAAGCTCCAGGTCACGAAGCCGAGGAAGATGAAGAAGAGGGCGCCGACCATCGGGAACACGAACGCGGGCGCCCCGGAGGCGTGCTCAGCAGCTTCTGCGAGGAGGGTCATCGTTCGTGCTCCGTTCGGTCGGGGAAAGACGCCGTTCAGTCTAGCCGCGGATCTGCCCGGACCCGCGCACGATCCACTTCGTGCTCGTGAGCTCCGGCAGGCCCATCGGACCGCGCGCGTGCAGCTTCTGGGTCGAGATGCCGACCTCGGCCCCGAAACCGAACTCGCCGCCGTCGGTGAACCGGGTCGACGCGTTCACCATCACGACCGCCGAGTCGACGGTCGCCAGGAACCGTTCGGCGGTGTCGACGTCGTTCGTGACGATCGACTCCGTGTGGTGCGTCGACCACCGGGCGATGTGCGCCATCGCCGCGTCGACGTCGGGCACGACGCGGATCGACAGGTCGAGGTCCATCGACTCGGTCGCCCAGTCGTCGTCGGTGGCGCGGAGCACCCCGGGCACGATCGCCCGCGTGGCGTCGTCGCCGCGCAGCGTCACACCGGACGCCCGCAGCCGGTCGGCCAGCACCGGCAGGAGCCGTTCGGCCGCGGCCTCGTGCACCAGGAGGGTCTCGAGGGCGTTGCACACGCTCGGCCGCTGCACCTTGCTGTTCAGGACGATGTCGACCGCACGCTGCTCGGGCGCGGACGCGTCGAGGAACACGTGCACGACGCCCGCACCGGTCTCGATGACGGGCACCTGCGACTCCGTGACGACGGTCTGGATGAGGGCGGCGCTCCCCCGCGGGATCAGCACGTCGACCAGGCCGCGTGCCCGCATGAGCTCGGTGGCACCGGCGCGACCGAACTCGTCGATGGTCTGCACCAGGTCGCGGGGCAGCCCCACCGACTCGACCGCGTCCTGGATCCGGGCGACGAGCACGGCGTTCGTGTGCTGGGCCGCCGACCCGCCACGGAGCACGACGGCGTTGCCCGACTTGAGCGCGAGGGAGGCGATGTCGACGGTGACGTTCGGGCGTGCCTCGTAGATAGCCCCGACGACACCGAAGGGCACGCGCACCTGGGTGAGCTGGAGTCCGTTCGGCAGCCGCGACCCGCGCACGTGCTCGCCCACGGGGTCGGTCAGTCCGACGACGTGTTCGACCGCGGCGGCGAGGGCCTCGATCCGGACGGGGTCGAGTCGCAGCCGGTCGAGCAGCCCGGACGAGAGCCCGCCGTCCTCGCCGGCGACCAGGTCATCGTGGTTCGCGGCGACGATCTCGTCGGTCGCGGCACGCACCGCCGAGGCGATCGCCCCGAGGGCCGCGTCCTTGACGGCGGTCGTCGCGGTCGCGAGCGCCGACGAAGCGGCCCGTGCCGCCACGAGCTTGTCGGTGAGGGTCGGGGCGGGCGCGATCGACGACATGGACCGATTGTAGGTCCGCCCCTCGGTTCGTGACGGGCGTGCCGGACGCTCGCCGTGCCTCCAGGCCCGGTCCGACCGACCCACCGACCGGTCACGACACGTCGTCCTGCGCCACGCGAGCGGTCACAGACCGTCGCTCCGCGACGCCCACACCGACGGTTCCCGACCACACGACCGCGTCCCGACGGGGAGTCGTGACCGCCTGGAGGCCCGGCACCGGTCTCCGGGACCCGCACCGGGCCTCCAGGCGGTCGCGCCCACCCCGTCAATCGGTCACGACACGTCGTCCCGCGCCACGCGAGCGGTCACAGTCCGTCGCTCTGCGACGCCCGCGCCGACGGTTCCCGACCACACGACCGCGTCCCGACGGCGAGTCGTGACCGTTCCGGGCGCGGTGCGGGCTGCGTCAGGGACGCGGCGCGGCGTGGAACCAGGTACCGAGGTGTTCGCCCGCCAGCGCGCGGTCGACCAGCGCCGTGTCGGTCACGAGCACCGCGGTGCCCGCCTCGGCCGCGAGCCGCGCGGCGGCGACCTTGGTCCCCGCTCCCCCGGTGCCGACGCCGGCGGTGCCGATCGAGCCGAAGGTGACCCCGGCGAGCTCGTCGCCGAACGGCACCTCGTCGATGCGGGTCGCGCCGGGCTGCTCCGGGGGCGCCGTGTAGAGCGCCTCGACGTCGGAGAGCAGCACGAGGGCATCGGCCCCGAGCAGTCGGGCCACCAGGGCCGCGAGCCGGTCGTTGTCGCCGAAGCGGATCTCGTGCGTGGCGACGGTGTCGTTCTCGTTCACGATCGGCAGCACCCGCAGCGCGAGCAAGCGGTCGATGGCGCGCTGGGCGTTCACCCGGTGCGTGGGGTTCTGCAGGTCACCGGCGGTGAGCAGGATCTGCGCCGCGACGACACCGTGCCGGTCGAGTTCCTTCTGGTACCGGAACATCAGGACGTTCTGCCCGGTGGCGGCCGCAGCCTGCTGCGTGGCGAGGTCGTCCGGTCGGCCCTCGAGTCCGAGGAACGGGAACCCGGTCGCGATCGCACCGGACGAGACGAGCACGACCTCGGTCCCACGGCCGTAAGCGGCAGCCAGGGCGTCCACCAGGGGGCCGATCTGGCCGGCGGCGTCACCGCTGACCGAGGACGAGCCGACCTTGACCACGATCCGCCGCGCACGCGGGATGTCCTCCCGCCGTGTGACGGGTCCGAGGTCGGTGCGGGCGGTCGTGTCGGTCATGCCGCGGTCAGTCCTTCTGGTCGCTGGTCTCGACCTGGTCGGCGTCGAACTGGTCGCCGGTGCCGAGCTGGTCGCTGGTCACCACCTCGTCGTCCACCCAGAGCCCGGAGACGCGCTCCTGCTCGAGCTCGGCACGGGCGGCCGCCTTGGCGTCCATCCGCTCGAAGTACTCCTCGCGCCGCTCGTTGCGGGTCGGACGCGACGTCGCACCGATGCGCGCGTCGGTGCCACGGGCGCTCGTGATGAGCTCCGCGGTCGACGTGAGCGTGGGCTCCCAGTCGAACACCATGCCGCCGTCGCCACCGATGACGACGGTGGAGCCGGCGACGGCTCCGGCCTTGAACAGGCCGTCCTCGACGCCGAGCTTCGCGAGCCGGTCGGCCAGGTAGCCGATCGCCTCTTCGTTCGTGAAGTCCGTCTGCTGGACCCAGCGCTCCGGCTTGGCGCCGCGGACGCGGTAGAAGCGGTGCTCCTCGCCACCCTCGGCGCGCACGGTGAACGGCTTCTCGTTGACCAAACGGGGGCGGAGCACGATGCGCTCCGGGACCGGCTCGGCAGCACGGACGGCGCGGGCCTGCTCGACGATGTCGGCCAGGGCGAACGTCAGCTCGCGGAGCCCCTTGCGGGACGCCGTGGAGATCGGGAAGACGCGGTAGCCGCGGCCCTCGAGCTCGGCGGTGACGAACTCGGCGAGCTCCTGCGCCTCGGGCACGTCGATCTTGTTCAGGGCGATGAGCTGCGGGCGCTCGAGCAGCGGCACCTGGCCCTCGGGCACCGGGTAGCGCTCGAGCTCGCCCAGGATGACGTCGAGGTCGCTGATCGGGTCACGGCCCGGGTCGAGCGTGGCGCAGTCGATGACGTGGAGCAGCGCCTCGCACCGCTCGACGTGGCGCAGGAACTCGAGCCCCAGGCCCTTGCCCTCGGACGCGCCCTCGATCAGACCGGGGACGTCGGCGACGGTGAAGCGGGTGTCACCGGACTCGACGACACCGAGGTTCGGCGTGAGGGTCGTGAACGGGTAGTCCGCGATCTTCGGCTTGGCGGCGGAGACGGCCGCGATCAGCGAGGACTTGCCGGCGCTCGGGAACCCGACGAGGGCCACGTCGGCGATGGTCTTCAGCTCGAGGCTGATGTCCCCCGCCCAGCCCTCGGTGCCGAGCAGCGCGAAGCCGGGGGCCTTGCGCTTCGTGGTGGAGAGCGCCGCGTTGCCGAGGCCGCCCTGTCCACCGGGGGCCACGACGACGCGCATGCCGGGCTCGGTGAGGTCGGCGATGACCTCGCCGGACTCGTCGTACACCACGGTGCCGACGGGCATCGGGAGCTCGAGGACCTCGCCGCTGACACCGCTGCGGTGGTCACCCATGCCGGGCTGCCCGTTCTTCGACGAGCGGTGCGGCGAACGGTGGTAGCCGAGCAGCGTCGTCACCTGCGGGTCGGCCACGAGCACGATGTCGCCGCCGTCACCGCCGTTGCCGCCGTCGGGCCCGGCGAGGGGCTTGAACTTCTCACGGCGGACCGACACGCAGCCGTTGCCGCCGTGCCCCGCGCTGAGGTGCAGGGTCACGCGGTCGACGAAGGTCGCCATGGGTCCACTCCAGGTGTTTCGTTGTGCCGACGGGATCGTCGGCGGGAAAAGCGAAGGAGGGGCGGGCACTCGGCCCGCCCCTCCAGCTGCAGTCGTTCGAACGACTACGCGTTGACGATGTTGATGACCTTGCGGCCACCCTTGGTGCCGAACTCGACCGAACCGGACGAGAGGGCGAACAGCGTGTCGTCGCCACCGCGGCCGACGTTGGCGCCGGGGTGGAAGTGCGTGCCGCGCTGGCGGACGATGATCTCGCCGGCGTTGACGACCTCGCCACCGAAGCGCTTCACGCCGAGGCGCTGTGCGTTCGAGTCACGACCGTTGCGAGTGGAACTCGCACCCTTCTTGTGTGCCATGAGTTGACTCCCTTACGCGATCTTGGTGATCTTGACGCGGGTCAGCTCAGCGCGGAAACCCTGGCGCTTCTTGTACCCGGTCTTGTTCTTGAACTTCTGGATGATGACCTTGGGACCACGGAGGTCGTCGAGCACCTCGGCGGTGACGGTCACGTTCGCGAGCTCGGAAGCCGCCGACGTGATCTTGTCACCGTCCACGAGGAGCACGGGGGCGAGGTCGATGTTGCCCTTGTCGTCCGCCTTGGCACGGTCGATGGTCAGGATGGTGCCGACCTCGACCTTCTCCTGACGGCCGCCGGCGCGCACTACTGCGTAAACCACGTGGAAATCCTTACGTAACTCTGCTTGAGGGAAGTCTCGGGTGCCCACTTCTGCACGAGCGGCTCCCGGAAGGCCGGGCCCGATCGGCGACGCAGGCAGAACGGCCCGCTGACACCAGGGACCGAGAATACTCGATCACCCTGGGTCCGGTCAAACGGCGACACCCGTACGATTGCACGGTGACCGTGTTGATCGACCCACCGACGTGGCCCGCCCACGACACACTGTGGTCGCACCTCGTCAGTGATGAATCCTACGCGGAACTCCACGCGTTCGCTGCGCGGGCCGGTGTGCCGCGCCGTGCGTTCGACCACGACCACTACGACGTCCCGCTCTCGCGGTACGACGAACTGGTGGCCGCTGGTGCCTCGGCCGTGACCGGTCGCGAGCTCGTGCTGCGGTTGATCCGCAGTGGGCTGCGCGTGGCGCAGCGGGACAAGCGCGGCATCTGACCGCGCGTCCGGACGTCCGGGAGGCGCGGTGCTGGTCCGCCCCGCCCGGCGCCACACACGGTGCGCCGCCGGCTCGCAGGGCCGCGCGAACGGTGCGAGGTTCCGTGTTCGGTGGGACGTGGAGACGGGCGCACCGAGTACGGAACCCCGCACGGCTCGAAGGGGGCGGCGGTGACGCGGCGGGGTCTCGCACCGTGCGAGGGGTCGCGAACGGGCTCAGCGGGGCGCTGGACCGCCCCAGGGGTTCGCCGGGGGCTGCTGCTGGTCTGGGCGTGGCCCGGCGCCGTACTGGCCGCCGTACTGGCCGTGAGGGTCGGGCTGCACGCGCCCCTGCCCGTACGGTGCCGGCGGCTGCTGCTGTGGCTGCTGCGGCTGCTGCTGCTGCTGCTGCTGAGCCTGCGGCTGGATCGTCGAGGGCGGGACCGCGTCGGCGGGTCGGACGGTGCCCGGCATCCCCGGGGTCGTCGGCGTGCCTCGTCCGCGGCGCGGCCGACCGAGCCAGAGCCAAGCTGCCGTGGCGGTCGCCAGGAGCATCACGGTGAACGGCAGGCCGTTCTGCAGCGGTCGCGTGAGCACGTCGATGACGAGCTGGGAGCCGCCGGCGGTGGCCGCTCCGAACGAGCCGGTGAAGACCCCGACGAGCATCAGGGCCACCGTGCCCGCGGCGCCGGCGAGGACCACGCGGAGCAGGAGCCTCGGCAGCGGGCTGCGGCGGTCGATCGGCGTCAGGAACGCCAGGGCCAGGAACGCGCCGACGTAGTACGGGAACGGTGCCACGAAGACCCCGGTCGTGAAGCTGCCGAGCAGGCTCGTACCGGCGCCGTAGTGCCGGAACGGACTGACCACGAGCGAGGTGCCGAGCAGCCCGAAGAGCCCGGACACGAACTCGACGAGTACCAGGGCCACCACGGCGATGAGCGCACCGGCCGTGTTCGTCACCGAGGCGCCGGGCGCGAAGGCCCGGCGGGGGTCGGCCGGGGCACGGGGCGGCCGCGGCGGGGCGTACGGCGCGCCGGCACCGGGCTGACGCCCGTACTGCGGCACACCGCCCTGCTGCGGCGGCACCGGGCCGCCGGGCTGCTGGGCACCCGGGCCGGGCGGTGCGGGCTGGGACCAGCCCGCACCGTAGTACCCACGCTGCTGCTGCGGGTCGCCCGGGTTCGTCACGTCAGTTCCCCAGGATCACTGCGCCGTCGGAGCCGTCGGCGTCGTCGGTCGACTCCTCCGTCGGCGTGGCGGGAGCGCTGATGCTCGGCGACGAGACCCGACGGGAGCGCGAGCGCCCCTGTCCGGGCTGCTTCGGCTCCGGGAGCGCCTGGAGCACCGAGTCGAGCAGGGACTCGGCGTCCGGGGCGACCGCGCGGGGCTCGCGCTTGGGCGCCGCGGCGATCGGGATGTCCAGGATCGCCACGGTGTTGTCGGTCGGCGTCACGGTGGCGCTCGAGCTCACGCGACGGCGGGCCGGGGCCTTCGCCTTCGGTGCGGCTGCGGGCTCGGTGAAGGCCGGAGCAGCACCCTTCGGCGCGCGCGCCTCGGGCTCGACGACCACGGCGGGCTCAGCGGTGACCGACGACCCCGACGCGTCCGGCTGCTCGGCAGCGGGTGCCTGCGGTGCATCGGTGGCCCGAGCGTCGGCAGCGGCCTGCTGGTCGCCGCTCTGCTGGTCTCCGCCCTGCTGCTCTGCCCCGCGGCCGCCACGGCCACGGCGACGACGCTTCGAACCGGTCGGCTGCTCGCCACCCGTGCTGTCCGGGCCGGTCGACGCGTCGGCCGACGACGGTGCCGTGGCCTCCGTCGCGGTCGCGGTCTCGGCAGCCGCTGCTGCCTCTTGTTCGTCGTGCGACAGGGTCGAGGCGGCGATCCGCGACAGCGCGTTCTTCACGTCGTCGGTGATCTGGTGCGCCTGGCCGGAGGCACCGTTCGACTGCCCCGAGGAACCGGAGCTCCCCTTGCCGCCGTTACCGTTGCCGTTGCCGTTGCCGTTGTCGGATCGGCCGTTCTCGTTGCCGTTCCCGCCGCGACCCTTGCGGCGACCCTTGCTCGGGCCCGGGTCGGCGTTGTTGTCGTTGACCTTGGCGTTGACCTCGTCGAGGGACTCGCGCAGGCCGACACCGATCTTCTTGCGGGTCATCTGCACGAGGCCGAGCGAGGTGATCTCGGCGACCTGGTGCTTCGTGCGGTCGCGGCTCAGGCACTCGACCAGGCGGCGGAGCACGAGGTCGCGGTTCTCCTCGAGCACCATGTCGATGAAGTCGACGACGATGATGCCGCCGATGTCGCGCAGGCGGAGCTGGCGGACGAGCTCCTCGGCGGCCTCGAGGTTGTTCTTCGTGACCGTCTCTTCGAGGTTGCCGCCGGAGCCGACGAACTTGCCCGTGTTGACGTCGACGACCGTCATGGCCTCGGTGCGGTCGATGACGAGCGAACCACCGGAGGGCAGCCAGACCTTGCGGTCGAGGGCCTTGTCGATCTGCTCGTTGAGGCGGAACTCCTCGAAGGAGTCCGGGCCCTCGTAGCGGACGACGCGGTCCTTGAGGTCCGGGGCCACGGCCGACAGGTACTCGTCGATGGTGCCGCCGGCGGCCTCGCCGTCGATGATCAGCTTCGTGAAGTCCTCGTTGAACACGTCACGCACGATCTTGATGAGCAGGTCCGGCTCGGAGTGCAGCATGACCGGCGCGTGACCACCGGCGACCTTCTTCTGGATGGCCTCCCACTGGCTGGTCAGGCGCTGCACGTCGCGGGTGAGCTGCTCCTCGGTCGCGCCCTCGGCAGCGGTGCGCACGATGACGCCCGCGTGCTCCGGCAGGACCTCCTTCAGGATCTTCTTCAGTCGGGCACGCTCGGTGTCCGGCAGCTTGCGCGAGATCCCGTTCATCGAGCCGTTCGGCACGTAGACCAGGTAGCGACCCGGCAGCGAGATCTGGCTGGTGAGGCGGGCACCCTTGTGGCCGACCGGGTCCTTCGTGACCTGCACGAGGACCTTGTCGCCCGGCTTGAGCGCTGCTTCGATGCGACGACCGTGGTTGCCGGTCTCGACGGAGTTCCAGTCGACCTCACCGGCGTAGAGCACGGCGTTGCGGCCGCGACCGATGTCGACGAACGCCGCCTCCATCGAGGGCAGGACGTTCTGCACCTTGCCGAGGTAGACGTTGCCGATGAGCGACACGTTCTCGGACTTGGTGATGTAGTGCTCGGCGAGGATGCCGTCCTCGAGCACGCCGATCTCGATCGTCGACGAGCTGGAGCGGACGATCATCTGGCGGTCGACGCTCTCGCGGCGGGCGAGGAACTCGTCCTCGCTGACCACCTGACGGCGGCGTCCGGCGTCGCGGCCGTCACGACGACGCTGCTTCTTCGCCTCGAGCCGGGTCGAGCCCTTGATGCGCTGGGGCTCGGTGATGAGCTCCGGCTCGCGGCGGCGCGGCTCCTGGTGGTCGCGCGGCTCGCGGGCCTCGCGGTCGGCGCTCGAACCACGGCGACGCGAGCGACGGCGCGAGCCGCCCTGGTCGTCGCGGTCGTCACGGTCGCGGTCGAAGCGGTCCTCGCGGTCGTAGCGGTCGTCCTCGTCGCGGTCACGATCACGGTCACGGTCGCGGTCACGCTCGAACCGGGGCGCGCGCTGCGGCAGCTCCGGCAGCACCGGCGCGTGGAAGATCAGGCTGAGCGTGCTCGTGGCCTTCGGCACGAACGGCTCGTCGGCGGGTGCGGCGTCGTCGCTCGCCTCGGCCGTCGGTGCGGCGTCGGCCGGACGGGAGGCGCGGTCCGCGTCAGCCCCGTCGGTCGCGGTGCCCGACTGGTCACCCGTCACGACCGGCAGGTCACCGGTCAGCGTGCTCACGTCGTGCGGCTCGGCACCGCTGTCAGCGACGGCCTCGACCGCGACGGAGACCGCCCCGGTGTCGGTCGGCTCGACGGGCGACGCCGGCGATGCCGGGGAGTCGGGCGAGTCCGGCGAACCGGGAGAGTCCGGCGAACCGGCCGACGCGACGCTGGCCGCGGGACGGGCGTCAGCGCCGCCCGTCAGCGCGAGGGTCTCGTCGGCGTGGGGTGCCTGCTCGGCGCCCCCACGGGCCTCCTGGCCGGACGACCGAGCGCGGCGACCGCCGAACAGGCGGCTCCGGCGCTTCGGCGCGTTCTCGTCGTTGGTCGTGTTGTCGTTGTTCTGCTCCACCATGGACTGGTGCACTCCTCGGCCCCACTCGCACCCTTTCGGGTGGCGGGAATTCTGTGTCGTGGCGGGCGGCGTCGACGCCCCCGCGCTCGCTGTCTCGTGATCGGTCCGCGTCAACTTCTCGTTGCGTCCGCGCCCGTTCCGGTCCGGGCACCCGGCCCGTTCCGGCTCGGCATCGGAGTGACGCTGCCCGACCACAGTGCGCTCTCACCGCACCGGATCGTCCGGGTTCGGCCCGGTGGGGCGTCACTCGGAAAGCTCTCTTCGGTGTGCGGTTGGCCGCACGACCTCCAGGCATTATCGCATGCCGCACCCGGAAAGCACCGGAACCCGCATGCGATGATGACCGCGTGACCGCGTCTGCACCTGCCCCCCGTCGTCCGATCGCGATGGCGGTCTTCCTGCTCGTCACCGGGATCGTCGGCCTGTTCGGCTCGTTCCGGCTCGTCCTCGACGAGTTCACGAAGTACGAGAACCCGAAGGCCGTCCTGAGCTGTGACGTGAACCCGTTCATCAACTGCTCCGACGTGATGGCCAGCTGGCAGGGGCACCTGTTCGGGTTCCCGAACCCGCTGCTCGGCGTCATGGGGTTCGTCGCCCCGATCGCCGTCGCCGTGCTGCTGCTCGCCGGGTTCCGGAACGGTTCGCGCTGGTTCTGGATCGTCTTCAACGCCGGTGTCTTCCTGGCGTGGGTGTTCGTGACCTGGCTGTTCACGCAGACCGTGTTCGTCATCGGCGCGCTGTGCCCGTGGTGCATGCTCGTCTGGTCGATGACGATCCCGATGTTCTGGGTGTTCACGATCTGGAACGCCGCCCAGGGTCGCTTCGGCGCCGGGGCACAGCGTGTCGGGCGGTCGCTCCTGCCCTTCAGCTGGGCGTTCGTGCTGGCGAACTACCTGGTCATCATCGTCACGATCATCATCAAGTTCCCCGCGGTCCTCACCAGCTTCTGAGCCGTCCCCGCTGCCCCTACGCTCGGGATCGATGAGCGAGCACGAGAGCAGCAGGGCGCGCCGCGACGCCGCACGGGAACGCGCGCGAGCGGCACGGGCGGCAGAGCAGTCGCGCCGCCGTCGCCTCCGCACACTCGGCATCAGCGGGATCATCGTCGGGAGCCTCGCGGTGGTCGCGGTGGTCGTCCTGGTGCTCGCGAACTCCGTGCAGCCCGCCGGGCCGGGTCCGCGGAACGCGGTGAGCGACGGTGTCCTGCTCACCGGGGTGCACGGCAGGATCGTGCCCGTCGAGACGCGAGCGGTGCCCGACGGCGGGACCCCGACGCCGACCGAGCAGGACGGCTCGAAGACCGCGATCACGATCTACGCGGACTACATGTGCCCGTACTGCAACCAGTTCGAGACGGCCCAGATGCCCCGGATCCGACAGTGGGTCGAGGACGGAACCGCCACCCTCGAGCTGCATCCGCTCGGGCTGCTCGACCGCGTGTCGCTCGGATCGCGGTACTCGACCCGCTCCGCTGCGGCTGCCGCGTGCGTCGCGGACCACGACCCGGACGCGTTCCTGGCCTTCAACAGCTCGCTCTACGACCACCAGCCCTCGGAGAGCACGCGCGGACTGACGAACGAGGAGCTGGCGTCCCTCGCGCGCCAGGCCGGGGCGACGGACCCGGCTGTGGCACCGTGCATCACCCGGCAGGACTTCGCCGGGTGGGTCGCCGACGCCACGAACCGGGCGATGAACGACCCGGTGCCGAACTCGTCGCTCGACGGGATCACGAGCACGCCGACGATCATCGTCGACGGCGAGCAGTACAACGCGGACGGTGCGGCATCCCTCGCCGACGTCGACGCGTTCGCGGCCTTCGTCCGGGAGCACGGCGGGGCGTCCTAGCCTTCTCCGCGCACGACGAACGGCCCCCGCTCCCGGATGGGAGCGAGGGCCGTCGGTCGTTCGGGGCGTGCTACTTCGCCGCGGCGTCGATCGCGGTGATGACGGTGCTCAGGTCGTCCAGGCGCTTGCCGTCGACGACGATCGTCGGCGTGCCGAAGCCCTGCGTGCCCGCGAGCGCCTCGTTCGTGGTGACGGCCTGCGTCGACTTCGTCACCCAGCCCTTGAACTGCTCGGACGACAGGCACTGGGACAGGTCCGAACCGGTCGCGCCGCCCGCCTTGACGAGCTTCGCGATCTCGGAGTTGGTCAGGCCCTTGGTGCCCTCGGCCGGCTGGTTCTCGAAGAACTGGGTCTGCACGTCGAGGAACTTGTCCGGCGCGTAGTTCGCCACGCACATGGCGGCGTTCGCGGCACGGCTCGCGTAGCGGGAGCCCGCGTAGCTGCGGTCGAGGATCGACACCGGCTGGATCGCCAGGGTCGCGTCGCCTGACTTCACCTTGTCGAGGATCTGGTCGGAGTAGGCCGCCTCGAACTGCTTGCAGACCGGGCAGGCCCAGTCGACGTACTCGGTGACCGTCACGGCGCCGTCGCTGTTCGCCGTCGGGACCGGCGAGGCCGAGCCCGTCGCGGAGACGGCCGGCGTGGTCACCGGGGTGACCTTGCCGTCCTGGCCGGTGAACTGGATCGCGCCGGTGGCCATGTTCTTCGGCCCGGCTGCGGACACCACGGGCGCGTTGTTCACGTTCACCGCGACGATCGCGATGATCGCGGCGATCGCCAGGATGCCCAGGCCGATGCCGCCCTGCAGGAACCACTTGTTGCGGCGCTTGCGGCGCTTCTCGGCGTCGGCGCGCTGCCGTGCGACCTCTCGGGCGTGCTGACGCCGCTCGTTCTTGGTGGGTCGGTCGTTGTTCGTCACGTCGTCCCCGTCGCTCAGGCGAACCAGAGCGCGAGCTCGCGCGCGGCCGACTCGGGGCTGTCCGAACCGTGGACCAGGTTCTGCTGCACCTTGAGGCCCCAGTCGCGGCCCAGGTCACCACGGATGGTGCCGGGCGCGGCCGAGGTCGGGTCGGTGGTGCCGGCGAGCGAGCGGAAGCCCGCGATCGCACCGTTGCCGGCGACGCGCACGGCGACGACCGGACCGGACTGCATGAACTCGACGAGCGGCTCGAAGAACGGCTTGCCCTGGTGCTCCTCGTAGTGCGCGTCGAGCAGGTCACGCGGCGCGGTGAGCATCTTCAGGTCGACGAGCTCGTAGCCCTTCGCCTCGATCCGGCGGAGGATCTCACCGGTCAGCTGGCGGGCGACGCCGTCGGGCTTGACGAGGACGAGGGTCTCTTCGAAGTCGGACACGCAGTACTCCCTGTGTTCGGGGTCGAATGTGGTGGTCAGTCCTCGCCCATGGCCGCTCGGCGCGCGGCGTTCTGACGGTCCAGTTGACCGCCCTTGACGAAGCAGAAGACCCACAGCGCCAGGAACACCACGGCGACCGCGAACATGAACGGTTCGATGAACCCGGTGGCGAGGATGGCCGCCTGCAGCAGCCACCCGAACCATACACCGGCCCGGTTGCCCGTCAGACGTGAGGCAGCTGCGAGGACGATGATCGCGCCGATGCCCCCGCCGAAGGCCGCGGCGGGCGGCAGCGTGCCCTTGCCGTAGACGACGAGCATGGGGAAGAAGAACATGATCGCCTCGAGCACCAGCGTGATCGAGAGCAGGCTCTCCTGCGCCCCGCGTTCGCGGCGCGGCTTCCGGGTGCGCGGTGCGCGGCCCGGCCGGGAGGCCCGGGGTGCGTCCGTCACTTCGCCTCGCCTTCGCGGTGCACGAGGTCCATGACCGCGCCCACCATCACGATGGAGCCCGCGACGAGCACGAGGGCGTCCTCGGCGTCGGCCTCGTCGGCCAGGCTGCGCGCTTCCTGCAGTGCGGACGCCAGGGACGGCTCGACGACGACGCGGTCCTCGCCGACCTCGTCGACGACGACCCGGGCGAACTCGTCCGCGTCGAGCGCACGCTCCCCCGGCGGCTGCGTCACGACGAACGTGGCGACGGTGTCCTTGAGCGCGCGGACGAACCCGCGGGCGTCCTTGTCGCCGAGGATCCCGACGACGCCGACGACGTGCTCGGACGGGAACGCGACCGGCAGGGCCTCGGCCAGGGCCTTCGCACCGTGCGGGTTGTGCGCGGCGTCGACGACGACGGTCGGGTCGGTCGCGATGGGCTGCAGGCGACCGGGGCTGGTCGTGCCGGCGATGCCCTCGGACAGGACGTCCTCGTCGAGGGCCTGGGCCCCGCGGCCGAGGAACGACTCGACCGCCGCGATCGCCACGGCGGCGTTCTCGGCCTGGTGCCGGCCGAACAGCGGCAGGAACAGGTCGTCGTAGCGGCCGGCGATGCCCTGCACGGTGATGAGCTGTCCGCCCACCGCCGGGGTGACGTCGACGACGCTGAAGCCGGTGCCTTCAACAGCCAGGGTGGACTCGGTGAGCTCGGCGGCGCGCTCGAGTTCGGCGAGGGCCTCGGGGACCTGCCGGCTCGAGACCACGGCGGACGACGGCTTGACGATGCCCGACTTGGTGCGGGCGATCTCGGCCACGGTGGCACCGAGCTGCTTCGCGTGGTCGATGGCGATCGGCGTGAACACCGACACCTGGCTCTGCACGACGTTGGTGGAGTCCCACTCGCCGCCCATGCCGACCTCGATCACCGCGACGTCCACCGGGGCTTCGGCGAAGCACGCCAGGGCGAGCACCGTGAGCGCCTCGAAGAAGGTCAGCGGGAGTTCGCCCTTGTCCGCGAGCTCACGGTCGGTGATCTCGAGCACCGGAGCGATGTCGTCCCAGTTCTCGACGAACCGGTCGGCCGCGATCGGCTGGCCGTCGACCACGATGCGCTCCCGGATCGACACCAGGTGCGGGCTCGTCATCAGGCCGGTCCGCAGACCGTGGGCCCGGACGATGCTCTCGATGGTGCGCGCGGTCGACGTCTTGCCGTTCGTGCCCGTGACGTGGATCACCGGGTACGCCAGGTGCGGGTCGCCGAGCAGCTCGACGGCGCGGCGCGTGGCGGTCAGCCGGCGCTCGGGGGCCTGTTCGCCGATGCGGGCGTACAGGGCGGCCTCGACGCGCCGGACCTCGTCGTCGTCGCCGCCGTAGGGCACGGCGTCGGCCGGAGCGTCGCCGGAGGGGCCGACCGGGATCCGGATGCCGTCCGCGTCGCGACCGTCGAACTCGTCGTGTCCGACGAACTCCTCGTTCGCCTCGTGGTCGTCGTACTGGTCGTGGTCACTCATGCGCGTGCTACCTCCACGGATACCTTCGCACCGTCACCGACGTCGGTGGTGGTGTCGTCCGCCCCGAGGGGCACGATCTCGACGCTCGTCGCCAGGGTCTCCCCGGCGATGAGCTCCTGGTGCGCGCGGACCGCGCCGTCGGCCGTATCGTCCACCCGGAGGGTCAGGGCGATCCGGTCGCTGACGTCGAGGTCGGCGTCGCGGCGGGCCTGCTGGACGGCGCGGACGACGTCGCGGGCCAGCCCCTCGGCCTCGAGCTCGGCCGTCGTCACGGTGTCGAGCACGACGAAGCCGCCCTCGTCGAGGAACGCCACGGCCACCGAGGCGTCGGCCACGGTGAGGTCGAGCGAGTACTCGCCCTCGATCAGGTCGACGCCACCGACGGTCACGCCGGAGTCGGTCGCGGTCCAGTCGCCCTTCTTGGCGGCCGGGATCACCTGCTGCACCTGCTTGCCGATGCGGGGGCCGGCGACGCGGGCATTGACGGTGAGCTTCCGCTCGATGCCGTACTGAGCGAGTGAATCCTCGACCAGCTCCTCGAGCCAGACGTTCTTCACGTTCAGCTCGTCCTCGAAGATTCCGGTGAACGGCTGGAAATCGATGGGATCCGGTACCACCAGCGTGAGCGCCTCAAGGGGCAGGCGGACGCGCTTGCCGGTGGCCTTGCGGAGCGCCAGGCCCTTCGAGGCGACGTCGCGCACGCGGTCCATCGCGTCGACGAGGGCGTCGTCGGCCGGGAACTCGTCGGGGTCCGGGAAGTCCGTCAGGTGGACGCTGCGTCCGCCGGTCAGGCCCTTCCAGATCTCCTCGGTGACGAGCGGCGCGAGCGGGGCGGCGACCCGGGTCAGGGTCTCGAGCACGGTGTACAGCGTGTCGAACGCCGCACGGGTCTCGGCGCCGGCGTCCGCGTCGGCCCCGGTCCAGAACTTGTCGCGCGAGCGGCGGACGTACCAGTTCGTGAGCACGTCGGCGAAGTCGCGGACGGCCTGGGCCGCGAGCGGGGTGTCGAGCGCGTCGAGGTGCGTCCGGACGTCGGTGACGAGGACCCGGGTCTTCGCGAGCAGGTACCGGTCGAGCACGTCGGTCGAGTCGGTCCGGCGCTGGGCCCGGTACCCGTCGGGACCAGAGGCGTTCGCGTACAGGGTGAAGAAGTAGTACGTCGACCACAGCGGCAGCATGAACTCGCGGACGCCCTGGCGGATGCCCTCTTCGGTGACGACGAGGTTGCCGCCGCGGATCACCGACGAGGACATCAGGAACCAGCGCATGGCGTCGGCGCCGTCGCGGTCGAAGACCTCGGAGACGTCCGGGTAGTTCCGGAGCGACTTCGACATCTTCTGGCCGTCCGAGCCGAGGACGATGCCGTGGCTGATGACGTTCTGGAACGCCGGCCGGTCGAACAGCGCGGTGGAGAGCACGTGCATGACGTAGAACCAGCCGCGCGTCTGCCCGATGTACTCGACGATGAAGTCGGCCGGGCTGTGCGACTCGAACCACGCAGCGTTCTCGAACGGGTAGTGCACCTGGGCGTACGGCATCGACCCGGAGTCGAACCACACGTCGAACACGTCGGTGATCCGGCGCATCGTCGAGTTGCCCGTCGGGTCGTCGGGGTTCGGCCGAGTCAGGTCGTCGATGAACGGCCGGTGCAGGTCGACTTCACCCTCGGCGTTCACCGGCAGGCGACCGAAGTCGCGCTCGATGTCGGCGAGCGAGCCGTACACGTCGGTGCGCGGGTACTCGGGGTCGTCGGACTGCCACACCGGGATCGGCGTGCCGAAGTAGCGGTTGCGCGAGACCGACCAGTCGATGGCGTTGCCGACCCACTTGCCGAACTGGCCGTCCTTGACGTTGTCCGGCACCCAGTTGATGTCCTGGTTGAGCTGGCCCATGCGGTCGCGGAGCTCGGTGACGCGGACGAACCACGACGAGACGGCCTTGTAGATGAGGGGCTTCCGGCACCGCCAGCAGTGCGGGTAGCTGTGCTCGTAGGACGCCTGGCGGAGCAGTCGCCCGGCGTCGCGGACCGCCTTGGTCAGCGGCTTGTTCGCGTCCGACCAGAGCATGCCGGCGACCTCGCCGAACTGCGACGTGAAGACGCCGCCCTCGTCGAGGGACAGCACGACGGGGATGCCGGCGGCGGCGCAGACCTCCTGGTCGTCGGCACCGTAGGCCGGGGCCTGGTGCACGATGCCGGTGCCCTCACCGGTCTCGACGTACTCGGCGACCAGGATCCGCCATGCGTTCTCGTAGCCCTCGGCGTCGGCGAGGAAGTCGAACAGCCGCTCGTACTCGACGCCGTCGAGCTCGGCGCCCGTCAGCGTGCGCGCGACGGCGGCGAGCGCCTCGTCACCCGAGGCGTAGCCGAGCTCCTTCGCGTGCGCGGCAACGGTGTCGGACGCGAGCAGGTAGGAGACGGAACCGGCGTCGGCACCGTCAGCCGCGCCTCCAGACCCTGCCGGGACGACCGCGTACGCGATCTCCGGACCGACCGCCAGGGCGGCGTTCGTCGGGAGGGTCCAGGGGGTCGTCGTCCAGGCGAGCGCCCGCACACCGGTCAGGTCGAGCGCGGAAGCGCGGTCGCCGTGCAGCGGGAACGAGACGGTGACGGACTGGTCCTGGCGCATCTTGTAGACGTCGTCGTCCATGCGCAGCTCGTGGTTGGACAGCGGCGTCTGGTCGTTCCAGCAGTACGGCAGGACCCGGAAGCCCTCGTACGCCAGGCCCTTGTCCCAGAGCTGCTTCCACGCCCAGAGCACGCTCTCCATGAAGGTGACGTCGAGGGTCTTGTAGTCGTCCTCGAAGTCGACCCAGCGCGCCTGGCGGGTGACGTACTCCTGCCACTCGTCGGTGTACTGCAGCACGGACTTCTTGGCGGCGGCGTTGAAGACGTCGATGCCCATGGCGTCGATCTCGTGCTTCTCGGTGATGCCGAGCTGGCGCATCGCCTCGAGCTCGGCGGGCAGGCCGTGGGTGTCCCAGCCGAAGCGGCGGTGCACCTGCTTGCCGCGCATGGTCTGGTAGCGCGGGAAGACGTCCTTGGCGTAGCCGGTCAGCAGGTGCCCGTAGTGCGGCAGGCCGTTGGCGAAGGGCGGGCCGTCGTAGAAGGTCCACTCCGGGCAGCCCTGTCGCGCGTCGATGGACGCCTGGAACGTGTCGTCGCGCTTCCAGAAGGCGAGGATGCCCCGCTCGACGGCGGGGAAGCTCGGCGAGGGGACGACGCCATCGGCATCGGCGTTCAACGGGTACGGCACCGGGACTCCTTGTGGGTTCGCTCGATCTCCACGAGGACGGAAACAGGTTCCGCGGTACCACCTCGTTTGCCGCCCAACGTGCGCTGTGCGACCACTCTGTGTCGGGGGTGGTGACGGTCCCGAACCCGCCCGGTTCTACTGACGGAGCCGCTGGTGCGCTCCGCGTTCTTCCGGAAGCTCCCCGGTGATGGCCGGATCGACGCTCGTGGAACACGACTTTACCGGACGGGAGCATGCTTGAGTGATGCCCGCAGAAGAACGCCCCGAGTCACTCGTCACCGTCCTGATCGCGTTCGGGGCGAACCTGCTCGTCGCGATCGCGAAGACGGTCGCCTCGCTCGTCTCGGGTTCGGCCTCGATGGTGGCGGAGGCGGCGCACTCCTGGGCGGACACCGGCAACGAGGTGTTCCTGCTCGTCGCGGAACGACGGGGCGGCAAGAAGCGGGACACCGCGCACCCGCTCGGGTACGGACGCGAGACGTACATCTGGTCGATGTTCGCCGCGTTCGGCCTGTTCACGGCCGGTGCGATCGTCTCGATCTACCACGGCATCTCGGAGTTCGGGGACACCGGGCCAGCCGAGGACGTCGTGCTCAACTACGTCGTGCTCGGGGTCGCGTTCCTGCTCGAGGGCACGAGCTTCCTGCAGGCGTACCGGCAGGCGCACGGCGCCGCGACGAAGCGCAAGGTCCCGGTGCTGCGGCACGTGCTGCAGTCGTCGAACCCGACGCTCCGTGCGGTGTTCGCCGAGGACGCGGCGGCGCTGATCGGCCTGGTCGTGGCGTTCCTCGGGGTGTTCCTGCACCAGGTCACCGGGCTGGCGGTGTTCGACGCGCTCGGCTCCATCGCGATCGGTGTGCTGCTCGGGGTCGTCGCGATCGTCCTGATCGACCGCAACCGCCGGTTCCTGCTCGGCGAGAGCACGTCGCCCGAGCTCGAGAACGCGGTGCTCGTCGAGCTGCTGGGCCGGTCGCAGGTCGAGCGGGTCACCTACCTGCACCTGGAGTTCGTGGGGCCGTCGCGGGTGTACCTCGTCGCGGCCGTCGACCTGACGGGCAACGAGACCGAGGAACACGTGGCAGTGCGGTTGCGCGACGTCGAGCAGTCGCTCGAGGACAGCCCCTACATCGAGGAGGCCGTCCTCACCCTGAGCTACCCGGGCGACGAGTCGCTGGTGCCGACCGACGGCGACGTGCCCGAGGTCGTGCGCGACGGCACGGCTTCGGACGTGGCGTCCGGTGGCGCGGGGACCCTGCGCACGGAGTGAGCGTCGACTGGGCGCGCGGGTGGCCGGGTTCGTGTCGCAAGACGCCGGCGTGTCAGCGGGCGTCGAGGCCCGCGACCACCGGGGTGAGCGCCGCCGCGACGTACTCGACGAGCGCACGGCGGCCGACCCCGTCGGTGACCCACACCCCGAACGCCGCGGCAGCGGCCCCGAGCATCGCGCCGGACACCGTCTGCGGCCAGAGTGAGCGCTGCTGCTCCCCGGTGCGGCCCGCGACGAAGGCGGCGACGGCCTCGTGCTGCGCCGTCACCCGGACCGCGACGCCCGCCACCAGTTCGGGCCCGATGCCCATCACCTCGGCCTGCGCGACGGCCCACGGCACCCGCTCGGGGTCGTGGGCACGGGCTGCGGCGAGGAGCGCCTGTTCGACGGCCCGGACGACGCTCGGCTCGGTCGAGGCCGCGAGGTACCCGGGCAGCCCGGCGACGGCGGCGTCGAGTTCGAGCCACATCACGTCGGCCTTCGCCGGGAAGTAGTTGAAGAACGTCGCACGGCTGACCCCGGCGCGGGCGGCGATCTGGTCGACCGTGGTGCGTCCGTACCCCTGCTCGAGGAAGAGCTCGGCGGCGGCGTCCGCGAGCACCTCGGCGCTCGAGCGTCGGGGTCGGCCACCGCGGCGGATCGGTTCGTCCATGGGCCCCAGTAAACCGCTAGACTCGGCCAGCCATGATCTTGGACTCAGTACAGAAAACCCTCACCGCCGTCGCGGGCGCCTCGGCGGTCCTGCTCGTCCTGGCTGCCTGCAGCGGACCGGGCACGAGCACCGGGAGCAGCACCCCGGTCGCGGGCGGCACGCTCACCTACGCCTCCGGCGACGCCGAACCGACCTGCCTCGACCCGCACGTCGGCGGCAACTACCCGCAGGCACTCCTGGCGACGCAGTACATCGAGGAGCTCGTCGGGCTCGAGGACGGCAAGCCCACGCCCGAACTCGCGACGAAGTGGAGCACGAGCGACGACGGGAAGACCCTGACGTTCACCCTGCGTGACGACGTCTCCTTCACCGACGGCACCCCGTTCGACGCCGCCGCGGTCGTGGCGAACATCGAGCACGTGCAGGACCCGGCCACCGCCTCGAGCACCGGCTACCTGGCGCTGCAGTCCATCACGAAGGCGACCGCCACCGACGAGCACACCGTCACGCTGACGCTGAGCCGACCGGACAGCGCGCTGCTCGAGTCCTTCTCGCAGCCCTGGGTGGGCATGGAGTCCCCGAAGGCGCTCGAACGGAAGCAGGCGACGAACTGCGAGTCCCCGGTCGGCACCGGACCCTTCGAGGTCACCGGTTGGAAGCACGGCGACCGCGTCACCCTGACGAAGAACACCGACTACTGGGGTGCGACGAAGCCGCGCCTGTCCGGCATCACGTGGCGGTTCCTGCCGGACTCGACCTCGCGCTACGCCGCACTGCAGTCCGGCCAGGTCGACGTGATCGACAACGCCCAGCCCGACCAGCTCAAGGCCGCGTCGGCGAAGGGCGCCATCCGCGACCTCGACGCCCCGCGCCCCGGCGCCTCGAACCGGCTCGAGCTGAACTCCGGGCACGGGGTCTTCCGTGACGAAGCAGTGCGCCATGCCTTCATCGCCGGTGCCGAGATCGACCCCGGCCTGCAGTCGCTGTTCCTCGGCACCGCGAAGCGCTCGTACTCCGTGCTCTCGAGCGCTGAGCCGCTCGCGTACTCCGAGAAGAACCGGTTCGACTACTCCCCCACCAAGGCCAAGCAGCTCCTCGACGACGCCGGGTGGAAGGTCGGGTCGGACGGCATCCGCGAGAAGGACGGCCAGCAGCTCACCGTGACGTTCCCCGTCTCGACGAACCAGTCGGTGCCGGCCGAGCGCAGCCTGTTCCAGCAGATCCAGGCGTCCGAGAAGGCCGTCGGGTTCAAGGTCGTCCTCGACGAACTCGACCTGTCCAGCTGGTACGCCGCCCTCGCCGCGAACGAGTACGACGTCGTCAGCGCCCCGTACACGAAGGTCGGCCCCGACGTCCTGCGCATCCTGTACGACAGCGCGAGCATCGAACCGGCACCGTCGGGCTACTTCGCGAACCTGGCCCAGCTCGACGACCCCGCCGTCGACCGGCTGCTCGAGCAGGCTGCCCGCACCTCGGACGCCGACGAGCGCGCCGACCTGTACGAGCAGGCCCAGAAGGCGATCCTGGCGAGCGACACGGTGCTCCCCCTGTACGACCAGCAGAACCACTTCCTGGTGCGCTCGGCCGTGCACGGCATCCGGACCACCCCGGTCTCGACGCCCTGGTTCGGCACCGCCTGGATCGACCGCTGACACGGATGCGATGGGTCTGGTGGGCCGTCCGGCGGCTCGCCGGGGGCATCGGCGTGCTCTGGGCCGTCGCGACGATCGTCTTCGTCGCGATCCGGCTCATCCCCGGTGACCCGGCGCTCGCGATCCTCGGTGGACCGGGCTCGCAGGCCTCGGCCGAGGCCGTCGCCCAGGTCCGCCACGAGTACGGCCTCGACCAGCCGGTCCTGGTGCAGTACGCGGTGTTCCTCGGACGCCTGGCGACCGGGCAGCTCGGCGACTCGTACGCCTTCCGCACCCCGGTCGCGACGCTCCTCGCCCAGCAGCTGCCCGTCACGCTGACGCTCGCGGTCGCCGGCCTCGTCGTCGCCTGGGTGCTCGCGATCGTCGCCGCGTGGGCATCGACACAGCGCGGCCGGATCGCCGCCGGGCTCACCAGCGCCCTGAGCGTGACCGCGAGCGTGATGCCGCACTTCTGGCTCGGCAGCGTGCTCATCGTGGTGTTCGCCACGTCCCTGGGGTGGGTGCCGGCGGTCAGTGACGGCACCGCGCGCGGGTGGGTGCTCCCGGTGCTGACCGTGGCCGTGCCGGTCGCCGGGTACCTGGCCGAGACCGTGCGGGACGGCGTGGTCGACGCGCAGCGATCCGCCTTCGCACTCGCCGCCCGGGGTCGGGGCGAGACCCGCCTCGGGCTGTTCGGACGGCACCTGCTCCGGCACGCTGCGCTGCCCGGGATCGCGCTGTCCGCGTGGGCCTTCGGGTCGCTCGTCTCCGGAGCCGTGGTCGTCGAGTCCGTGTTCGCCCTGCCCGGCATCGGCCGTGCCCTGGTCACCGCCGTCACCCAGCGGGACATGCCGCTCGTCGCCGGCATCGCGATGGTGTCAGCGGCCGCGTACGTCGTCGTGCTCGCCGTGGCCGACCTGGTCGAGCGTGCCGTCGACCCGCGCAGCACCGCACGGAACGCGGCCCTGCGCCCCGGTGGTTCGCGACGCCGTGAGCCCGGCCGTCCGGCGGGCGCGCGGTGAGCGGGATCGCCGACCCGGGCCTCCAGACCGGAGCGCCCGGCCACCAGACCGCCGTCGGCACCGAGCGTGTCCGTGGGGGGACGCTCGGCGCCGGCGGCATCGCCGCGGGGGTGGTCGTCCTGGTCGCCGTGGTGGCGGCGGCGTGGCCCGCCCTGCTCGGCGGCGGGGACCCGCTCGCGGTGCACCCCGCCGATGCCCTGGCCGCACCGAGCGGCGCGCACCCGTTCGGCACCGACGAGTCCGGACGTGACGTCCTGGCGCGGGTGGTCGCGGGGACCCGGGCATCGCTCGTCGTCGGCGTCGCCGCGACCCTGATCGGCGGCGGCGTGGGCGTCCTGCTCGGCGTCGTCGCCGGGCTCGGCGCCGGGGCCGGACGACTCGGACGCCTGCTCGACGCCGTCATCGGCCGCGTCACCGAGGTCGCGTTCGCCCTGCCGCTGCTGCTCGTCGCCCTGGTCGTCATCGCCGTGACCGGTCCGGGTCCGGTGCCGGCGGTGCTCGCCGTCGGGTTCGCGACCGCTCCCGGCTACGCCCGGATCGTGCGCGGCCTGGTCCGGGCCGCCCGGAGTTCGCAGGTGGTCGAGACGGCGGTACTGCTCGGCCGCTCCCCCGTCCGCACCGTGGTCCGGCACGTGCTGCCGACGGCGCTCTGGCCCGTCGTCGCCGTCGCCACGCTCGGGGTCGGGCAGGCGGTCGTGTGGGCCTCGGCGCTGAGCTACCTCGGCGTCGGCACGCCCCCGCCCGCGCCGGAGTGGGGCGCGATGCTCGCCGACGGCCGCACCTACCTGCAGACCGCGCCGTGGATGAGCACCTTCCCCGGACTCGCGATCGTGGTGCTCGCGACCGCCGTCACCGTGCTCGGCCGGGCGATCCGACGGACCGGGGCCGCGCGGTGAGCGCCGTCCTCGACGTCCGCGGGCTCACCGTCGTCATCGGCGGCACCCCGATCGTGCACGGTGTCGACCTGCGCGTCGACGCCGGCGAGTGCGTCGCCCTGGTCGGGGCGTCCGGCTCCGGCAAGACCGTCACCGCCCGCGCCGTGCTCGGCCTGTCCGCGCCCGACGCCGCCGTGCACGCCGACGTGTTCGCGGTCGACGGCGTCGACGTGGGCGGGTACACGGACCGGCGGTGGCGCCGGCTGCGGGGATCACGGGTCGGCTACGTCGGCCAGGAGGCCCTGGGCGCGTTGGACCCGCTGCGCCCCGTCGGGCGCGAGGTCGCCGACAGCCTCCGCCTGCACACCGAGATGCGTGCGGCCGAGCGCGTGGACGCCGTGCGCGACGCCCTGGCCGCGGTGGGCCTCGACCCGGACATCGCGACCGACGGCCGGCTCGCCGGGACCCTGTCGGGCGGGATGCGACAGCGGGCCCTCATCGCCGCGGCGACCGTCGGGTCCCCCGCGCTGCTGGTCGCCGACGAACCGACGACGGCGCTCGACGCCGAGGTCGCCGTCACCGTGATGGGACAGCTGCGTGGCGCGCAGACCCGGGGTGCCGGACTGCTCGTCATCACGCACGACCTGGGGCTCGTCGCGGGGTGGGCCGACCGGGTCGCCGTCGTGCACGAGGGCCGCATCGTCGAGCAGGGTGCGGTCGCCGAGGTCTTCGCGGCGCCGGTGCACCCCGCGACCCGTGCGCTGGTGCGCGCGGCCGGCGCTGCCGCGGCGGCTGCGGCTGCGGCGGCGCCCGCTGTGGTTCGGTGCGAGGTTCCGGACGCCGTGCGAGGCGTCGAGGCTCGCACGGCATCCGGAACCTCGCACGGTTCGGAGCCGACCTCGCACGGTGCGAGGGACGTGCTCTCGGCGCAGGAGCTCTCGCGGGAGTACGACGGGGTGCTCGCGGTCGACGACGTGTCGTTCAGGCTCGAACGCGGCCGGGTGCTCGGGGTGATCGGCGCCTCGGGCTCGGGCAAGACGACGCTCGCGCGGATGCTCCTCGGGCTCGAGGCACCCGACGCCGGCACGGTCACGCTCGACGACGACCCCTGGGTCCCGCTGCCCGAACGCGAGCGACGCCCCCGACGGAACCGGGTCGCGGCCGTCGTGCAGGACCCCGGCGCGACGTTCGACGAACGGTGGAACGTCGAGCGGGTCCTCGCCGACGCGTTCTCGCGCGGTGACGAACGGCGGGCGCGTGGTGCGCTCGGCGACCGGGTCGACGCGGCACTGCGGCAGGTCGACCTCGACCCCGTGCTGCGGCCCCGCTCCCCCCACACGCTGTCCGGCGGGCAACGCCAGCGGCTCGCGATCGCCCGTGCGCTGGCGACCGACCCCGAGGTGATCGTGCTCGACGAGCCGGTGACCGCCCTCGACGCCACGGTGCAGGACGCCGTGCTGCGGCTGCTCGAACGACTCCGCGACGAGACCGGGGTGGCGATGGTGTTCGTGTCGCACGACCTCCGGGCGGTCCGGCGGATGGCGGATGACGTCCTCGTGGTGCACCGCGGCGCGATCGTCGAGCACGGCCCGGCCGCCGAGGTCTTCGCGCGCCCGGCGCACCCGGTGACCGCGCGGCTGCTGCACGCCGCGGAGCGGCTGGCAGCGGGCCCCGCCGCGGGGACCGCAGCCGACCTCACGGACTGAGCGACAGTCCACGCGCGCTCCTGCCCGTGGACTGTCGCTGCGCGCGTGCCGTCACCGACGGCCCTGGAACGGCCAGGAGGCCCGGTGCGCGTCCGTGACGGACGTGCACCGGGCCTCCTGGCCGGGTTGCCGCGGGGCGGCCCCGTGGTCAGGAACCGGAGGGTTCCTTCTGGGCGGCGTCGGCCGAGATGATCGGGATCTCGCTCGTCGAGAAGTCCTTCGCCCAGTCGGACTGCGCGAGCTCCGACGTCGGGTCGTTGTAGTCCTCGATGACGCCGGCGATCTCGTCCTCGGAGCCGACCGTCGGGCCGGAGCCCATGAGCGGGCTCGCGGCGGTCTCCTTGGTGAAGTACACCGCGACCAGGCCGATCACGGCGGCGAGCATCAGGTAGAACGCGGGGATGTCCTCGGCCCAGCCGTACCCGGCGTCCTTCGCGGCGTTGATGAGCGCAGCGGTCGCGAGCGGGGTGGTCCCGCCGAAGAGCGACACCGACACGTTGAACGCGATCGCCAGGGCGCCGTAGCGGATGATCGTCGGGAACAGCGCGGGCAGCGTCGACGGCATGGTCGAGGTGAACGTGACCAGGACGACGCCGAGGATCAGCAGGCCCGCGAAGACGCCGACTCCGGTGCCGGTCTGGACCAGCTTGAGGGCCGGCCAGGACAGCAGGATGAAGCCGATGCAGCCGGCGGCGAGCACCGGACGGCGCCCGAACCTGTCGGACAGCCGGCCACCGAAGGTGATGACGACCATCATGAGCAGCATCACGATGACGATGAGGATCAGGCCGAACGTGGCGTTCTGGCCGAGGTTCTGCTCGAGGTAGGTCGGCATGTACGACAGCAGCATGTAGTCGGTCACGTTGAAGACCAGGACCAGGCCGATGCAGATGATGAGCGAGCGCCAGTTCTCGGCGAAGAGCTTGAGGAACGGGGTCTTCTGGCCCTCGCGCTCGGCGGCCTGCTCCTGCTGCTTCTGGAACGCCGGGGTCTCCTCGAGCTTGAGGCGCAGGTAGAGGCCGATCAGGCCGAGGGGGCCCGCGACGATGAACGGGATGCGCCAGCCCCAGCTGAGCAGGGCGTCCTCGGACAGGCCGAACTGCAGGCCGGTGACGATCGAGGCGCCGAGCACGTAGCCGGCGAGGGTGCCGAACTCGAGCCACGAGCCCATGAAGCCGCGGCGCTTGTCGGGCGAGTACTCGGCGATGAAGGTCGCGGCGCCGCCGTACTCACCACCGGTCGAGAAGCCCTGCACGAAACGGGCGACGAGCAGCAGGACCGGAGCCCAGAAGCCGATCGTGTCGTACGACGGGATCAGGCCGATCATGAGCGTGCCGGCGGCCATCAGGATCATCGTCAGCGCGAGGACCTTCTGGCGGCCGATCTTGTCGCCGATCGGGCCGAACACGGCACCACCGATCGGGCGCACGATGAACGCTGCGGCGAAGAAGCCGAACGTGGCGACGATGTTCGCGGCCGGGTCGCCCTGCGGCAGGAACACCTGCGAGATGGTGACCGTCAGGTACGCGAAGATGCCGAAGTCGAACCACTCCATGGCGTTGCCGAGCGCGGCAGCCGCGACGGCACGCTTGAGCAGCGACTCCTCGACGACGGTGACGTCGTCCTTCGTCAGATCGCGACGAGCGCGCTTCGCGGCGCCCTTCGTGCGCAACGGCCGATCGCCGTGCGGGTGGGGTGCGTTGTTCGGTGCCAAGTCGTTCCTCCGGGGTGCGGTGCTTCCTTCGGGCGTCCGGCGGACGGCGACGTTGCAGCTCCTGCGAACCCTGCGCTCGCCGGACAAACCCAGGAAGACTAGCAGGCTCCGGGCGTGTCCGACAGTTCGGTGTGCTAGGCGCTGCTCGGTGATGGCCGCGTCCGACCGGTTCGCCCGCTTGCGTGCGCGTGCGCGGCCGCTACGATTGGGGCACCGCGCGTCAGGCGCGGAACACTCAGGCACCTCATCACGGACTCGGTGCCGCACACACGTACGGAAGGCACACCCATGACCAAGCCCATGCCCGAGAAGCCGAGCGTCGACGGACTGGAGCAGGTCTGGGGGCCGGTCTGGGAACAGGACGGCACCTACCGCTTCGACCGCGAGGCCGCCGGTCACCGCGACGCCGTCTGGTCGATCGACACCCCGCCGCCCACCGCCTCCGGCTCGCTGCACATCGGGCACGTGTTCTCGTACACGCACACCGACCTCAAGGCCCGGTTCGAGCGCATGCGCGGCAAGCACGTCTTCTACCCGATGGGCTGGGACGACAACGGTCTGCCCACCGAGCGCCGTGTGCAGAACTACTACGGCGTCCGCTGCGACCCGACCCTGCCGTACGACCCCGACTTCACCCCGCCGTTCGAGGGCGGGGACGGCAAGTCCTCGAAGGCCGCCGACCAGCTCCCGGTGTCGCGCCGGAACTTCATCGAGCTGTGCGAGCGCCTGACCGTGCAGGACGAGCAGCAGTTCGAGGAGCTCTTCCGCACCCTCGGCCTGTCGGTCGACTGGACCCAGTCGTACCGCACCATCGACGACACCTCGCGGGCCAGCGCCCAGCGCGCGTTCCTGCGCAACCTCGAGCGCGGCGAGGCCTACCAGGCCGACGCCCCGACCCTGTGGGACGTCACGTTCCGCACCGCGGTCGCGCAGGCCGAGCTCGAGGACAAGGAGATGCCCGGCGCGTACCACGGCATCGCCTTCCACCGCACCGACGGCGGCGACGACGTCGTCATCCAGACCACCCGCCCCGAGCTCCTGCCGGCCTGCGTCGCCCTGGTCGCACACCCGGACGACGAGCGGTTCCAGGACCTCTTCGGCACCACGGTCCGCTCCCCCCTGTTCGACGTCGAGGTCCCGGTGCTCGCACACCACCTGGCGCAGAAGGACAAGGGCGCCGGCATCGCGATGGTCTGCACCTTCGGTGACACCACCGACGTCGTGTGGTGGCGCGAGCTGCAGCTGCCGAACCGCGCGATCATCGGCTTCGACGGCCGCGTGCGCTCGGACGAGCCCGCCTGGATCGAGTCCGCGACGGGCCGGGAGCTCTACGCCGAGATGGCCGGCAAGACCGTGTTCTCGGCCAAGAAGGTCGTCGTCGACGCCCTGACCGCATCCGGCGAGCTGATCGGTGACGTCAAGACCATCCAGCACCCGGTGAAGTTCTTCGAGAAGGGCGACAAGCCCCTCGAGATCGTGTCGACCCGCCAGTGGTACATCGTCAACGGGGCGCGCGACGAGCAGCTGAAGAGCACGCTCCGCCAGCGCGGCGAGGAGATCGCGTTCCACCCGGACTTCATGCGCGTCCGCTACGACAACTGGGTCGGTGGCCTGTCCGGCGACTGGCTCATCTCGCGCCAGCGCTTCTTCGGCGTGCCGCTGCCCGTCTGGTACCCGCTCGACGCCGACGGCAACCCGGTGTTCGACCAGCCGATCGTCCCGACCGAGGCGCAGCTGCCGGTCGACCCGGCCTCCGAGCCCGCCCCCGGCTTCACCGAGGACCAGCGCGGCGTGCCCGGCGGGTTCCAGGGCGAGCTCGACGTCATGGACACCTGGGCCACCTCGTCGCTCACGCCGCAGCTCGCGGGCAAGTGGGAGACCGACCCGGCGCTCTACGACCTGGTGTACCCGTACGACGTCCGCCCGCAGGCGCAGGACATCATCCGCACCTGGCTGTTCACGACCGTGCTCCGCAGCCAGCTCGAGGCCGACGTGGTGCCGTGGAAGCACGCCTCGATCTCCGGCTTCATCGTCGACCCCGACCGCAAGAAGATGTCGAAGTCGAAGGGCAACGTCGTCACGCCGCTGTCGATCCTCGAGCAGCACGGCGCCGATGCGGTCCGCTACTGGGCGGCCTCGTCCAAGCTCGGCACGGACGCGGCGTTCGACCCGCAGAACCCGAAGCAGATCAAGGTCGGCCGTCGTCTGGCGATCAAGGTGCTCAACGCGGCGAAGTTCGTCTACGGCTTCCCGCTGCCCGAGGGCGCCACGAGCGTCACCGAGGCGCTCGACGTCGACATGCTCGCCGAGCTCGGTGCGGTCGTCGAGCAGGCCACCGCGGCGTTCGACGGGTTCGACCACGCCCGTGCCCTCGAGATCACCGAGCGCTTCTTCTGGACGTTCTGCGACGACTACCTCGAGCTCGTGAAGGAGCGTGCCTACGGCACCGCGTCCGACGCGACGCACGAGACGCAGGCGAGCGCGGTCCTGGCGCTGCGCGGCGCGATCGACGTGCTGCTCCGCCTGCTGGCACCGTTCCTCCCGTACGCGACGGAGGAGGTGTGGGCCTGGACCCACGACACCAGCGTGCACCGGGCCTCCTGGCCGACCGCGGCCGACCTGCCCACCGACGCGGCCCCCACCGGGCTGCTCGCGGCCGTCGGGCAGGCGCTCATCGGGATCCGCGGTGCGAAGACGGCGGCGAAGGCGTCCCAGAAGACGCCCGTGACGCGTGCGGTCGTCGCGGCGCCCGCCGAGACGCGGGTGCTCATCGAGCGCGCGGCAGTCGACCTGGCGGCCGTCGGCCGCATCGAGAACCTGTCGTTCGTCGACGGCGACGAGCTCGCCGTCACCGAGATCGAGCTCGCGGAGCAGCAGGCGTAACGTCGCCTGTCCGGGCCGGGTCGCCTTGGTGACCCGGCCCGTCAACCACCGGACTGGAGGCACGGATGCAGTTGGGCACACGCTGGAACGTGGGTGGGGAGCCGCCTGCGCGACTGCCCGAGACGATGGTCGTCGCCGTGCGCGGGGTCGAGGACGAGCTCGCGGCGGAGTCCGTCGACACGGCGACGTGGGGCTGGACCCTGACGTTCCTCGAGGGCAAGCCGATCGTCGAGCTCGACGACGGCACCTCGATCCACCTCGACGCGCTCGGGCACGCCCAGGTGACGAACCCCGACGACGCGGGCGAAGAGGACTAGCGCGCGGCGCGCGGCGCGCTGCGCGGCGCGGCGCGCGGTTCGCTTGGAGTGCAGAAATGGTCGGGTCCCCGGTGGGGACCCGACCATTTGTGCTCACGATGCGGGCGCCCCCGCCGGGGAGCGCCCGCGTGATCGCCGAGGGATCAGGACTCGGCGAGCCAGGTTCGCAGGACCTCGTTCACCTCGGCGGTGTGCGTGGTGAGCAGGCCGTGCGGGGCGCCCTCGATCTCGACGTACTCCGCCGCGGGCAGCGCCTGGGTGAAGCGTCGGCCGGTGGCGTCGATGGGCAGGATGTTGTCCGACGTGCCGTGCACGATCAGTGCGGGGACGGTGACCTTCGGGATGTCCTGACGGAAGTCGGTCGGCCAGGTCAAGGGTGCTGCGGCGGACGCGATCGAGCCGGAGCCGGCCGCGATGTTCCAGGCGTTGCGGACCTGCTCCTCGGAGATGCGGGTGCCGAGGTTCTCCGACAGGTTGAAGAAGTCCTGGTAGAAGTTCGTGAAGTACGCGTAGCGGTCCTTCGCCACGTCGGCGGCGATGCCCTCGAAGAACGACATCGGGCCGGCGCCGTCGGGGTTGTCGTCGGTGATGGCGAGGAACGGCTCGAGTGAGGCGAGGAACGCGACCTTCGCGATCCGGTCCTCACCGTGGCGGCCGATGTAGCGGGCGATCTCGCCGGTGCCCATCGAGAAGCCGACGAGGATCACGTCGCGCAGGTCGAGGGTCGTCAGGACCGTGTGCAGGTCGTCGGCGAAGGTGTCGTAGTCGTAGCCGGTGGACGGCTGCGAGGACTGGCCGAAGCCGCGGCGGTCGTACGTGATGACGCGGTAGCCGGCCTCGAGGAGCATCGGGACCTGCCCCTCCCACGAGTTGCCGTCGAGGGGGAAGCCGTGGATCAGCACGATCGGCTGCCCCTGGCCCTTGTCCTCGTAGTGGAGTTCGATGTCGACGCTGTTCTCGGTTCCGACGGTGATGGCACCCATGATCGTTCCTTCCCTGAGTATCGCGGAGAACGATCGTTCTCCGCCGATGTGGACTACAGTAGAGAACGCCCGTTCCCAGCGCAACTCGAGAACGGTGAACACTCAGGGAACGGGGTACACACATGGCCACCAGCACCGTCGAGCCGGACGTCCGAGCACACATCGTCGAGGTCGCGGACCAGCTGTTCTACACGCGCGGGATCCAGTCCGTGGGGATGGACGAGATCCGCACGGGCGCCGGGGTCTCCCTCAAGAAGCTGTACGCGGCGTTCCCCGGCAAGGAGCAGCTCATCGCCGCGGTGCTCGCCGGCCGCCACGACATGTGGGAGCAGGGCGTGCACGGCGCGGTCGAGGCTGCGGCCAGCCCGCGCGACAAGCTCCTGGCGGTCTACGACTTCCTGGAGTCGTGGTTCGATGACGACACGTTCCGCGGCTGCGGGTTCATCAACGCGTTCGGCGAGCTCGGTGCGACCTCGCCCGCGGTCGCCGAGATCGCGCGTGAGCACAAGGACTCGTTCCAGCGGTTCGTGCAGCAGCTCACCGCCGAGGTCGTCGCCGACCCCGAGCACGCCGAGGAACTCGCCGCGCAGCTCGCGCTGCTCGCCGAGGGCGCGCAGACCACCGCGGCCATCGCCGGCACCACGGCGCCGGCCGCGCACGCGCGTCGTGCCGCGGTGACCCTGATCGACGCCGCGATGCGCTGACACGCGACCGCGATGCGGACTGGAGGAGCGTGGCGGCGCCGCCACGGGCCTCCCGTCCGTCTGTTGGTCGCGCCGGGCGCGGGTGCGCCTGCCGGGCCGTTCCGGGCGTACCTGGTCGTTCCGGGCGTACTCGGTCGGTTCTTTCGACCAGGGACGCCCGATCCCGCTTCCCAGTCCGGGTGTCATGGGAAGGAACGGACTCCAGCACCCGTGCATAGGGTGGGCAGATGGCAACCCCGTTCGACGTCCCGAGCACCCTCCCCTACGCCCTGCCACCCTTCGGCGACGTGCGACTCGAGCACTACCGACCGGCGTTCGAGGCCGGCATGGCCGAGCAGCGCGCCGAGGTCGAGGCCATCGCCACCGACCCGCACGCGCCGACGGTCGAGAACACCCTGGTCGCACTCGAGCGATCCGGGCAGCTGCTGACCCGCGTCAGCCACGTGTTCTTCACGCTGTCGTCGGCCGACTCGACCCCGGAGTTGCACGACCTCGAGGCCGAGGTCTCCCCGCTCCTCGCCGCCCACCGTGACGCGATCACGCTCGACTCCCGCCTGTACGCCCGCGTGCAGGAGGTGCTCGACGGCGCCGAGGCCGCCGGGCTGACCGGTGAGGCGCTACGCCTGGTCGAGCGGACCCACGCCGAGATGACCCTGGCGGGCGCGGGCCTCGACGACGCGGGCAAGGAGCGTCTGACCGCGATCAACCAGGAGCTCTCGACCCTCACGACCACCTTCGAGCGGAACCTGCTCGAGGACACCAACGACTCCGCCGTGCACGTGACGAGCGAGGACGAGCTCGAGGGGCTCGACGACGGGGCGAAGTCCGCCGCGGCCGCCGCTGCCGCCGACCGGGGCTTGGACGGCTGGCTCATCACGCTGCCGCTCTACACCGGACACCCGTGGCTGTCGTCACTGGCGAACCGCGACCTGCGTGAGCGGATCATGCGCGCCTCGCTCGCCCGCGGTCGTCGCGGCAACGAGTACGACAACCGCGAGGTGCTGCTCCGCATCGTCCGGCTGCGGGCCGAGCGCGCCGAGCTGCTCGGGTTCCCGAACCACGCCGCCGTGGTCACCGCCGACGAGACGGCGAAGACCCCCGAGGCCGTCGACGGGCTGCTGTCCTCGCTCGTCGGCGCCGCGGCACGGAACGCCGACGACGAGCGCGCGGTCCGGTCGCGCACGGTCGGGTTCGACATCGAGTCGTGGGACTGGGCGTACGCCACCGAGATCCTCCGAGGCGAGCAGTTCGCCGCGGACAGCACGGCGCTCCGCCCGTACTTCGAGGCCGACCGGGTCCTGCACGACGGGGTCTTCCACGCCGCCGGCGCCCTGTACGGCCTGACCTTCGCCGAGCGCCCGGACCTGCACGGCTACAACGACGAGGTCCGGGTCTTCGAGGTCACCGGCGACGACGACGAGCCCGTGGGGCTGTACCTGCTCGACCTCTACACGCGCGACGGCAAGCGCGGCGGCGCGTGGATGAACCCGGTCGTCGAGCAGTCCGAGCTGCTCGGCACCCTGCCCGTCGTGGTCAACAACCTCAACGTCGCGAAGCCGTCCGCCGGCTCCCCCACCCTGCTCATCCAGGACGAGGTCGAGACGCTCTTCCACGAGTTCGGCCACGCCCTGCACGGCCTCATCGCCCGCACCACCTACCCGCGGTTCTCCGGCACGAACGTCGAGCGGGACTTCGTCGAGTTCCCGAGCCAGGTGAACGAGATGTGGCTGTCGTGGCCGTCCGTGCTGGCGAACTACGCGAAGCACCACGAGACCGGAGCACCCCTGCCGCCCGAGCTCGTCCTGGGGCTCAGCGAGTCCGAGGGGTTCAACGAGGGCTTCGGCACGACCGAGTACCTCGCCGCAGCGCTGCTCGACCAGGCGTGGCACCGGCTGTCGGCAGCCGACGCCGCGGCGGTGACGTCCGTCGAGGACTTCGAGCGTTCTGCGTTGGAGTCCGCCGGCATCGCGGTCGAGGCCGTGCCGCCGCGCTACTCGTCGACGTACTTCGCACACACGTTCTCGGGCGGGTACGACGCCGGGTACTACGGGTACATCTGGTCCGAGGTGCTCGACGCCGACACGGTGGAGTGGTTCCGCGACAACGGCGGGCTGGACCGTGCAGCCGGCAAGCGGTTCGCCGAGCGTCTGCTCGGGGTCGGCGGGGCGAAGGACCCGCTCGAGGCGTACCGGGACTTCCGCGGCCGCGACGCCGAGGTCGGGCCGCTGCTGCGGCGCCGCGGGCTCGAGTAGGCGCGCCGGCGCACGCCACCGCGCGCTGGCGCACCGCACCACGAAACGGACACAGCACCACGGAATCCCGTGGTGCTGTGTCCGTTCGCTGGTTCCGGAGGGCTACGCCGACTTCTCGACGCGCTTGGCCCGAGGCCGCGGCACGATCGTCGGCGCCGCGTTCTCGAGCACGGACTCGCGGGTGATCACCACGCGCGCGACGTCGTCGTCGGACGGGACGTCGAACATCACCGGGCCGAGGACCTCTTCGAGGATCGCCCGGAGCCCGCGGGCACCCGTCTGGCGCAGCACCGCGAGGTCCGCGATGGCCTCGAGCGCACCCTGGTCGAACTCGAGCTCGACGCCGTCGATCTGGAACATCCGCTGGTACTGCTTGACCAGCGCGTTCTTCGGCTCGGTCAGGATCTGCATGAGCGCCGCCTGGTCGAGCTGCGACACCGTGGTGACGACGGGCAGACGACCGATGAACTCGGGGATCAGACCGAACTTGTGCAGGTCTTCCGGCAACACCTCGGAGTACAGGTCCTGGTGGTCGGTCGCACTGTGGAGGGGTGCCCCGAAGCCGATCCCGCGCTTGCCGACGCGCGAGGACACGATGTCCTCGAGCCCGGCGAACGCGCCCGCCACGATGAACAGCACGTTCGTCGTGTCGATCTGGATGAACTCCTGGTGCGGGTGCTTGCGGCCGCCCTGCGGCGGGACCGAGGCAACCGTGCCCTCGAGGATCTTGAGCAGCGCCTGCTGCACGCCTTCGCCCGAGACGTCGCGGGTGATCGACGGGTTCTCGGCCTTGCGGGCGATCTTGTCGACCTCGTCGATGTAGATGATGCCGGTCTCGGCACGCTTCACGTCGTAGTCGGCGGCCTGGATGAGCTTGAGGAGGATGTTCTCGACGTCCTCGCCGACGTAGCCGGCCTCGGTCAGGGCGGTGGCGTCCGCGACGGCGAACGGCACGTTGAGGCGCTTGGCCAGCGTCTGCGCCAGGTACGTCTTGCCGCAGCCGGTCGGGCCGATGAGCAGGATGTTCGACTTGGCGATCTCGATGTCGTCGCGGTCTTCGGCGGCGGTGATCTGCCCCTGCGCCCGGATGCGCTTGTAGTGGTTGTAGACGGCCACGGCGAGGGCGCGCTTCGCCGGGTCCTGCCCGATGACGTACTCCTGCAGGAAGTCGAAGATCTCCCGCGGCTTGGGCAGTTCGAAGTCCCCGCTCGAGGTGTCCTCGCCGGCTTCGGCCAGACGTTCCTCGATGATCTCGTTGCAGAGCTCGACGCACTCGTCGCAGATGTAGACGCCCGGTCCGGCGATGAGCTGCTGGACCTGCTTCTGGCTCTTGCCGCAGAACGAGCACTTGAGGAGATCGCCGCTCTCTCCGATGCGTGCCATTCCCGTGCCTCCCTGATTGGACATGCCGGCCGCGCTGTCGCACCACCGCTGGTGCACCGCTGCTGGTGGGCACCTCGTCGTGGACACGAGCCTAACCGCAACCGGTGACACCGACCGCGATGCCCCTCCGGAATCCGCCCGCGCGTTCGCCCAGGGCGTGCGAGCCTGCTACGGTGATCCGGACTTCTCTACATCTTGTAGAACAGCAGGTGCAGAACCACCCCGGAAGGAACCCCATGCAGAAGCGTCTCGCCGCCGGCGGCGCCGTCACCCTCGGTGTCGCAGCCGTCATCGTCCTCGGCAGCGCCACGGCGGCCAGCGCGCACGTGTCCGCCACGGCCACGTCGACCGCAGCGAACTCGTACACCACCGCGACCTTCTCGGTCCCGCACGGCTGCGACGGCTCCCCCACGACGAAGATCCAGTTCCAGGTGCCGGAGTCCGTCATCGAGGTCACGCCCACCGTGAACCCGAACTGGACGATCACGAAGGCGACGGAGCCCTACACCGACCCGTCGGCCTCGGCATCCGACGAGGACCACGCCGAGACGGCCGCCGAGCGCGTCACCAGCGTCACGTACACCGCGAGGACCCCCCTGCCCGCCGACGAGCGCGACACCTTCGCGCTCTCGTTCTCGCTGCCGGACGGCAAGGCCGGCGACCTGGTCGAGTTCCCCGCGATCCAGACCTGCGAGAAGGGCAGCGTCGAGTGGAACCAGGAGCAGCAGGCCGGCGAAGCCGAGCCCGAGCACCCGGCACCCTCGATCACGCTGACGGCCGCCGAGGCGACGGACGACGACGGTGACCCGATCGCCGCGACCCCGACGGCCGAGGCCGCCGGCTCGTCCGCCTCGAACGGCCCCGACCTGGTCGGTCGCTTCCTCGGCCTCGGCGGCCTGGTGCTCGGCGCCGTCGCCCTGGTCGTCGCCGTCGCCGGCACGCGTCGTCGGAGCTCCGCCAAGTGACGCAGCGCGGCTCGCGTCGGTCCCGGCCTCGGTCCTCTGCCTGGAGGCTCGTGGCCGGGACCGCCGCGGCCGTCGCGATCGCCGGTGGTGCGGTCCTCGGGCTCGCGGGTCCGGCCAGCGCGCACAACTACCTGATCTCGTCCGACCCGGAGGTCGGCGGCACCCTGACCGAACTGCCGAAGACGTTCGACATCACGACGAACGACAAGCTGCTCGACATCGGCGACTCGGGGTCCGGGTTCGCGTTCCGCATCGTCGGCCCCGACGGCAGGTACTACGAGGACGGCTGCGTCGACGTCGAAGGGCCGTCGATGACCACGACCGCCGCACTCGGCGGATCCGGCAAGTACACCGTCGAGTGGCAGATCGTGTCCGCCGACGGGCACACCGTGTCCGACGAGTACCCCTTCACGTGGAAGGCACCGTCGGGCTTCACTCCGGCCGCCGGCGCGGCGAAGCCCCCGACCTGCGCCACCGCCGGTGACGACGACGCCGGCTCGGACACCACCACCGGCACCGCCTCGGGGTCGAGCGACTCGGCAGCGTCCGACGCGATCTGGATCGGCGCCGGTGGCGTCGTGCTGGTCGGCGTGGTCGTCGCGGTACTGCTGCTCCTGCGCCGCAAGCCGGCCCCGGAGTCCGACGACTCCGAGGACTGACCACCGCGCAACGACGAAGGCCCCGCACCGTTCGGTGCGGGGCCTTCGTCGTTCCTGCTGGTGCTACTTGACGAGCGCCGGCAGGTTCTTGCGGCTGGTGAGGACCTGGTCGATCAGGCCGTACTCCACGGCTTCCTGCGCGGACATGATCTTGTCACGCTCGATGTCGTGGTTGATCTCCTCCGGCGTCTTGTTGGAGTGCTTCGACAGCGTCTCCTCGAGCCAGGTGCGCATGCGGAGGATCTCCGCCGCCTGGATCTCGATGTCGGACGCCTGACCGCCACCCTGCTGGGTCGCGGGCTGGTGGATCAGCACACGGGCGTTCGGCAGCGCGAGACGCTTGCCGGGGGTGCCACCGGCGAGGAGCACCGACGCGGCCGAGGCAGCCTGACCGAGGCAGACCGTCTGGATCTGCGGACGGATGTACTGCATCGTGTCGTAGATCGCCGTCATCGCGGTGAACGAGCCACCGGGCGAGTTGATGTACATCACGATGTCGCGGTCGGGGTCCATCGACTCGAGCACGAGCAGCTGGGCCATGACGTCGTCAGCCGACGCGTCGTCGACCTGCACGCCGAGGAACACGATGCGGTCCTCGAACAGCTTGGCGTACGGGTCCTGGCGCTTGTAGCCGTAGGCCGTGCGCTCTTCGAAGCTCGGCAGGATGTACCGATTGGACGGAGCCGGGACGTTCTGCGCGCCACCGAGCATGGGGAGATGCATTCTCGTTTCCTTTTCTTCGGTGGTGATCAGGACTGGGCGTCGGGCTCGGCTGCGCTGGTGGGCGTCTCGCCGTCGCCGACGGTGCCACCACCGCCGATGACCTCGGCGCTCGAGGCGCGGAGGTGGTCGACGAAGCCGTACTCGAGCGCTTCCTGCGCCGTGAACCAGTTGTCGCGGTCGTTGTCCTTGAGGATCTGCTCGACCGACTTGCCGGTCTGCTCGGCCGTGAGCTCCGCCATGCGCTGCTTCATGTCGAGGATGACCTTGGCCTGCGTCTGGATGTCGGCAGCGGTGCCGCCGAAGCCACCGGACGGCTGGTGGAGCAGCACGCGCGCGTTCGGCGTGATGTAGCGCTTGCCGGGCGTGCCGGAGGACAGCAGGAACTGTCCCATCGACGCGGCGAGGCCGATGCCCACGGTGACGATGTCGTTCGGGACGAACTGCATCGTGTCGTAGATCGCCATGCCGGCGGTGATCGAACCACCGGGCGAGTTGATGTAGAGGTAGATGTCCTTCTCAGGGTCCTCGGCGGCGAGCAGCAGCAGCTTGGCTGCGATCTCGTTCGAGTTGTCGTCGCGGACCTCGGAGCCGAGCCACACGATCCGGTCTCTCAGAAGGCGGTCAAAAACACTGGGGTTCAGTGTTGCTTCGGCCATGGAAAAGCTCCCGTTCAGTTGTCGCTTGTTGTCGAACTTATCGGGTGCAACGCACCAGTTCTCGTCTGTTCGCCGACAGCAATGCGGTGGTGCGGAAATACGGACGGGAGGCGCGGTGCCAGCTGGCACCGCGCCTCCCGTCTGTCGTACTGGTGGCGTCGAGATCGTTACTCGGCGTCCCCTGCCGGCTCCTGCGCGACGCCCGCCGTGAAGGCGGACAGGTCGACGGCGTCGCCGTTGGTGTCCTTGACGGTCACCTTGGACAGGACGGTCGCGACCGCCTTCGAGCGGGCGACCTCGCCGACCATGCCGGGGATCTGGCCGTTCTGGTCGATGACCTTGATGAACTCGGCCGGCTCCATGCCGTACTGCGCGGCGGCCTGGATGAGGTACTGGGTCAGTTCCTCCTGCGAGACCTGGATCTCTTCCTTCTCGGCGATCGCGTCGAGGAGGATCTGCGAGCGGAAGGCGGTCTCGCTGGACTCGGAGACCTCCTTGCGGTGCTCCTCGTCCTCGAGGCGGTTCTCCTGCTCGAGGTGACGGTGCACCTCGTCGGCGATGAGCTGCTCCGAGATCGGGATGTTGACGTCCTCGGTGAGCTTCTCGACGAGCTTGTCGCGAGCCGCGGCGCCCTGACCGAAGGTCTTGGACTTCGCGATCTGCTCCTTCAGGTCAGCCTTGAGCTCGTCGATGGTGTCGAACTGGCTGGCGATCTGGGCGAACTCGTCGTCGGCCTCGGGGAGCTCGCGCTCCTTGACGGCGGTGACGGTGACGGCGATCTGGGCGGTCTCGCCCTCGCGGTCGCCACCGACGAGCTTCGACTCGAAGGTCGTCGACTCACCGGCGGTCAGGGACTCGAGCGCCTCGTCGATGCCCTCGAGCAGGTCGCCGGAGCCGATCTCGTAGGAGACGCCGGTGGCCGAGTCGACCTCGTCGTCGCCGATGCTGGCGGTGAGGTCGATCTGCGCGAAGTCGCCGGTCTTCGCCGGACGGTCGACCGTCACGAGCGTGCCGAAGCGGGTGCGGAGGTTCTGCAGTTCCTCTTCGATCTCGTCGTCCGACACCTCGACGGCGTCGACGGTGAGCTCGTACGAGGAGTAGTCCGGCAGGTCGAACTCGGGGCGGACGTCGACCTCGAAGGTGAGGACGAGGTCGCCGGTGAAGTCCGCGACGTTCGGCAGCTCGGCGACGTCGGCCTCGGCACGGCCGAGGATGCGCAGCTCCTGCTCTTCGACCGCCTGGCGGTAGAAGTTGTCGATGGCGTCACCGACGGCGTGGTTCAGGACCTCGCCGCGGCCGACGCGCTGGTCGACGATCGCCGGCGGGACCTTGCCCTTGCGGAAGCCGGGGATGTTGATCTGCTCGGCGATGTGCTTGTAGGCGTGGTCGATGCTCGGCTTGAGATCGTCCGGCGTCACGTTCACGGTGAGCTTGACGCGGGTGTCGCTCACCTTGTCGACGGTGCTGGTGGCCAAGGGATGTTCTCCTGTTGGTTGACGTTCGTGTGGTCGGTGGTGCTCGGAGGACCTGGTCGGGGCGACAGGATTTGAACCTGCGACCTCCCGCTCCCAAAGCGGGCGCTCTACCAAGCTGAGCTACGCCCCGTTGCTTCGTGCCAGGGATCAGCCGCGCACGCCGAGGGGCGCATGCGACCCCGGTGAGTCTAGCGGTCCGACGGCGCGCTGTTCCCGGGGGTTGCTCAGTCGTCCTCCGCGGCGCGTCGCAGACCCCGCCGCCACCGGATCCCGACGGCCACCTGGACCCCGAGGGCAGCCACCGCGAGCAGCAGCCCGACGACGATCCGCCAGACGTGCAGCAGTGCGTGCGCGGGTTGCGACTGCGGGTCACCGAACAGGTCGGGACGGAGGGACAGCACCGCGGCGGCGAGGACCACCAGCACGTACGAGACCACCCGCGACCAGCGGATGGTGCGCTCGGCACCGGCGTCCGGCTTCGGGATGACGCGCGTCGGCATGTCGGTGCTCGTTCGTCCGCTACGATGGTCGGGCTGCGCCTGGTGCGCAGGCGCGGGGATGTAGCTCAATGGTAGAGCCCCAGTCTTCCAAACTGGCTACGCGGGTTCGATTCCCGTCATCCCCTCTCTTCTTCCTTCTGCCCCGCGCTTCGTCGACTGGTGCACGGTCGCACGCCCGATGCGAGGTTGTTCCGGCGCACCGAGTGATCAACCTCGCACCACGAGCGAACGGTCGCACGCTCCCGAGTCACCCCTAGAGCGCTCCGAGCGGCGCTTCTCCGACTTCCTGCCGCAGCATCCGGTAGTGCTGCTCCCAACCGGGAGTGCCGCGTCCAGCAACGTGCAGCGCGGTCCGGACGGCGCCGAGCGCACGGTCGAGCGCCCCGGACTCGTCGTCCGCGTCGACACCGATCGAGAAGGTGAGCGTGCCGGTCGACAGGTCAGCGGTCAGGTCCTGGTCGTGGACGTCGTCGAGGTCGAAGAGTGCTTCCGCGACGGCGTCGAAGTCCGCCGCGAGGGCTGCGCGCAGATCGTCCGCTGCCCCGAGTTGCGCCACGCACTCGAGCCGCACGAGGTAGTTCGTCATCACGTTCTCCTGTCCTCGCAGCCCGTTCGCGCGAGCCGATACTTCAGATGCACAACGTACCAGGGGCAAAGAGCCCGACAGCGACGCCGGGGCCCACCGCCGATGACTGTGGGGAGGTATCGGGATCGACGGCCCTGTGGAGGAGCGACGGTCGACGGCACGAACGTCAGGGGTCGGCGAACTCGAGGGTGATCTCCGGGGAGTCGCCGAGTTCCACCCGGGCACGCCTCCGCTCCGCCGCACGCAACGGCACGAGGTACCCGCCGTCCTTCGGGAACAGCGACGTCGTCCACGTCACCGAGCCGATCGTCACGCGGGCCGGGATCACACCCCACCCGTAGGTGAGCACCGGCGCGAGGTCGGCGATGACCTCGGCGGCGTCCGGTGGCACGACGGCGAAGAAGAACGGTGACGGGCCGCGCCACTCGATCACCTCGCCGCGGAACTCGAGCTCCATGCGGCGATCGTACGGCCGCGGCGTCGAGCGCGCCGGGTCGGGATTCGTTCTCGGGTGGATGACGGTTCCGGTTCACGATCGCCGGGTTCTGCGAACCGGAACCGTCATTCGCGAGGAGGAACTGGTGCCTCCCCTTCCTCTCCCCCCGCCCAGCGGGACCCGGACGACGGACGCGCCCCGTGCCTCCAGGCCGGAGCCGGGGAGCACGGGGCGCGAGCCGCCGTCAGGAAGCGAGCGTCAGCGGTACGACGCGGCCTGTCCGTACAGAACCCTGGTGAAGGAGGAGACGTAGGCGGACTCGTCGCCTCCCGGCAGGTTGTACGTCATGAAGACGCCGTACCCGTCGGCCTTCGTGCGCTGTGCGAGCGACACCGCCGTCGCCTGCGGGGTGTTCTGGATGTCGACGGCGGCGGCGGAGATCTTCGACTTCGGCAGGCCCGGGATCGTCGGCGCCGTGTAGGTGCCGTAGTAGGGATTCCAGGCGTAGTCGAGCTTCCCGCCGATCGACGGGTTCGCGGTCTTCAGGGCATCGGAGGACGGGCCGATGTCGTAGAACGAGATGATCTTGCCCGGCATGTCCGCACGCAGGGCGCTGATGAGCCAGCCGATGGACTGCTGGTTCGGCTGCGGGGTGCCGTTCACGCCGTAGTCCGAGTACTCGTCGTCCAGGTCGACCCCGTCGAGTCCGTACTTCTTCACCGTCGCGGAGACCTGCGCCGCGAAGTCCCGTGCCGCGGCCTTCGTCGGGAAGTTCGCCAGGCCGGCGCCCTGGTGGTTGCCGAGCACCGAGAGCGTCACCTTGATGCCCTTGGCCTGCAGTGGGCGGATCTGCGTGGCGGCCTGGTCGAGGGTCCGCTGCACGTTCTCGTTGTTGTACAGGACCGCCTTGCCGTCCTCGTAGTTGATGTTCGCGGCGAAGATGATCGCCACGTCGAACGCGTTCGCGCCGTTCTCCAGCGTGTACCGCCCGACGTTGGCGAGCTCGTCGTTGTTCACCTCGACGTAGGCGATGCTCGTCGGCCCCGATTTGGTGGGCGCAGCGTGGTGCCCGTGACCATGACCGTGGCCGTGCCCACCGCCGTGGGACGAACCGTGTCCGTGCCCGTGGCTGGATCCGGACGAGGAGGGCGCCGCGGATGCTGCGGCGGGCACCAGTGGTGCCGCGAGCATGGCGACCAGTGCGGTCGCGATGCTGAACTTCGTGGACTGCTTCATGTGGTTCCTCCTTGGGTGGGACGGACGGGCGGTTGGTCAGTCGGTCAGTCGGTCGGTCAGTTGCGCGGGAACCGGAAGGTGCGGACCTCGTAGGCGTCGACGGCGAACGAGGACGCATCGGCCTCGGACGACGCGTCACCGAGCGGTTCCTCGAGCAGGGTCACCTCGGCGCCAGCACCGAAGGTCGCCTCGTCGGCCGACACCGCGATGCCCCCGGTCCCCCGCTGCCCGGACGGCTCGTAGACGCGCACGACCAGGTCACCCGACCGGTCGTCGGCGAGCTTGACGCTCGACAGCACGACGTCGCCGGAGACCTGCACCAGCGGGTCGAAGCCGTGCGCCCCGGTGATCGTCCGCGCGCCCGCGTTCATCCGCACGCCGGCCGACGTGGCGCCGAGCTGGTCGCTGCCGATGACGATGCCGTACCGGTGCGTCTGCACGCCCTGGTCGGTCTCGGGGTCCGGGAACCGCGGTGCGCGCAGCAGCGACAGTCGCACCGTGGTGGTGACGTGCCCGTCGACGGCGTCGCGCGTGGTGTCGAAGCCGTGGATCGAGTCGTTCACGAGCGCGACACCGAAGCCCGGCTCGGACACCAGCACGTAGCGGTGCATCGAGGTCTCGAACTTCGCGGCCTCCCACGAGGTGTTCGTGTGCGTCACCCGCTTCTGCGCGCCGAACTGCGTCTCGGCGACGGTGTGCTCGGCACGGACGTCGAGCGGGAACGCCACCTTGAGGAACTTCTCGGTCTCGTGCCAGTCGGTCACCTGGTCGAACTCCAGGGTGCGGGACCCCGGCGCCAGCACGATCTCCTGCGTCACGGTCGAGTCACCGAACGCCCGGGACACGACGACCCGTGCGACCCCGGACTCGTCGACCGACGCGGTCAGCCCGGTGGTCGACACGAGGTCCTCGACGCGGTTGCGGTAGTACCGGTCGACGTCCCACGCGTCCCACATGTTCGGGAAGTCCTGGTGCAGCTGCAGCAGGTTCGCCGCCTGCCCGGCCGCGATCGCCTCGCGCCCGCTCGCCAGGTCGACGGCGCTCGTCACGAGCCCCTGCGCGTCGACGACGACCCGCACCAGGTCGTTCACCAGCACGTACCCACCGTCCTGCTCGGTCAGGGACACGGCGGTCACCGCCGCCACGTCGGTCGCCACGACGGCGCCCTGCGCGGGTGCACCGGCCTGGAGGAACGGGGCCGGGTTCACGACGACGGCCGCGTCCCCGGTGCCGGCGAGCGCCGAGAGCGCCCGGTCGATGATCGCGGTCAGCGCCGCGGCCGTCTCGGCGTAGCGTTCGACCGCTTCGCGGTGCACCCACGCGATCGAGGTGCCCGGCAGGATGTCGTGGAACTGCTGGAGCAGGACCTGCTGCCACAGGGCGTCGAGCTCGTCGTACGGGTAGGCGAAGTCGGTGCGGGCGGCGGCGGTCGCGGCCCAGAGCTCGGCCTCGATGAGCAGCTGCTCGCACCGGCGGTTGCCCTGCTTCGTGCCGTGCTGCGACGTGAGCGTGGCCCGGTGCAGCTCGAGGTACAGCTCGCCCACCCACACGGGCGGATCGGTCAGTTCGGACTTCGCCCGGTCGAAGAACGTGTCCGGGTGCTCCCAGCGGACCTTCGCGCTGCCCTCGAGGTCGGCCAACCGTGCGGCGGTCCCGGTCATCTCGCGGGTGGTGCCCCCGCCGCCGTCGCCCCAGCCGACCGGGGCGATCGAGCCGGTGGCGAGTCGGTTCTCGCGGAACTGGCGGGAGGCCTTCGCGACCTCGCTGCCGGACAGCCGCGAGTTGTAGGTGTCCATCGACGGGAAGTGCGAGAACACCCGCGACCCGTCGATGCCCTCCCACAGGAACGTGTGGTGCGGGAACTTGTTCACCTGGTTCCACGAGATCTTCTGCGTGAAGAACCACTCGAAGCCCGCGCGTCGCATCAGCTGCGGCAGCGCCGGCGAGTACCCGAAGCTGTCCGGCAGCCAGACGCCCTTGGGCCGGATGCCGAACTCGCGCTCGAAGAACCGCTGGCCCTGCGAGAACTGCCGGACGATGCTCTCGCCGGTCGGCATCACGGTGTCGGACTCGACCCACATGCCACCGATCGGCAGGAACCGGCCGGCCTCGACCGCGGCTTTGACCCGGGCGTAGACCTCGGGGCGGTGCTCCTTGATCCACGCGTACTGCTGCGCGCTCGACATGCCGTACAGGAAGTCGTCGGTCTGGTCGATGAGCTCGGTCATGGTCGACGTGGTGCGGGCCACCTTGCGGATGGTCTCGCGCACGGGCCAGAGCCAGGCGGAGTCGATGTGGGCGTGCCCGACGGCCGAGATCGTGTGCGCCGAGGCCTCGGCGGGAGCGGCCAGCACCTCGGCGAGCGCCGCACGGGCGTCCCCGGCGGTCTCCGGGATGTGCTGCAGGTCGAGCGCGTCGAGGGCGTCGTCGAGGGCCTGCAGGATCCGCATGCGTCGGGGTCCGGCGGGCAGCTCGGCCTGCAGTTCGAGCAGGACGTCGATGTCGAGGGCGAGTTCGTGCACCTCGGACTCGAAGACGGCGAGCTCCATCCGGCGGGTGGCGTAGAGGCGCTTCGAGGACGAGGTCTGCACGTCACCCTCCTGCGTCGGCAGGAAGGGGTGGTAGTCGAGCAGGACGGGGTTCGACGCGGCCTCGACGAACAGTTCGACGGTCTCGCCGCCCTCGGCCCGCTCGGTGACCAGGACCCACTGGTTGCGCGGGTTGATCGACTTCACGGGGGTGCCGTCGGCCAGGTAGACGAGGCCCTCGCACTGGAACCCGGGCATGTTCTTGTCGAACCCGAGGTCGATCACGGCCTCCACCCGGCGTCCGGCCCACTCGGTCGGCACGGTCCCGGTCAGCCGGAACCACGTCGTGCCCCACGCTGCGCCCCACGGGGTGCCGACCTCGTAGGGCTCGAAGGTGAGCGCGAGCCCCTCGGTCGGCGGGACCGGCTCCCCCGGCAGCTCGTGCCAGTCGGCCTGGAGGGCCGTCGTGGTCGCGTGCACCGCGGGGGCGATCCGCTCGTCGAGCACCCGTCGGGCGCGTCCGGTGGTGAGGGGGATGTCGTCGTGCATGGGGCCTTCCGGGGTCAGGGCGTCGTCGCCGGGTGGGCGACGCGGACGGTGGTGGTGTCGAGGTCGGACGGGACGTCGACGCAGCGGTCGATGCCTCGCGCGGCCAGCAGCGCGGTGTCCGACAGGCGGGAGCGCAGGACGACCTGGGGCCCGCGGCCGTCCGGTGCGGCTTCGGCCAGGGCGAGCCAGGCGGCGGCGAACCGGCCGCCGGGGGCGCAGTCGGCGCGGGTGCCGTGCCGGTCGGTGCCGTCGGACAGCACGTCGTCGAGGACGAGCGCGGTGGTCGGCGGTACGGCGCGGGCGTCGCGGGTGTGCTCGGCGCGGGCGAGGGCGGCGAACGCCTCGCCGGCGGGCTTCAGGCGTCCGTCGTTCGTGAACAGCCCGAGGTCGTACTCGAGCTCCGGGAAGTCGGCGAGCGACCGGGCGACGTCGTGGGAGCACCACCACGTCACCCCGAGCACCTGCTGCGCGTCGAGGACGTGCCGGATGGTCTGCTCGGTGAACGCGGCGGCGTCGGCGGGGTCGACGACGTTGGTGGGGGCGCCGACCTCCTGCAGCCAGTTCGGCCGGGCGGCGTCGCGGTTCCAGGCCGCGGCGAGCTGGAGCAGGTACTCCCCGTGCCGCACCGACCCGGCCCCGAGGGCGCCGTGCAGGGCCGCCGAGCCGTTGAAGACCCACGAGTGCGTGACCGTGGCGTCACCGTGGTCCGCCGCGTGCTCAGGGCCGAAGGGCTGGGCGTCGTCGTACCAGGCCGCGTCGTACTGCGCGACCGTGACCAAGGGCCCCGGACGCGACCCGGTGCCGGACGGGACCGACGAGGCGGGGTCGAGCCGCGCCTCCAGGCCGACCGACACGGACGACGCGACCGACGCCGACGACCCGTCCGACAGCCCCGCCCGCGCCGCCGCAACCATCGCCGCCGCCCACGCGTGCCCCTGCTCCGCCGTGATGGCGTGCGGTGCGGGGTGCGGCGCGTGCGCGAACTGGTTGACCTCGTTGCCGATGGTGATCCCGAGCAGGTTGGGCTTGTCGGCGACGGCTCCGGCGAGCGCCCGGACGTACGCGGCGGTCGACGCGACCACGTCCGGGTCGGTGAACATGTTGCGGCGGTGCCAGCTGTCCAGCCAGGACGGCACGAAGTCGAAGCTCGACAGGTGTCCCTGCAGTGCGTCCACGTTGACGTCGAGTCCGAACGACCCGGCGAGGTCGACGACCGTCGCGACGTCGTCGAGGGCCTGCTGCCGGATGAGGGTCCGGTTCGGCTGGACGACCGGCCAGAGCGGGAAGATCCGCACGTGGTCGGCGCCGATCGACGCGATCGCCTCGAGGTCCCTGGCTGTGTCCGACCGCGAGAAGTCGAGCCACGAGTGGAACCAGCCGACCGAGGGCGTGTAGTTGACCCCGAAGCGCATCAGCCCTTCACACCGCCCTCTTCGACGCCCTTGAAGAAGAAGCGCTGCAGGACGGCGAAGATCACGGCGATCGGGATGAAGGCGATCATGGTGCCGGCCGCGATCATCCGCTGGTCGGTGGCGAACGTCCCCTGCAGGTACTGCAACCCGACGGTCAGGGTGAGGTTCTCGGGCGACTGCAGCACGATGAGCGGCCAGAGGAAGTCGTCCCACGCGCCGATGAACGAGAAGATCGCGATGACCGCGATGGTCCCCTGCACGGCGGGCAGCGAGATGTACCGCAGACGTTGCATCGCGTTCGCGCCGTCCATCACCGCGGCCTGGTCGATCTCCTCGGGGATCTGCCGGAACGCGTTGAACATCAGCAGGACGTTGAGCGCCGCGATCATGCCGGGCAGGGCGACGCCGACCAGGTTGTCGGCGAGGCCGAGGTCCTTCACGGTGACGAACTGCGAGATGATCGTCGCCTCGCCGGGCAGCACGAGGGTGCCGAGGAACAGGCCGAGCACGAGCTTCCGGTGCCGCCACTGCAGACGGGCGAGGGCGAAGCCGGCCAGGGTCGCGAACACGATGTTGCCGAGCACGTCGATCGCGGCGACGAGCAGCGAGTTGCCGATGTACCGCCACACCGGGATCGCCGCGGCGACCTTCAGGTAGTTCTCGATGGTCGGTTCGGACGGGATGAACGACGGGTTCGCCGTGTAGATGTCCTCACCGGCGCCCTTGAGCGACGTGGACAGCTGCCACAGGAACGGGCCGATCGTGATGAAGAGCACCACGATGAGCAGGACGTAGCGGACGACCTTCTCGCGGGTGGACATGACACCCCAGACCGCGCGGCGCCGCTTGCGTCCGTCGCGTCCGTTCTGCCTGGAGGCCCGTCCAGCGCCCGTCGCGCCGGTCACGTCCGGCGTCGGGCTGGCTGCGCCCTGCGCGCCGCCGATGACGGGTTCGGTCGTGCTGGTCGTGTTCGTCACTTGTCCGCCTTGCTGTTCATCCGGGCGAGGGCGAGCATCGGCACGAGCGTCACGACGAAGAGCAGGAGGCTCAGGGCGGACGCGTAGCCGAGGTTGCCGGTGAAGCCGCGGGCGTACTGCTGGATGAGCATGACGAGCGAGTTGTCCTGCCCGCCGGGCCCGCCGGTGCCGTTGGTGAGGATGTAGAGCTCGCTGAACACCCGGAGCGCGGAGACGCACACCAGGATCCCGACGAGTGTCATGGTGCCGCGGACCCCGGGCATCGTGACCGACCAGAAGCGCCGGACGGCTCCGGCACCGTCGAGCGCGGCGGCCTCGTGCAGGTCCTTGCCGACGTTCCCGAGGGCGGCCAGGAAGATGATCATGTAGTACCCGAGCCCCTTCCACACCGTCAGGCTGATGGCGCTGAGGAGCAGCAGCCACCGGTCGGTCAGGAACGGGACGCTGCCCTGCACGACGCCGAGCGCCTGCGCCATCTCGTTGATGACACCGCGGTCGTCGAGGATCCACGTCCAGATGAGCCCGACGACCACCGCGGACGCGATGACCGGCGTGTAGAACGCGGTGCGGAAGAACGCGATCCCGGGCAGTTTCTGCTGCACGAGCACCGCGATGAGGAGCGGGAGGACCGTCAGCAGCGGCAGGCACACCGCCATGTAGATGACGCTGTTGAGCAGCGCCTCCCACACCTGCGGGTCAGCGAGCAGGGTCTCGAAGTTCTGGACCCCCACCCACTGGCTGACGCCGCCGAGCGGGCTGGCGTTCGTGAACGACAACCGGACCGTGTTGATCGAGGGCCACAGGCTGAACGCGACGAGCCAGATCAGTGCCGGCAGGACGAGCAACCAGGGCGTGTACCAGCGGTTCGCACGCATGACGATCCTCCCTCTTCCTTCTCCGGGGCCGGATCAGCCGTTGGCCAGCAGGCTGTTCATCTTGGTCTGGGCGGTCTGCAGTGCCTTCTCGGGCGACACCTGGCCCTTCATCGCGAGGGCGATCTGCTGGTCGAGGAAGTCCGTCATCGCGGAGTTCGCCTCGACCGGGTTGATGACCTTCGCCGTCTTCAGGGCCTCGTTCGCCAGGACCCGGGCCTCGCCGTTCACGGTGCCGTCGTCCTTCGAGAAGTACGGGTCGGACTGGGACGACGTGGTGGACGGGAAGATGTTGACCTCGTGGGCGAACGCCTCCTGGTTCTCCGCGTTCGTCATGAACTCCGCGAAGGCCTCGGCGGTGGCGAGGTGCTTCGACTTGCTCGAGACCGACAGGCCCTGCACGTAGAGCGGCGGGGTGTCGAGTGCGGGGCTGACGGTGACCTTGCCCTTGAGCGACGGGTTGTTCTTCTCGAAGTCGGCGAGCGAGGTGGCACCACCGGTGGTCCAGGCGACCTTGGCCTGTGTGAACAGGGTCGAGTTGCCGAGGTAGTCGCTGTTCAGCACGTTGGAGGGCATGTAGCCGTCCTGGTACGCGTCCTTGTAGCGGTCGATCAGGTCGGCGGCCTTCGACGAGTCGGCGAAGGTGAACTTCGTGCCGTCGGCGTTGAGCACCTTGACGCCGGCGAGCGTGAAGTCGCCGAGGCCGGGCTTCCGGCTCATCAGGTAGTCGGTCGGGCAGTTGTCGTGCATGGTCTTCGCCTGCGTGAACAGCTCGTCGGTGGTCTTCGGCGGGTTCTTCGCGTCGAGGCCGCACTTGGCGAACATCGTCGAGTTCCAGTAGTTCACGTCGGTGTTGAGGTACCAGGGGTACCCGAACGTGCCGTCCACTCCCTTGTACTTGTACGAGTCCAACGCGCCGGCGACGTACGTGCTGGCGAGCTTCGAGTCGTCCTTCGCGACGTCCTGCAGGAACCCGCGCTTCGCGAGGGGCAGGGCGATGTCCGGCGGCAGGTTGATCACGTCGGGCAGGCTGTTCGACGAGGCCTGGCTGAGCACCTTGTCGGCGTACCCGTCGCCGGGCTGGTCCTGCAGCTTGACCTTCGCGTCCGGGTGGGCCTGCTCGAAGTCCTTGATGACCCCGTTGAGGTACCCCGTGTAGGTCGGCGTGAGCGCCCAGGTCTGCAGGGTGATGGTGCCGCTGATCTCGCCGCCGCCGCTGTCGGCCGCGTTCCCGCCGCTCGAGCAGCCGGTCAGGACGAGCGCCGTGGCGGCGGCCGTCGCGAGCAGCGCGGTGGCGCGGCCCCTCGTCATGCGTGTGGTGGTCCTCATGGCGTCTGACTCCCTCGTCATAGCTGAACCGGTTCAGCAGCAGTCACCGAACCCGTGTGTGGCAGCCACTGTGAATGACTAAAGCGCTATAGTCAACCCCGTGGCCACCAAGCGTCGAACGACGATCGCCGACATCGCCGCGCGGGCCGGTGTGTCCATCAGCGCGGTGTCGTTCGCGTTGAACGACCGCCCCGGTGTCTCCGACGAGACCCGTCGCCGCGTGCGCGAGATCGCCCGCGAGCTCGATTGGCAGCCGCACACCGCGGCCCGGGCGCTCGGCGGCGCGAAGGCCGGTTCCATCGGGTTCGTGCTGAACCGCCCGGCCCGGACCCTGGGCACGGAGTCGTTCTTCGGCGACCTGATCTCCGGCATCCAGCTCGGGCTCGCCGGCACGCACGTCGGCATGAACCTGCTCGTCGCGCGCGATGCCGAGGAAGAACTCGAGACCTACCGGGACTGGTGGCGCGGACACCGTGTCGACGGCGTGATCGTGATCGACCCCCGTCGCGACGACGCCCGGCTCGCCCTGCTCGCCGACCTCGGCATGCCGACCGTCGTCGTCGGCTCGCACCCCTCCCCCGACGGCGCCGCCCCCACGGTCTGGATCGACGACTCGGACGCCACCGACACCGTTCTGCGGTACCTGCACGCCCTCGGGCACCGACGCATCGCGCACGTCGCCGGGCGGCCCGAGTTCGAGCACACCGCCATGCGCATGGATCGGCTCCGGGCGTTCGCAGCTGACGAGGGGCTCGACGACACGGTCTCGGTGCCGACGGACTACTCGGCCGAGGCCGGTGCGAGCGCCACCCGCACGCTGCTGTCCCGGAGCGTCCGACCGACCGCGATCGTCTACGACAACGACGTGCTCGCCGTCGCCGGGCTGGGCGTGGCGAGCGAGATGGGCGTCGCGGTGCCCGGGGACGTCTCGATCGTGTCCTTCGACGACTCGGCGATGATCCGGCTCGTCCGCCCGGCGATCACCTCGCTCACCCGCGACACCGTCGAGCTCGGACAGCGTGCGGCGACCCTGCTGCGCGCGCAGATCGACGCCAGCTCCCCGCTCCCCTCACGCCCGGGCCCCTCGCTCACCCTGAGCGTCCGCGAGTCCACCGGCCGCGCCCCCGCCTGACCCGCTCCGGACGTCGGCGCCGACGACCCGCTCCCCCTCCCGCCGCTGATTCCGCGCGCTCGGGCGCCCGCCGCGCTCGCCGGTCCGGCTCCCGCAGCCGCCGCTCCCCCTCCCGCCGTTCCCCCTCCCGCTCCCGCCGTTCCCCCTCCCGCTCCCGCCGTTCCCCCTCCCGCTCCCGCCGTTCCCCCCTCCCGCTCCCGCCGTTCCCCCCTCCCGCTCCCGCCGCGCCCCCTCCCGCTCCCGCTGCCGCCGCTCCCCCTCCCGAAGCGCGGCGCGGCTGCCTGCATCTGGCGCACGCACCGCACTGCACCAACGCGGGACGACGTGGTCTTCTCCGCGCCGTGACGGTTCTGGTTCACGAAACCCGAGGATCGTGAACCGGAACCGTCATCGACGCGGAGCGGAACCTCCTTTCCCCGCGGGCGACGGTCACCGGCGGTTCGTCGGGGGTCGGACCCGCTCGAGGGCTCGACGCATGGACGACGTCGTGCTGAAGCCGAAGCGGGTCGCGACGTCGGACGGGCGGTCGCCTCGGGTGAGTGCGCTGCGGACGGCGAGACTGCGGTACCAGCGGCCGAGCTGCGCGGGCGAGCATCCCGTCGCTGCGGCGCACCGGCGCTCGAGCGTGCGCTCCGACATCCGGACACCGACGAGGATGGCCTGCAGGGACGACGGACCAGCCGGATCGAACAGGCGGTCGAGGATCCGCGAGACCGTTGTCGCCGAGCATCGGGGGCGGGTTGTCGCGGAGCACCGTCGTGACGACGAGCCGGGCGAGGGCCTGCTGCTGCGCGCCGTGCCATCTCCCGCCGTCGAGGTGCCCGACGTGGCGCAGCGCGAGGCCGACGTCGGGCGAGGGCGCACCGGGTGGGCCGGTGCTCGCGATGGGCGGGAGTGCGAGGACCTCGTCGACGAGCGGGCCGAACGTTGCGGCGCCGACGAGGACACCGGTCAGCGCGAAGAGTGCCTCGTGCGGGAACGCGTACGTCTCCGCGATGCGGGGCGGGCCGGAGCGCTCGGGGCTCGTGCTGATCGTGATCGTCGCGTGCCCTTCGACGAGGGCGGCGGTGCCGGCGTCGACGATCGCGATGTCCTCTCCGTGCCGGACCCACACGGAGCGGGACCGCGTCGCCACCCAGAGGTGGGTGCCCGTCGGTTCGACGTCGAGCGTCCACGCCTCGTCGTCGGACCGGACCTCGGTGCCCGGCCCGACCTGGAGCCCGACGGCGTCGATCAGTGCTCGGAGCGCATCAGCCATCCGACGAGCGTGATCCACGGGCAGGACGCGTGGGCGTGGATCGGGTGGCCTGTGGAAGAGGGGGGATAACCCCACCCGGGGTGGGGAGAGGGCAGGATGGGGGAACGGCTCCGCGATCGCGAGGCTGGATGCATGACCGACACCGACCGCCTCGACCAGGCGCGAACCGTCCCGCTGGACGACGTCACGCCTTCGCCCGACCAGGCCCAGACCGTCCCGCTGGGCGGCTCCGTGCCCCCTGGAGCCACCAAGCCGATGCCCCAGTACCCGCGCCAGCACCAGCAGGACCCCCAGGACGCCCCGCAGTCCCCGCCGGCGTCGTGGAGTGCCACCCCGCGGGTCGGTTCCGGTCCGGTCGGTGGTTCCGGTCGCGGTTCCGGCATGACCGCCGGGCAGTTCTACCGCGACGCGTGGAGGCGCCTGCCGCGGGACTTCGGCTACATGGCGCTCACCGCCGTGCTGCTCTGCACGCTGTACTTCGCGTTCCCGACGGCGATCTTCGGTGGCGGGTTCCGCGACCTGTTCAACCCCTTCGTCCTGCTCATGTTCTTCATCGCGCTGTTCGTGGCGCGGTGGCTCGGACAGTTCGAGAAGCTCCGCATGAGCTGGGCCGACCGACGCCCGATCCGCCCGGTGGACTGGACGCCCCGCTGGCAGCAGAACTGGTGGACCCGCACCGGCTCGGCCGTCGCCAACCCGCACTACTGGCTCTACCTGCTGCACGCCGCGGTCGTGTACCCGCTCGTCGCGGTCGTGACCGTCGGGACCGGTGCACTGCTGCTCGTCGGCTTCGCCTGGCCGATCGTCGTGGGCGGACTGTACTTCGCGAACAACGTCCGGGTCGGCTACTTCACGGACAGCGTCGGGTTCGTGACCGGCGTCGGCGCCCTCGGCCTGCTGTCGATGACGGCATCGGTCGTGCTCTTCCCGCTCTGGGCCCGCGGGTCCGTCCTGGCGCACTACTGGGTCGACTTCGGCCTGCTGGGCGGCTTCCGGGCCGAGCAGCTCGAGCAGCGCGTCGCCGGCCTGCAGGCCTCCCGTGCCGGTGCCGTCACCGCCGAGGGGCAGGCGCTCCGCCAGATCGAGCGCGACCTGCACGACGGCCCGCAGCAGCGGCTGGTGCGACTCCGCATGGACCTGTCCGCCGCCGAGCGCGCCTTCGAGAAGGACCCCGAGAAGGCCAAGCAGCTCATCGGTGAGGCATCCGAGCACGCCCAGGACGCCCTCGACGAACTGCGCGCCCTGTCACGCGGCTTCGCCCCGCCGATCCTGCTCGACCGCGGACTCGTCGCGGCGCTCGAGGCGCTGGTCGCCCGCACCCCGATCCCGGTGGGCCTGGACGTCCGGCTGCCCGAGGGCCTGGAACTCGCCACGGAGATCCAGCGCAACGTGTACTTCACGGTGAGCGAGCTCCTGACGAACACCATGAAGCACGCCGGCGCCACCACCGCCGGGGTGTACCTCGGCCTGGTCGTCGACGCCTCGGGCCTCTGGTACCTGACCGTCAGCGTCACCGACGACGGCCGGGGCGGTGCCCGACCGCAGCAGGGCCACGGGATCGAGGGCCTGATCGGCCGCATGCGGGCCCTCGACGGCGACCTGGTCGTCTCGAGCCCCGAGGGTGGCCCGACCGAGGCCACCGCCCGGATCCCCCTCGGTGCCCTGAACGGCGTCCCGACGGCGGCGAACCAGCGGCCGTGACCCCACGGGGGCGTCCGCGCTCCCACTAGGCTGGTCGGCATGACAGACGGCCCGGATGCAGCACGCATCCGGGCCGTCGTCGTCGACGACGCCGTCCTGCTGCGAGAGGGCCTGGCACGAGTGCTCGACGAGGCCGGCATCGACGTGATCGGGCAGTACTCCGACGCCCGGGCCTTCCTGGCGACGCTGCCCGAGGGTGCACCCGACGTCGTGGTGATGGACGTGCGGATGCCGCCGACCTTCACCGACGAGGGTGTCCGCGCCGCCGTCGAGACCCGCCGGATCGCTCCACGGACGGGTGTGCTCCTGCTCTCCCAGTACGTCGAGGCCACCTACGCCGAGGACGTCCTCGCGGCCGGCGCGACCGGCATCGGCTACCTGCTCAAGGACCGCGTCACCCGGCTCGAGGAGATCGACGACGCCGTCCGCCGCATCGCCGCCGGGGGTACCGTGCTCGACCCCGAGGTCGTCACGCAGCTGATGAGCCGCCGCCGCGACCCGCTCGCAGCCCTGACCCCGCGCGAGCGTGACGTGCTCGGGCTGATGGCCGAGGGCCGCACGAACGCCGCGATCGCCCGCGCCCTGGTGATCGGTACCGGTGCCGTCGAGAAGCACGTGTCGAGCATCTTCGGCAAGCTCGCGCTCGAGGACACCGGAGAGGACCACCGCCGCGTCCTCGCCGTCCTCGCCTACCTCGGATGAGCCGAGCCCGAGGATGAACCGGGTCCCCGCACCCCTGCTGGCCCTCACCGCGATGGTGTCCGTCCAGCTCGGCGCCGCGATCGCGAAGACCCACTTCGACGACGTCGGCGCGGTCGGGGCCGCCACGCTCCGGCTCGTCATCGGTGCCGTCGTGCTCGCCCTGGTGGTCCGTCCCCACGTCCGGCACTGGACGCGGGCGCAGTGGCTCGGTGCGGTCGGCCTCGGCCTGGCGCTCGGCGGCATGAACGTCTTCATCTACCTGTCGTTCGCGAGCATCCCGATCGGTGTCGCCGTGACCATCGAGTTCCTCGGGCCGCTCGCCCTGTCACTCGTGCACACCCGGCGCTGGCGTGATGCCCTGTGGGCCGTGCTGGCGCTCGCCGGGGTCGTGCTGCTCGGCGTCGGCCCGACCGCGGTGACCGAGGTGGGCGGGGTCGTCTGGGCGGTCCTCGCGGCCGCGTGCTGGGCGGGCTACATCGTGATGAACCGGCACGTCGGAGCCGCGATCCCCGGCGTCGACGGGCTCGTCGTGTCGATGGTGGTCGCGATGCTCGTGTCGTTGCCGTTCGGGCTCCGGTCCGCGGTGGACGGCGTCCTGCGCGAACCGACGCTCCTGATCGTCTTCGGCGCCGTCGCCGTGCTGTCCAGCGTGCTGCCGTACGCCCTCGAGATGCTCGCGCTCCGCCGGATGCCGACACGGGTGTTCGGGGTGCTGCAGAGCCTCGGCCCGGCGATCGCCGCCCTGGCCGGCCTCGTCGTGCTGGCCGAGGGACTGTCGGTGCTCGAGACGGTCGCCCTGGCGTGCGTCACCGCCGCGAGCGTCGGCGTGACGCTGTCGGCCCGTCGCCGACGCGGCGGACCGGTGGGATGAACGAAGAGGAGGCCCGGATCACGTCCGCCGACGGCGGTGCGTGATCCGGGCCTCCTGAGAAGACCGTCTACTCGTCGCGCAGGAAATCTGCGTACGTGGGTTCCGACTGCTCACCCGACAGGAGGGACGGATCGTTGATCCGCCGCTCGACGTAGGCGCTGATGACCTCGGGCGGGGTGAGCACGTGGGCGACCCAGGACGGCACCGCTGCGTTCTTCATGGTGCCTCCTTCGTGGGTACGGGTCCGGACCGAATGCCTCGATCAGTGAGTTACTTGCTGAACCCGCGTTCGCTAAACCATCCTCGGGGTGCGGGTGGAAGTCAACGCAGTGCGTTCTGCGGACTCCGGTTCGCGCTGTCCCGGTCGGCACGGAGCGTGCGGTGCTTCACCGCTGAGCGCCACACCCACGCCTCGGCCTGCTGCCCGAACTGCGCCCACTCCACCAGCACGGCGTCGCGGGTCCAGCTCTTCGCGAAGGCCTTCACCCGGACGTGGAAGGTCGGGAACTGGATCCACGCCCAGACCGGCTTCGGGGTGACGGCGTGGCAGACGTCACCGCCGCGGGCGTCCTCGGACAGGGAGTACGCGCGCGGACGCTCGACCTCCGGGTGTTCCGGGGGCTGCCACCGGTTCTCGCGACGCCGTCCCACGACGGTATTCGAACGTGTGTTCGAACGACAGTCAAGTCGACCGCGCCGTCTGGACGACGACCTGGCATCGGACGGGCGTGTCGTCGTCGGGTGGCGGGGCGGGGCGGGTGTTCCGCTGGCGGGGTCCCCGGGCATAGGGTGCGGGCATGCAGAGCAGCACGGGGGTACGGGTGGTGTCGGCGGCCGCGGTGGTGGCGGCGCTGGTGTTCGGAGCGGCCGGACTGGTCGGGACGGTCTGGTTGGCTCCTTGGGACCTGCCCCGCGGGCTGCTCCTCGGCGCCACGGTCGTCGGGGGCATCGCCGCCGTCGTCGTGCTCGTCGCCGCGGTGCGCGCTCGAGACCGCCGGGCGCTCACGTTCGCGGTGTCCGTGGTCGCGTTCGCGCTCGTGTCGCTGGTTCCCGGACTGTTGATCGACGTGTTCCTCGTCGTCGCACAGGCGGCGCTCGTGGCCTTCGGCGTCATCACCGTCCGGAGTGGACCGGGTGCGCAGCGGGCCTTCGGCTGGATCGTCACGGTGGCGGCTGCGGCGTGGTTCGTCACCGCGCTGCTGTCGGAGACCGTGCTCCTCACGGCGCTCCCGCAGGAGTCGCTCGGTGTCGCCTTCGCGGTCCCGGGCCTGCTGCAGACCGTCGCCTACCTGGCCGCGGCCGTGCTCGTCGCCGTGCCGCTGCTGCGCCCGGTGGGACGCGGGGCCGGCGTGCTGTGGGCCTCGGCCGAGGTGCGCTGACCCGGACTCCCGCCCACCTCAGCCCGCGCGAGCGGCCAGGCGCTCGGAGCGTCGGCGTGCCTGCTCCGCGGGGTCCGGCACCGGGGCAGCCTGGATGAGCCGTCGTGTGTACGGGTCCTGTGGCGAGCGCAGGATGGCGTCGCGGGTGCCGTGTTCGGCGACCCGGCCGCCGTGCAGCACGACGACCCGGTCGCACAGGGTGTCGACGACGGCGAGGTCGTGCGTGACGAACAGGCACGCGAACCCGAGACGCTCCTGCAGCTCGCGGAACACGTCGAGCACGCGGGCCTGCACCGACACGTCGAGCGCGCTCGTCGGCTCGTCGGCGATCAGGAGCGCGGGGTCGAGCGCCACCGCGCGGGCGATCGCGACGCGTTGCCGCTGGCCGCCGGAGAGCTCGTGCGGGTAGCGCTCGGCGTACCCGCCGTCGAGACCGACGTCCGCGAGGAGTCGCTCGACACGCTCCTCGACCTGCGCCGCCGGCAGCCGGAGGATCTGGCGGAGCGGCTCGGCGACGGTCTGCCCGACGGTGTACCGGGGGTTGAGCGACCGGAGCGGGTTCTGGAACACCACGCCGACGTGCTGGCGCATCTGCCGTCGGGCGGCTCGTCGTGCGCCGGCGACGTCGGTGCCCTCGACGACCACCGAGCCCGAGGTGATCGGCGCGAGGCCCACCGCGGCCCGGCCGATGGTGGTCTTGCCGCTGCCGGACTCCCCCACCAGGCCGACGATCTCGCCACGGCCGACGGTGAACGACACGTCGTCGACGGCACGGAAGCGCCCGCGCAGGGCGCCGCCGTACTCGACCACGAGGTGCCGGACGTCCAGGACGGCGGCCGGGGGCGCCGTGGCGGAGCCGAGCCGGGCCTCCAGACCGGACCCGGTGCCCATGCGCGGGACCGCAGCGAGGAGTTCGCGCGTGTAGTCGGCGGACGGTGCGGCGAAGACCGCCTCGGCGGTGCCGGTCTCGACGACGCGGCCGCGGCGCATCACGACCACGCGGTCGGCGAGGTCCGCGACGACGCCCATGTCGTGGGTGATGAGCAGGATCGCGGTGCCGGTGCGCTCGCGCAGCGCGCGGAGGACGTCGAGCACCTCGGCCTGCACGGTGACGTCGAGGGCGGTCGTCGGCTCGTCCGCGATGAGCAGGTCCGGGTCGGCGGCGAGCGCCATCGCGATCATCACGCGCTGGGCCTGCCCACCGGAGAGTTCGTGCGGGTACTGGCCCAGGCGGCGTTCGGGTTCGGGGACCTCCACGGCGCGGAGCAGCTCGAGCGAGCGTTCCCGGACGGCGGCGCGGTCGTGCTGGCCGTCGGTGCGTCGGACGGCCTCGGCGAGCTGGAACCCGATCGTGAACACCGGGTTCAGGGCCGCGGACGGGTCCTGGAAGATCATCGACACGCTGCGGCCCCGGACCGACCGGAGGGTGCGCTCGTCGGTGCCGATGACCTCGAGGTCGCCGAGCCGGATGCTCCCCGAGGCGTGCGCACCGTCGGGGGCGATGCCCATCGCGGTCATCGCGGTCATGCTCTTGCCGGAGCCGGACTCCCCCACGACCGCGACGACCTCGCCCCGGGCGACGGTGAACGAGGCGTCTTCGACGGCGCGGACCACCTCGCCGTCGACGTCGAAGGTGACGGTGAGGTGCTCGACGGTCAGGACGTCGGTGGTGCCGCTCATGGGGTCTCCGGAGGGTCGGTGTCGTCGCGGGCGGCCTTGAAGGCCTCCCACTCCTCGAGCATCTTGCGGTGGTAGCCCTGCAGCCACTGCATGTAGTCGCGGCCGTTGAGCAGACGCTCGCGGACCTCGGCGTCCACGTCGCCCGTGCCGGTGCGGCCCGCACCCTCGACGACGGCGAGCCCGCGGCCGATGATGTCGCCCTGCCGGTCGAGGTACTTCCGTTCGCTGGCGAGCCAGGAGCCCCAGACGTCGGCCTCGGCGCGGAAGTAGTGACTGCGCTCGCCGGGCACGATGTGGCGCTTCACGAACCCGGAGTCGACGAGCCGTCGGGTGGCCATCGACACCGACCCCGAGCTGGCGCCGAGCGCTGCCTGCAGGTCGGACGACGACGAGTGCGGTGCGCGGGTCATCATCAGGTAACCGAGGACCCGGGCGTCGGTGAGGGGCATGCCCGCGCCGTCGTTGAGCATCAGGGCGAACTCCTCGACGAAGGCCTGGCGCTCCGGTCCGAGCAGCCGGTCGTCGTCGGCGTCGGTGCCGGCGCCGTCGGTGCCGTCGGTGCCCCGGTCGTCGGTCACGAGGCCAGCCCGGCGGCCACTTCGGGTCGCTCGTCCGGGATCGACCACGGCTCCTGCGACATGCCGCCCCCGCCGCGGATCGCCCGCACGGTGCCGTCCTCGTCGCGGGTGTAGGTGATGTCCTCGTCGACCGAGCCGAAGCGGTTGCCGTGGGTCATCCGCAGGGTGTCGGCGTCGACGGCCTCGAGCCGGGTGGGGGTGTCCATCGGTTCGGGGCCGGACGGGTCGACCTCGACGAGCCGGTCACCGATCCGGGCGACGTCGGTGACGCCCCACGGGTTGGCGAAGCGTCCGGTGAACGTGGCGGTGTCGACGTCGTCGGGTACCGGGGTCCCCGGGGCGTCGGCGTCGGCCGCAGCGTCGAGCATGGCGATGACCGCGGTGGCGATGAGCGTGGCGGGTCCGGCGGCGGCACTCGTGAGCACGGACACGACGAGCCCGGACGCCGGGTCGAACATCGACTGGGTGATGTGCCCCGGGAACCCGCCCGAGTGGCCGCGGATCTCCCGTCCGCCGATCCGGTCGACGATGAACCCGGCACCGTAGCCGCGGGCCGCGGGGTCGTCGGTGGCGCTCCACGCCTTCCGCTGCGCGAGGCGCTTGGAGTGGTCGTCGAGCAGGGTGCCCTGCCCGATCACGTGCTGCGAGAAGTAGCGGACCAGGTCGGACGCGGTGCCGTGGAAGCCGGTGGCGGCGGCCATCGCGCGGGTGTCGACGTGGTCGATGCGCTGCCGGTGCCGGGCGGTGTGGAAGCCGGTGTACCCGACCACGAAGTCGTCGGCGCGTGCGGGGTCCCAGTCGGGGCCGGTGTTCCGCAAGCCCAGGGGTTCGGTGATCGACTCGCGCACGAAGTCGTTGTACGACTGCCCGGACACCGCGGCGATGACCAGGCCGAGCAGGGAGTAGCCGAGGTTCGAGTAGTTGAACGACGAGCCGGTCGGCACCTTCTGGCCCCGGTCGAGCACGAGCGCCAGGAGTTCCTGCTCGTCGGGGAACGGGCGGAGCAGGGACCAGTAGTCGCCGTCGTGTCCGTCGCGGATGACGCCGGCACCCATCTCCATGAGCTCGCGCAGGGTGGCGTCGGCGAGCGGGGAGCCACCGTCGACCAGTGCCGGGACGTACGTGCCGACGGTGTCGTCGAGCCGGAGCGACCCGCGCTCGGCGAGCTGCAGCAGGGCCGTCGCGGTGAAGGTCTTCGAGTGCGAGGCGATGCGGAACAGGTCGGTGGTGGTCAGGCGGCGCCCGGCCTCGACGTCGGCGTAGCCCCAGGCCTCGTCGAACAGGACCTCGCCGCCGAAGCCGACGGCGACCTGCACGCCGGGCACCCGCAGCTGCCACACCTTGTACGACACCCACTCACGGATGTAGGGCAGGGTCTTCCGGTACGCGGAGAGGGTGTCGGTCACGGTGGTCCTTTCGAAGGGCGGTGGTTCGAGTCTGGCGCGTCGGTCGCGACGGTGCCCGCCGCGACGCGGCGTCCGCCGCGACGCACGTCAGCGCCGACGCGGGTCGAGCGCGGCGCGCAGCGTGTCGCCGAGCGCGATGACGGCGAGCACGGTCACGGCGAGGAACGCCGCCGGCGCGATGAGCATGTGCGGGGCACGGAGGAACTGCGACGTCGCCGCGGACAGCTGCAGCCCCCACGAGATCGCCGGACGCTCCAGCCCGATGCCGAGGTAGGTCAGCGACGACTCGGACACGATGACCCCGCCGACGGTGATGGTGGCGAGCACGAGCAGCGGTGAGATCGACGACGGCAGCACGTACCGGGTGGTGATCCGCCACGTCGACAGCCCCATGGTCCGGGCGGCGAGCACGAACTCGGCGCCCCGGACGCTGCGGACGCTCGACCGCACGAGCCGGGCCATCGTCGGCCACCCGAACAGGGCGAGCACGAGCGACACGGTGAGCACCGACCGCTCCCCCACGCTGTTCAGCACGACGACGGCGCCGAGCAGGAACGGGAACCCGAGGAACACGTCGGTGAGCCGGGCGAGGACGGCGTCCACCCACCCGCCGACCATGCCCGCGACGGTCCCGACGACGACCGCGACCATGCCGGCGAGCAGGGTCGTGAGCACCGCGACAGCGATCGACGACCGGGTGCCCCAGATGACGTTCGCGTACACGTCGCAGCCCTGCAGGTCGAAGCCGAACGGGTGCCCGGCGGTCGCTGACGCCCCGCTCCGGCCGAGGTCGCACACCCGGGGGTCGCCGTGTCCGAACAGCCCGGCGAACAGCTGCGGGAACGCCGCGATGAGCAGGACCACCACGAGCACCGACGCGGGCACCCAGAACCCCGGCGTCCGTGCGGCGGCGAGCAGTGGCCGGCGCCGGACCCCGACGACGGGTTCGACGGTGGCGCCGAGGGCTTCGGTGGTCATCGGGAGGCTCCTGTCCGGACGCGCGGGTCGAGGGCGGCGTGCAGCAGGTCGACGAGCACGCTCGTGACGAGGAACACCAGGATGAGGGCGGTCGAGATGCCGACGACGACGGCACCCTCGTGCGAGCGGATGCCCTGGAACAGCAGGTTCCCGACGCCCGGCAGGTTGAAGATGCCCTCGATGATGACGGTGCCGCCCATCAGGTACCCGAGGTCGGTCGCCAGGTAGGTGGCGGTGGGGATGAGCGAGTTCCGCAGCACGTGCACGCCGACGATCCGGCCTGGCGCGAGCCCCTTGGCGCGGGCCGTCCGGACGTAGTCGGCGTCGAGCGTCTCGATCATCGACGTCCGGGTGAGCCGGGACACCGCGGCCAGGCCGAACAGGGCGATCACGAACGCCGGCAGGACGTACGCGGTCGGCCACCCGGCGGTGACGCCCGCGACCGGGAACCAGTGCAGCCGCACCGAGAACACCAGCTGCAGGGCCACGCCGAGCACGAACACGGGGACCGCGCCGACGACGATGGTGCCGACGAGCACCGTCTTGTCGAGCACGGTGCCGCGCTTGAGCGCCGAGACCACGCCGAGCCCGATGCCGAGGACGATCTCGAGCGCCCACGCGCTGAGCGCCAGCGTGATCGTCACCGGCCACCGCGAGGCCATCTGCTCGCCGACGGACTGCCCGTTGAAGTCGGTGCCGAAGTCACCCCGGAACAGGCCGCCCAGGTACTGCACGTACTGCAGCCACAGCGGCTGGTCCAGGTGGTACTCCGCCCGCAGCGCCCGCACGACCGAGTCGGTCAGGGGGCGCTCGCCGCCGAGCGCCTTGATCGGGTCGCCGGGCAGCGCGAACGTCATCGCGTAGATGAGGAAGGTCACCCCGAGGAACACGATGACCAGGCCGCCGAGTCGGCGACCGACGGCGAGCGTCGGACGCATCACGCGCCTCCCGCCCGTCCCGTGGTGACCAGTGACGGCCGGGAGGCGCGGGTCGGGTCCGCCACGTGCGCCGCGCAGGCGAGGATCGCCCCGTACTGCACGCCCACGAGCTTCCCCACCGGGATCGGCTGCGCACCCGTCGACGCGTCCGCCTGCCAGCGCGCGTAGCGCTCGGCCAGGCGGTCGCGGAGCCGCCGGAGCGGCGCGGACGCCGTACCGGCGGTCGTCTCCGCCTCGACGGCGCGCAGGAGCATGCCGCCGTAGCGCAGGCGGAAGCAGCGGACGAGGTCCTCGCAGCCGAAGCGCTCCGCGACGGTGGCCGTCCGGTCGGCCGGTTCCCGTTCGGCACGGCGGCGGTCGGTGTCCGCGATCCCGGCGAGCATCGGGACGAACGCCCGGGAGGCCTCGACGAACGGGGACGGGATCGAGAGCATCGGCGACGCCTCGTCGAGGAACGCCTGCAGTTCCGTACCCGAGGCACCGAGCTCGTCCGCGCACCGACGGAGCAGGTCGGCGTACGACTCGTCGGTCGGGGTCTGGTCGTCGGCGTCGGGGTGGCTCCAGTACGGCAGCTCGGCCACCATGCAGAGGGCGCCGTGCCGCATCGCCCACGCCGCACTCGACCCACCGTGGATGTGCTCGCCGGGGTCGACACCGAGTTCCTCGAGGTAGGCGTACGCCGTCTCGATCCCGTCCATCGCGAACACCGCCGGGGCGAGCTCCCGCAGGTACGGCGACTCCGGCTCCCCGGTGTCGAGCGGCAGCCCGAGTGCGGCCGGCACCGCGTGCAGGGTGTCGACGACGGCGGGCAGGTCCTCGGACAGGTAGTAGTAGACCCCGCCCATCTCACCGTTGTGCAGGCTCACGAGCAGGTCCGGCTCGGTGTCGTCGATGAGCCGCATGAACGCGAGCGTCTCGGGCAGCACCCGGTCGAAGTACACCGACTTGTAGCTGTTCGGGAACGTCCACTCGACCTGGCTGTCCGGAGCGGGCCGGTAGAAGTGCCGCGAGTAGAACACGCGGTCGTGCGGGTCGTGGAACCACGCCTCGTTGAGCCGCATGCCGTCCGGGTCGATCGTCGGGACGATGTGCCAGGTGACGTCGAGCGCCTGCACCCGCTCGTCACCGAGGGCCGTCTCGGCGAGGTGCAGTGCCGTCCACGAACCGATCGGCTCGTTCGGGTGCACCCCGCCGACCACGACGGCCGCGTGCGACCCGGTGCCGATGCGGTAACTGTGCAGGGGTTCGCCGAGGCGGCTCGTGCCGATCCGGGTGACCGTGACCCGGTCCGGGTGCGCCGCGGCGAGCGCGGCGAACCGGTCGTGCAGGTCGTCGACGAGCGGGAAGCCGTCGCGGTCGGGGACGTCGCGGACCAGGTCGAGGACGGTGTGCTGCTCCATGCCCCGCCCTACTTCACGGCGATCTGCGCGATCACGGGGCTGCCCGCCACCGCCGGCAGCTTCGCGATCTTGTCGCTCGTGACGTACGAGTACTTGTCGAAGAAGGTCGGGACGATCGGGAAGTCCTGCAGGACCGCCTGCTGCGTCTTCGTGTAGTACCCGTTCGCCTCGTCCTGGGACCCGGCGGAGTCGGCCTTCGCGAGCAGCGAGTCGACGTCGTCGGACTGGTAGTAGCCGGTGCACGGGGAGCAGCCGCCGGCCGTGGTGAACAGCGCACGAAGCGTGTTCTGCTGGCTGATGTACAGCGCGCCCCAGTGGCCGAAGTGCGGGCCGGCGACGGTCTTGTCGGTGAGCTCCGAGTAGTAGGACGCCCAGTCGGTGGTGGCCTTCGCCTCGGCGTCGACGCCCAGGTTCTGCCGGATCTGGTTGGCGTACGCCTCGTACAGGGAGTCGAGGCCGGTGCCGCCCGGGTAGACGAGCGTCATCGTGCCGTCGAACCCGCCGGCGCTGGCGAGGAGCTTCTTCGCCGCTGCCGGGTCGAACTCGCAGGCGTCGCCGCAGATGCCCTCCTCGGTGCCGGACATCGACGGCGGGGTGAGTGCGGTGGCCGGGTCGTACAGGCCGCCGTAGATCGCGTCGTTGACCTCGTCACGGTCGATCGACATCGAGATCGCGCGGCGCACGTCGGGGTCGGAGTACCGGTCGTCCCACAGCGGGAACCCGAGGTAGTCGATGCCAGGGGCGTCGAAGGAGTGCAGGCGGTCGCCGAAGTCGGCCTTCGCGCTCGTCATCTTGTCGGTCGGCAGGAACAGCACGTCGGCGTTGCCGGCCAGGACGTCGGTGTACGCGGTGTTCATGTCGGAGTAGCTGCGGAAGGTCACCTCGTCGGTGGCGGGCTTCGTGCCCTCGTAGTCCTTCCAGGCCGTGACGGTGAACTCCTGGTCCGCCTTCCACGCCTTCGTCATCTCGTACGGGCCGTTGCCGATCGGCTTCTTGTCGTACGCCTTCAGGTCGTCGTACGCGGCCTCGGGCATCGGGTAGAACGCCGTCTGGGCCTGGCTGAGCTGCAGGGGGAACTGGCTGTCCGCGTGGGTGAGCGTCACCGTGAAGGTGTCCTTGCCGGTGACCTTGAGTCCCGACATCTCCTTGGTCTTCGGGGTGCCCTTCGCCGGGTTGAGGTCGGTGTACCCGACGATCCCGGCGAGCTGACCGCTGTTCTCCCACGCGTTCGGGCCGTAGGCGACGTGGTTCCAGGCCTTCACGTAGCTCTCCGGTGTGACGGCCTCGCCGTTCTGGAACGTCCAGCCGTCCCGCAGCGTGATCGTCCACGTGGTGGCGTCGTCGCTCTCGACGCTCTTCGCCGCCACGTACCGCAGGTCACCGTCGGCGTCGGTCTGGGTGAGCGGCGCGAAGACGCTCATCACCTGGTCGAAGGCCACGGTCTGCCGGCCCGGGGTCAGGTGGTCGGGTTCGCCGGTCGCGTAGACCAGGCTCGAGGGAGCGTCGTCGTCGGCCGCGCCGCCCGCCGAACAGCCGGTCGCCACCAGTGCCAAGGTTGCCGCCGCGGCCAGCGCGGCGATCGTCCTGCGTCGCATGATCTCTCCTCGATCGGGTGCGGCCGGATCCCTGCCCGGTCGTCGTGGTGGGAAAGCTAGGACGGTTCGAATCCCGACCACAAGACTTCTTTCAATGCGCTCTGAGAGTTTTACCGCGCAGAAACACTGACGAAACGACACCCGTCGCGCGACCGAGCCCGTTGTGCCACGCTCGGAACATGCGCCACACACCGCACTTCCTGATGACCGACGTCGACGAGGTCCGACGCCTCATCACCGGGAACCCGTGGGCGACGATCGTGTCCCACACCGCGGCCGGACTGGTCGCCTCGCACTACCCGGTGCTGCTCGAGACCCCCGGCCCCGACGACGACCCGGACGCCCTCGTCCTGGTCTCCCACGTCGGCCGTCCCGACGAGGTCGCGCACGAACTCGGACAGCACGAGGTCCTCGTCGTCTTCCAGGGCCCGCACGGCTACGTCTCCCCCGCCTGGTACCCGCCGGAGCAGTTCGTGCCGACCTGGAACCACGTCACCGCCCACGTCTGGGGCACCCCCGAGATCCTGTCCGACGACGAGAACTTCCGGGTCCTCGGCGAACTCGTCGACCACTTCGAGCACGTCATGCCCTCGCCCGTGTCGTTGCAGATCGACGAGGAGACCGCCCGCCGGATGGCCAAGGGCACCGTGGGCATCCGGATCCGCGTCACCCGGTTCGACGCCCGCGCCAAGCTGTCGCAGAACAAGGCCCCCGAGGTGATCGACCGCATCGTCGCCGGGCTGCGGGGCGACGGCCCCTACGCGTCGCCGGCCCTCGCCGACGAGGTCGAGCGGGTCCGGCCCGTCCCGTCCCCGGCGAACGGCCTGGAGGCGTCGTGACGGACATCCTGCTCCGCACCGTCCGGCGTGTGGGCACCTCCGGAGCCCCTGCCGACGTCCGCATCGTCGACGGTCGCGTCACCGAGATCGCGCCGACCGGCACCCTCGACCCCACGAGCGTCGACACCGACGTGGTCGAGGCCGCCGGCGCCTGGCTCGGCCCGGGGCTCCGCGACCACCACACGCACTTCGACCAGTGGGCGCTCGTCCGCCGCCGTGTCGACGTGACCGGCTGCGACTCCGCCGAGGCGACCGCTGACCTGCTCGCCGCCGTCGCCCGGGCGGGCGTGGCGGACCGCGTCCTGGTCGGACACGGCTACCGCGACGGGATGTGGCCGCGCCCTGCGCGACGCGAGCTACTCGACCGTGCCGCCCCGGGCCTCCCGGTCGTCGTCATCAGCGCGGACCTGCACGCGGTGTGGTGCAACGCGCTCGCGCTCGCGCACTTCTCGGCTGCTGTCGGTCGCCCGCTCGAGGCGGGCGAGGACGGGGTCCTGCGCGAGCAGGACGCGTTCGACGTGACCGGAGCGCTGTCGCAGGTGCCGGACGACCTGCTCGACGCCTACGTGGCGGACGCTGCCGAGGCTGCGGCCGCCCGCGGGGTGACGGGTGTCGTCGACCTCGAGATGCGCTTCGGGCTCGACCGCTGGCGCCGCCGGATCCACGCCGGCACCGACGCGATCCGGGTCGCGTCCGGGGTGTACCCGGCCGAGCTCGACGAGGCCATCGCCCGGGGGCTGCGCACCGGCGACGTGGTCGACGGCACGCGGGGTTTGCTCACGATGGGACCGTTCAAGGTGGTCACGGACGGATCGCTCGGCACCCGGACCGCCGCCATGACCGACGGCTCCGGCGTGCTCGCCTGGCCGTTCGAGGACCTCGTCGCGATCACCCGCCGTGCCGTCGACGCCGGACTCGTCCCCGCGATCCACGCGATCGGCGACCGGGCGAACACGCTGGCCCTCGACGTCTTCGAGACCGTCGGGGCCCGCGGCACGATCGAGCACGCGCAGTTGCTCGTCGACACCGACGTCGACCGGTTCGCCCGGCTCGGGGTCGGCGCGTCCGTGCAGCCCGAGCACGCCATGGACGACCGGGACATCGCCGACCGGCACTGGGCCGGACTCACCGACCGGGCCTTCGCCTTCGCCTCGCTCGCCCGGGCCGGAGCGCGCTTGCTGCTCGGGTCGGACGCTCCGGTGGCGCCGCTCGACCCGTGGGTGTCGATGGCGGCGGCGGTCGGGCGGGACCGCGACGGGCGGGACCCGTGGCACCCGGCCGAACGGCTCTCGTCGCTCGTCGCCTGGCAGGGGTCGACCGACGGGCGCGTCGGGGTGTCCGTCGGCGACGTCGCGGACCTGGTGCTCGTCGAGACCGACCCGCTCGCCGCGACCTCGTCCGCCGCACTGCGCGGCATGCGGGTGCTCGGGACGGCCGTCGCCGGACGGTTCACCTACCGGGAGCTGTGAGCGGGCGGGCGTGCCCGTGCCCAGTGGGCTACTTCTGGTCCTTCGGACACCAGTAGAGCTTCCGACCGGCCATGTCCGCCATCCGGATCTCGGTGCCGCAGACCCGGCACGGCTCGCCCTGGCGGTGGTAGACCCAGTGGCGGTCCTTGCGAGAGCGCAGGGCCTTCTTGTGGTCGGCCTCGGACAGGTCGTCCATCGTCATCATCAGGCCGTCACGGACGCCGTCGTGCAGCAGCTTCGACCAGTCGGCCCAGAGCGCCTTGGCCTGCTTGACGGTGATCTTCTTGCCGGGCTTGTACGGGTCGATGCGCTGCCGGAACAGCAGCTCGGCGCGGTAGATGTTGCCGATGCCCGCCACGACGGACTGGTCCATGAGCAGCTGCCCGATGGCGACGTTCCGACGGCGGACGTTGTCGACGAAGGTCTTCTCGGCCTCGGGCCCGTCGTCGTTCATCGGGTCGGGGCCGAGCTTGTCGAGCGCACGCTGCACCTCGGCCGGGGTCTCCACGACGCACGCGGTCGGGCCGCGCAGGTCGGCGACGGTGTCCTCGGTGAGGATCCGCACCCGGACCTGGCCCACCGGGTCCGGCGGGAAGGACTCGATCGGGTCCTCCGCCTTCTCCTGCTCGGCCATCCGGTAGCGGGCGAGCCGCGGGGCGCCGATCGAGCTGAGCGACTCTTCGCGGTCGTCGTCGTCGGACAGCGCCTCGGCGGTGGAGATCACTCCCGCGAAGTCCCACGCCCCGTACAGCCCGAGGTGGACGCGGAGGAACAGGTCGCCCTCGAACTCCAGGAACATCTGCTTCGCCACCGCACGCGCGGCGATCATGCGCTTGCCGTCGAGCTGCGCGGCCCCGGCGGCGAAGCGACCCTGGGGGCTCGACACCTCGCAGCGCTTGCCGACGAAGTGCCGGGTGAACTGGTTGGCGATGCGGTGGACGGAGTGACCCTCGGGCATGACTACCGTTCTACCCGGTACCCCTGACGGGCCGGACTACGCGTCGATCTGGCGGCCGGCGATCAGCCCGGTGGTCTCGTACTCGGCGAGCTGGGCGATGCGGCGGGCGTGGCGCTCCTCGCCGGAGAACGGCTCGGCGATGAACAGGTCGACGAAGCGGATCGCCTCGTCCTCGGTGTGCTGGCGCGCGCCGATGGAGATGACGTTGGCGTCGTTGTGCTGCCGGGCGAGCAGCGCGGTCGACTCGTTCCAGACGAGCGCGGCGCGGATGCCCTCGACCTTGTTGGCGGCGATCTGCTCACCGTTGCCGGAACCGCCGAAGACGACACCGAGCGCCTGGACACCGGCGCGCTGGTCCTGCACCACGGCGTGCGCGGCGTTGATGCAGAACGAGGGGTAGTCGTCGAGCGCGTCGTACTCGGTCGGACCGTGGTCCACCACCTCGTGCCCGGCTTCGGTCAGGTGGGTTGCGAGGGTCTTGTTGAACTCGAGGCCGGCGTGGTCCGTTCCGAGGTGGATGCGCATGGAACCGATCCTATTCCTGCGGCTCCGGGGGCCGGACCACCACGGACTACGGCGCGCGGACCACCACGACGAGGTACCGGGTGGGGTCCTCGCCCGGGTTGCGGTAGACGACGTCGGCGGGGTCGCCGAGCTCGATCCGGTCCCCCGCCGCCAGGCGCGTCGGCTCGCCGCCGACGACGACCTCGAGCACGCCGTCGACGACCCAGATGCAGTGCCGCAGGAACGCGTAGGCGGACGCCGGGTAGGCCACTTCGCGGCCGGCCGGGAGGCGCACCTCGGTGACGTCAGCGGGGAACGCCGCGCTCGAGACCGGACGGCGGCGGTACCCGGTGTCGGGATCGGTCCAGGAATCGGCGGTCGCGCCGCGCTGGACCCCGCGCGCCTCGTCGGGGTCCGTCACCCTGGGCACCTCGTGCTCCAGGGCATCGTCGAGGAGCTGCGAGATCGTCAGACCGAAGGCACCCGACAGGCGACCGAGGATCGTCGCGGTGGGGCTCGAGACCCCGCGTTCGACCCGGTTGATCATCGCGCGGGAGACGCCGGACTCCTCGGCGAGCTCGGTGAGGCTCCACTTCCGCTCGGTGCGGAGTCGCTGGAGGCGTTCACCGAGCGCCCGCTGCTCGGCGACCGAGGTGTCGTCGGCGCCGGTTGCGGGATCGGCGTGCGCGTCGTCTACGATGTGAGACATGACGACAGCATATGCGACGAACGGGGTCGTGATCCGCGACTGCACCCCGACCGACCTCGACGTCGTGCACGCCCTGCACGTCGATGCGGTCCTGCACTCCACCGCCATCTGGCAGGACACCCCGCACCCGCGTGCGTCCTTCGACGGGTGGCTCGCCGAGCGGCAGGGCGGCGGGTACCCGGTGGTCGTGGCCGAGGTCGACGGCACCGTGGCCGGCTACGCCACGTACTCGCAGTGGCGGCAGCCGGACGGGTACCGACACACCGTCGAGCACAGCGTCTACGTGGTCGAGGCGTTCCGCGGCCGGGGCATCGCGACGACCCTGATGGCCGAGCTGGTCGCGCGCGCCACCGCCGAGGGGCGGCACGTCATGATGGCCGGGATCTGCAGCACGAACACGGGGTCGATCGCCCTGCACGAACGCCTCGGGTTCACCACGGTCGCGGTCGTGCCCGAGGTCGGACGCAAGTTCGACCGCTGGCTCGACCTGACGCTCATGCGCCTGCCGCTCGTCTGACGCGACCGGCGGGGCGGGCGCACCACGGGCCTCCCGGCCGCCCGTCGACGAACGGAACCTGGTTCCGGACACGGAACCACGCGATCCCGCGGTGCTGTGTCCGGAACCTGGTTCCGGAGCGTCAGTCGGTGGTGTCGAAGATCGGGCCGACGGTGCGCGAGCGCTTGAGCTCGAAGAAGCCGGGGTACTTCGCGACGGCGACGACGCCGTCCCACAGGTCGAGCGCTTCCTGGCCCTTGGGCGCCGGGGAGATGACCGGTCCGAAGAACGCGGTGCCCTCGACGGCGATGACCGGTGTGCCGACGTCCTGTCCGACGCGGTCGATGCCGTCCTGGTGGCTGACGCGCACGGCGGCGTCGACCTCGTCCGTCCAGGCGTACTCGAGCAGGTCGGCGTCGAGGCCGAGCTCCGCGAGCACGGCGGGGACGACCTGTTCCGGGTCGGACTCCTGGCGGTGGTGGATGTGCTCGCCGAGGGCGTCGTACAGCGGCTTCACGATGTCCTGCCCGAGCCGGAGCCTCGCCGCCGTGACGATGCGCGGGTAGACCTGGCCGGCGTGCAGGCGCTCCTTGTAGCTCTCCGGCACGTCCTGGTCCTCGTTGAGGACGAACAGGCTCATCACGTTCCAGGTCACGTCGAGGTCGCGGTGCTCGGCGACCTCACCCACCCAGCGGCTCGTCATCCAGGCCCAGGGGCAGTTCGGGTCGAACCAGAACTCCACGGCGGTGCGCTCGGTGGTGGGGTCGGTCGGGTTGTCCACAGTCGTCTCGGTCACGATCCGAGCGTACGCGGCGTCGCTAGGCTGGAACCCATCGTCCCGCCGGCGCACGACGCCGTCCGGGGCCCCGTACGCGGACACCGATCGTCCGCGTCCCCAGCGAAGATGGAGCGTTGCGTGCCCGGAGAGAACCTCACCCGAATCGAAGCCCAGGAGCGCGCGGCCGTCGTCGCCGTGCAGACGTACGACGTCGAGCTCGACCTGACCCGCGGCGCCGACAGCTTCGGCAGCACCACGCGGGTGCGCTTCACCGCCACCGCCGGCGCATCGACCTTCATCGACGCCATCACGAAGACCGTGCACTCGATCACCCTGAACGGCACGGCGCTCGACGTCGCCGCGGTGAACGACGGCGTGCGCATCCAGCTCGACGACCTGCAGGAGCAGAACGAGCTCGTGGTCGTCAGCGACGCGCTGTACACGAACACCGGTGAAGGCCTGCACCGCTTCGTCGACCCGGTGGACGACGAGGTGTACCTGTACTCCCAGTTCGAGGTCCCGGACTCCCGCCGCATGTTCGCGGTGTTCGAGCAGCCCGACCTGAAGGCCGAGTTCTCCTTCACCGTGACGGCGCCGTCGCGGTGGCAGGTCGTCTCGAACTCCCCCACGCCGGAGCCGCACGTCGACGGCGACGTCGCGACCTGGGCCTTCCCGCCCACCGCGCGCATCTCGAGCTACATCACCGCGCTCGTCGCCGGCCCGTACGAGGTCGTGCGCGACGAGCTGACCAGCCGCGACGGCCGGACGATCCCGCTCGGCGTGTTCGCGCGCAAGTCGCTCGCCTCGTACCTGGACCCCGAGTACGTGTTCGACATCACGAAGAAGGGCTTCGCGTACTTCGAGGAGAAGTTCGACGTCGCCTACCCCTTCGACAAGTACGACCAGCTGTTCGTGCCGGAGTTCAACGCCGGTGCGATGGAGAACGCCGGCGCGGTCACCTTCACCGAGACCTACGTGTTCCGGTCGAAGGTCACCGACGCCATCAAGGAGCGCCGGGTCGTCACGATCCTGCACGAGCTCGCCCACATGTGGTTCGGCGACCTGGTCACCATGAAGTGGTGGAACGACCTGTGGCTCAACGAGTCCTTCGCCGAGTGGGCCTCCACGATCGCCACGGCCGAGGCCACCGAGTGGACCGAGGCCTGGACCACGTTCCAGGCGATGGAGAAGTCCTGGGCCTACCGCCAGGACCAGCTCCCCTCGACGCACCCGATCGTCGCGACGATCAACGACCTCGAGGACGTCCAGGTCAACTTCGACGGCATCACCTACGCGAAGGGCGGCTCGGTCCTCAAGCAGCTCGTCGCCTGGGTCGGCATCGACGCGTTCTTCGCGGGTGTCTCCGCCTACTTCAAGAAGCACCACCACTCGAACACCGAGCTCCGCGACCTGCTCGTCGAGCTCGAGGCGACGAGCGGCCGTGAGCTGACCGAGTGGTCGAAGCTCTGGCTGGAGACGGCGGGCGTGAACACCCTGCGCCCCGAGATCGAGACCGACGAATCCGGTGTCATCACGTCGTTCACCGTCCTGCAGGAAGCCCCCGCGGACTACCCGACGCTGCGCCCGCACCGTCTGGCGATCGGCGTGTACGCCTTCCGGAACGACGAGTCCGCGCCGTTCGGTGCCGACACGGCCTCCGCCGGCGGCAAGCTCGAGCGGGTCCACCGCATCGAGATCGACGTCGACGGTGCCCGTACCGAGGTGCCCGAGCTCGTCGGCGTCCAGCGCGGCGACCTCGTGCTGCTGAACGACGACGACCTGGCCTACGCCAAGATCCGTCTCGACGAGCACTCCCGGCGCACCGCGATCGAGCACCTCGCGTCGATCGCGAACCCGCTCGCCCGCTCGATCGTCTGGGGTTCCGTGTGGGACGCCACGCGCGACGCCGAGTCCCCGGCCAGCGACTACGTCCGTCTCGTGCTGGGCAACATCGCGACCGAGACCGAGTCGACGACCATCCGCACGACGCTCTCGCAGCTGCTGCTCACCGCACGCAACTACGTGGCACCGGGGTCGGTCGAGGCCACGGTCCGCACCGTCGGTGACACCCTCTGGCAGCTCGCGTCCTCGGCCGAGGCCGGTTCCGACGCGCAGTTCCAGTTCGTGAAGTTCTTCGCGCAGGTCCCGTCCACGCCCGAGCACGTCGCGACCCTGCAGGGCCTCCGCGACGGATCGGTCACGCTGCAGGGCCTCGAGATCGACACCGACCTGCGCTGGGAGCTGCTCGAGGGCCTCGTGCTCGCGGGTGCTGCCGACAACGCCGAGATCGACGCCGAGCTCGCCGCGGACAAGACCGCGTCGGGCGAGCAGGCCGCGGCACGCGCCCGGGCGACGATCCCCACGGCCGAGGGCAAGCTGGCGGCGTTCTCGTCGCTGGTCGACTCGTCCGAGCTGCCGAACGCCATCGTGCGCCAGACCACGGTCGGGTTCCAGCACGTGAACAGCCCGGTGCTGCTCGAGGGCCTCGTGCCGAAGTACTTCGAGGTGCTCACGCGCATCTGGGCCGAGCGCAGCTACCACATGGCGGACACCATCGTCTCGGGCCTCTACCCGGCGCCGCTCGCGTCGGCCGAGCTCCGTGACGCCGCCGCCGCGTGGCTCGAGGAGCACCCGGAGACGCCGGCGCTGCGCCGCATCGTGTCCGAGAGCCTCGCGGGCACCGAGCGCGCACTTCGGGTCCAGGCCGCCGACGCCTGACCCCTGCTCTGATCCGGCGGGGTCTTGGTGTTCCTCCAGGGACGCCGAGGCCCCGCCGCTTAGCATCGACCGGATATGAACCTGGCTGCAGCAGACACCACCGACGTCCCGAAGTGGGCGTCCAACGCGTTCCTCCAGTTCGTCGATGCCTGGCAAGCACCGATCACGATCGTCATCACGATCCTCGCGGCGATCATCCTCCGGCTGATCCTCCGTCGCATGATCAAGCAGGTCGTCGACCGCATCGTGAACGGCGTCAAGAAGCGTCAGGGGGCCGCCGACACGCAGGCCCTCATCGCCTCACCCGTGCAGACCGCGCGGGTGGTGCAACGGACCCGGACGCTCGGCAGCGTGCTCGAGAACCTCGCCACCGTGGTCGTCGTCGTGATCGCGCTCGTGATCATCGCGACGGCGCTGTGGAAGGGCGCCGCGGTCGGCATCGTCGGTGGTGCGTCCCTCGTCGCAGCTGGCCTCGCCGTCGGCGCCCAGTCCATCGTGAAGGACCTGCTGTCCGGCATCTTCATGATCCTCGAGGACCAGGCCGGCGTCGGTGACGTCGTCGACACCGGGCAGGCCACCGGCGTCGTCGAGAACGTCGGGCTGCGCGTCATGCAGATCCGCGACGTGAACGGCATCCTGTGGTTCGTGCCGAACGGCCAGATCCTGCGCGTCGGCAACCTGTCGCAGGGCTGGTCGCGCGTGCTGGTGGACATCACCGTGCCCTACGACACCGACATCGACGCCGTGCAGGACGCCCTGCTCAAGGCCGCCGTCACGATGTCGCAGGAGTCCCGCTGGCGGCAGCGGATCGTCGAGAAGCCCGAGATCTGGGGCCTGCAGTCGATCACCGACGCCGGCATGGTCTTCCGCCTCGTCGTGAAGACCCGCGCGTCCGAGCTCGACGTCGTCGGTCGGGAGCTCCGCACCCGCCTGAAGCACGCCGTCGACGAACTCGGCATCACCCTGCCGGCGATGGCGATGATCATGCCAGAGGGCTGGGAGAACGCCACCTCGATCAACGGCCTGCGCACCGTCCGCACCCAGCCGACGCCGGCGCCCACGAAGCCCCGGCGGACCAAGCGCAACATCCTCGGGCAGCCGATCCGCACCGACGACCCCGACAGCGGGAAGGACCACCGATGACCGACCCCACACCCCCGAGCAGCACGGGCGGGCCCGGAGCGCGCGGCTCGCTCGGCATGCCCGGCGCCCCTGGCATGCCCGGCTCGGTCGGCGTCCCGGCGCAGCCGATCACCCTGCGCGTCGGGGAGCACGGCGCCTCGGCCACCGGGTCACTGTACGAGCGGATCGGCGGCGCTCCGACCTTCGACCGGCTCGTCCGGCGCTTCTACGAGGGCGTGCAGCAGGACGAGGTCATCTGGCCGATGTACCCGGCCGACGACCTCGAGGGTGCGATCTGGCGCCTCTCCGCGTTCCTGCAGCAGTACTGGGGCGGCCCGGGCACCTACAGCGAACAGCGCGGCCACCCCCGCCTGCGGATGCGGCACAACCCGTTCCGCATCACGCCCGAGGCCCGGGAACGCTGGCTCCACCACATGCACGAGGCGGTCGAGTCACTCGAGCTCGCGCCCCTCGACGAAGCCGAGCTCTGGGGCTACCTGGACCGCGCTGCCCACGCGATGACGAACACCTTCGACTGAGGCGCGCCCGGCGCGACGCCGGCGTGCAGTGATCGTCACGAGCGGCGGACGGGAGGCCCGTGGCGGCGCCGCCACGGGCCTCCCGTCCGACTGTCCGCACGTTCTCGTGTTCGCGGGACGCCGACGTCTTCGGCTAGCGCGGTCAGCGCACGGACGAGCCGGAGGCGAGGTCCTCGACCAGGGACGGCCGCGACGGACGCCAGCCGAAGGCCGACCGGGCGTGTGCGCCGGAGGCCTCCTGGTGCAGCAGCAGTGCGTCGGCGAAGTCCCGCCCGAGCCGTTCGCGGCTCGCGTCGACGCTCTCGGCGACGACCGGTGCACCGTGGGCCCCGGCCTCGGCGATCTGCCGGACGGTCGGGTTGTCGCCGGTCGCGGCGACGATGTACCCGTCGGGCTCGCCGCGGTGCAGCGCGAGGACGTAGAGCTCGCCGAGATCGTCGACGTGCACCGTCGTCCAGCGCTGCGAGCCGTCGCCCACCAGCCGCACCGGCTGCTCGCCGTCGCTGACGAACATCGCCGGGATGCCGGCGCCGCGCCCGTACACGATGCCAGGGGCGACGATGGTGCTCCGCACGTCGCTCCCCCGCAGCAGGGCCTCGTTCGGTCCGCGCCAGGCGGTCAACGCCGGCGGGTCGACCGGCGACTGCTCGGAGATGTCCGTCGAGTCACCGAAGGTGAAGATCCCGCCGGTGTGCACGAACGGCTTCGGCGTGCCGGCCAGGGCACCGATCGCGGTGCGGATGAAGTCCGGGTCAACGCCCGGAGCCGATGCCGTGTGGACGACGCCGTCGCTCTCGTGCAGCAGGCGTTCGACGACGTCGGTGTCGGTGACGTCGCCGACCAGGGCCCGGCCACCGGCGTCACGGACGTGCTGGGCCTTCTCGTCGGAGCGGACGAGCGCGGTGACCTCGTCGCCGTGGGCCACGAGGGAGCGGAGGACGGACGAGCCGATGTAGCCGGACGCGCCGGTGAGGAAGACGTGCATGCGGCCAGCCAACCACGGCGGCCGGGCGGCGTGGTCGGCGGCGGTCGGCGCCCTCGTCGACCGCGGCGTCGCGGTCGTCGTCGTCGCTAGGAGCTCAGGGTCCAGGCGCGGCGCTTCACGAGCACGTGGCCGCGCGAGGTCGTGAGTCGGCTCCACGGACCCGTCTCGAACAGCCGGACCGGGTCGTGCCCGAGGAACCCGAGGCTCTCCCCCGCGAAGCCCGCACCGGCGGGCAGGTGCTCGACGCCGGGGACCGGTCGGCCCCAGACCTCGGCACGGATCCGTCGGACGATGGCCTCGCCGGCGCTGGACGGCACGGCGTCGGCGACCTCGGCGATGCCGTCGCGGGTGGCGCGGCGGAGGAGTTCCGGTGAGACGTCCGGCAGCGGGACCCAGCCACCGCGGGGCGGCGAGATGGCCGCCCACGTCACGGTGTGCACCTCGTGCGGCAGCTCGACCTCGATCGGCGTGGCCCGCGTCGGGTCGGCGCCCTCGGCGTGTTCGGCGTCCTGCGCCTCGGCCAGCAGGCGGAGACGCTCGAGGAGCGACTGCAGCGGGACCACGGTGTCGATCGACGCCGGCTCGGTGAGCGAGAACGTGCGGAGGCCGAGCACCGTCGGCAGTTCGTCGAGCAGCCCGAGCGGGTAGAGGATCGCCGTGTAGACGGCCAGGACGCCGGAGTCGGCGATGAGCCGGACCGAGCCGTCCTCGATCCGAGCGGCACGTCCGAGGTACGTGCGGAGGTCACCGAGTGAGGCGGCGTCGGGAAGCGTGAACGAGTTGCCCATGTCGTCCCCGATCCTACCGGCCATCGGCGCCGCGCAGCCTGGGCGCGACGACCTGCGACGGCGGCGGGCAGCCGTTCGTAGACTGCACAGCGTGAACGGCGAACCCGACTTCCTGCGGACCCTGCGACTCGAGGACACCGGCGCGAGCACGGGCGAGACGATCCTGACCGGTGCCAGCCACTGGTCCCCCGGTGGACGGGTGTTCGGCGGGCAGGTGCTGGCGCAGTGCATCGTCGCCGCGCAGCGCACGATCGAGGGACGCGACGTCCACTCGATGCACGGCTACTTCCTGCGGCCCGGCGACATCGACGTGCCGATCACCTTCGGCGTCGAGCGCATCCACGACGGCCGTTCGTTCGCGGCCCGACGTGTGCAGGCGTACCAGCGGGGTGTCCCGATCTTCTCGATGATCGCGTCGTTCCAGGTGCCCGACACGGGCATCGAGCACCAGGACCCGTACCCGGTGGACACCCCGGACCCGGAGTCCCTGCCGTCGGCCGCGTCGATCCTGTCCGCGATCGACCACCCGGTCGCACGTGCCTGGGCCGCACGGTCCATCGACCTGCGCCACGTCGAGGGGCCGGTGTTCGTCGACGTGCAGGGCGAGCACGTGCCGCACCAGGCGGTCTGGTTCCGCGTGCAGGGCGACCTGCCGGACGACCCGGCGCTCCACCGTGCGGTGCTCGGGTACGCGAGCGACCTGTCGATCCTCGAGCCGATCATGCGGCGGCACGGCGTCGCCTGGGGCACCCCGGGGGTCAAGAGCGCGAGCCTCGACCACGCCATGTGGTGGCACCGCGACGGTCGCGCCGACGAGTGGATCCTGTACACGCAGGAGTCCCCGAGCGCACAGGGCGGACGGGGGCTCGCGTTCGGCCGGATGTTCTCCCGCGACGGTCAGCTGCTGGCCACCGTCGCCCAGGAGGGCATGATGCGGGTGCCTACGGCCGGCTGAACTGCACCGGTTCCTCGAGGTAGCGCTCGCACGCGGCACGCTCGGTGTCGGTCAGTCGACGCGGACGGTTCGTCGCCGCGTCGACCATCACGAGTGCCGTCGTCGCCCGGGTGTACAGGACGGCGGGGTGCTGCCCCACCGGCGACCAGACCTCGTACGAGACGTCGATGCTCGCGCCTCCGAGCCGCCCGATCCACATCTGGATGTCGAGCGGTTGGCGGAGGTACGGGATCGACGCCAGGTACTCGAGGCGCTGGCCGGCGATCACCGTCATGGTGCCGGAACCCGGCCGACCGTCGATGATCGGCTCGGGCAGGTCGCCGTCGGGGTCCTCACCGGGATCGGCACCCCAGAACCCCACGATGCGCGCCTCTTCGAGGAGGCGCAGCATCGCGGAGTTGTTGACGTGACCGTAGGCGTCGATGTCGCTCCACCGCATGCGGATGGGAGCGTGCAGTCTCGCCACGAGGGTCAGTCGCGGGTGAGCTTGCGGTACGTCGCGCGACCGGGCTTCGCGGCATCGGCGCCGAGGCGCTCGATCTTGTTCTCCTCGTAGGCCTCGAAGTTGCCCTCGAACCAGTACCAGTTCGGCGTGCCGTCCTCGTTGAGGCCCTCCCACGCCAGGATGTGCGTGGCGATGCGGTCGAGGAACCACCGGTCGTGGGTGATGACCACGGCGCAACCGGGGTACTCGAGCAGGGCGTTCTCGAGGCTGCCGAGCGTCTCGACGTCCAGGTCGTTGGTCGGCTCGTCGAGGAGCAGCAGGTTGCCGCCTTGCTTGAGCGTCAGCGCCAGGTTCAGACGGTTGCGCTCACCACCGGACAGGATGCCGGCGCGCTTCTGCTGGTCCGGGCCCTTGAAGCCGAACTGCGACACGTACGCGCGGGACGGGATCTCGGTCTTGCCGACCTGGATGTAGTCGAGTCCGTCGGACACGACCTCCCACAGGTTCTTGTTCGGGTCGATTCCACCACGACTCTGGTCGACGTACGAGATGTCGACCGTGTCGCCGATCTTCAGCGTGCCGCCGTCGAGGGGCTCGAGGCCGACGATCGTCTTGAAGAGCGTGGTCTTGCCGACACCGTTCGGGCCGATGACGCCGACGATGCCGTTGCGGGGCAGCGTGAACGACAGGTCGCCGATGATGACGCGCTCACCGAACTGCTTGCGCAGGTGCTCGGCGTCGATGACCTGCGAACCCAGACGCGGGCCGACCGGGATCACGATCTCCTCGAAGTCGAGCTTGCGGGTGCGCTCGGCCTCGGTGACCATCTCCTCGTACCGGGCGAGACGGGCCTTCGACTTCGCCTGGCGGCCCTTGGTGTTGCTCCGGACCCAGTCGAGCTCCGAGGACAGGCGCTTCGCGAGCTTGGCGTCCTTCTTGCCCTGGACCTCGAGGCGAGCACGCTTCTTCTCGAGGTAGGTCGAGTAGTTGCCCTCGTACGGGTACAGGCGGCCACGGTCGACCTCGGCGATCCACTGGGCGACGTGGTCCAGGAAGTACCGGTCGTGGGTCACGGCGAGGACGGCACCGTGGTACTGCTGCAGGTGCTGCTCGAGCCAGAGCACGCTCTCGGCGTCGAGGTGGTTGGTGGGCTCGTCGAGGAGGAGCAGGTCGGGCTTCTGGAGCAGCAGCTTGCAGAGCGCGACGCGGCGCTTCTCACCACCGGACAGGTGGGTGACGAGTTCGTCCCCCGGGGGGCACTGCAGCGCGGCCATGGCCTGCTCGAGCTGGGAGTCGAGGTCCCACGCGTCGGCGGCGTCGATGTCCTCCTGCAGGGTGCCCATCTCGGCCAGGAGCGCGTCGAAGTCAGCGTCCGGCTCGGCCATGAGCGCCGAGATCTCGTTGAAGCGTGCGAGCTTGCCGTGGATCTCGCCCACGCCTTCCTGCACGTTCTCGAGCACGGTCTTGCTCTCGTCGAGCTCCGGCTCCTGCATGAGGATGCCGACGCTGAAGCCCGGCGTGAGCTTCGCCTCGCCGTTGGACGGCTGGTCGAGACCCGCCATGATCTTCAGGATCGTCGACTTGCCCGCACCGTTCGGTCCGACGACGCCGATCTTGGCACCGGGGAGGAACGACATCGTGACGTCGTCGAGGATCAGCTTGTCGCCGACCGCCTTGCGGGCGCGGACCATCTGGTAGATGTACTCAGCCATATCGGCCCCAAGTGTAGTGACACCGCCGGAGCACCGCTCGCCCGACGCCGGATCGCCGCTTCCCGCACCTGTACGAACAAGCCTGTTGTTCGCGACACGGACGACGTAGCTTGGCCTCACCCCGCTACCTCGGGCCCGTCACCCACCACGACGAGGACCAGGATCAGGACCACGGACAGGACGAGGACCATGACCACGCACACGACCACGACCCCGTCGCGGCTCCGCCGCCTCGCGCTCCCCTTCGTCGGAGCGATCGCACTCACCGTCGCGCTCATCGCCCCGGTGTCGCCGGCATCGGCCGCCGGTGCCGTGCCGAAGGGCAGCCCCTACCTGCTGTACACGGCGAGCATCAGCGCCAACGGCACGGGCACCGGGTACTCGTCGTACATCAACGTGCACGACGCCCACAACAACGCCTACGCGTTCGGGATCCAGTCGGACAAGGGCTCCCCGCAGAGCAAGGGCAAGCCGCGCTACATCTGGGAGCGCGTGCAGAACGGCAAGTTCACCTACGGCTACCTCGGCCCGGCCACCAACAAGCTCACGCCCATCGGCATGCGCTGGTACAAGAACGACGTCGCGACGATGATCGTGAACCACAAGACGATCGGCACCCTCAAGCTCAACCTCGACGGTCGCCTGTTCTTCAACGCCGAGGCCAACGCCCGCCTGAACGGCGACGTCGTGCACTCGACGGTGCAGAACACCCGCATCACGGTCGGTGACCGCAAGTCGAACACCGGCCTGAACGGCAAGTGGGACACGAGCTTCTCGTTCCACGGGCTGAAGGCGAAGCAGACGAACAGCCCGCGGGTGCAGGGCGCCAGCTTCAAGATCGACGGCCGCGTGACCGGGCTGCCCCGAGGCGGCAACTGGGACACCGCCCAGGTCTCCGGCATCGGGATGATCGCCCAGAAGTGGTGACCGACGCGACGCGGTGAACCGCACGCGCACCCGGCGGCCTGACCCGCATCCCGACTCCGGTCGGCGTGCGGGTCAGGCCGCTTCGGCGTCGTGGGCGTGCTCGTCCAGGGGCGGCGCGGGGTCCCAGGGGGCGGCGTCCTGTTCGAGGACGTGCTCGGACGGCCCCGCGGGCTCCTCGCCGTCGCCGAGCGGCGGTGCTCCGTGCACCCCGTCGACGTCGCCGTCACCGTCACCGTCACCGTCACCGTCACCGGCCGGACCGTGCTCGGTCGCCGGTGCGTGGTCGTGCGAGCCGTCCGACTCCGCGCCGTGGTCCGCCCCCTGACCAGCGCCGTGCCCCGCGGGGTCACGGACCTCGCCGGTGCGGGGGTCCACCCCGCGCAGGCCACCCTGCCCCGAGGCGCCGTCGCCGACCTGCCGCGGCACCCGCAGCCAGTTGCTGATCCCCCACGCCAGGTCGTGACCGATGCCGTCGGCGTCGATCTCGACCGAGGTCCCGCCGCGACCGTCGCGTTCCCACGTGCGGATGCGGACCCGACCGGCGACGACGATCCGGTCACCCTTCTTCAGGGACTTGTACACGTTCGACGCGAGCGACCGGAACGCCGTGACGGTGTACCAGTTGGTGGCGCCGTTGACCCAGGCGGCGGTGGCCCGGTCCCAGCGACGAGAGGGTGAGGCGAGTCGGAGACTCGTGATGGCGATGCCGGTCTCGGTGACGAGGTGCCGGGGCTCGGTGGCGACGATTCCGCAGACGGTGATGATGTCGTTCATGCGTCGATCGTCACGGAGCCCGGGGCCGCGTCAGCGACCCCGGGCTCGATCTGTGGCGTGTGGACCCGATCAGGTGACCTGTGGAGGACGAGTCCCCCGAGCCTCCTGTCCGGACCTGGTCAGTGTGCTCGGAACTCGGGCCGGGCGGCCAACGGTCCGAGCGCGGCGTGGACCGCGCCCTTCGCGGACTCAAGGGACGGGTACGGCCCGCCCGCTCGTCGTCGTCCGTAGAGCTCGACCTGGAACCCGTCCACCGCGCGGTGGATGCTGCCCACTGCTCCGGCCGGACCGATCGCGACCCAGGTTCCCGTGTTGTCCGTCATGTTCGAACCACCTCCTCGTGGCCCTGCCGCCCCGGGGTCAGGACGCCAGGATGTACTGACTGTAGGCCTTCCGCACCTTGTTCACCTTGGGCAGCGCGACTGCGAGGCAGTAGCCCTGTCCGGGGTTCTTCGCGAAGAAGTCCTGGTGGTACTCCTCTGCCGTGTAGAACGTCGAGAGCGGCTCGATGGTGGTGACGATGCCGCCGTCCCAGATGTCCGACGCCCGCTCGATCGCGCGCTCGAACAGCTCGCGCTGCGCGTCGTCGGCCGGGAACATCGCCGAGCGGTACTGCGTGCCGACGTCGGCCCCCTGGCGGTTCAGCTGCCGGGGGTCGTGCAGCGTGAAGAAGACGTCGAGGATCACGTCGGCCGGGATCATCGACTCGTCGAACGTCACCGCGACCGCCTCGGCGTGCCCCGTCGTCCCGGTGCACACCAGTTCGTACGAGGGCTCCTCGACCTGTCCGCCGACGTAGCCGGACACCACGTCCTGCACACCCTGGAGCGTGCGGTACACGGCGTCGAGACACCAGAAACATCCACCTGCGAGCACGAACGTGGTCATGGCCACAACCTCTCTCCGGGCTGCCCGTGCAGCCCCGTCGTTCCTCCACAACAGTGTGCGCGGGGACCCTGTTCCCCAGATCGGATGGCACTCCTCGGCGTGTCGGTGGTCCCCCGTAGCGTCGGCACCACACCGACCAGGAGGCCAGCGATGCAGACCATCACCGAACCCGCACTGCGGATCCGCACCGTCCCGCTGGCCCGCGCCCGGGGCGACTACCGCATCCTCGACGTCCGCGATGACCTGAGCCGGGTCACCCGGGCCAACGGTGAGATCGTCGGCTACGTCGACCGCATCGACGTCGCCGGTGACACCGCCTACCGTGCCCGCCGGTACGTCGCGACCGAGCGTCGGTTCGTCGAGCTGCCGAGTGTGTGGTCCGCCGACGACGCCGTGGACACCCTGCGCTGGTCATGATGTTCCACATTGGAATCATCTGCACCGGGATGCACGGAACGCCGTCCGGCCTCCCCGACGCCTGACCGTTCCGTGGGTATGGTGCGCGCATGGACTGGTGGAACGACCTGACCGACTGGACTTCGTCCGACACGGGTTGGCGGGTGCTCTCGGGCGCTGTGATCCCCTTCGTCGCCATCGTCGTGGCGGGCGTCATCGCGGCGCTCATCGGGCGCAGCGCGACCAAGCGGGTCGTGGCGCTCCAGGAGCGGGAATCGAAGAACGCGGCCGTCGCCGCGATCCTGACGGCTGCGCGCAAGGCAGCGGCATGGGGATCGCTCGGACACGACGAGCGTGCGTACGCTGACCACCTCGCCGAGGACGCCGACATCCGGCTGCGCCTGCTCCCCGTGCAGGGTGCGCCGCTGGCCGCCAACTGGGCCCAGCACGAGATCGCCGACATCAAGAAGAACTCGTCGACGTTCAGCTTCCAGGCGGACCAGTCCCTCGCCGAGTTCCGTGACCGCCTGCTCGACTGGCAGGCGCGACCGAGCCGTGCGCGCAAGCTCTTCAAGGCCGACCTCGAGCGCTGGAAGTTCGAGTCTCCGGACCCCGACGCCGATCTCATCAAGCGCCAGCAGGACTGGAACGCCGACCAGGCCGATTCCCCGCGCACACAGGCACCCGCACAGGCCCCGGCGCCGGCGCCGTCGCCGGCTGCTCCCGCCGAGCGTCCCACCCCGACGACGACCTCGCTGCGTCCGGCGCAGCGCCCCGCGTCCGCACCCTCGACTCCTCCGGCGCCGACCGCTGCCGCTGCCGCAGCCGGTGCTGCCGCGCCCGCTGCGTCTGCCGGTGCCGCCGGCGGGACGACCCCGTCGTTCTCCGTGAACCGGGGCGTGGGCACGAACCCGAACCGCGGCAGCGCCGACCAGAACGCCACGCGCTCCTTCGGCGACAACACCACGCGCGTCTACGGCGACGACGAGGCTGCACCCCCGGTCCGTCCGGCGCTCGGCACCCCGACCTCGCCCGCCCGCTTCGTCCAGGGCCGCGGCACGGACGACACCGAGGTCGTGGACGACGACCGCGCCACGCGGGCCTTCGGCGACGCGAGCGCCACCCGCACGTCCGGCGACGCGAGCGCCACCCGCGCCTTCGGCGACACCGACCGCGCACCGCGGAACGACCGCCCGTCCTCGTCCGACCGTCCCGTCGCGACGCCCACCTCGGCCGACTCACACGTCAACCGGGCGCCCGCGAACGACGTCCCGCCCGCATCGGCACCCCGGGTCGACACCCCCGGCGCGACGAACACCACGTCCGTCCCGACGCGTCTGAACCAGGCCCCCGCCGAGCCGGCCGACGCGAACGAGACCTCGGAGGCGCCGTACACGCAGCCGATCAGCGCCGCCGAACTCCGACGCCGCGCCGCGGACGACGACGAGTAACCACCCCCACGACGAGAACAGGGCCGCCATCCGGAGAGGATGGCGGCCCTGTTCGTCTTCGGCGCCCCCGGCAGGAATCGAACCCGCGGCACGGTGGGTAGAAACCACCTGCTCTATCCACTGAGCTACGGAGGCGAGCAGCGTCGATTGTAGCGGCGAGCAGCCCCGGGACGCTCGATGCGCGCCCCGCCGCGTCGCCGTGACAGGACCCGGCGGTCGCCCAACGGTCGGCCGCCGTCTGCTCCCCGTTCCCCTCCGCGACACCCGCGCTTCGTAGCGTCCGGAGCATGCGCACCACCGGTTCCGTCCTCGCCGTCGTGCCCGCACGTGCCGGGTCGAAGGGGATCCCCGGCAAGAACCTGCGCACGGTCGCGGGTCGTTCGCTGGTCCGTCGCGCGGTCGACTCGGCACGACGTGCCGCCCGCATCGACGAGGTCGTCGTCACGACCGACGGTGACGCCATCGCTGCCGAGGCCGTCGCCGCCGGTGCCGCCGTGGTCCGCCGCCCGGCCGAGCTCGCCGGTGACGAGGCGTCCTCGGAGTCCGCCCTGCTGCACGTCCTCGACGCCATCAGCACGCCGCTGCCCGAGGTCCTCGTCGTCCTGCAGGCGACCTCGCCGTTCATCGACCCGGCCGACCTCGACGCCGCCGTCGCGCGCGTGGTCGACGGGCACGCCGACGCGGTGTTCGCCGCCACGCCGTCGCACGCGTTCCTGTGGCGGACCGCCCCGGACGGCACCGCGGTCGCGGTGAACCACGACGCCGCGACCAGGCCCCGCCGGCAGGACCGCGAGCCCGAGTACCGCGAGACCGGCGCCTTCTACGTGATGCGGACGGCGGGGTTCCTCGAGAACCGGCACCGGTTCCACGGCCGCGTCGAACTGGCCGTCGTCGACGGTGCTGGCGCGATCGACATCGACGACGAGGCCGACCTGGCCCTCGCCGAAGCCCTCGCCGAAGCGCCCGCACCCACCACGACCCGAGACCCATCCCCGACGCGGGCCACCCCCGCACCGAACGGAGCACCATGACCGTCACCATCGGTACGTCCACGATCGGCGCGGGCCACCCCGCGTACCTCATCGGCGAGATCGGCCTCAACCACAACGGCGACGTCGACATCGCGAAGCAGCTCATCGACGTCGCTGCCGACGCGGGCCTGCAGGCCGTGAAGTTCCAGAAGCGCACCCCCGCGATCTCCACGCCGGAGCACATGAAGAACACCCCGCGCAGCACCCCGTGGGGCGACATGACCTACCTGGAGTACCGCTACCGCGTCGAGTTCGACCGCGACCAGTACATCGAGATCGGTGACCACGCGACCCTCCGCGGGCTCGACTGGTTCGCGTCGCCGTGGGACGAGCCGTCGGTCGACTTCCTCGAGGACCTCAACGTCGTCGCGTACAAGATCGCCTCGGCGTCCGTCACGGACCTCGGCATGCTCGGCGCCGTCGCCGCGACCGGCAAGCCCGTCATCCTGTCGACCGGCATGTCCACGCTCGAGCAGATCGACGCCGCCGTCGAGGCCCTCGGCACCGACCGCCTCGTCCTCATGCACGCGACGTCGACCTACCCGCTGCCGGCCGAGGAGGCGAACCTCCGCATGATCGACACCCTCGCCCACCGCTACGCGGGCGTCCCCGTCGGGTACTCCGGCCACGAGCCCGGCCTGCAGATCTCGATCGCCGCGGTCGCCCTCGGTGCCACGGCCGTCGAGCGCCACATCACGCTCGACCGCACGATGTGGGGCTCCGACCACGCCGCGTCGCTCGAGCCGCACGGCCTGAAGACGCTCGCCCGCGACATCCGCATCATCGAGAGCGCCCTCGGCGACGGCGTGAAGCGCATCTTCCCCGGCGAGCAGGCACCGCTCGCGAAGCTGCGTCGCGTCGGCGCGTGAGCGCATGCAGTCCCCATCCGACCGCCGGCGAGCAGGCACCGCTCGCGAAGCTGCGTCGCGTCGGCGCGTGACCGGCCCGGTCGACGGGACCCGTGCCCTGGACGTGCCGGCTGACGGCAGTGGGCCGACGGTCGGACGGGAGGCGCGCCTCCCGTCCGGCACGTCACCACGCGTCCGACGCGTGGTCGGCCTGGTCGACACCGACTCGTTCGCGAAGTGGGGCGCCCACCTGCTGGCGAGCGCCCCGGCGGACTGGGACCTGGAGCTGCGCACCGTGGCGACCCCGAGGTCGGCGAGTCCGAAGCAGCTGCGGTCGGCGTTCCGCGGGCTGGACCGGCGCCTCGCCCACCTGCACCGCGAACCGCCAGCGCCGAAGGACGTCGACGCCGTCGTCGAGGAGCTCCGACAGGACCCGCCGGACGCCGTCCTGGTGTCGTTGATCGGACCGGTGGCCGAGCTCGTGATCGACGAGGTGCACCGGCGGATCCCGGACCGGCCGGTGCTGGTGTCGGGGCTGCCGGGGATCTCGTTCCCGTCCAAGTGGAAGGGCATCTTCTTCCGTGCCCGGGCCGACCTGTTCGTGCTGCACAGTCACCGCGAGGTCCGCGCGTACGAGGAGATGGCGCGCGAGGGCGGGGTCGAGCCGCACTTCGCGCTCGCCACGCTGCCGTTCGCCCGGGGTGCCGGCGCGACCGGCGGTGTCGGCGCGACCGGTGGTGCGGGCTCGACGGGCCGCAACTCCGTCGTCTTCGCTGCGCAGCCGAGTGTGCCGTTCGAGCGGGCAGACCGGGCACTCGTCGTGCGGTGGCTCGTGGACACGGCGCGGGCGCACCCGGAGTGGCGCGTCGTCATCAAGACGCGCGCTGCGGCCGGCGAGCACCAGACGCACCGCGAGGAACACCCGTACCCGGACCTGGTGCCCGCGGACGCGCCGACCAACCTCGTGGTGGAGAGCGGGCCGATGGCCGAGCACCTCGACCGTGCGGTGGCGCTCGTGACGATCAGCTCGACCGCGGTGCTCGAGGCGGCGGCACGGGGCGTGCCCGCGCTCACGCTGACCGACTTCGGGATCGGGCGGCACCTGATCAACGAGGTGTTCGTCGGGAGCGGCCTCGAGGGGGACGCCGTCGACCTGGTCGACGGACGGTTCGGCGTCGTCCGGCCGGAGTGGATGCGGGACAACTACTTCCACCCGGCCTCGGAGGACGACTGGCAGCAGCGGCTCGTCAAGCTCATGGCCCGACGGGACGCCGGCACGTTGGTGGACCGGGCACCGGCACGGCGGAGTCGCGGTGGGGTGCTGCGCCGCGCGTGGGAGCGGAAGAACGCCCTCGGTGGGGCCGATCGCAGTCCGCTCGGGCTGGTGGCACTGGGCATCGGGGCGCCGATCCGGGGCGCGAAGCGTCTGGCACGACGCGTGCGTGCGGTGGTCGATCCGCCGGAGCCCGTCGTGGTGGCGGCGCCGACGTCGCAGCGTGCGGGGGCGCGGGCCGCTGCGCCCGGGCCGGGGGCCACCGCTGGGACGGCCACGGCGGCGGCCGCTCGTTCAGAGCGCCTTGGCCACCGCGAGCAGGAGTTGGTCGCGGGTCGGGACGCCGGGTGAACGGAAGACCTCGGTGCCGTCGTCCTGCCGCACGATGATCGTGGGCGTGGACCGGATACCGAGGTCTTCCGCGTCGTCGGGGTGCGCCGCCACGTCGCGTTCGGTCACGGTGAGCCCGGGGACGAGCGCCGAGGCCTCGGCCGACACCCGGCGGGCGGCGGCACACGGCGCACAGAAGGCGGACGTCCAGAGGTCGAGCTGCATGTGGTCCTGCAACGCGGCGGGTGGGGGTTCTACTCCCGGTCGAACTCGCCGCTGCGGTCGCCGCGGTCCTGCAGGTCGTCGACCGGGTCGGACTCGCCGGGCTCGTAGGTGAACTCGACCGAGATCTGGTCGAGGACCTGGCGGGACTTGGTGGCGCGGTAGGTGAAGGCCGTCTGCAGGCCCTCGACGTCGGCGAACACCGTGACCTCGTCGTCCAGCGCGTCGCTCGTGGCGGTGCGGGTGTCGGTCGTGCCGTCGAAGGGGCCGCCGTGGAAGATCGCGGTGTACTCGTCGCCTTCGTGGATGGTGATGTCGCTCATGCCTCCCTTCTACCAGGCGGCGGCTGGTGCAGTCTGTCCAGCCCGTCGTTGCGCGATTCATAGCACAGCTATATAGTTCAGCTATGGAAACACCGCGCGAGCAGACGATCGAGACCCTCCTCGTCTCCGTCAACCGCCTGATCCGCAGCGCCGTCCAGTCGACGGGCAACACCACGTCCACCGCGGTCTGGCGCACGCTCGGCATCCTCGAGACCGACGAACCCCTGCGACTCGGCGAGCTGGCCACCGCCTCCCGTGTGGCGCAGCCCACGATGACCCGACTCGTCGCCGGCATGCTCGCCGACGGCCTGGTCAGCCGCAGCGTCGACCCGGACGACTCCCGCGGGCAGCTCATCGAACTCACCGAGGCCGGACGCGAACGGCTCGCTTCCTGGCGCTCCACCCTCACCAGCACGGTCGGTCCGTTGTTCGCCGACCTGACCGACGACGACTGGGACGTCCTGCACCACGCGGCGAACCTGATCGCCCAGCGCACCCGGACAACCCCCAACGGAACGGAGATCCCCGCGTGAACGCCCACGCACCCGCCGGCCAGTCCGGCTCCATCCTCAAGCAGTCGTCCGCGGTCTGGGCGATCGCCTTCGCCTGCGTCGTCGCGTTCATGGGCATCGGCCTCGTCGACCCGATCCTCCCGGCGATCGCGGCGTCCCTCAAGGCGACCCCCGCGCAGACCGAGCTGCTCTTCACGAGCTACCTGGCCGTCACCGGTGTCGCGATGTTCTTCACCAGCTGGGTCTCCAGCCGCATCGGCGCGAAGCGCACCCTGCTCATCGGACTCGCCCTGATCGTGCTCTTCTCGGTGCTCGCGGCGACGTCGAACAGCGTGTGGAGCATCATCGACTTCCGTGCTGGCTGGGGCCTCGGCAACGCGCTCTTCATCTCCACCGCGCTCGCGACCATCGTCGGAGCAGCGTCCGGCGGCACCGCCTCGGCGATCATCCTGTACGAGGCAGCACTCGGCCTCGGCATCGCCGTCGGTCCCCTGGTCGGAGGTCTGCTCGGCTCGGTGAGCTGGCGCGGCCCGTTCTTCGGCGTCACGACCCTGATGGCCGTCGCGTTCATCGCCATCATCGCCCTGCTGAAGACCGGCAGCCTCGAGAAGCCCACGCCGACGAAGCTCTCCGCTCCCTTCCGCGCCCTGACCCGTCCGGCACTCGCAGCCCTCGCCGCGACCGCGCTGTTCTACAACATCGGCTTCTTCGTCCTGCTGGCGTACACGCCGTTCCCGCTCGGCTTCGGCGCACTCGGCATCGGGTTCACGTTCTTCGGCTGGGGTGTCGGTCTCGCGATCACGTCGGTGTGGGTCGCCCCGATGCTCACCGCCCGTCTCCGGAGGACGACGGTGCTGAAGATCGCGCTGCCCCTGCTCGCGCTCGACCTGTTCGCCGCGGCCCTCGTCGTGCGGTCCCAGGTCGGCCTGATCATCTGCGTCGTCATCGGCGGCCTCGTCCTCGGTGTCCTGAACACCGTGCTCACCGAGTGCGTCATGGAGGCCACCGACCTCCCCCGCTCGGTCGCCTCGAGCGCCTACTCCGCCGTCCGCTTCATCGGCGGCGCCATCGCGCCGCCCGTCGCGACCCTGCTCGCCGACGCGTACTCCCCCTCGGCCGCGTACGTGTTCGCGGGTGCATCCGTCGCGGTCGCCTTCGTCGTGATCCTCTGCACCACCAGGGTCCTGCGTCGCGTCGACGACGGTCCCGAGCCGGAGCGCGTCGAGGCCGAGGCCATCACCGCCGGCGACATGGCCTAGCCGCCGGGGCTGCGGGTGCGGGGGCGCCTTCCCCTTCCCCCACTTCTCCACGAACGGGCGAAATGCCGGAGTGTCCCCCGTTGGCACCCCGGCATTTCGCCCGTTCGTGCGTCCGTGCGGGGGCTCGCTCGTCCCTCGTTCCACGCCCCACCCGCGAGCGGGCGAAATACCCGGCCTCGACCGCGGAGCGACTCCGGCATTTCGCCCGCTCGTGCGGGGCTGGCGAGAACCGTGCGGCAGGCGGGGTAGACAGCGACCGCCTGGAGGCGCGGGGCGGCTTGCCGGGGTCGCCACGGGCCTCCAGGCGGTCGCCTATACCGCGTGCGGCTCGCGTCCCGGACGAGCGGGCGAAACATCCGGGTGCGCCGGCAGGGCAACCGCGGCATTTCGCGCGCTCGGCTGCACGCGGGCGCGCGGAGCCGCGACCGGGGCGCAACTGCAGTCGGCGAGCGGGCGGAATACCGGGGTCCGCCCGCAGGGCACCCACGGCATTTCGCCCGCTCGGCTGGACGCGGGCGTGCGGAGCCGCGACCGGGGTGCGACCGCAGTCGGCGAGCGGGCGAAATGCCCGGGTCCGTCCGCAGGCCGACCGCGGCATTTCGCCCGCTCGTGGTGACGAGGCGGGATCGGCGCGGCAGGCGGGGTAGACAGCGACCGCCTGGAGGCGCGGGGCGGCCTGCCGAGGTCGCCCCGGGCCTCCAGGCGGTCGCCTCCACCGTGTGCGGCTCGCGTCCCGGACGAGCGGGCGGAACACCCGGGTGCGTCCGCAGGGCGACCGCGGCATTTCGCCCGCTCGCGCATCCGACGCACGGAACGGGCGCACAAGGGCGGGCACGCGTGGGCGGGCGCAGCGGCACGTACGGGACGCACGCGGGGCGGGAATAGGATCGGGGACATGGCAACCGCGAATGACCGCCTCGTCTGGATCGACTGCGAGATGACCGGCCTCGACCTCGAGGTCGACGAACTCGTCGAGGTGGCCGTGGTCATCACCGACTTCGACCTCGAGCCCGTGCACCCCGGATTCGACATCGTCATCAAGCCGGACCAGTCGGCGCTCGACAACATGAACGAGTTCGTGACGAACATGCACGTCACCTCGGGGCTCATCGAGGAGATCCCGAACGGCGTGAGCCTGGCGGACGCCGAGTACCAGGTGCTCGAGTACATCCTCGAGCACGTCCCCGCCGAGGGCTCCGCGCCCCTCGCCGGCAACACCATCGGCACCGACCGTGCGTTCCTGTCGAAGTACATGCCGCGGGTCGACGGACACCTGCACTACCGCAGCGTCGACGTGTCGAGCATCAAGGAGCTCTGCCGCCGCTGGTTCCCCCGCGTGTACTTCAACGCGCCGGAGAAGCACGGTGGGCACCGGGCCCTCGCGGACATCCTCGAGTCGATCCGCGAGCTCGAGTACTACCGCCGCGCCGGCTTCGTCGCCGAGCCCGGCCCGAGCACCGACGACGTGCGTGCCGTGCAGGCCGACGTCGTGGCGAAGTGGGAGTCACGGCTGGCGCAGCCCGCGGCCGAGTAGCGACACGGGTGGTCCGCACCCCGTCCCGCATGTACTACTATTGAGTGGTCGCGCCGGTCCGCCGGTTCGAACATGGTGGATATAGCTCAGTTGGTAGAGCGCCTGGTTGTGGTCTAGGAGGTCGCGGGTTCGAGACCCGTTATTCACCCCAGTCGAGGGAGAGTCCTGTTGCGTGTGACGCAACCGGGGCTCTCCCTCAGTGTTTGTCAGGGCGCCTCCGGCTCCGTCCGGCTTCGCCGCGAGTGGTCAGCCGCGATTGGTCAGCCACCGATGGTCAGCCGCGAGTGGTCAGCGCGGTGTGGGACGATCCACCCGTGATGGAGATGTCCGCCGACGCGTTCGAGCAACTCGTGACCGACGAACTCGACCTGCTGCCCGACGAGATGGTCGACGGGCTCGACAACGTGGTGTTCGTCGTCGAGGACGAACCGGAGAACGGCGAAGAGCTCTTCGGCGTGTACGACGGCATCGCAGCCACCGAGCGCGGCCAGTACGGCTTCGGAGAACTGCCCGACCGCATCGTGGTGTTCCGGAAGCAGCACCTGGCCGAGTGCGACACCGTCGAGGAGCTCAAGGACGAGGTGCACACCACCCTCGTGCACGAGATCGGCCACTTCTACGGGATCGACGACGAGCGGCTGCACGAGCTCGGCTGGGCGTAGCGGCCGGCGACGCGCACCCGGCGGGCAACGGGCGGCGCCCGAGTTTCGGGCTCAGCGACATTCCTCGGGCCCACGAGCGCGAGAACTGTCGCTCACCGCGAAAACTCGCGCCGCCCCGCGCCCCGCCCGCGCACCCGCACCCGCAGCAGCCCCGGCAGCCAGCGCCACCTCAGAACCGCGTCGGCCCCACCTCGTGGTACTTCTCCCACGCCCCCACCGGCCCCCGCCCGTGCAGCGCGTACTCCCCCACCATCCGCTCCTTGTAGACCGCCGGGTTGTGCGACGCCACCACCCGGGCGTTCCGCCAGTGCCGGTCCAGCCCACGCGTCCGGTCGGCCGCTGACGCCCCGCCGACCTCGAACAACTCGGACGCCGACCGCAGCACCCGCGGCCCGATCTCGACCTGCGCCTGGTACACGGCGTTCTCGGCCGCGTCGAGCAGTACGCGGTCGACGCCGACCCCGGGCTCGTTCGTCGCGACGACCCCGTCGAGCAGCCCCGCGGCGGCGACGACGAGTGACCGGGCGGTGAACGCCCCGGCCGACACCCGCCCGAGCACCGAGAGCACCTGCGGGTCCTCCCCCGGCACGGCCGCGTTGGCGTGGATGTACGTGCGGGTCCGTGGTCGCACGAAGGCCACGGCATCGTCCGACACGGCCTGCCCGATCCCGGCGAGGACCGCCAGCAGGTACAGCTGGTAGAAGGCCTGGATGTGCGAGAGCGGGGCGTCCCGGTACGCCGACACCACCGACGGGTCGACCGACACCCCGTCGAACACGGTCGTGCCGGACGCGGTCAACCGCTGGCCGAACCCGTCCCAGTCGTCGATGCTCGTCACGCCCGTCGCGGAGGCGTCGACGGCGAACGTCACGCGCTCCCCGTCACGGTCCGCCGCCAGGTAGATCCAGTCCGCGTAGAGCGTGCCGGTCGAGTAGAACTTCCGCCCGTCGAGGCGGAGGGAATCACCAGCCGGCGTCACCGTCGTCGAGATGTCGGCCAGGGTCGTCCCGGTCCGCTCCGAGGTCGCGTTCCCGACGATCGCTCCGTCGACGATGCGCTGGAGCCACTCGTCCCGGCCGGCGGACGACGGCCGCAGCAGCACCAGTTCGGTGTACCCGAAGTGGCCTCGCCACAGGTGCGCGATGTTCGAGTCCGCCGCCGCCAGGTCCGCCACCAGGTGCGCGAGTTCGACCAGCGTCACGCCGAAGCCGCCGCGGTCCTCCGGCACCCGCAGCCGCCCGAACCCCGCGTCGGCGAGCGCCCGGACCTCGGCGTGCGGCAGCGGCCGGTCACCGGGCTTCCCGGACGCGAGCTCACGCTCGACCGCGCCGTCGCGGATGGTCGCGAACACGGGCGCGAAGCGTTCGCGCAGGGTCGCCAGCCGGTCGGCCGGGAGGCCCGTCACGGCTCCGTCGGTCGTCGTCGCGGCCGTCACGCGGGCACCTCCACCCCGCGGCTCGCGTCGTCCGCGTGGGCTGCGGTCGCGCCGGCGCCGCCCGTGAACGCTCCACGCCACTGCCGGGCGGGGTGCGAGTCCGGCAGCTGTGCGTGGCCGAAGAGCTTCTCGCGCAGGGTCCCCTCGCGGTACTCGGACTGCATCAGTCCGCGCTCCTGCAGGGTCGGCGCGATGTGGTCGACGAACTCCTCGTACGATCCGGGCAGCGTCCAGTTGATGACGTTCACGCCGTCGACGCCCACCCGCTGCCAGTCGGCGAGCTCGTCGGCGATCTGCTCCGGCGTCCCGACGACCCGGGCGCGGAGCTTCGCGGACAGCCGGGCGAGGTCGGCGATGGTCGGTTCGCGGTCCACGGCGGCCTCGCGGAGCCACTGCAGGTGCGACTGCCCGGCGTGGGTGCGGACCTCGGACAGCGGGGTGTCCGGGTCGAGGGGCTCGCCGGTGTCCGGGTCGAAGCCGAGGTTCGAGTGCACCAGGAACCCGTCGGCCGCCAGGTACTCGTCGATCTCCGCTTCCTTCGCCTTCGCCTCGGCCTCGGTGGAGCCGGTGACGAAGGTCAGGCCGAGGAAGAACGCGATGTCGTCCCGCTGGCGGCCGGCGGCCTCGGCCAGGTCGCGGGTCTCGCGGATGAGCTGTTCGGTGGCGTCCCGGTTCGAGGTGAGGATGAACTGGGCCTCGGCGTTCCGGGCGGCGAAGGCACGGCCTGCCGGCGACGACCCGGCCTGGAACAGCACCGGGGTCCGCTGCGGCGACGGTGCCGACAGGTGCGGGCCCTGCACGTCGTAGCGGGTGCCGTGGTGGTCGATGCGGTGCACCTTGTCGGGGTCGGCGCAGCCGCGGACTGGGTCCTTCAGCACGGCGCCGTCCTCCCACGAGCCCTCCCAGAGCTTCGCGCAGACCTCGAGGTACTCCTCGGCCCAGACGTAGCGCTCGTCGTGCTCCTCGAGCCGGTCGGCGCCGAAGTTCCGGGCGGCGCTGTCGAGGGCGCTCGTGACGACGTTCCAGCCGATGCGGCCCCGGGTGATGTGGTCGAGCGTGGAGACCTTGCGGGCGAAGTCGAACGGGTGCGCCTGGATGACGCTCGAGGTGAACGCGAGCCCGAGGTGCTCGGTCGACACGGCGAGCGCGGAGAGCAGCACGGAGGGGTCGTTCGAGGGGATCTGCAGCCCCTCGCGCAGGTTGGTCGAGTAGTCGCCGCGACCGGGGCCGTAGGTCCCGACGACGTCGGCGAAGAACATCGCGTCGAACTTGCCGCGCTCGAGGGTCGTCGCCAGGTCGGTCCACAGCGTCACGTCGTCGAAGTCCGCCTGCCGGGCGTCGGGGTGCCGCCACAGGCCGTGCTGGATGTGCGAGGTCGTGTTCATGACGAAGGCCGCGAAGCGCAGCGGGCGGTTCGGTGCATCGCTCATGTGTCCCATCGTGGTCGGCGGGCACCGCCCGACGACAGCGACGTGACCTCCCGTTACGCGCGGTGTTCCCCGCGGCCCTGGACGCGACCATGCTCCTGAGGCATGCCGAGCCAGACCACCGTCACCGCGCCTCCAGGCCGTCCCGCTGCGCCGTCGACCAGCGCGACCCGTCGTCGGGTCGCCCTCGCGTCGTTCGTCGGGACGACCGTCGAGTACTACGACTTCTACCTCTACGCGACGGCCTCGGCGCTGGTCTTCGCACCGACGTTCTTCCCGTCCGTGACACCGGCCGTCGGGGTCATCGCGTCGTTCGCGACCTACGGCGTCGGGTTCGTGGCGCGGCCGCTCGGCGGGGTGATCGCCGGCCACCTGGGTGACCGGATCGGGCGGAAGAAGCTGCTCGTCGCGTCGCTGGTGCTGATGGGCATCGCGTCCACCTTGATCGGGGTCATCCCGTCGGCCGCGACCATCGGTGTCGGCGCCGTCGTGGCGCTCGTGTTCCTGCGGCTGCTGCAGGGCGTCGCGGCCGGTGCGGAGTGGGGCGGCTCCGCGCTGCTGTCCGTCGAGCACGCGCCGGAGCGGCACCGGGGGCTGTTCGGGGCGTTCACGCAGATGGGGTCGGCCGGTGGGATGCTCCTGGCGACCGGGGTCTTCACGCTCGTGCGGTCGCTGCTCGGCACCGAGGCGTTCCTGGCCTGGGGCTGGCGGCTGCCGTTCCTGTTCTCGGCGGTGATCGTGGCGGTCGGGCTCGTCATCCGGCTCGGTGTGCAGGACGCCCCGGTGTTCCAGGAGCTGCGCGCCTCGGGCGGGGTCGAGCGGTTCCCGGTGTGGCAGGCGATCCGGCAGCACCCGCGGTCGATCCTGGTGACGGCGGGCCTGCGCCTCGTGCAGCCGGCGCTGTACTCGATCCTGACGACGTACTCGCTGACCTACCTCGGCAACGTGCGGGGGCCATCGGGCTCGGACGCGGGGCTGCAGGCCGTACTCGTGATCTCGGCCGTGTCACTCGTGTCCACGCCGTTCTGGGGGTGGCTGTCCGACCGGGTCGGGCGGCGGGTGCTCACGATCTGGTCGGCGGTGGGCATCGCGGTGCTCATCTGGCCGTTCTTCGCGTTCCTCGACGCCGGGCCGCTCGTGCTGTTGCCGCTCGTGGCGCTGATCGGGACGTGCGTGTTCCACGACAGCATCTACGGGCCGCAGGCGGCGTGGTTCGCGGAGCAGTTCCCGACCGGGCGGCGGTACTCGGGGATGTCGCTCGGGTACCAGATCGGGTCGATCTTCTCGGTGGGGCTGACGCCGCTGCTGGCCGCGGTGTTCGTGCAGCTCGGGGGCGGGTCGCCGTGGATCCTGTGCGGGTACCTCGGGGTGTACGCGGTGCTGACGATCGTGGCGGCGGTGTTCGCGGTGGATCCGCGGGCGGTGGCGCGGCGGGAGGCGCGGGCGGGGGCGGGCGCGGGAGCGGCGGGCGCGGGTGGGAGCGCGGGCTCTGCGCGCTGAGGTTTCGCGCTGGGCGACAGTTCTCGCCTTCCGGAGGCCGTGAGGTGTCGCTCAGCGCGAATCCTCGGTGCCGCAGCGGGGCGCCGCGTGCCGCCACGCGCCGCCACATGCCGCCGCGCGGCGCCGCGGGCCCGCGGCGCGCTACGTCCGCAGGACCACGTCGGCCAGGGCGGCCGGGTCCTCGGCGGCGATGAAGGACTGCTCCTGCGCGGCCCAGCGGTCCCACTCGCGCGCGAAGACCTCGCCGTCGCGGCCGATCGCCCGGTCCCACCGCACGGCGTCGTCGGCCTCGAGCCACACCCGCAGGGACCCCAGCGGCGCCGACGCCCGGGACAACGCCCCGCAGCCCTCGACCACGATGGGCAGGTCCGGGTCCACCGACGCCCAGTCCGCGGGCGCATCGGCCGCCCAGTCCCAGCGTCGGTACCCGCTCGGCGCTCCGAGGACGTCGGTCACCACGGCGTCGGCAGCCGCACGCAGGCCGTCCCACCCCGGGTACAGGTCGTCCAGGTGCACGAGCTTCGCACCGAGCTGCTCAGCGACCTGTGCTCCGAGGGTGGTCTTGCCCGTGCCGGACCGGCCGTCGATGAGCACGACGGCGCGCCGGCCCGTGGCAGCGGCGACACCGGCAGCAGCAGCGGCCAGGCCGGGGGCGAGGTCACCGGCGGTCGTGCCCGTCGCGCGCTCGCCGCCCGTCGCGGCCGTCGCGCCGTCGCCGGCTGACGTCTGCGTCGACCGCTCGCCGCCCGTCGCGCCGGCTGCGCGCTCCGCGTCAAGCACGCCACGTCCCCACGCTCACCGCGACCGCGATCGACACCACGCCGATGCCGACCAGCGCCGCCACCATCGCCCACTCCGGCCCGGCGAACCCTGCGACCCGCGCCCAGGTCCGCCGTCCGGGAGCACCGAACCCCCGTGACTCCATCGCCACCGCCAACGTCGTCGCACGCCGCAGCGCGAGCACGAGCAGCGCGAACGCCATCGTCGCCCCGCGGCGGAGCCGTCCGGAGTCGGCCAGTCCTCGCGCGCGTCGCGCCATCGCGAGCTGTCGCCAGTCGTCGACGAGCAGGGTCATCATCCGGACGGCGGCGAGCGCGCCGAGCACGAAGCGCGCGGGCAGCCGGAGCACCTGCGCGAGCCCGTCGGCCAGGTCGGTCGGGTCGACCCGCACGAAGAGCGCGATGGCTGGCACCCCCACCGCGAGGACCCGGAGCGCCGTCGCCAACGCGAGCGTCAGTGACCCGTCGGTGACGTGCGCGAACCCGAGGTCGAACCACTCCCGACCCGAGGGCCTGCCGTACAGCGCGATGCTCACCGCCGTCAGCGGGACCGCGAGGAGCACCGGTGCGAGTCGGAGCAGCAGGGTCCGGACCGGCAGGCGCAGGAGCGGCAGGAGTGCGAGTTCGAGCGCCAGGGCGACGGCGGCGGAGACGACGTCGAGGCTGAGCACCAGGCAGACGCCGAGGGCGAGCACACCGATCAGCGACGCGACCGGCTGGACGCCGGGGATGCCGGTCGCGCGGGCCGGCAGCGGTCGTCGCACGGGGTTCGTCGCGTCGGTTCCGTCCGCCGCGTCCGCCGCGTCCGTGCGGTCGGCCGTGTGGTCGGCCGTGTCGGTCCGGTCTGGAGGCCCGGGGCGGCTTCCGGCTGTCGGTCCCGTCTCCGGGGCGGTTGCGCCCGACGGTCCCTGGTCGCTCCCGACGGACCGGGCGCCGTCCGACCCGAGCACGACCTCGTCGGCGTCGAGTGCCCGGACGAGGTCGCGGTCGTGGGTGACCGCCACCACCGTGGTGCCGGCGTCGGCCAGGGCTCCGAGCCGCCCGACGACGGCCTGCCACGTGGCACGGTCCTGCCCGGAGGTCGGCTCGTCGAGCACGACGACCGGCGGCCGGGCGGCGATGACCGAGGCGATCGCGAGCCGTCGTTGTTCGCCCCCGGACAGCGTGAAGGGATTGGCGTCGGCCAGGTGTGCCAGCCCGAACTCGTCGAGCAGCGCGGTGGCCCGTTCGGCGGCGTCCGGCGCGTCGAGTGCTCGGGGGCCGGCCTCGATCTCCTCGCGGACGGAGCGGGCGACGAACTGGTGCTCGGGGTCCTGGAACACCGTGCCGATCCGGGCGGCGAGTTGACGGCTCGTCCAGGCGTGGGGCGCTGCGCCGATGCCGTCGGCGAGGGCGTCCGTGGCGTGGAGCTCACCGGCTGCCGGTGGGAGCAAGCCCGCGAGGGTCAGCCCGAGCGTCGACTTGCCGACGCCGTTCGGTCCGGTGACGGCGAGGACCTGCCCGGCCCGGAGCTCCAGGTCGATGCCGTTCCCGACCGGTTGCTTCCCCCGTGCCGTGCCGAGCCCCCGGGCGTCGAGCAGTACCGCTGTCCCCTGGTCACGCTCCCCCACGCCGGCCCCCTCGCCAGGTTCCCCCTCGCCGAGCGGGCGGAATGCCGCGGTCGCTCCGCCGGACAACCCGGGCATTTCGCCCGCTCGTCCCGCCGACGTCATCTCACGCGCCTGCTCGCCGGGCTCCCCCTCGCCGAGCGGGCGGAATGCCGCGGTCGCTCCGCCGGACGCCCCGGGCATTTCGCCCGCTCGTCCGCGCGCACGCTGCAGCCGCCGGGCCGAACCGCGCGCCGGCTCGGCACCGGGCACCCAGACCCCGGCCGCCGTGAGTGCCTCGCCGTGGTCCGCCAGCACCCGGGCCGGCGGACCGTCCGCGACCACGCCGCCGCCCGGTTCGAGCAGCACGAGCCGATCGACCAGGTCCAGCCAGGTGCCGATCCGGTGCTCCACCACGAGCAGCGTCGCCCCGGTCTCGTCGAGCAGCGCCCGGACGGCTTCGTGCACCTGCGCCACGCCGTCCGGGTCGAGGTTCGCGCAGGGTTCGTCGAGCACGAGCGCACCCGGCCGCATCGCGAACACGCCCGCGAGTGCCAACCGCTGCCGCTGCCCACCGGACAGCTGCGCGGTGGAGCGGTCGAGCGGCAGGTCGAGGCCGACGACGTCGAGCGCCGTCCGCACCCGGTCCCAGGTCTCGTCGCGGGGGACGCCGGCGTTCTCGCAGCCGAAGGCCACGTCGTCGCCGACCCGGGACATCACCGTGTGTGCCTCGGGGTCCTGCATGACGAGACCGACACGCCCGCGGACCGCGCGGGGGTCCGCCTCGTCGACCAGGAGTGTCCCCTGCACCGAAGCAGCGGTGTCGTCCGAGGCGTCGGGCTCGTCGGGGAGCACGCCGGCGACGGCTCGCAGGAGGGTCGACTTGCCGGCACCGGACGGCCCGACGACGGCGACACGCTCCCCCGGCGAGACGGTCAGGTCGACGCCACGGACGGCCCAGGCGTCGCGCTCCGGGTACCGCCAGCCCCATCCACGGAACACGATGCGCGCCCCGCGGACGACGGCACCTGCGCCGGCGTCGCCGCCGGTGGAAGGGGACGTCGCCGACGGAGCGGGCACGGTCACACCAGGGCGCGGGGTTCGCGGCGGCTGTGCTCGCGGCCGGCCGCGAAGGACGACAGCACCCCGGTGCGGGCGAGTGCCCGGACGATGAGCCACGAGCCCGCCCCCGCGATCACGGCACCGGAGATGACCGCACAGATCACGTACACGACCTTGAAGGCGACGTCGAGCCCCGGGTACCAGAGGACGGTGTCGTTGATGCCGAGCGCGAGTCCGGCCGCGGCACCGGCGAGCACGACGACCGGCAGGCGGTAGACGCGGTACAGGAACAGCGCGAGGACGATCTCGGCGCCGAGACCCTGGACGAGCCCCGCCTCGAGCGTGAGCCATCCCCACTGGGTGCCGAACAACGCCTCGACCGAGGCGGCGACCATCTCGCCGTAGAGCGCGGCGCCGGGCTTGCGGACGACGATCGCGACGATCGGGCCGGCGAGCAGCCAGACCCCGCCGAACAGGGCCTTCGTGCCGGGGAGCACGAGGTCCATGACGGCGCTGATGGGTTCGTAGCCGAACTCCCAGAGCCGGAAGACGACTCCGAGGGCCACCGCGAGGACACTCGCGACGACGATGTCGACGACCCGCCAACGCAGCGATCGCCGCGGAGCGGTGGTGACGGTTGTGGACGTGCCTGAAGGCATGCTGCTGACTCCTCCCTGCGCCGGCATGATCCGGATCAGGTTCGACGGTCGGAGCGCCGATCGCTCCCTCTCAGCCCGGCGGTCCCGGACTCCCGTGTGTGTGCCAGCAGTCTAGACGCGGTCGCGACCGCGTGACGGACGGGAGGCCCGTGGCGGCGTCGCCACGGGCCTCCCGTCCGTCAGGTGGTCACTTCTTGAGCGCGCGCACCAGCTTGCGGAGGACACGCCCGACCACCCACACGAAGGGGATGCCCACGACGATCAGCGAGATCGGGTTCGGCTCGAACACGAGGTCCTTGCCCGGACGGCGGATGTAGGCGCCGACGGGGGCCGACAGGCCGCCGCCACCGCCGCCACCGTTCTCGTCGTCCCCGCCGCCGCCGAAGCCGAACCAGCTGACGGACACGGGGATGAGGGTCTGGTCGCCGACCTCGACGGGTTCTCCGTAGTTCGTGGAGACCCCGAGCGGGCGGACCTGGTCTGCGATCTTCGAGACGATGTTGGCCATGCGCGCGACGCTACTCGTCCGTTCCTCCACAGGCCGCGGGGCGCATCACGCATCCACAGCTGGGGCTTGTCTGCGGACGCGGACGAGCGCCGCCGATATGTTGGCCGCACCCACACCTGGAGGACCGTTTGCACACCTGGCCCGGAAACCCGTACCCGCTCGGGGCGACCTACGACGGGAGCGGCACGAACTTCGCGCTGTTCTCCGAGGTCGCCGAGCGCGTCGAACTCTGTCTGTTCGATTCCGACGGCAACGAAGAATGCGTCCGCCTGCTCGAGGTGGACGCCTACGTCTGGCACGCGTACCTCCCCAACATCGGCCCCGGGCAGGAGTACGGCTTCCGCGTGCACGGCCCGTACGACCCGGACTCCGGCGCGCGCTGCAACCCGTCGAAGCTCCTGCTCGACCCCTACGCCAAGGCGACGAGCGGCGAGATCGACTGGGACCAGTCGCTCTTCTCGTACACGTTCGGCGACCCGGACTCGACCAACGACGAGGACTCCGCGTCGCACATGATGAAGGGCGTCGTGATCAACCCCTTCTTCGACTGGCAGGGGGATCGCCCGCCGCGCACGCCGTACGGCGAGACCGTCATCTACGAAGCGCACGTCAAGGGGCTCACCGAGACCCACCCGGACGTGCCGGAAGAGCAGCGCGGCACCTACGCCGGCGTCGCCCACCCCGCGGTCATCGAGCACCTGCAGCGCCTCGGCATCACCACGCTCGAGCTCATGCCGGTGCACCAGTTCGTGAACGACTCCACCTTGCAGGACAAGGGGCTGTCGAACTACTGGGGCTACAACACCATCGGCTTCTTCGCGCCGCACTCGGCGTACTCGTCGTCGGGCGACCAGGGCCAGCAGGTCCAGGAGTTCAAGACGATGGTGCGCGAGCTGCACCGCGCCGGCATCGAGGTCGTCCTCGACGTCGTCTACAACCACACCGCCGAGGGCAACCACCTCGGCCCGACGCTGTCGTTCCGCGGCATCGACAACGCGGCCTACTACCGCCTGGTCGACGACGACAAGAAGTTCTACATGGACTACACGGGCACGGGGAACTCGCTCAACGTCGGGCACCCGCACTCGCTGCAGCTCATCCTCGATTCGCTCCGCTACTGGGTGACCGAGATGCACGTCGACGGGTTCCGCTTCGACCTCGCCTCGGCGCTGGCCCGCGAGTTCTACGAGGTCGACCGGCTGTCGGCCTTCTTCGAACTGGTGCAGCAGGACCCGATCGTGTCGCAGGTCAAGCTCATCGCCGAGCCGTGGGACGTCGGCCCCGGTGGCTACCAGGTCGGCAACTTCCCGCCCCAGTGGTCCGAGTGGAACGGCAAGTACCGCGACACCGTCCGTGACTTCTGGCGCGGTGAGTCGTCGACGCTCGGCGAGTTCGCCTCGCGGATCTCCGGCTCGGCCGACCTGTACGAGCACGACGGCCGCACGCCCAAGGCGAGCATCAACTTCATCACCGCGCACGACGGCTTCACGCTGTACGACCTGGTGGCCTACAACGAGAAGCACAACGAGGCCAACGGCGAGGACAACAACGACGGCGAGAGCCACAACCGGTCCTGGAACTCCGGAGCCGAGGGCCCGACCGACGACGAGTCCGTGAACGCCCTGCGGCTGCAGCGTCGCCGGAACTTCCTGGCGACCCTGCTCCTGAGCCAGGGGGTGCCGATGATCGCGCACGGCGACGAGCTCGGCCGGTCGCAGTCCGGCAACAACAACGTCTACGCGCAGGACTCCGAGCTCAGCTGGATCGACTGGGACAGCGCGGACGAAGACCTCGTCCAGTTCACCGCCGACGTGGTGAAGCTGCGGCACGACCACCCCACGTTCCGCCGGACCCGGTACTTCAACGGCCGTCCGGTCCGACGTGGCGAGGGCGAGCCGCTGCCCGATGTGGTGTGGCTGACCCCCTCGGGCGAAGCGATGGACCCCGAGGACTGGGACTCCGGCTTCGGCAAGAGCGTCGGCATGTACCTGAACGGCGAGGGCATCCGCGGACGCGACGCCCGCGGTGAGCGCGTCACCGACGTCGGCTTCATCACGTACTTCAACGCCCACGACGACGTCGTGACGTTCACGCTCCCGCCCGAGGAGTACTCCCCCGGCTGGACCGTCCGGATCGACACCGCCGACCCCGGCGCCCGCGACGAAGTGCTCGACGCGGGCACCCCGCTCGACGTCCCCGCCCGGTCGATGATCGTGCTGCGTGCCGAGCCCGACCACGAGGTCACGAGCACCCCGGTCGACGCCGAGCAGGACGGCGCCCCCGAACCGGACGCCCCGCAGGACGCCGTCACCCCGGTGAACCCGGCCGGTTCCACCGCACCGAGCGGAACCGCCCGATGACCGCCGGAACGCCCGGCGCCGCGAACCGCGTCCCCGCGTCGACGTACCGGCTGCAGGTCTCGGCCGACTTCGACCTCGACGCCGCCCGCGACCTGGTCGACTACGTGCACGACCTCGGCGCCGACTGGCTGTACCTGTCGCCGGTGCTGCAGGCCGAGTCCGGGTCGAACCACGGCTACGACGTGGTCGACCACACGCGGGTCGACACCGACCGTGGTGGCGACCAGGCGATGCGGGCGTTGGCCGAGGCCGCGCACGCCGTCGGCCTCGGGGTCATCGTCGACGTCGTGCCGAACCACGTCGGCGTCGCGACCCCCGAGTCGAACCCGTGGTGGTGGTCCCTGCTCGAACTCGGGCAGGGCTCCCCCGTGGCCTGGGCCTTCGACGTGGACTGGGAGGCCGGCGACGGCAAGCTCCGGGTCCCCGTGCTCGACGACCGGCTGCTCGACGCGATCACGCTGGACACGTCCGACGCCGAGCGTCCGGTGCTCCGCGTCGGCGAGACCGCCTACCCCACCGCACCCGGAACGGTGCACGACGGCGACACCGTCGAGACCGTCCACGACCGCCAGCACTACGCGTTCGTGCACTGGAAGCGCGCCGACCACGACCTGAACTACCGCCGGTTCTTCGCGGTGAACACCCTCGCGGCGATCCGGGTCGAGGAGCCCGAGGTCTTCGCGGCCTCGCACGGGGTCATCGGCGGCTGGTTCCGCGACGGGCTCGTCGACGGCCTGCGCATCGACCACCCGGACGGACTGTACGACCCGGCGGGCTACCTGCAGGACCTGGCGGAGCTGACCGGCGGGGCCTACACCCTCGTCGAGAAGATCCTCGAGCCCGGCGAGCAGCTGCCGAGCTCGTGGCCGGTCGACGGCACCACCGGGTACGACGCCCTCGGGGTGCTCGACCGCGTGTTCGTCGACCCCGCGGGCGAGCAGGCGCTGACCGCGGCGTCGGGCGCCGAACCGACCGACTGGCAGCAGCTCACGCACGACACCCGACGGGGCATCGCGGACGGCATCCTCGGCAGTGAGGTCGAGCGGCTCGCACGCCTGCTCGCTCCGAGCGCCGCGACGGAGACGATCACGCACGAGCGGATCGTCGACGCGGTCGCCGAGATCGTGGCCTCGTTCGACGTGTACCGCACGTACCTGCCCGAGGGCGCCCACCACCTCATCACCGCGCTCGAGCGCGCCGCCGAGGCCCGCCCGGACCTCGACGACGTCATCGACCGGATCGCACCGGCACTCGTCGACCCGACGAACGCCGCGGCGGTCCGACTGCAGCAGACCAGCGGCATGGTGATGGCGAAGGGTGTCGAGGACACGGCGTTCTACCGCACCTCGCGCCTGTCGTCCCTGAGCGAGGTCGGCGGCGACCCGAGCGTCTTCGCGGTCTCGGTGGCGGACTTCCACCAGGCCCAGCGCGAACGGCTCGGCAGCTGGCCGCACACCATGACGACGCTCACCACGCACGACACGAAGCGCAGCGAGGACACCCGCGCCCGCATCGCCGTGCTGGCCGAGCTCGGCGACGAATGGGCCGCCACGCTCGAGCGTCTGCAGTCGCTCGTGCCGTTGCAGGACCGCGTGTTCGCCGACCTGCTCTGGCAGGCGATCGTCGGCGCCCGGCCCGCCAGCCGTGAGCGTCTGCACGCCTACGCCGAGAAGGCCTCCCGCGAAGCCGGTGACAGCACCACCTGGACCGAGCCCGACGAGGCGTTCGAGCAGCAGATGCACGCGATCGTCGACGCCGCGTTCGACAACCCGGACGTGGTCGCCGTGCTCGACGCCCTCGACGAGCAGATCGACGCCGCGGGGTGGTCGAACGGTCTCGCCCAGAAGCTCGTCCAGCTCACCGCCCCGGGCGTCCCCGACGTCTACCAGGGCACCGAGTCCTGGGACCGCTCGCTCGTCGACCCCGACAACCGTCGTCCGGTCGACTACGCCGAGCGGCGTCACGTGCTCGCCGACCTCGACGGCCCGGACGACGACGGCCCCGAGGACCTGCCGGCCATCGGCATCGACGGTGCCGCGAAGCTCCTGGTCACGACCCGCGCACTGCGCATCCGTCGGGACCACCCGGAGCTGTTCACCCGGTACCTGGAGCTCGAAGCCACCGGCAGCGCGGCCGACCACGTCATCGCGTTCGACCGCGGCGGTGCCGTGACGATCGCGACGCGTCTGCCGATCGGCCTCGACCGGGCCGGCGGCTGGGGCGACACGCTGGTGCACGCCGTCCCCGTCGAGCGCATCGACCTGCTCACCGGCCGACACGTCCCCGCCGACCGCGGGATCCCGCTGGCCGACCTGCTCACCACCTACCCGGTCGCGCTCCTCGTGCCCGCCGACGCGGTCGGTGCAGCCGGCCACGCCGACGCGGTGACCGCCGTGACCGACGCGAGCGGTGCCTCCCGGCCCGCCGCCGACCGCACGACGGACGCCACCGAGACCGACGCGCAGGCCGAGATCGACATCCTGGAGGGTCACGCATGACCGCACCCGACCGTTACGCCGTCTGGGCGCCTGAGCCGGACCGGGTCCGGCTCGTCGTTGACGACGTCGAGTACCCGCTCACCAAGGGCGACGACGACTGGTGGTCCACCGACGCCGTGATGCCGGTCGTCGGCGCACGCTACGGGTTCCGCATCGGCGACGACGACGCGGTCCGACCGGACCCGCGCAGCCGGTACCAGCCCGAGGGCGTGCACGGCCCGTCCGAGGTCGTCGACCCCGCACGGTTCGCGTGGACCGACGAGTCGTGGACCGGACGCCCGGCCCGCGGCGCCGTGATCTACGAGATGCACATCGGCACCTACACGCCCGAGGGCACGCTCGACGCCGCCGCCCAGAAGCTGGACCACCTGGTCGAGCTCGGGGTCGAGTTCGTCGAGCTGCTCCCCGTCAACGCCGTGAACGGCGAGTGGAACTGGGGCTACGACGGGGTCGGCTGGTTCTCCGTGCACGCCCCGTACGGCGGCCCGGACGCCTACGACCGGTTCGTCGACACGGCGCACGCGCTGGGGCTCGGGGTCATCCAGGACGTCGTCTACAACCACCTCGGACCGAGCGGCAACTACCTGCCGCTGTACGGCCCGTACCTGCTGGCCGGGCTCGGCAACACCTGGGGTGACTCGGTGAACGTCGAGCACCCAGAGGTCCGCCGGTACGTGCTCGACAACGTGCGCATGTGGTTCCGCGACCACCACGTCGACGGGCTCCGGCTCGACGCCGTGCACGCGATCCGCGACACCACCCGCCCGCACGTGCTGGCGTCGATGGCCGACGAGACCGACGCCTACTCGTCGTACATCGGCCGTCCGCTGTCGCTCATCGCGGAGTCCGACCTCAACGACCCGGTGATGTTCCGGCCGCGTGAAGCCGCCGGGTACGGCCTCGCCGGGCAGTGGTCGGACGACTTCCACCACGCCGTGCACGTGGCGCTCACCGGCGAGACGAACGGCTACTACGCCGACTTCGCCCCGCTGTCGGCGCTGGCGAAGGTGCTCGAGGACGGCTTCTTCCACGACGGCACCTGGTCGTCGTTCCGCGGCAAGCGGCACGGCCGGCCGATCGACCGCGGGACCTCCCCCGCGACGGCCCTGGTCGTCGCGAACCAGAACCACGACCAGATCGGCAACCGCGCCGCCGGCGACCGGCTCGCCGCGACGCTCGACGACGAGGGACTCGTGATCGCCGCGGCCCTGACGCTGCTCGGGCCGTTCACGCCGATGCTGTTCATGGGCGAGGAGTTCGCGGCCTCGACGCCGTGGCAGTTCTTCACCTCGCACCCGGAACCCGAGCTCGGCAAGGCCACCGCCGAGGGGCGCATCGCCGAGTTCGCCGAGCACGGGTGGGACGAGTCAGCGGTGCCGGACCCGCAGGACCCGACGACGTTCACCAACTCCAAGCTCGACTGGGCCGACGTCAGCTCGGAGCGCGGCGCGGCGATCCTGCGTGCCTACCGGGTGCTCATCGCCCTGCGGCGCACCGACCAGGCGTTCGTCGACCACCGCTACGAGGCGAACGCCGTCCGCTTCAGCGAGGACCGCCGCTGGCTCGTGCTCACGCGCGGGCTGCTCGGTCCCGACGTGGCGCCGGTGCACGTCGTGGTGAACTTCGCCGACGACGCAGCCGAGGTCCCGGTGCCCGACGCCGTGGGCGAGGAGCTCTACGGCTTCGGCGCGACCGAGGTCGATGCCGGTGTCGTCCGGTTCCGCGGCCGCGGCGTGGTCGTGCTGCGCTAGCCGACCGCGGGCTGCGCGAGCCACCCGCGGGCTGCACACACGAACGGCGACGAACCCCTGGGTCCGTCGCCGTTCGTGTGTGCAGACGTTCGTGTGTCCCCGGCGTCAGCCCGCGTGGTCGGCGACCGCGTGCGCGTTCTTCCGCACGGACGGCAGCTTGCGGTGGTCCTTCACCAGGGAGCGGGTCTCGCGGATCCGGCGGTCGATGCCCCACTTCGTCACGAGTGCCAGGCTCTCGCGCACGATGTTGCCGCTCATCTTCGAGACGCCGAACTCCCGCTCGGTGAACGTGATCGGGGTCTCCACGACCCGCAGACCCGCCTCGAGGGCACGCCAGCACAGGTCCACCTGGAAGCAGTACCCCTTCGACGCAACCCCGGCGAGGTCGATCCGCTCGAACGCCCGCGAGGTGAACACCCGGAACCCGCCGGTCGCGTCGCGCACCGCGATGCCCAGGGCGAGGCGGGTGTACAGGTTGCCCCCGCGGGAGAGCAGGAGGCGGTACCAGGGCCAGTTCTCGACCTTGCCGCCCTTGATCCACCGGGAGCCGAGCACCAGGTCGTTCGAGTCGGCGAGCTCGAGCATCCAGGGCAGGTACTCGGGGTGGTGGGAGCCGTCGGCGTCCATCTCGACGAGCTTGGCGTAGCCGTGTTCCAGGCCCCACGCGAAGCCGGACAGGTACGCGCCGCCCAGGCCGTCCTTGACGGTGCGGTGCATGACGTGCACCCGACCGGTCTCGCGGGCGATCGCGTCCGCGATGTCGCCGGTGCCGTCGGGTGAGTTGTCGTCGACGACGAGCACGTGCACGGAGTCGTCGGTCGCGGCCAACGTGCGCTCGACGATCGGCCGGACGTTCTCGGCTTCGTCGTAGGTCGGGATGATGACCAGGGTCTCGCTCATGGTGCTCCTCGTGCTCGCAGTCGAATGTATCGCTGGCTGGGTGGGTCAATCCGACGAGAGGTCTGCGAACACGATCAGATTGTCCGTGTAGTGCCCGGTGGCGGTGTCGAACGTGCCGTCGCAGGTGATGAGTCGGAGTTGCGGGGTGGGGGTGGGGCCGTAGACGTCGCTCGTCGGGAACGCCGACTTGGCGGCGCGTTCGGAACGGTCGACGGTGAAGGTGCGGGTGGTGCCGTCGGACATCCGGACGTGGACCTCGTCGCCGGCGACCAGTTCGTCGAGCCGGAAGAACACCGCGGCGCTCGTGGGGCTGTCGACGTGACCGGCGATGACGGCGGGGCCGACCTCGCCGGGGACGATCCCGTCGCTGAACCAGCCCGCGCTGTCCCAGTCGACGGGCGGGTCGAGTTCTCCGGCAGCACCGCGGTGCAGGTCCTCGAGCGAGGACCGCACGCCGATGGCCGGGATCGACACGCTGACCGGGGTGGCCGTCGAGCGGGCATCGGGTGCGGCCGGGTCCTGGAACCCGTCGGTGCCGGAGCCCGAGGACGAAGAAGACGACGAGGACGAGGACGACGACGACTGCGACGGAGACGACGACGACTGCGACGGAGACGACGAGGACTGCGGCGGGGACGACGCGCCACCGCCGACGGTCGACGCGACCGCCACCCCGGCCACGCCCCCGACCACCACGACGGCGGCGACCACGGCACCGATCACCACGCCTCGGCGCCGGACGGCCGAGACGCGCCCGGCGCTCCGACGGCCGCTCACGAGCCGCCTCCCACGTCGCTGGCGCATCCCCCGAGCACGTCGGAGGTCAGCATGGTCGAACCGATGGCCAACCAGGCGTCTCCGTAGTAGGTCGGTGTGGTCGCCGCCGTGCGGTCGGCCCGCTCGAGGTCGGCGGCAGCCGCACGGGAGGAACCGGCGGCCTGCTCGGCCGCGGCCCGCGCGGTGTAGGCCAGCGCGTTCGTGTCCTGCGTCACCGGGGTGCCACCGAGGTCGAGCTGCGAGGCGAGGCGCGTCGTCCGTCCGAGCGTGGGCGCGAGCGCCGCCGCGAGCTCCCGGTCGGGCGCCGAACACGCCTCGGCGTACCGGAGCGGCGTCCGCATCGCGTCGTAGCCGTAGAGCACCTGCCCGTCGCCACCGACGGCCGGCATCGGGTCCACCGTTCCGTCGGCGTGCACCTGGGACCAGTCGCTGGGCAGGTCGGTGGCGTCCAGCACGGCGGCCGTCACGGCGCGGGAACCCCGGTTCAGCGCGTTCCAGCGGTCGTCCCCGGTGGCGTCCGCCAGCACCGAGAAGGCCGCGGGCGACGCGTACGACGTGTTGTAGCTGTAGGGCTCCTGATCCGCCCAGGGTCCGGGCAGCAGGATCGTGCCGAGGTCCGTCCGGGCCGTCTCGTGCTGGAGGATCGCCGCCGCGATGCGCTTGCCGGCGGCGGTGTACCGGTCGTCGTCCCAGGCCTTCCCCGCGAGCACGAGCGCACGAGCGGCGTCGAGGTCGGCGTCGCTCGCGGACTGCTCGTCGGCGACGCCCTCGTCGGACGTCCACCGCCACGCCAGCAGGTCGTCGCCCGTGAGCAGGTGGTCCTTCGTCCACTCCCAGATCGCGTCGAAGCGCGCACGGTCGTCGTTCGCGTAGGCGATGAGCAAGCCGTACGCCTGCCCCTCGCTGACGGTGTCACCGCCCTGGTCGGTGCGGACGACGCGACCGCCCTCGACGTAGCGGTCCAGGAACGCCGACCGCAGCTGCTGCGGTGAGCGCGCCCCGTCGGGCGCGGTGGTCGAGGTCGGGGTCGCCGTGCCGCGATCGGCGGTCGTGGTGCTCGACGACCAGGGACGGACGGCGACGATCGCGACGACGACGGCGACGAGGACCGCCGCCACAGCGGCGACCGGTATCCAGGTCCTGCGGGTCATGCTGGCCTGCCTCTCCGGGGATGGTGGGGGGGGTCGAAGGGGAGGCGCGGATCACGTGGGCCGTTCAGCGCACGTGATCCGCGCCTCCAGTCCGGGGCGTCAGCGGAACAGCGAACGGAGCATCGCGACGGCCGCGTGGACCGCCTCGGTCACCGGTCGGTCGGCGGCTGCGCCGCCACCGCCGGTCTGCACACCGCCGGACGGGGTGGCGGCGGTCGCTGCGGCGTCCGTCACGGGCACGACCGTCAGGTTGCCCTTGCTGTCGTCGAGGACGAACAGGGTCGAGACCGTGTTGCCGGCGAGGTCGACCTTGGCGGTGCCCCGCTGGCCGCTGCCGGAGACGTCGAGCGACCACTTGCCGGCGTCGACCGTTGCGTACTTGGTGGCGCTGCCGAAGGTGGCGTCCTCGGCGATCGGGGTGCCGTCGGAGGTCTGCACGTCGACGCGCTTCGCGGTGGTGGCGGCCTGGACGAGCCGGAGCTTCGCCTTGCCGTCGCCGGGCTGCTGCAGGTCGTCGGTGAACGCGGTCGTCTTCAGCCCGTCGTTCTTGCCGTAGGCGACGACGGTGCTGGCGTCGCCCTTCTGCACGGTGACGTCGGTGGAGATGACCGGGGTGGAACGCGGGGCGTCGGCGGCGCGCATCGACAGGACGTAGGTGCCGACCGGCAGCTTCTCGTAGGGGCTGACCTGGCCGTAGGTGACGTCGTCGAGTTCGAAGACGGTCTTGCCCCCGGCGAGGCTGGACAGTTCGACGTCGACGCCCTTCGTGTCCGGCGACAGGTGTCCGACGCGGAGCCAGCCCTGGTCGGCCGTCGCGGCGGAGGCGGTCTGCGGGGCGGCGAGCCCGACCGTCGCGGCGACGAGTGTGGCGGCGAGCGCTCCGACGACGACGGTGCGGCGGCGGTTCGTGGTGCGTGCGGTCATGATGGTGCTCCTTCGGGTCGAGGTGCGGTTGGCGTGCGGGTGTCGTGTCGAGGTGCGGGCCGTGCGGGTCGTGCGGGTCGTGTGGGTCGTGTGGGCCGTGTGGGCCCCGGACGAGCGGGCGGAATGCCGGGGTCCGCGCCGGAGCCCTCCGGGCATTTCGCCCGCTCGCGGAACGCCCGCTCGCGGAACGCCCGCTCGCCGGACGCCAGCTCGGCCAGCTCCCACTCGGCCGAGCGATCGGGGGTCACGAGGCGCTCGTCGCGGTCGTCGTCGGGTCGGCCGGGGCGTACGTCACCGTGAGCCGTGCTCCCTCGCGCTCGACCGAGTCCGGCCGGAACGCCTGGGACATGGCGTCGAAGGTCCGAGCGACCCGTGCTGCCGAGGCGTCGTCGCTCGTGTGCAGGACGACGGTGCGGAACGGCTGGCCGGTCTCCCCGGTGCGCGGGGTGAACCGGTCGACCCGCACGTCCTGGTCGGCGAGCACCTGACCGAGCGCGATCATCGCCCGCGAGTCGACCTGTCCGGCGCGGAACTGCGACTTCGTGCCGTCGTCCGCACGCAGGGCCGGGTTCGAGGCGAGCTCGGTCCCCAGGGTCTTCCGGACGTCGGTGGCCCGGGTGATCGCGGTCTCGGCGGCACTGGCTCCCTCGGCGTGGATCCGGCGGACCTCGACCTGCTGGTCACCGGTGCCGAAGGTCGCGACGGCGGTGGAGTTCTCGATCGCCTGCCGCACGTCGGTGGACGAGTTGCCGCCGGTGCGCATGGAGTCCGTCGTGATGACGTAGTCCGAGTCCTTCCAGCCGTTCGGGGACTGCCGTTCCACCGCTCCGTCGGTGTCGAGCTTGTAGTACCAGACGACGTTGTTCCGGGCGAAGCCGTCGTCCACCAGGTCGACCCACATGGCGTCGTCGACCAGCAGACGCGAGGACTTCGGCACGTTGTCGCCCACCCACTGCTCGGCCTGCTGCATCGGCAGGTCGAGGTTGCCGAGCAGGAACCCGCGCAGCTGCGTCCCCCACAGCGGCACCGCGACGACGAGCGCCGCAGCCGTGACGACTGCCCAGGTGATGCCGAGGCCGCGCCGTGCCCTCGGGCCGAACCGGCTCCGGGTGTGGACCCGACCGGCGATCGTCAGGACGGCACGCTCGGCGGTGTACGCGACGAGGAGCGCCGCGAACGGGATGAGCATGATGACGTACGGCACCGGCAGGTACCCGTTCGGCCGGAACATCACCGCGAGCAGGAACACGAGCATCGCTGCGATCGGTCGGACCCGGCGCAGGAACAGCCCGACGACGGCGGCGACCGAGCCGAGCACGATGAACACCGGGTCGAGTGCCCACCACTGCGCGGCGGCCTCGTTCGCCAGGCTGCCCCCGTCGAACACCGATCCGGAAGCGGTCCGCGACCCGAGCTGGTAGGTGACGCCCTCCCACAGGCTGACCCGCCCGGCGCCCGGCACGAGTTCGCCCTTCACCGCGGCGAGCAGCAGGTACCCGCCGCCGATCAGCACGAGCACGGCCCCGGCGACGCTGAGCGTGTACCGGCGGGTGCTCTTGTCGGCGCGACGCACGGCCATCCAGATGAGGAACGGCAGCGCGAGCAGGTAGGTCTCCTTGGACAGCACGGCGATGCCGAGGCAGGCAGCGGCACCGGCGAACCCGGCGAGCTGCTGGCGACGGCTCAGCACGAGGACGAACGCGGCGAGCAGCCAGGGCGTCGCGACGTTGTCGATGTACACGGTGCGGTGGTACTGCAGCGCGAGCGGTGACAGCGCGAAGACGAGTCCGGCCGCGGCCGCGGTGATCCGTCCGGCACCGAGCCGCCGGGCCAGGACGAACAGCAGGATGCTCGAGACGGCGGAGAAGAACACCATGGCCTCGCGCCCGGCCTCCACCGCGAAGGGGTACCGTGCGAACGCCCCGGTCAGTCCGGTGTACCCGGCGATCTGGATCCATCCGAGCGGCGGGTGGTCGTACCAGTACGTGTAGTGGGTGAGCTCGCCGAGGTTCGTGATCGCCCACGCCTGTGCGGTGTACGTCCCCTCGTCGTCGATGCGCTGCGGTGTGCCCGACATGTTCCAGGCCTGGACGAGCACGGTCACCGCGACGACGGGCAGCAACCACGTCAGGCTGGCTGCGTGCCGGCGGAACCACGCCCCGGTGCCGGTGCGGTGGGCGGTGGCGCCACCACGGATCGGGATGCCCGTGGTGTCGGTGATGCTGGCGGTCATCGGGTGCCTCCCGTGGTGGTGCCGGCGAACGCACGGTCGGACGACGCTGCGCCCGATCCGTCGAGGTCCGAGGCGAAGCCGACCACCTGTCCGTTGCGGTGCTGGCCGGTGTGCTCGGTCTTCTCCCACCCGTTCTGGCCCTTGGCGTGCCGGACGACTGCCCGGACCGCCGCGGCGGCGAGGAACACCTGGTACGGCACCAGGCCGAGCACGAGCCGCACGTAGTCGCGGAGCCGGACCTTCTCGCCGTACAGTCGGCCGAACTCGTTCAGCCCGACGATCTCGACGGCCAGCAGCATGAGCGTCGGTGCGACCGGGATGAACGACACCAGGGCGATCGCCGTCGGCACCTTGACGAACAGGATCATCAGGACGCTCAGCGGGATGAGCAGCCCGGTGGCCGCCTGGATGAACGGCATCGTGAGCATGTAGCGGGCGAAGAACCGCTGCCGGAAGGACGGCAGCTTCTTCCACTCCCCCTTGCCGAGCACCTGCAGGAAGCCCTGGTTCCACCGCGTGCGCTGCTTGAGCAGCGAGGCGAAGGTCGGAGGGGTCTCCTCGCGGGTGACGGCCTCGGGACTGTAGGCGACGACGACCTTCGCGCCGTCGGCGGAGAGCCGGACGCCGAGCTCGCAGTCCTCGGCGAGGCAGTGCGCGTCCCAGCCGTTCGACCACTCCAGGCGGGAGCGCGTCACGAAGACGGTGTTGCCCCCGAGCGGGATGAACTTGGACCCGGCGTGGAAGTGCAGGCGCGAGCGGAACCAGAAGTAGTACTCCAGGACGTTCCGGAGCGACCACCAGCTCGACGTGAAGTTCATCAGCTGGACGCCGCCCTGCACCACGTCGGCGTCGGTCTCCTGGAACCGCGAGTCGACGAGGGAGAGCAGCCGCGGGTAGACCTCGTCCTCGGCGTCGAACACCCCGACGATGTCGCCCGTCGCGTGCTGGAGCGCCAGGTTCATCGCCTTCGGCTTGTTCTTCGGCAGGGTGTCGTCCACCACGACCTTGATCAGGGAGGGGTGCCGAGCCGCCGCGGCACGCACGACGGCGTCGGTCTCCGGGTCGTCCTCCCCGACGATCGCGATGATCTCGAAGTCGGGGTGGTCCTGGGTCGCGAGCATGTCGAGCGTCTGCCCCATCACGTCCTGCTCGTGCCGACCGGGCACCAGGAGCGTGAACCGGTGCGCCGCCGGGCGCGGGGTCTGGCTGAAGCTGGTGGACTTCAGCGCATCCCGGGAGCGCCAGGCGTGCAGCATCCACCAGAGGGTGGTCAACGCGATGATCGTGAGCAGCACGGAGAGGGCGATGAGGGTCGAGTAGCCGAGCCACTCGCCCAGCGACCAGGCGGCCTGTGGGAGCTGCCCCGAGCCTCCCGTCGGCACGTCCGTGGTCCCGCGGTTCGGGACGTCCCCGGTCGTGCCGGGGCGTTCGTCGGGCTGGAGCAGCGGCCCTGCGGCCGTCAGCAACACGGCTGAGATGGTCATTCGGGGAACCCCTTCGGACGTGTGTCGGTGGACCGGAAGACGAGGGCCTTGTACGCGGCGAACCGGAACGCGGTGCCGAGGACGAGGCCGACGCCGTTGCCGGCGACGTTGTCGGCGAGGGTGGACGTGAAGCCGAGGACGTAGTGCGAGACGAACAGGCAGGCAGCGGCGATGCCGAGGCCGACGAGGTTCGTGGCAGCGAAGAGCAACCCCTCGCGGACGGTCTCGCGGCGGCCGGTCTGGCGCTGGGAACGGAAGGTGATGAAGCGGTTGCCGAGCCACGCGACCGAGGTCGCCACGATGGCCGACACGATCTTCGCGGCGATGGGACCGTCCGACATGACGGTGGCGCGGAGCAGGTTGTAGACACCCAGGTCGATGACGAAGCAGACGGCACCGATGGTGCCGAACGACGCGAGTTGCCTCGCGGTGGCGAGCAGGCGCGGGACCGTGCCAGGGCGCACGGTCCGCACCGCACCGGTGTCGGGTGACACCAGAACGGGGGTACGAGTTCGGGTCATGCCCCCGATTCGGGGGGCGTGGCTGGGTGGTTTGGGCGGGGTACGCGACTTGCCAGGCCTCTGCCAGATGCGCGACACATGCCGTTCATCTTGACGATCCGTCAGCTGCGGTGGTCAGGGGGGCACGGACGACGGACGGGAGGCCCGGTGCCAGCTGGCACCGGGCCTCCCGTCCGTCGGTCGGTTGCGTCTACGCGGGGCGCGACGACGGGGACACGTTCTTCGACGCGTCCCGTTCCGGGATGTCGCCGAGTGCCTCGTCGATCGCCGCGAGGGCGTCCGCGTCGAGCTTGACGCCGGCGGCCTTCACGTTGTCGGTGACCTGCTGCGGACGCGAGGCGCCGACGATGGCGCTCGCGACGTTCTCGTTCTGCAGGGTCCACGCGATCGCGAGCTGCGCGAGCGTGAGGCCGGCCTGGTCGGCGACGGGCTGCAGGCGCTGCACGGCTTCGAGGACCTCGTCGCGCATGAACCGCTTGATCATGTCCGCGCCGCCCTTCTCGTCCGTGGCACGCGAGCCCTCGGGCAGGGGCTGACCCGGCTTGTACTTGCCGGTCAGGACGCCCTGCGCGATGGGCGACCAGACGATCTGCGACAGGCCGAGCTGCTTCGAGGCGGGGACGACCTCGCCCTCGATGACCCGCCACAGCATCGAGTACTGCGGCTGGTTCGAGATGAGCTGGAAGCCGAGCTCCTTGGCGAGTGCGGCACCGGCGCGGATCTGCTCGGCGGACCACTCGCTGACGCCGATGTAGAGCGCCTTGCCCTGACGGACGACGTCGGCGAAGGCCTGCATCGTCTCTTCGAGGGGGGTCTCGTAGTCGTAGCGGTGTGCCTGGTAGAGGTCGACGTAGTCGGTCTGCAGTCGCTCGAGCGAGCCGTTGATCGACTCCATGATGTGCTTGCGGCTGAGGCCGACGTCGTTGTGCCCCTTGGGGCCGGTCGGCCAGTAGACCTTCGTGAAGACCTCGAGGGACTGGCGCCGCTCGCCCTTGAGCGCCTCGCCGAGGACGGTCTCGGCGGCGGTGTTGGCGTACGTGTCCGCGGTGTCGAACGTGGTGATGCCGGCGTCGAGCGCTGCCCGCACGCACTGGGTGGCGACGTCGTTCTCGACCTGCGAGCCGTGCGTCAGCCAGTTGCCGTAGGTGATCTCGGAGATCTTGAGTCCGGAGTTGCCCAGGTACCTGAATTCCATGGTGCCGACGCTACTGGAGTGAGCGCGCACGTGAGGGGTCCCGCGAGTGCCTGTCGGGGTGGGTGGGGTGTGTGGGCGGGACGGATGCGTGCGTGGGGCGGGTCCGAGGTCAGGTCGGGGTCGGGGTCGGGGTCGGGGTCGGGGTCGGGGTCGGGGTCGGGGTCCGCGAGCGGGCGAAATGCCATGGTCTTCTTGCCAGCCCACCCACACCTTTCGCCCGCTCGCCTGGATGACCCCGGGCTGCGACTTCCGCGCTCCCTACGATCGCCTGCACCCCGCGAACGGGCGAAACACCGCGGTGCGGTCGGCGGCGGGCGCGTTGTTTCGCCCGCTCGCGGGGGCAACCGTCCCTCCACATGGGCGAGAGCGGGCAAGCAGTCCACAGAGGAGGCCCGACTCCCGTCCTCGGGGTCGGTTCGCCGTCACGCTGTGGAGATGACCGCAAGACGCCGACTCCCGATGGCACTCCGCGACGCTTCGTTCCGGGTACGGGATGCGCTGCACAGAGGCGTTTCGCGTGGCCGACTCGACGCTCGAGATCTCGTCCGCCCGTTCCACGGCATCCGATCAGCGTTCCCACCGGAATCCGTGGATGAACGCGCAAGGGCGCTCGCTCCTCGACTCCGCCCCGATCAGGTCTTCAGTCACGTCACTGCGGCAGCGATCATCGGCGTCCCGCTCCCCCGTCGTCTCGAACGCGATCAGCGGTTGCACGTCACGACGATCGGGACCGACCAAGCACTCCGGGTCCGCGGCACGGTCGGCCACCGAGCCCGGTACGGGTCAGTCCGCGCGACGATCGCACGAGGAGTGCCGCTGACCACTCCGGCCGACACGTTCGTCGCACTGGGTTCGATGCTGACGCTCGACGAACTCATCGTCGCGGGCGATGCGCTCGTGGGGTGGCTCGGCTGGGCGACGCTCGACGAACTCGCCCAGGCCGTCCGACGACGACGGGGCATCCGCGGGATCGTGAAGCTCCGCCTCGCGCTCGACGAGATCCGGAGGGGATCCCGGTCACCCGGAGAGACCCGGACACGGCTGGCACTCGTTCGCCGCGGACTCCCGGAACCGGCACTCAACCACGATGTCGTCGTCGACGGGCAGTGGGTCGCATGTGTGGACCTCGCCTACCCCGAGGCCAGGGTCGCGATCGAGTACGAGAGCGATCTGCACCGCACCGATCCAGCCACCTTCCGGAAGGACCTGACGCGCGGGGAACACCTCAAGGACGTCGACTGGTGGCTCGTCAGAGCAACAGCAGACGATGTCGCGCACGGCGTCGACCGTTTCGTGGACCGCATCCGTCGGCTGCTCGAGGTCGGCGCCAGAGGAGCCCACGACACGCGGTTTGCGACACTTGGGTGAACAATGGTTGACGCTTCAACCAAAACGGTGCACACTGGCGTAGTATCAACTCGATGCAGGCGCATGGAACGCGTCGCACCGCAGACTCTCGTTCGGAAGAAGGACCACCATGACGCTCACCGCTGACACCGTTCCCGGCTACAAGACCGGCACCTGGAAGATCGACCCGACCCACTCCGAGGTCACCTTCTCGGTCCGCCACCTCGCCATCAGCAAGGTCAAGGGCAAGTTCGAGACGTTCGACGCCACCGTCGTCACCGCCGAGAACCCGCTCGAGTCGACCGTCGAGGCCAACATCGACGTCGCGTCGATCAACACCGGCCAGGAGCAGCGCGACCAGCACCTCAAGACGAGCGACTTCTTCCTCACCGAGGAGCACCCGCAGCTGACCTTCCGCTCGACGAGCATCGAGGCGAAGGGCGACGACCTGCACATCGCGGGCGACCTGACCCTGCGCGGCGTCACCAAGCCGGTCGTCCTCAAGGCCGAGCTGGGCGGCTTCACCACAGACGGCTACGGCCAGGTCAAGTTCGGTGCCGAGGCGACCACGAAGATCGACCGCACCGAGTTCGGTGTGAACTGGAACGCGGCGCTCGAGGCCGGCGGCTTCACGCTCGGCAACGACGTCACGATCAACCTCGACGTCCAGTTCGTCCTCCAGGCGGCCTGAGCCACCTCTGACTCAACGCCCGACTGAGGGCACCGAGCGGCACTCCCCGAACCCGAGAAGAACGCCCCGACTCCGCACGGAGTCGGGGCGTTCTTCGTTGCCCGCACTGCTCCCCCGACCACGAGCGGGCGAAACACCACGGCCCTTCGTCCTGTCTCGTCAGGCATTCCGCCCGCTCGACGATGCCGGGTGCCGAGGCCGACGCTGATCCCCGCAAACACGCCCACGCCGGCCCCCGTGCCCGTGCCCGTGCCCGTGCCCGTGCCCGTGCAAACATCCACGCCACGAGCGGGCGAAATACCACGCCGATCTCCGTAGCACGCCGGACGTTTCGCCCGCTCGCGCAAGGACCCGAGCGGGAGGTGGGCGAGCGACCACGGCCGAGATCGGAAGCGCGGCCGAGCGAGCGGAATGCCCGGGACGCCACGGGGACGAAGTGCGGCATTTCGCCCGCTCGCGGAATGAGGCGCGAGGACGCGCGGGACACGGAGCCAGCGCGCACGAGCGCGCACGAGCGCGCGAGCGCCCGGGCACCGGACGGGCACCGCCCCCGCCCCCGCCCCCGCGTAACGTTGGCACGTGCGACGGCACCGCGGGGAATCCGCACGCCGGACCCCGAGTTGCACGAGAAGCACCAACCACGAGCACGCCCGCACGACGAACAGGAGCACCACCATGGCCACCGACTGGATCGCGATGCAGGCCCTCGCGGCAGCCGAGTTCGGCCGCCGCGTCGCCGCAGTCGCCGACTGGGACGCCCCGACCCCCGACTCCGAGTGGACCACCCGCGACCTCGTCGCCCACGTCGTCGACGAGCAGCGCTGGATCCCGAAGCTCCTGACCGGGTGCGACTACGCCCAGGCCCAGGCCGACCTCGAGCCGATCGGCGACGACCTGGTGGCCGAGTGGCACCGGTTCGCCACGGCGGCCACCGACGCCTGGCGGAACGCCCCGCAGGACACCCCCGTGCACCTCAGCACCGACGTCGTGCCCGCCGCGCAGTACCTCACCGAGCAGACGAGCGACATCACGATCCACACGTGGGACCTCGCCCGGGCGACCGGCACCGAGGAGTCCCTGCCCGACGAGCTCGTCCGCGCCGTGTGGGAGTACTTCGAGCCGCAGATCGAGGACCTCGCCGCCACCGGCCTGTACGCACCCCCGGTCGACGTCACCGAGGACTCCCCGCTCCAGGTCCGTCTGCTCGCGGTCACAGGCCGTGATGCCAGAGTGACTGCATGACCACCGACACGAAGCGCCTCGGCAACTCGGGGCTCGAGATCAGCAGCGTCGTCCTCGGCATGATGTCGTACGGCGACCCGGACCGCGGCTCGCACGCCTGGAGCGTCGGCATCGACGACGCCCGCCCGTTCGTCCGCCGCGCGTTCGAGGCCGGCATCACGACCTTCGACACCGCGAACGTCTACTCCGACGGCAGCAGCGAGGAGATCACCGGCACGCTCCTCGCCGAGCTGGCTCCGCGCGAGGACGTCCAGGTCTTCACGAAGGTCTTCAACCGGATGCGTCCCGGCCGGAACGGCGCCGGGCTGTCCCGCGCGGCGATCATGCACGAGATCGACGCGTCCCTGACCCGCCTGGGCACGGACTACGTCGACCTGTACCAGATCCACCGCTTCGACCCGGTGACGCCGATCGAGGAGACCATGGAGGCCCTCCACGACGTCGTCAAGGCCGGCAAGGCGCGCTACATCGGCGCGAGCAGCATGTGGACGTGGCAGTTCGCCGAGATGCAGCACACCGCGGAGCGCCACGGCTGGACGAAGTTCGTGAGCATGCAGGACCAGTACAACCTGCTCGAACGCGAGGAGGAGCGCGAGATGCTCCCCTTCTGCGAGCACACCGGCGTCGGCGTGATCCCGTGGAGCCCCCTCGCCCGCGGCCGCGTCACCCGCCCCTGGGACGCCTCCGGGTCGGGCTCGCGCGCGCAGACCGACGAGTTCGGCAAGACCCTCTACAAGCAGGACGAGGACGCCAACCGCGCGATCGTCGACGCGGTCGAGGCCGTCGCCACGGAGCGCGGCGTCCCGATGGCGCAGGTCGCCCTGGCCTGGGTCGCCGGCAAGCCCGCGGTCTCCGCGCCCATCGTCGGCGCGACGAAGGAGCACCACATCGACGACGCGGTGGCCGCAGGGTCGCTGACGCTCACCGACGACGAGGTCACGCGACTCGAGTCCGCGTACACGCCCCGGGTGCCGTCGGGTTTCTGACGCCCCCACGAGCGGACGGGAGGCACGGTGCCAGCTGGCACCGTGCCTCCCGTCCGTCATGTGGTCACGGTGACCGCCGTGCTCAGGCGACCACGCTGCCGTCAGCGCGCTGCAGGCGCGCGATGCGCCGCCGCGCGGCCCGTTCGGAACCGGTCTGGTCGTCGAGCACCGCACCGATCCCGTCGAGCACGAGCTTCGTGGTGCGGACCACCGGCAGCTCCACCGGGCCGACGATCGGCGCACGGAGGCCGAGGAGCGACCGGTGCCGCGGGTCGAGCGTGGACACCGCTCCCTGGAACACGGCGCGGTAGCCGGGTCGCAGCAGGCGGGACAGCGGCGGGTCCTTGATGAACCGGACGACGTCTCGGGTGCGCGAGTCCACCAGGAGCTCGCCGCGGTCGAGGTACCCGTTCATCTGGGCACGGAGCTCCGCCTCGGACTCGGGCGGGTCGACGATGCGCATGAGCCGCCCGGCTTCGGCCCACTCGCGGACGTAGGCGTCGGCGCCGCCGGGGATCGGGCCTCCCCAGCGCTGGGCGGCGCGGAGGAACGCGTCGGTGAAGGCGAGGTGCACCCAGCGCGCCAGGTCCGGGTCGTTCGCCGCGTAGGGGCGGGCGGTGCCGTGCGCGTCGACGTACTGCCCACGGACGCGCTCGTGCAGCCGGAGCACCCAGTCGCTGCCGCTGCGGGCGGTCTGCCGGTCGCCGTACGTGACGGTGGCGATCCACCGGCTGGTGCCCGCCAGGCGACCGAACGGGTCCTCGCGGTACCGGGAGTGGTCGGCGACGCCGGCGAGCGCGCCGGGGTGCAGCGCCTGGACGAGCAGTGCCCGCACGCCGGCGACGATGCCGTGGCTGCCACCGTGCACCGCCCACGTGGCCGAGCCCGGACCGAAGAAGCCCGCGTCGGTGCCGTGTTCCAGGTCGTCCATCCAGGCTTCCGTGCCGGTCGAACCACCCGTGAACGTCTGGTTGAGGCGGGACCGGAAGACGTCGGAGACAGTGGACATGTCGTCATGCTCCGTCCGTCACCTGGGTACGGGGGTGGCATCGCGCAAAGTGGCCCTCCCAGCGTGCACGGGGGTGGCCCACTAGGTTGGGTCGGGTGAGCATCGACACGCCTCGTCCCTGGCTTGCCTCGTACGCCCCGGGGGTCCCGCACGACATCGAGGAACAGAGTGGTTCCCTGTACGACCTGGTCGAGCAGTCGGCCCGGAAGTTCCCCAGGCAGGTCGCCCTCGAGTTCTTCAAGCGCACCACGAGCTACGCCGACCTCGAGGAGCAGATCCTCCGCGCGGCGAACGGCCTGCGGAAGCTCGGCGTGGGCGCGGGTGACCGCGTCGCCATCGTCCTGCCGAACTGCCCGCAGCACATCGTGGCGTTCTACGCGGTGCTGCGGCTCGGCGCGATCGTGGTCGAGCACAACCCGCTGTACACGCCGCGGGAGCTCCGCCACCAGTTCGAGGACCACGGCGCCAAGGTCGCCATCGCGTGGGACAAGTCCGTCGCGACGCTGCAGGACTTCCCGGCCGACGTGCACCTCGACGCGATCGTCTCGGTCGACATCACCCGGGCCATGCCCCGGAGCACCCGGCTCGCACTGGCGCTGCCGGTCGCGAAGGCCCGGGAGTCCCGCGCGAAGCTGACGGCGAAGGTGCGCGGCACGGTCAAGTGGGACGACCTCGCCGACACCCGCAAGCTGTCGAAGCGGCACCCGCGGCCGGCCACCGACGACGTCGCGCTGATCCAGTACACGTCCGGCACCACCGGCACGCCGAAGGGCGCGGTGCTGAGCCACCGGAACCTGCTGGCGAACGCCGCGCAGGCCCGTGCGTGGGTGCCGCAGATCCGCCGCGGCGACAACGTCGTGTACGCGGTGCTGCCGATGTTCCACGCCTACGGCCTGACACTCTGCCTGACCTTCGCGATGAGCATGGCCTCGCGGCTCGTGCTCTTCCCCGCGTTCGACCCCGCCCTCGTCCTGACGGCGATCAAGCGCCACCCACCGACGTTCCTGCCTGCTGTGCCGCCGATCTACGCCCGGCTGCAGCACGCGGCCGACTCGGCGAAGGTGTCGCTCAAGGGCATCGAGATCGGCATCTCCGGTGCCATGCCGCTGTCGCAGGACATCGTCGAACCGTGGGAGGCCCGGACCGACGGCTACCTGGTCGAGGGCTACGGCCTGTCCGAGTGCTCCCCGGTCCTGATGGCCAACCCGGTCTCCCCCGAGCGTCGACTCGGGTCGATCGGCCTGCCGCTGTCCTCCACCGAGGCGCGCGTGGTCGACCCCGACGACGACACGAAGGTGCTCGGCATCGACGAGCCCGGCGAACTGCAGGTCCGTGGCCCGCAGGTGTTCCGCGGCTACTGGGGCAAGGCCGAGGCCACCGACGAGGTCTTCACGCCCGACGGCTGGTTCCGCACCGGCGACATCGTGGCCATCGACGCCGACGGGTACGTCCGGATCGTCGACCGCCTCAAGGAACTCATCATCACCGGCGGCTTCAACGTGTCGCCGTCCGAGGTCGAGGACACCTTGCTCAAGCACCCCAGCGTCAAGGAGGTCGCGGTCGTCGGCATCACGCAGGGCGGCAACGAGCAGGTCGTCGCGGCCGTCGTGCCGAAGGACCCCTCGACGTTCGACGCGGCTGCGCTCCGGGCCTGGTCGCGCGAGCATCTGGCGGCGTACAAGGTGCCGCGCCGGGTCGTGGTGGTCGAGGACCTGCCGCGCTCGATGATCGGCAAGGTGCTGCGGCGGAAGGTGCGGGACCAGATCCTGGACGGCTGACGCGCGAGCGTCGGGCGGCGCCGCTCAGCCCGCCCGCCGCGCAGGCAGCGCCAGCACGGACAGCCCGGCGACCACCAGCACAATGCCGGCCCATCCGCCGACGCCCAGGCGCTCCCCCACCACGAGCACCGCCAGCACCGCGGCCACGACGGGCTCGAGCAACGACAGCAGCGTCGCGACCGACGCGGTCACCGTCCGGAGGCCGAGCGCGTACAGCGAGTGACCGATCACCGTCGGCACCAGCGCCAGGTACAGGAACACCGGCCAGTTGCCGGCGTCGGTCAGGAACGGCCCGCCCGCCACCACGGCGAGCACGACGAGCGGCACCGCGGCCACCCCGAACACCGCGCCGACGAGCCCGCGTTCGTTCGGCCCGCGGGCAGCCCGCGCGGCCGCGACCCCGACGTCCCCGCCGACCGGCATGGTGTCGGAATCCGCGCGACCGACGGCGATCGGCATCCGGCTCGTCGCGGCGTGCATCCCCCGCGCCACCGCCCACGAGTACAGCGCGTACGTCAGACCGGCGACCAGGGCGCTGCCGACGCCGACCGCGAGTGAGCGCCCGCCACCGTCGTGCTCGGAGCGCGCGAGGGTGACGACGACCATGCCGACCACGCTCACCAGGGTGGCGACGACCCACCGGCGGGTGACGCGTCTCCGGTCGGCGATCCACTCGACCAGGCCGGCGAAGACGGGCGACGAGCCGATGGCCAGGGTCGTGCCGAGCGCGACCCCGGCGTCGGCGAGGGCCGCGTAGAACGCGACCGCGTAGACCACGAGCGACGCGGCACCGAGCAGTGCCCAGCCGCGGGTCCGGCGCTGGGCGACGGCACGCAGCGTGCCCCGACCAGCGGTCGCGGCGAGCACGAGGCCGCCGACCCCGAAGGTCACCGCACCGAACACGAACGCCGGCACACCGGGCGCGAAGTGCGTCGCGGTCCCGGTGGTGCCCCAGACCGCTGCGGCGACCGCGATCGCCGCCAGGCCGCCGACGGGCCTGGAGGCACGCCCCGCGCCCGGTCCGTGGCTCACGAGACGTGGACGCTCGGCCGTCGGTTCACTTCGGGTTCCGCTTCGCGCAGGACCTCGCGCGTGACGGGGGCGACGTCGCCGGCACCGGTGAACACGAAGCGCAGGGCGTTCCGGATCGGGCTGCCCTCGTTCCACTCGAAGTAGATGCTCGGCACCACCCCGGCGAGGTCGCGGATGGCGAGGAGCGTCGACGCGATGGTGTTCGGGACGTTGCCGGAGCGGACCTTGAGCACGCGGAACCCGTGGATGACGTGGCCTTCGACCACCAGGTCCTCTTCGAAGTCGGAGGAGTCGGCGGGCAGGACCTCGAGGAACATCGTCGGCACGCGGGCCGGGATGCCGGAGTCGCGGCGTTCCTCGCGCCCCTTCGCCCGGTACGCCTCGGCCGTGCCGGCACCGGGTTCGTTCGCGATGATGCAGACGGAGCTGAACTGGTCGGCGTCGGCCTCGACGAACTGGCGGGCGGTCGCGTCGAGCTCGATCGACGATGCCCGGAGCTCGAACGAACGCCGCACGCGCGAGATGAGCGACACCACGACGATCGCGATGATGAAGATCGCCGCGATCCGCACGCCGTCGGGCCGCTCGATGACGTTGGCGACGGTGGTGTAGACGAAGACGACCGAGATCACGCCGAACGCGATGGTGCGCTTGCGCTGCTGCTTGCGGCGCGCGGACAGCGTCACCGCGACCGCGGCGCTCGTGATGAGCACGAGCACGCCGGTGGCGTAGGCGCCGCCCTGCGCGTCGACGTCGGCCTGGAAGATGATCGTGATGACGAATGCGATGAGCGTGAAGATGATCACGAGCGGACGCACCGCACGCGCCCACTGCGGTGCCATGCCGTAGCGGGGCAGGAACCGCGGCACCAGGTTGAGGAGCCCCGCCATCGCGCTCGCGCCGGCGAACCACAGGATGGCGACGGTCGAGAAGTCGTAGATCGACCCGAACACCCCGCCCATGTACTCGTGCGCCAGGTACGCCAGGGCACGGCCGTTCGCACCGCCGCCCGGCTGGAACTCACGCTGCGGGATGAGGAACGTCGTCACGATCGACGACGTGATGAGGAACGAGCTCATGATGAGCGCCGCGACGGTCAACAGTCGCTTCGTGCCGCGGATCCGGCCCTCGGGTCGGTCGCTGGTGTCGTCGCTGGCGTCGCCGCGGACCTGCGGCATCACCGCGACACCGGTCTCGAACCCGGAGAGCCCGAGCGCGAGCTTCGGGAACACGATCAGGGCGATGCCGACCATCACGAGCGGGTTGCCGTGCTGTGCCGTCAGCCCGGACCACCAGTCGCTCGCCACCATCGGGTTCTCGAACACGTGCCAGAGGGCGACGATGATGACGACGGCGTTCAGGGCGAGGAACACCGCGACGAGGCCGACCGCGATGCCGATGGCCTCCTTGAACCCGCGCAGGAACACGATGCCGAGCAGGAGCAGCAGCGCCAGCGTGAGCGGCACCGGGATCTCGGTGAACCAGTGCGGCGTGTACGGGTTCTCGGCGATGTGCGCCGTGGCGTCGGCCGCCGACAGGGTCATCGTGATCATGAAGTCCGTCACGGCGAACCCGAGCAGCACCAGCACGAGCAGCTTGCCCGCCCACCACGGCAGGAGCTTCTCGAGCATCATGATCGACCCGGCACCCCGGAAGCTGTCGTGCGCGATCCGGCGGTAGACCGGCAGCGCCCCGAACAGCGTGACGAGCACGAGGACGATCGTCGCGATCGGCGACAGCAGCCCCGCGGCGAGCGCGGCGATGGCGGGCTGGTACCCGAGGGTGGAGAAGTAGTCGACACCGGTCAGGCACATGACCCGCCACCACGGGTGGGTCTTCTCGACCTCGACCTGGTGCGGGCCCTGGTGGGAGGCTCCCTGGTCGGCCCCGTGCAGCATCCACCGGCGCAGGCGGGTGCTGCGGTCGAGGGGCTGCTCGGTGGCGTCGCGCTGGGCGGCCCGCTCGGCGTCTGTCGCGGTCACGTGGATGATGCTAAGCCGTCCGGGTGACCCCCGTGCACACCCGGACGGTCCTGTGGACGGGGCGCTCCCACTACCGCCGTGTGCGGGACAGTGTCGCCACGATCCCGGCCGCGACCAGCAGCACACCGGCGGCGATGCAGGCGGCGAGCAGCAGGGTCGTGGTGTCCACTGAGAACATCGGCAGCGCACTCACGGCCATCGCCCCGGCGAACACGAGCATCAGGACACCCCACAGGATCGTGCCAAACCGTGGACCACCTCGACGGGGCCGTGCCGTGGGCCCGTCGGGAGCCGCCGGTGGAGCCATCGGCGCAGTCGTCTCGTCGTTGGTCGTTCCGTCGTTCGTCATCGTCCCGTTCCTCACTCGCCGACCGTGATCGCCCGCGGCACGTCGACGCCGCCGCCGAGGATCCACAGGTGCACCGTCGTCGTCTCGTCCGCATCGGCCGTGCGTGCCGCACGGTTCTCGAGCGTGGTGGTCCGGAGCACCCCACCGGTGCCGTCGTCGTCGCCTCCGCCGGTGTCGACCCCGTAGCCGACACCGCTCACCTCGACCCGAACCGGCAGGTCGGTCGGCAGCAGCACCTCGGCCCCGCCGGCGCCCAGCCAGAGGCTCACGTCGCCCCCGACCGCCGACGGTTCGAGCTCGCGGAGGTCCAGCGTCGGACCGCCGGCCAGCATCGCGAAGTTCCGTTCACTCCCCGACGCAGCCCGTTCCACCTGCCACGTGGTGCCGCCGATCAGCGAGACCTGGGTGCCGGCGGGCAGGACCCCGGTGACCACCAGGGCCACCGCTGCGACCGTCGAGAACAGTCCGAGCACGTCGTCGTCGCGGCCGCGGATCCCGGCGACGATCGTGGCGATCGCCAGCACCGCGAGCGCCGCGGCGATCCCGAGGACCGGGACGGACCACCCGGCCTGCTGTGCCCAGAACGCGACCCCGGCTCCGGCGACGAGTGCGAGTCCGAGGGACACGGCGACGTACGCCGCCCCGGGTCGCCGCTCCACCCGCTCGGCCCGTCGTTCGGCCGCCCGCTCGCGTTCGGCGCGCATCCGCTCCTCGTGCTGCCGTCGCCGGTCCTCGGGGCTCGCGGGTGCACCCCACTGCCAGGAGGCCCGTCCCGCGTCCGTCGCACCGGTCGCCTCCGCGGTCCACGCGTTCCGGGCCGGGTGCGGCTCCTCGGGGCTGGTCCAGAAGTCGCCCCGCGGGGCAGCGGTCGGGCCGGTGCCGGTGCCGGTGCCGGTGCTCGCGGCCCGCTCACCGTCCACCCCGCGTCGGGCCAGGACCACGATGAGCCAGACGATCCCGCCGACGAGCACGATGCTCCACGCGGTGGCCAGGGTCGCCTCGAGCCAGCCGGGCATCCCCCAGGCGTCCGGGACCCCCTGCCACCAGAGGCCGCGGGCGGCGGGCACGAAGGTGAGTGCCACGAAGGCGCCGATCGCGATGAGCGCCGGGTCGAGGACCCCGCGGATCATCCGTTCGACGTGGATGCGTCCGGCGGTGTCGGGCAGCAGCGCCCAGCCGACGGCGTAGGCGAGGAAGACCGGCCCGCCCAGCAGCGCGACGACGATCGTCACGCCGCGGACCACGAGTGGATCGAGCCCGGTGCGGCGGGCGACGGCACCGCACACGCCGGCGAGCCAGCGGTCGTCGGTGCGCGCGATGCCGAGGCCACGGACCCAGTCGAAGAACCGGGTCGTCGAGTCGGCGCTGCCGGGAGCGGAGTCGTGCTGGTGATCGGTCATGGCCACCAGCATCCCGGCAGTGCTGCGCCGACACCATCGGGGTTCCCCCTGACCGGTCCCTGATCCCGGCCCCGAACACTGCTGCGGGGGCCGTCCGGGTGCCAGGATTGCCCCATGGCCACCGCGACGATGACGCGCCCGACCCCCAGGGTCGTCGGCGGGGTCTGCAGCGGGTTCGCGGCGCACACCGGATTGCCGGTCGGGGCCGTCCGGCTCGCCACCGCGGTCCTGGTGGTCTGCGGTGGCGCCGGGCTGCTGCTCTACGCCTGGCTCTGGGCGACCGTGCCGAGCGCGGACGTCGGGGCAGCCGCCGGCAGCGCACCACTCAAGTCCGTGCTGACCCCGGCCGCCGCCGTCGACCAGGACGAGACCACCGCGTCCGCCCGGCATGCCCCGGTCGTCGAGATCCTGCTCGGCGTGGCCCTGCTCGCCGCCGCCGGCGCGGTGGTCGCAGCGCGGATGGGGGTGGCCGTCCCCCTCGAGGTCATCGTCCCCGGCGTCGTGGTCGTCACCGGCGCCGCACTCGCCTGGCGGCAGTTCGACGCGCTCCGCAACGTCCGCACGGCCGGGTCATCCGCCCTCGTCGTCCGGGCGCTCGGGGCCCTGGTGCTCGTCGTGCTCGGCATCCTGCTGTTCTTCACGACGAGCAGCCGCCCGAACGTCTGGACCGTGCTCACCGCCGCGGTGGCCGTCCTGGTCGGGGTCGCCGTCGTGGTCGCCCCGTGGGTGGTCCGACTCGTCCGCGACCTCGCCGAGGAACGCGCCGCCCGCGTCCGCGACCTCGAGCGCGCCGAGTTCGCGGCACACCTGCACGACTCGGTGCTGCAGACCCTCGCCCTCATCCAGCAGAAGGCCGAGCCGGGTTCGGACGCGGCCCGGCTGGCGCGGGCGCAGGAGCGCGAACTGCGGTCCTGGCTCTTCACCGAGCGGGCGGAACCGGCGCGCGACCTCGGCGCGCAGCTGCGGGACACAGCCGTGGACATCGAGGCCGAGTACCCCGCCCGCATCGAGGTCATCGCGGTCGGACCCGCCCGCAGCGACCTGCCCGACGGACTCGTCGCCGCCGCCCGCGAGGCGATGCTCAACGCCGCCCGGCACGCCGGTGGGACCGTGAGCGTGTACGCCGAGACCGCCGGTGACCGGGTCGAGCTCAGCATCCGCGACCGCGGCCCGGGCTTCGACGTCGACGCGGTGCCCGCGGGCCGGTACGGCGTCCGCGAGTCGATCGTCGGCCGGATGCAGCGCCTCGGCGGCCACGCGACCATCGCGCCGGGGCCGGGCCGCACCGGCACCGAGGTCCGGCTGACCCTGCCGCTCGCACCCGCGGCCCAGGACGAGGAGCACGCATGACCGAGCCCGCCCCGTTGACCGTCGCGATCGTCGACGACCACTCCATCTTCCGAGCCGGCGTGCGCGCCGGGCTGCCACCGGGCCTCCAGGTCGTGGGTGAGGCGGCGACCGTCGACGAAGCCGTGACGCTCGTCGCGGCAACCCGCCCACGCGTCGTCCTGCTCGACGTGCACCTGCCGGGCGGCGCCGGCGGCGGCGGCGCCGAGGTCATCACACGGTCTGCCCCGGACAACCCGGACACCCGGTTCCTCGCGTTGAGCGTGTCGGACGCCGCCGACGACGTGGTGCGGGTCATCCGCGCCGGCGCCCGCGGGTACATCACGAAGAGCTCGTCGAGTGCCGAGGTCGCCGAGGCCGTGGCCCGCGTGGCGGACGGGGACGCGGTGTTCTCGCCGCGCCTGGCCGGCTTCGTGCTCGACGCGTTCGGCGCGGTCAGCGGCGAGACGGCGCAGCACGACGCCGAGCTGGACCGCCTGTCCGCCCGCGAGCAGGAGGTCATGCGGCTCATCGCGCGCGGGTACGCCTACAAGGAGGTCGCGACGGAGCTGTTCATCTCGGTGAAGACCGTCGAGACGCACGTGTCCAAGGTCCTGCGGAAGCTCCAGCTGTCGAACCGGCACGAGCTGACGGCGTGGGCGCTGCAGCGCAAGCTGCTCTGAGCACCCACGCGGACCCGATCTGTCTCACTTCGCGCTGATGCGGGGGTTAATGGCGCAGCCTTGTTGACCGCCCATGGCCTCACTTCGCGCTGATGCGGGTGTACTTGTTCACTGCCCACGGCACGAACACCACGAGCATCACGGCGATCCCGATCAGGACGGTCAGCACGGGGTGCTGCATCGTCCAGATGTCCGGAACCGGGGCGGACCCGACGTTGCCGAAGAGCTCCCGCGCGGCCTGCACGAGCGACGACACCGGGTTCCACTCCGCGAACACGCGCAGCACCAGCGGCAGGGTGTCGCTCGGCACGAACGCGTTCGAGATGAACGTCAGCGGGAACAGGATCATGAACGAGGCGTTGTTGATGACCTCGGGCGTCTTGACGCTCATGCCGAGCAGCGCCATCACCCAGCTGAACGCGTAGCTGAACAGCAGCAGCAGGGCGATGCCGGCCAGGAACTCGAGCGGCGACGAGTTCACCCGCCACCCGACCGCGAGCCCGGTGAGCATCATGATCGCCATCGAGATCGAGTTCAGGACGAGGTCGGAGTTGGTGCGCCCGACCAGGACCGCCGACGCCGACATCGGCAGCGTGCGGAACCGGTCGATCAGCCCCTCCTTCAGGTCCTGCGCCATCGCCGACCCGGAGAACGTCGCACCGAACACCACGGTCTGCGCGAAGATCCCCGCCATCAGGAACTGCGTGTAGTCGGTCCCCTGCACCTGGATGGCTCCGCCGTAGACCTGGCTGAACAGCAGCACGAACATGATCGGCTGCAGCACGGCGAACACGAGCATGTCCGGCGACCGCTTGAGCTTGATGAGGTTCCGCTTGGTGACGGTCCAGCCGTCCTCGACCCAGACGGCGAGCGGTGAGGTGACGACGACGGGCAGCTGGCGGCCCGGCGCGAGGGACGTGGTGGTCATCGTGCCGTCTCCTTCTGCTTGGTGGCCGCGGGTTCGTCGGCGTCGTCGTCCGTCGCGGCGTGTCCGGTCAGGCGGAGGAAGACGTCGTCGAGGGTCGGGCGCCGCATGCCGGCGTCGTGGAGTTCGATGCCGGCCTCGCCCAGGTCGGCGAGCACGCGCTGCAGGGCGGCCGGGCCGGCCTCCACCGCGATGGCACGGGTGCGGCCGTCGCCCGAGGTCTCGACCTCGCCGACCCCGTAGCGGCGCAGCACCGTCGTCGCCGCGTCGCCGTCGGTCTCGTCGACCAGGGTCACCACCACCCGGTGCCCGCCGACCTGCGCCTTGAGCTGGTCGGCGGTGCCCTCGGCGATGACGGCCCCGTCGTCGATGACCGCGATGTCGTCGGCGAGCCGGTCGGCTTCTTCCAGGTACTGGGTGGTGAGGAGCACCGTCGCCCCCTCGGCCACGAGGTCCTCGATGATGCCCCAGAGCGCCAGACGGCTCCGGGGGTCGAGGCCGGTCGTCGGTTCGTCGAGGAACAGCACGCGCGGGTTCATCACGAGTGCCCCGGCGAGGTCGATGCGTCGCCGCATGCCGCCGGAGAAGCCCTTCACCGGACGGTCCCCCGCCTCGGACAGGTCGAAGACGTCGATGAGCTCCCGGGCACGGTCGCGCGCTGTCCGGCGGCCCAGGTGGTAGAGCCGCCCGATCATCTCGAGGTTCTCGAACCCGGTCAGGTTCTCGTCCACCGCCGCGTACTGCCCGGACACCCCGATCGACCGCCGGGTGGCCTGCGGGTCGGCGATCACGTCGATGCCGTCGATCGTCGCGGTGCCCGAGTCGGGCGTGATGAGGGTGGTCAGCACCTTCACCACCGTGGTCTTGCCCGCGCCGTTCGGCCCGAGCAGCGCCTTCACGGTGCCCTGCGGCACCGACAGGTCGAGCCCGGCCAGCGCGTGCACCGGCCCGGACTTCGACTTGTAGGTCTTGGTCAGCCCGGAGGCTTCGATGATGGCCATGTCGCTCCTTCGTCGGACACGGTGGGTACCCGGGGGTCCGGTGGAGCGACGGACGTCACTCAGACGTCGAAGTCACCACCACCGAAGTCGCTGAAGCCACCGCCGAAGTCGGATCCGCTGTCGCCCCAGCCCGCATTGTCGAAGCCGCCGCCGTCGGATGCGCCGCCGTCGGACGCCCCGGCATCACCGGATTCAGCACCAGTGTCCTCCGAACCACCGTCACCCGCAGCGTCGGTACCGCCATCGAACGAACCGGGGTCCGGCAGGAACGCGCTCATGATCGCCGATCCGATGACGTAGCCGGCCACCGTCCCGAGGATCGAGGCGCCGATCATGCTGCCGAACGACGGACCGCCGCGCTGGCCGCCGAAGCGTCCGCCGCCACCGCCGACGCCACCGAGCGAGCGCTCCATGAAGCCCGGCTGACGGATCTCGGAGCGGGTCGCCGACTGGGCGAGCGAGCGGGGGTCGTCACCACGGGGCGCCTCACCGGGAGGCGCGGTCCGGGTGAACTCGTCGTAGACCATGCGGCGCTGCTCGTCGGTCAGCTTGGCGAAGGCCTCGGCGTGGACCTCTTCGATGCGCTCCGGCGGTGCCGTGCGGAGCAGGTAGCGGTAGCGCTCGACCGCACGCTCGTCGTCGGTCGTCGCACCCTGCTGCTGCGTCGGTGCGCCGCCCCACTGCGGGACGCCGTACTGGTCGCCTGCGCCCTGCGGTGCGGACGGTGCCGGCTGCTGGTAGGACTGCTGGCCGTACCGGTAGCCCTGCTGCTGCGGCGGCTGCCCCCACTGGTTCTGCTGTGCGTCAGCGGATCGGTCACGCTCCGGACGTCCGAGCAGGCGGTCGAGGAATCCCATGGTCGATGCTCCTTCGGGTGCACGGTGGGCCCGGTCGGACCCGTCGTGGACTGCAACACTACGAACCCCCGGCGTCGGCTGACTGAGCGCCCGCTCAGAGTCGGCCGGGAGGCGCGTGCCGGGCTGGCACCGTGCCTCCAGTCCGCACCGTGCGCACCTGCACATCCCGTGCGCGGTTCCGAGCTCCGTGCGCGGTTGCAGCGCCGCACCCGGCAGCCGACCCCGCACCGGATCGCCGACCCCGCACCGTGCCCACCACCCACCGGCCGGGAGGCGCGTGCCGGGCTGGCACCGCGCCTCCAGTCCGCACCGTGCGCACTTCCGCACCCCGTGCCCGGTTCCCAGGCCCGTGCGCGGTTGCAGCGCCGCACCCGGCAGCCAACCTCGCACCGGATCGCCGACTCCGCACCGTGCACCGTGCTCACCCCGCGGCGAGCGCCGCCGTCCACACCGCGTGCAGTTCGTCCGCGGCCCCCGGGTGCGCCACGAGGAACGGCTCCCCCACGGGCGGGAAGCCCTCGACGGGGCCGGACCGCGTCAGCACGACGCCCCCGGCCTCGTGCACGAGCAGCACAGCTGCCCCGTGGTCGACCGGGTTGAACGCCGAGACACAGCCGCCGATGCCCCGCCCGGCCGCGACCTGGGCGATCGTCAACGTGCCTGATCCCTGCACCCGGAGCGTGCACGACCGGTCGGCCAGGGCGTCGAGGAACGCCCCGAACCCCGGCCACGGGCGGTGTCCGTCGAGCTCGGTGCCGACGACGGCGCCGGCGAGCGGCCGGGGTGTGTCGTCGAGTCGGAGCTGGCGGTCGCGCAGGGTGGCGCCGCGGCCGCGTCGGGCCTCGAGCACCTCGCCGCGCCAGGGGTCCGCGACGACGCCGACGAGCGGACGGCCACCGCGGGTCAGGCAGAGCGACATCGAGGTCCACGGCACGCCGTTGGCCAGGTTGGTGGTGCCGTCGACGGGGTCGAGGAACCAGCGGTGCCGGTCGCCGGGGGCCTCGCCGTACTCCTCGCCGGTGAACCCGTGCGTCGGGAACACCATCCGCACGCGGGAGCGGACGTGCTGCTCCACCAGGCGGTCGACGTCGGTGACCAGGTCGGCGGGGTTCGCCTTGGTGTGGACCTCGCTGACCGGGTGTTCTCGCGTGTAGGCGATGACCTCGTGGGCGATGCGGTGGGCCAGCGCCTGGGCGCGCGAGGCGACCTCGGTCTCGGTGGGCTCGCGGTCGCGCTCGGGCCAGCCGTCGCGCTCGGCCGCCGACAGGGCTGCTCCGATGGACCCGACGTCGTTGGTGGTGATCGAGTCGACACCGAGCCGGGCCGCCCAGATCGCGGGCTCGACGTCGTCGATGGTCCAGACGGCGACGCGCAGACCCAGGGCGTGCGCGACCTCGACGGTGCGCGGGGTGAGGAACGCGACGTCGAGGTTGAGCGTCGACGGCTCGAGCGCCTCGAGGTCCGCCGACACGGGCGGGTCGAGCGACTCCCATGCCAGCCACAGGTCGGCATCGGGCAGCACGGAGCGGACGGCAGCCATCGCCTCCGATGCGCCGCACCAGGCCACCGCGGTGGAGCCGGTGAAGCCCGCGACGGTGCGGGCGGCGACCAGGGCGTCCTCGGCATCGGTCAGGTCGACGAGCAGGGTGGACCGGCAGCCGTCGAGCCGTTCGAGCGCGCCGTCGAGCCGGGGGATCCGGTCGAGGCCGTTGCCGAGCCGGGCGACGTCGCACCAGTCGACGTCGGACACCCGGCGGGCGTCGCCCCACATCCGGCCGAGCGTCTCGTCGTGCAGCAGGACGGCGACGCCGTCGGCGGTACGACGGACGTCGACCTCGATCACCTCGGCGCCGAGCGCCTCGGCGACCGCGATGGCGGGCAGGGTGTTCTCGCGCCGGACGCGCGGCGCACCTCGGTGGGCGACGAGGCGTGGCGGACGCACGCCGGGCCTCCCGTCCGGGCTGGTGGCGACCACACGGTCGACCGCAGCCGCAGCGGAGACCGTCGACGTCGGGACCCCCGCGCTCATCGGGCGACCTCGAGCAGCACGCCGTCGCGGTGGACGAGCACTTCACCCAGGCGCACCCCGGTCTCGGTGCCGACCGCCGGCGGTGGCCCGGTGACGTAGGCGCGGAGCTCCGCGCCGTCGGTGCTGAGCACGACCTCGGCGAAGTGCCCCCGCATGAGCACCCGCGCGACCGTCGCACGGATCGGCGAGTCGTCGGTGAGCACGACCTGTTCGGGCCGGATCAGCACCGTGTCGGCCGCCGTCGGGCTGACCGAGGTGCCGGCGAGGAACCGTCCGGTGACGACGCTCGTCGACCCGATGAACGAGGCGACGAAGCTCGTGGCGGGGCGGGCGTAGAGCTCGGTCGGGGTCGCGATCTGCTCGATGCGGCCGTCGTGCATCACGGCGATCCGGTCCGAGATGCTGAGCGCTTCGTCCTGGTCGTGCGTGACGATCACGGTCGTGATGCCGAGCCGCTGCTGGATGCGGCGGATCTCGTCGCGGACGCTCACGCGGAGCTTCGCGTCGAGGTTCGACAGCGGTTCGTCGAGGAGCAGGACGTCCGGCTCCTGCACGATGGCGCGGGCCAGGGCCACGCGCTGCTGCTCGCCGCCCGAGATCGCGGTCGGCTTCGAGCCGGCGTGGTGGCTGAGGCCGACGAGCTCGAGCGCGTCGCGCACCCGCTCGGCGACGCGCGCCTTCGGCACCCGTCGGGTCCGCAGCGGGAACGCGACGTTCTGCGTCACCGTCATGTGCGGCCAGAGCGCGTAGTTCTGGAACACCATCGCGCTCGGCCGGCGCTCCGGGCCGAGCGACGTCACGTCGCGGTCCCCCATGGTCACGACGCCGCCGTCGGCGGGCAGGAACCCCGCCACCATCCGGAGCGTCGTGGTCTTGCCGCAGCCGGACGGCCCGAGGAGCGAGACGAGCTCGCCCTTCGCGACGTCGAGGTCGATGCCGGCGACGACGTCGCGCCCGCCGAGCGTCTTGCGCAGTCCGCGGATGG